>Ga0209467_1001358_pt1 | contig 21844 bp, 29 predicted proteins | sample Higcelwee11metaG_FD_187175 | JGI IMG/M metagenome (GOLD analysis project Ga0209467, IMG submission 187175) | Freshwater pond sediment microbial communities from the University of Edinburgh, under environmental carbon perturbations - High... | ecosystem: Environmental > Aquatic > Freshwater >... | reverse complement strand
GAGCCAGGATCAAACTCTTTAGTTAATATTTTATACGGAACGCATTCAATGCATTCCCTATATAACTATTTGTTTGTCCTAACTCAAAAGAATTCTTGGTTATCAATTTACACTGTTTAGTTTTCAAAGATCAAGTTTCTCTTTGGAAGAATTTATGATTCTTCTCATTTGTTGGTGGCGTTTCTGCCGCCGACTTTTACATATTATCATACCACAAATCTGTTGTCAATATAATTTTTTATAATTTCTGTGATAGCTTGGGGGATTCATAAATCACCCAAGCTATTTTTTAAGAACATTTTAAAATATAACATATAAACCTAAGCGAGTAAAGCATATATGTTTATAAAATACTATGATTAAAATTTGATACAAACAATTAGCTTCTTATTTCTTACTTAAAACTATCTATTATGTATCTTTATAATATATATTCTAAATTATATGCACAAGCACTCAAATTTATTCTTTTTGTCAGACAAAGCACTTAATAAACAGAGTTTACATATAATAAGGATCATTAAAGGTAAAGTACATACCTGAACATCAACCAAAAATGGCAGAGGCTTCCATAGAGCACAAAAATGTGAAATACTTCATGAAACCCAAAAACTTTAGATTTCAACCTGGGCCATTTGGTTCCATAAATAATAGCACCAATAGAATAGAGCAAACCTCCAGCAGCCAGCCAAAACATTGCACCAACCGGCATAGTCCTGGCAAGAGGTACAAATGCAATTACTATAAGCCAGCCCATAATAACATAAAAAAGAGTGGACAACCATCTAGGTGCGTTAAACCATAATATCTTTAAAATGATACCCGTCATCGCAATTCCCCAAATGCTTATAAGAAGGCTCCAGCCCCAGCCGCCTCTCAAAGGTATAAGACATACCGGCGTATATGTGCCTGCTATAAGCACATAAATCATCATATGGTCTATCTTTCTCAATATGACAGAACCTCTCTCAGACACTACAAGCAGGTGGTAAATAGAACTGGCTGTATATAAGAGTATAAGACTTGTTCCAAATATCGAAAATGAAACAATATGCCAGACAGTCCCGTTTGCTACAGCATAACGTATCAAAAAACAAAGCCCTATAGCTGACAGCACAACTCCTGCAAGATGTGAAAACCCACTTACAGGATCCTTTACTTTTATGTTCATAATTCCATCCCCTCATGTTATTTATTATATATACTCCTTCATGTAGTATTCATTACTACGTCTTGGTATATTTATATTATATACTAAAGTTATTATGTGTTCAATACATTTTTTTATGCACTGATTCTTAAGATATATAGTGCTAAACCTCATAATATTTGAAATAAATGAAATGCTTAATATATAAAGTTTCATCATATATTTGAAAAACTTTTTATGTCAAATGTATAACTATTATATGTTATGGAAGAGTATGGTATACTAGAGGAAGAAATGGGGTGTTTATAATGAATTTTAATGAAAGCAGCTTTTTAGGTATAATGGAAGAAATAGCTCAGGGAGGGGATATAAACATTTCAGAAATTCCAGATATTGACCTTTATATGGATCAAGTCACTACTTTTATTGACAATAAGCTGGGGTATCATAAAAGAACTTTAAAGGATAAGATATTGACAAAGACAATGATAAATAATTATACAAAATCAAAGATTCTCCTTCCGTCAAAAAATAAGAAGTACAATAGGCAGCATGTGATGCTGCTTATACTTATATATTATATGAAGCAGATTCTTTCAATTAATGATATAAGTACCTTATTCTTACCATTGTTCGAAAACATGGCTTCCTCAAATGATGAAACGGATTATCTCTGCAGTTTGTATAATAGTTTTCTTCAAACGAAAGAAAACAGCAACAAGGATTTACAGCAGATTCTTTCGCAAAAATTTAAACTGATTAATGATAAAGCAGAAGAATTTCCTGCTGAATCTAAAGAAACCTCAAGGATTTTGCTTACAGTTCTCATGTTGGTTGCATCAGCAAGCATGCATAAAAGAATTGCAGAAAGAATAATTGACGATTATTTGGTAAAAAAATGAGACATATTATTATGCCTCATTTTTTTACATGCTCATGGTTTCTAACATGTTCCATGCAGTATTCATAATCGCCCTCACATTCCGGACAGTATCTGAAATCCATATTTGGATCATCCCTTTCAGTCTTTCCGCAGATGGTGCATTTATGTATGGTAAAGTTCCTCGGAAGCTCGGATTGAAACCTTCTCCTATTGTTGTATGTCTGCCTGCCGCTCTTGGATCTTTCAAGAATATCCCTGCCGAAAAATAGAAAATAGTTTAGTATTGAGACAACCGCAATGATTCTGGTGGACATATCTCCAGTAATCACTGTAAAGGCTATGAAAACCCATTCCAACATCGCCAGATACTTCATTTTTACAGGTATTATAAAAAACATCAGCAGCTCATAATCCGGATATATTTTTGCGAATGCCAAAAACAATGATAAGTTAAGATATAAAGACGTAGCGCCGTATCCTGTTATAAATGCCGCAATAGTAGTACCTATCATCCCTATAAGGTAAAAAATGTTGAATCTGAAGCTTCCCCATTCATGCTCCAGTGCATTTCCCACCATATAATAAAAATACAGCGTAAATAAAATCCATATTAAAGATAAGCTAGGCGGAATAAATATGTAAGTAATAAGCCTCCATACCTCTCCCTTAAGTACAAGCGCAGGTATAAGCATCAGCTTATTTATGACAAATCCACTTTTGTCATAATAGGATAATGCGAATACAATACCTGTAATACCTACAATATATGCCATCAGGTTTCTTATTGCAAATTTACCCAGTTTTCTCTCTAGTTTATCAAGCCAATTCAATTGTACTTTCCTCCTGCCTTTAAAAAATATAATTAATTGTATAGCCTTATTATAAGATAATCGTCATGATGCTCAAAGCCAAGAGCCTTGTATGCATCTAAGGCTGGTGTATTCTGTTTGTTTACTATAAGCGTGGGAAGCTTGCCCTTGCTTATTATCCTTTCACAGAGTTCAGAAACCACCGCCTTGCCATACCCTTTGCCCCTTTCCTCTTCGAGAGTATATACAGCCCCTATCTGGCTTGTGTTATCTGTGACGGTCTGTATGCAGGCCTGAGCCAGCAGTTTATTGTCCCTGGACAATATTATATACTCTTCCTCCTCGTTTTTCTGAGACAGAAGCTGCTTTGTGCCCTCAATGGTACGCTCTACTTCGAAACCCCGCAGGTATGCTTTTCTCACAAAGCTAAGAATATCCATGCAGTTACCCCCGGTAACATCCAGGAATTCTATCCCTTCAAGCTTGAAAGGTTTGAAATTACTGTTGACACAGTAGCTGCACTCCTCAAACTTCTTCAAAAACTTGTAATACCTTATAGCCTCAAAAAGCGGCCTAATAATCCGGTCTTTCCCTATCAGCATACTATATCTTCCCATTATCATCAGTTGAGCAAAGTAAGGTACTGCCCTAAGAGACTCATAATGCGGTGCACAGGTTCCCATATTGTAAAATGCTGTGACCCCCTTAAGAGCACTTCCCTCAAAATACCCGAAGTAGTCTCCGCAGCGCAGTATATCCCCTCTGTTCATAATACCATACTTCCCTGCATTTCCAGCAAGGAAAGCTGCTTCTTCTTCATTCCTCTGCAAATAATCAAATAGAATAGGCTTATCCCACTCATTCAATTGTCTGAGCAAAACACATCACCCCTGTCTCACCTGAAGTCAAACAATAGCTGCTTATAGAACTGCCTTTACTTCTCTTTTTGATATATGTATATTCCTGGCAGTTACATTAGGTTACAAGTTGGTTTTGATCTGATTTGCCGCTATTTCTGTCTATAATCGGTTCTTACAGAGTATAATATTCCTCCTTCATAAGCCCCATTATCATCTCATCGTAATATCTGCCATCCCGGAATATCTCTTGTCTCAGTACCCCCTCAACTTTAAAACCGCACTTTTCATAGCTTCTTATAGCCCTTTCATTAAATGAATATACATTCAGTTTTACCTTATGTATATTCATCTGCTCAAATACGAATTTAATGAGAACTTTCATTGCATCTGTCCCATAGCCCTTACCCCAATATTTCTTGTCTCCTATGAATATTCCCACTACTGCCACACTGTTTTTCCAGTCTATACTGTTCAGCCCGCAGCCCCCTATGTACTTTTCATCCTCAAGTGTCTCTATAGCAAAGTTATAAATATCTTTAGCTGCTGATATGTTCTCAAACCATTTCCTTTCATCCTCAAGAGTGTATAGATATGGAATACCAGGGCTCAGGAACCTTTTAGTCTCAGAATCGTTCATATAGTGGAGTGCTTTTTCTATATCTTCTTTTCTATATTCTCTCAATCTGACCTTCTGTCCCGTATACATTGTATTATTCCCCCTTAAATTTCCGTTATTTCTAAAGCATCTCTTTGACTGCTGCCCACAGAACATCACATAGTTCTTCCCCGTTGTAATCAATTCCAAAGTCTATATACTGCTCAATATCCCTTCCGACTCCCCAGTTATTAGTTTCTTTCTGGAAGTTAGTATAGAAATTTCCTTTCCCATACCCGCATTTATTCAGGATTTCAAGCATCTGCCCTATGCTGAGAAGAGGCATACAATCTCCCTTGCTGTATATGTCAGGCCTTTCATACTCAAATATAAAATCTTCTTCGCCGTATTCTTCTTCCTCATCTTTCTCTTCTTGGGCTTCATCCTCCTGAATACCCATGCTTCTCCGGGCTTCAAGATTCATCAAAGTCATGTAATAGCTAGGTCTGGCCTCGACTATAGTTATGCGCCCTATTACAAATTCGAATATATCATACTCATTGTTTTCTGCATCCTTACAGAGAAATCCCGCTGCCAAATCATATTGTTCTGGAGTCCAAAGGTCATTGAGCCTGTCCTTCTGATATTCGGTAAGCTCCATAAGATCCTCAATTGTAATGTGCTGTTTCATAATCCAACCTCCTGTATGTTAATTTATCTCAGCTTATATAAACTCCCTTATGTAACAAGCTATACATCCTATACATATCTATAATTATCTTAAAATTCAAGCTCCAGATATCTTCTATACTTGTTGTCATCTATTTCTTTATCCCCTGAGCAATAAAACGTTGTATTACCCTTACCGCCGCAGCTTGATTTTCTATCTTTCAATACATTCCTTAGCCGGTTTATAGTACCAATGTTGCCATCTATTATGTCAACTCCATGGGGCAGTATCATCTCAAAGTGTCTCCTGAAAAACACAAAATGTGTGCAGCCTAAAACAACTGCGCCATATTCTCTCAGGTCATACCTTGAAAACTCATTTAGCAAATAACGGATTACAGTCTCTTCATCAAATATAAATTTCTCTGCAAATTCTACCATACCAGGAAGTGCATGTAAATCTACAATATCCTCTGAGTCCAGCCTTTCAACAAGATCCTGCAATTTCTTCTCCCTAACTGTTATAGGTGTTGCAAGCACAAGCACCCTTCTGCCATCAGCCTTAAGAACTGCAGGCTTCACTGCAGGCTCCATGCCGATAATAGGAAAGCTATACCTCATCCTCAAGTCGTTTATAGCAATGCTTGTAGCTGTATTGCAAGCTATCACCAAAGCCTCGACTCCTTGTTCTGCAAAAAAATCTGCCGCATCAAATATATATCCTCTAACCTCATCCTTCGGCTTAGTCCCGTAAGGAACATGTTTAGTATCAGCATAATACAAATAGTCTTCATTGGGCAGCAGCTTTATTGCATCCTTCAGTACTGTAAGCCCTCCTATACCAGAATCAAAAACACCTATGCTCATATTTATCTCCTTGTATAATGAAAATTAAGCTATATTTTATATTATAATATTTTAAAGTAGGGATTTCCTTAAAATAATATAAAATGAATGATATTCTTTATATTATTTCTTTCCATATCTTTTGATTCAAAATCCAAGAGTATAGGTATCTTTATAAATTTATTCCATATTCAAGAATAATTGATGCATTCGTATCAGAGCCATGCTCTGCATCCCCTACTATATCAGCAATCCTGTCAAGTCCAACCTTATGCCAGAATCTTAGAGCCGGCCAGTTTTTCAGATGTACCCCTAATCTGACCTTTGCAAAACCAACCTTTTCAGCTTCTTCAGTTATATAGCGGAAGACTTCTCTAGCATAGCCTTGCTTTTGATATTTTGGAAGTATGAAAAGCCACCCTATACAAAGAGTGTCTGTAGTTGGATATCCGTGGTATAATTCAGCAACACCGATTATATCCTCAGTATCCTTAAGGTATATTGACATCATCTTGAAGAATTCCTTCTTCCCTCCTGGGGGCAGGTTGCCCTCAGTCATCGCCTTAAGTACATAATCCTTGGGTGTTTTCCAGCCCACCCACTTTTCTATATAGTCGGAGGCTTCATTAATTTCCTGTAATTTATCACATTCTTCAATTACGGAATCCCTTATTGTAAGACGGTTTGTCTCACCAGAGTCCGATATGAATTTCATTTTAGAGTTCGCTTCTTCCATATCACAGAATACCTCCTAATATTCGTCTCTTCTTATAGCTATACTGCTCCATATACTTCATAATACTTTTCTATTTCCCGCTTTATTTTATCATCAAGAATTATGCTTCCATCGACTTCCCTATTGTGCAGATATTCCACCACTTCACTCATTGTAACTATTGAGCAAGTTTTGAATCCGAACTGTTCTGCAAGCTCTGTAAGAGCACTTTTTTCTCCTATTCCCCTTTCCATTCTGTCTACTGATATAACAAGTCCTATAACATCAATGTCACCCTGAGCCTTAATAATCGGCATTGTTTCATAAATGGATGTGCCTGCTGTTGTGACATCCTCTATTATCACTACTTTGTTACCTGTTTTGAGCTTTTCCCCAAGGAGTATTCCTTTGTCTCCATGATCCTTAATTTCTTTCCGGCTTGAGCAATACGCCACGTTGACATCAAATAGGGTACTCAACGATATTGCAGCGGCAACACTGAGAGGTATTCCCTTATATGCCGGCCCGAACAATACGTCAAACTCATTCCCGAATTGTTCATAGATAGCTCTGGCATAGAACTCACCTAGTCTACCCAACTGTTTTCCTGTTTTATAATTTCCTGTATTGATAAAAAATGGGGTTTTTCTGCCGCTTTTGGTTGTAAAATCGCCAAAGGTTAGTACTCCGCTCTGAACCATAAATTCAATGAAATCCTTTTTATACTGCTTCATATGTTCCTCCTGTGCCATAAATTATCCTTTATATTAGATTTTATAATAGCAGTTTATTATCATTTAGAAAATACTATTTACAATACATTTGTATTTTCCCCATAAATAAACTTAACGCAGCGGTTATCAGATATCTATTTCCTCTGCCTTTGCATCTTTTTTCGTAAAATCCAGTTCTGCTATCAATACGCTTAATAAGAGTACCGCCGCACCTATATATCCCTTTAAAGAAAGAATTTCTCCCAAAAGCATATAACCTGATATGGCTGAAAAAACCGGTTCCAAGGATAGAATAAGCCCTGTATGCGTAGCACTGGTGTACTGCTGCGATGTGGCTTGCACAATATATCCTACAGCAGTGCATAAGATACTGAGTGCTAATGTAGCGCCCCAGGATACGGCTGTATTTGGGAGTCTCACGGTCTCAGTAAACATTGAAAATACTATGCAGAATATGCCGGCAAAACCAAGCTGCAAAATACCCAGGGCAATTGAGTCCACCTTCTTAGTAAAAACTCCCATTACTACAACATGCAAAGCAGAAAATACTGCACATAATATGCAAAGAAGGTCTCCGCTTTTTACACTTAACTGGCCGTTCAATGTCAGCAAAGCTATACCAATTGGAGCAATGCATACACCAATAACTACTTTTTTCTCAATCTTTTGCTTTAAAAACAGGTAGGAAAAAACCGGTATAATAATTACGGCAAGGCTTATCAGGAAACCTGCATTTGAAGCAGTGGTATTTTTCAAACCGTAGCTCATTGTTATAAACATTCCAACCAGTATTGCTGCAAGAATCAAAGAATACTTTATTGTTCTGAAATTTGACTTTAAAATATTCCTGTAGAATATAATGGCAGATAAAATGAAACCAATGATTAAGCGCAGTGCTGTCAGAGTAAATGGCTGCAGCACGTCCAGCGCAAGCTTTGTAAGGGTATATGATGCTCCCCAGAAAACCGCAATCATAAGCAGCATCAAATCTGCTCTGGTTTGTCTGGTCATTGATAACCTCCTCCTTATATCAATCTATATATAACCCCATTAACATGCAATCGTAAAACTTGCCATCAATAAGAAATTCTCTTGTTTTTACACCTTCTTCAGTAAAACCAAGCTTTTTATATATGCGGATTGCCGATACGTTATCTGTCCTCACCCGTAGGTTTATTTTCCTTATTATGCCTGATTCTTTACTCCATTTTATTAAATACTTGATAAGTTCTGTCCCAATTCCATTTCCCCAATAGTCCTTTAAAACACTGACGCCAAATTCTCCAGTATGTGCCGTTCTCGGTTTTGCTCCCCCGGAGAAGTTTAAGCCCCCGACTATTCTTTCCCCGGCTTCAGCAATCAAATATATAGCATTGTTTTGTTTAGATACATTATCAAGGAAATTCTCTTCCTGTTCAATGCTCACTCTTAATTCCCCAGGCCCAAAAGTCAGGAAGTCAGACTCTCCGCCTATTATAGCAATGTATTCAAGTAACCTGGCTGCATCAGACTTTTTTGCTTCTCTGATTACAATCATATCTCCATTTTTTAATTTGAAATGTTCCATTTGCTGTACCCCCTCAATTTAGATTATCTCATACACTTTTCTCCATCTTACAAACTCGAATATAAACTATAGTTTTCTTCATTAAAACAAACAAATATAACTTTTTCTATTTTCTCATTCCCGTCCAAATAATTCATTACTGCTGTAACTGCTATCCTAGCAGCCCTCTCTTTAGGAAATCCGTATACTCCTGTACTTATGTTGGGGAATGCAATTGTCTTTATATTATTTTTTTCTGCAAGCTTCAAGCTATTGATATAGCAATTTGCCAGGAGCCCATCTTCACCATTGTTGCCGCCATTCCATACAGGACCGACTGTATGGATAACAAACCTTGCTTTCAGTAAGCCGCCTGTTGTAATAACTGCCTCGCCTGTCCTGCATCCATCTTGTTTATTCCTTATAGCTATACATTCTTCAAGTATCTGCCTTCCCCCTGCCCTGTGGATAGCTCCATCCACTCCCGCACCCCCGAGCAAGCTGCTGTTTGCCGCGTTTACAATTGCATCTGCATCAAGTTTTATAATATCGCCTTTTACTATACTTATCCTGCTTTTTTCAGATTCTTTAACCATTTACGAAGTCCTCCTATTTCAAGTTATACTCTGGAGGATGCCATGTATGGCATCCCTGCTCAATATCTTAATGCTTCTCTTTCCTGCTTTTTTAAGCTTTTATAGATTAAATCATATGACATATCTATCATTTCGATTACTTTTTCCATAGGAATATCCGAATTTACATCAACTGTATTCCAGTGCTTCTTGTTCATATGATATCCCGGCATTACCCCTTCGTACTGCTCTCGAAAGGCAACTGCAAGAAAAGGTTCGCATTTTAAGCTTATTTTGTTTTTTTCATTTTTTGTATCTATAAATGCAAAAAACTTGCTTATAAGCTTAAAGGACATACATCTGTTGTCAAAAGGAAATTCAACTGTTACTCCTTTTTTGCTTTTGCAATAGTCGATTAACTCATTTCTAGTCATTTTAACCCTCCGCTTCATTTACTCTCCGCACTGGCGGCTCTCCATTATCTTCCCAGTATTCCACTATCAATCAATGCCATGATTTACCTGATATTTATTCCATTATACGATATATGAACTTCTGTTTAAATATTGCAGATGAAAAAATCGGGACTATTCAATAATCCCGATTTTGTATTTAATAATCATACAAAACAGTTTGCAATCTTCTATGTAATTCCCAAACATTATCACATTGATTTGATAGAATGATAATATTTACATCATAGGATGCTACTTATTCCAGAGACCAGCCTTACCGCACGAACGGCAATGTATTGTTCTTATTTTATTTGATTTTTTCCGAAATATATTTTTTTAATGCATTAATATGCATAGGATAAAATTTGCTCTCATTCTTTTCAATTAGCTCTTTTAGATTATAAATTGAAATCCACCTGATATTCCTTGATTCATCAGATTGTTTAAGCAATTCACCCTCTGCTTTACAAATAAATGTTTGAAGCATAATTGAGTAACCACCACTCAAATTCTGTGATGAAAAAAATGAATTGTAACTAATAACTGTATAACCATTACAATTACATACAATAACGCCTTTTTCTCCTTGTATTTCTGTTAGCTTCAGTCCTGTTTCTTCCCGAACTTCTCTTCTCAATGCGTCAAAAGTGTTTTCAAATTCTCTAACTTTTCCCGCTGGGATTTCTATAAGACCATTTTCCGGCACATCGTCTTCCTTAAATCTTTCTTGAATTAGAATATGCTCAATACCATCAATCACTTTTTCAATGATTGCTCCAACTGCTGGTTTTGAGAATTTTTCCATTATAAATACCTCTTTTCTTCCGCTGTCTAATTATAACAATATGCTAAAGTCCTCGAACTTAAAGCATCCGCTTCCGTGTCTTAACACACCTTTACTCTCAATATTTTCAAATGCCGCTTTAACTTTATCGATAATATCTTTAGATAAATGCATCTCATTGTGTGATGGAAACACTTTGCAAATGTTAGTCATTCTGCTGATTTTATCAATTGACCTTTTATATTGTATAGGATCTGTACTTGGATAATTGCAGTATAAAGTTCCCATATAAACTAAGTCTCCACTAAATAGATAACCATGGTTTTCATCGAAGTAGCAAGTATGCCCTGGCGAATGTCCTGGAGTATGAATCGCAATAATTCGCCTGCCGCCCAGATCAATAATATCTCCATCCTCCAAAATCCTTGCAGGTTCACCGGTAAAAACTGAATACCTGGATATATCAAATTCTTTAGGCGGTTTCTTATAAAACTCTTCCTTTATGATCATTTCCCTTACCATACTAACTGGTAAAGGTATTCCATTTCTTAACCACTCAGAATCTTGTTCGTGAACACATATATCATGAAATAAACTATGTCCACCTATGTGATCCCAATGAACATGTGTTGTTGCAACTATAACAGGTAACTGGGTTAAGCTTTTCACTACATTTTTAATGTTATCTATTCCCAAACCTGTATCGACCAACATAGCATGTGTGTTACCAATTAGAAGATAAGAGTTCATCCTTTCCCAGTGTCCATGCTCACATAGTGCAAATGTATAGTCATCTATTCTGCTAATTTGAAACCAATCGGACATTTCCCCCTCCTTGAATTAATAAAATCCACACATACGGTGTGGATTTTATTCCGTATGTCACTTAATGGGTTGTGCGAGAGACACCTTTTTCATGCCTGTTTTTTAAAATATTTGTAGGCCAATATGCACACAGGGCTAAAATAGGCACACCAGAATTCTAAAACAATTACCCCGATCATATCACCCCCTGCCATATCTGCCTCGAAAATGCCAAGCATCGGGATAAGTACACAAAATACTGCAAAGATTCCGTGAATGAGCAGCAGCGCCTTTAGCCATTTAGTTGATTTACTTTTTGCCTGTATTGTTAACCCTATAAAGAATGTTGCAAGTGCCATAAAAGCATAACCTAACAAATCATAATTAAAAAATAAGCTGCCAAGATATGAATAATCCAATATTGCAGAAGCCTGATCATTCAACTGTGAAAGGCGAACAGTGGTAAGTTGAGCAAAGTAAACTATACAAATAAGAACAGTATAAACCGATGCAAATGCAATTGCAGCATAACCGGCTGCTTTTGCTTCCTTTTTACCCAGTGCGGCAAAGGCGCAAATCATTGGAACGAAGCCCCATGCTATAAAGAGGCTGGAAAAATAACTTCCGTAACTACTTCCGGCAATCATAGAAACGGCAAATCCGAGCACTGCAATAAGTGTCAGGACAGCAGAAAACATTCCTACCTTTTTATTCAAAATACTATCCCCCCTCATAAATAATCTATATATTTAGCCATATGATAAACTATAGGATGCATTCAAAAATCCGGCACAAACTCACTCTATTATCGTTCTGAAAAAATAGTTGTCATAAATCATAAGTTTCTTACCCAATTCAGTATATCCATTTTTCTTTAACGAAGCAATTCTTTCTTTTGCTGCCGGAAATGCTTTCGTAAGGATAGATTTTACATTAAACAGATCATAAAACGACTCATTTGTAATTTCCAGTATAGCATTAATTACTTTCTGATTTTCATGTGTGCTCTTTAAATCTATTCTCAAAACTCCATAGTGATTAAATTCATCTTCTGTTATCCGATGGAACATCTCAATAGTTCCAATTATCTCATTGGTACTGTTCAGAATAACCGTCCATCTTACAAAATAACGGTTATTATACGAATCGTTCCAAAATTCTATTGCCTGCTTCATTCTATCTATTGAAGTATAATAAAAGTCATCCCCATGACAATTATCAGAATTAAAAAAAAGAACTGACTTTTTATCAGAGTAACATTTTAATAACTCTTCTGCATCATTCAAATTGGTTTGCCTTAATGTAATGCAACCGTTTTTATAAGTTGGACATACTTCATATACATTTTCCATCCTCTATTCCCCCTTTATGCCTTGGTGAACATACTTTTTCTGTCTACTTGATGTCAGCTCGATAATCAGCTCCTCAGCTAATGATATACTTGCTATAATACAAATTATATGCATCAGCACATCTGCATGAATATAAAGAAGCAGTATTGGAAATATGAATAAAGCCATACCAGTGATTTTATTTCCGAAAGTATGGAGAATTGCAAAGGTTTTATATTTTTTCAGTGCTACAACCATCGCTGCTAATCTGGCAATACCAATTGAAATAATCCAAATGATGATTTCCTTTGAAGGATTAACGATTGGATATAGTACAACAAATAATACACCAAGCATTATTATGTCAGCTAAGGAATCAAGTTTTTCTCCAAGTCTGCTTGTTGTTCCTGTCTTTCTTGCAATTATCCCATCAATCATGTCACTGAATCCACTAATAACATATATTATATAAAAGGATACGCCTAAGGGTTTAACAAAAACCAAGCCCAAAGAAAGAATTATTCTACAAAATGATATCCAATTTGGTACTGCTTTCATCTTGATCCCCCTCACTGTTTCTTGCCAAACCTCATTGGGCAAAGTGCCCTGCATTTATTGCAGTTGACGGTATTATAGCCTCTGGCATTAGTTCCGTATGTATTCGGTCTGCATTTTGTCTGATTTGCGCGCTGTCCGTCCAATGCCTGAGATGGGCAGTTTTTGATGCATAGACTGCAGCCCTCAATACAGATGCTCTCCGCAAGTGGGTCGGAAGCAAGATCAATATCTGTAAGAACCACACCCAAAACCAGCAAATTGCCGTACTTTTCGTTTAGCAGCAAAGTGCTTTTGCCGAGTGTTCCGAGTCCCGCAAGCACGGCAGCATGTTTCATTGATATCAGTCCGCGGCCCTCCAGTTTTTCCGCATCCCAATATTCATAAGGACCGTCTGAAGGAAGCGGTACAGCATATCCTCCGCAGATCCTTTCAATCTCTTTTGCTGTCCTAAACGCAACCCAATCAACCTGCGGACATGTGGCATAGTTGAAGTGTCCGTATATCAGTCCCGATTCAACCTTTGTAAGCCCTTTTGGAAGAGCAATGCCAAACACGATGACAGATTTGCAGTCAGGGAAAATATCTCTTGGGTGAAAGCCAGAAGGTGCCTCGGAAAAACGGTCAATATTAGCAACACCGCACACATCAGCTCCATTGCTCAATATAAACTCTTTAATCTGTTTCTTCATTCAATAAACCTTCCTTCGTATTAAAAAATTTAGATTTTTTTCAAAAATTCATCAAAATATTTATAAAATTCTTCTTTGTTTCCCAAATGAACATTATGGTCGGAATGAGATATTTCATGGGCAAGGCAATTTTGCATCAGAGATTGCATTTTGATAAAATCTTCATCTGATACTGCTCCGCTGCCTTTTGCTCTGATTAGCAATACCAGGCACCTTATGCCCGGTAATAGATGGAACCAATTTCCCTCATATGCAATGTTGGCAACCATAGCCTGAGAACTGAACATCATCTGATATCCCTCTGTAGTTTCAACCAGACTATTCATGAAATATTGATAGCCCAAATTTGAATCTGTAGCTTGTTGAATAAAATTTCTTGCTTCGCTTAAGCTTGAAAATGGTAAAGGCCAATCTTCTGTCAAAGGGTCAATAGCTGGGATCTGATCTAACGGCAACATGCTTGGCTTAGCCGGTCCGGATGCGGATTTATCAAGTATAGCCAATGCTTTTACATACTTAGGATAAAAAGCCGTTAAATATCCAGCCACTCGCCCACCCATCGAATGCCCCATTAAAATGACTGATTCTATCTTTAAAAAATCTAATAGTTCAATTATGTCCTCAGCCATTTCTTCAGCCGTATATTTTGATATAGGTTTACTGCTCAATCCGTGCCCTCTTTGATCTGGTGCGATAATTCTGTATTGTTTTCCATAATGCTGTATAAAATCAAACCAGGTTTCTGCTCTTCCCCATCGTCCATGAAGGCAAAGAATAGTTTGTCCTTCGGTTTTTGTATCAAAGTAAAACATGTCAATATTCTTCAACTTAGCAATATTTCTGAAGATTTTTACATTTTCCATATTAACCTCCTATTTGCACTAATCAGCATTGTCTTCCCCTATAAATAAAGCAATTCCGTTTTATGGCTCATAGTTATTTAAGTGGTTGCTGCCCTGCAATCCAAGGCACGCGCGCTCCTTAATTTGTATCTCCTAAATAAACTTTACTTTCAAATGTTCCGTCTTCATTTATCATGTATTTTAATAGCTTCGGATAAATTCTATATTCATCAAGCTTCTTCAAATCAAGCCATTCAACACCTACCTGCATATTGTCAGGTACAACTCCGCTCTTAGGTTCAGCTTTAGAAAGCAAGTCGCATTCGAACATATACTCTATTTGATGCACTTCTGAATCCCACTCTGCAAACTCGTGGTTCTTTCCAATGTACTCCCTAATGAATTTTATATCACCAATAGAAATATCAGCAGATATTTCTTCCATACATTCTCTTTTTAATGCTTCCTGTAAATTCTCCTGATGTTCCTGCCCGCCCCCAGGTAACAAATAAAAAATCCCAAGGTGATCTTTATTTTTGGTAAATAGCATTTTCCCATCTTCAATAATAATTGCTTTTGCTGAATTTCTTATAGTTCCCATACAATAATCCTCCTATTAACTAACATACTTTTGTATAGAAAAGAGTACTCAATCATTCCGCTGCAGCGCCAATAAAAATAGAACTAACCAAATTATTCTCCAGCGTAAAAATAAGTCCTCCATATACTGTTCCTGCAACTATATTTGATGAGTCTACAAAGCTTTCCTCCGGATTAATTTCATCTTTGTATGCTTTCAAAACTTCATCTTTTGTATTTCCAATGCCTATACCCCTGCTTGTTTTCAAAGTGCATGGACTCTCTAATTTAATAGAGAAAACAACTTGCTTGTTTTCGTCATTTTTAATGAAACCTAACTCGATCCCTTTTGAACTATAGTACCAAGTCTGGTGTTCCAGCCCGTCTGCCCCCCAAACAATCGGTTCAGACTTCCTTTCAGGTTCATCTAAAAACTTAACAACATCAATATCTAATAGTGAGTTATTCAGAATGAATAATGATTCCGCTGCTTCTAAATCAAACCCTATTTTATTGTAGTCCACCTTTGTATTATCTGGTTGATTGGTACTTACTTCAATATTTGTAGAACTACTTTCATCGTTTGCTCCTTTTTCAGCCTGTGCACTTGTAGAACTCACAGAGCTTTTAATACCAGCATCTTCTGCCGGTGTAATCTTGTCAGTCTTTGAGATGGAGTTAACACATCCACTAAGCATTATAGCACTTGCTATAATAGAAACAACAACCAAAATTCTTCTATTCATTAGAACACCTCAATATAGGAATTTACACCTTATTTGAATGATACGAAATAAGTTATTAAAAATCTTATCTTTTAATTAGAGCTACTCTATATGGAAATAATTCGGCTGTCATTGCTCCTTCTGCTACAGCCGGATCATTTTTCATTTTTGCCAGTCCTCCAATTTACTTTAGTTGAGTATCTGTAACAAGTTTCTCTTTGTTAGGAAATTCTTTTTCAAAAATTTCTAATTCCTCTTTTTCTGTTTTAAAAACCTCATCCTCATAATGCTTGCCTGAAATACCGTTCAAGCTGCCATCATAAAGTTCTAATGCCATAAATGCCTCAAAATTTTCACCCGAAGATGTTTGAATTCCATATTCCTTGGCATTTATAAAGCCAAATCTATGATAATACTTTGGGTTTCCAAAAATAATCACGGCTTTATATCCCAATTGCTTTGCTTTTTCAATGGAATACTTCATTAACAAAGAACCAATTCCTTGTCCTTGATAAGATGGCAATACTCCAATCGGTCCCATACACAAAACTTCAAATTCCTTATTTTCATCATTGATTACTTTTGCTTTTGAGTAGATTATATTACCGACAATTCTATCCTTATCACATGCAACAAAACTTAATTCTTTAATAAATGCAGGTACATTTCTTATTTTATGTACAATCAAATGTTCGTCGCATCCTGGTTTGTATACATTCCAAAATGCTTCTCTTGTCAAATATTCTACATCTCTATAATCATTTTCTTTTTCTAATCTGATTGATATATTCACTTTGTTTCCTCCCTAATATACTTTATTCTACAATTTTATGTGTTTTTAATATTTATGCTTTTATTACGATAATTTAAGTCAACCCGCTCTTCAAATCCTATCGAATCCCAGAATGTATTTCCAATATCATTGTTTTTAAAAACAACAAGAGCAACTTTATTAATACCTTCTTTCTCTAATGCCTCAAGTGCTTTATTAACCAATGATTTCCCAATTCCATTTCCACGATATTTAATATCAACAGCGGTATGATATATATATCCTCGCCGTCCATCATTCCCGCTTAATGTAACTCCTATGATCGCATCATCAATTATTGCAATAAAATTGGTATTAGGATTTCTTTCTAAAAATTTTGCAATACCTTCTCTGGAGTCATCTAAGCTACGAATACCCACTCCTGCTGTATTTGTCCATAATTCATATACTTTCTCATAGTCAGAAATAGTCATCTTTCTTATTTCCATTATTTTTCTCCTATACTTTATAGTAAATATCGTTTTATTCAACTTTTGCCTTCAGATACTCGGCTTAGTATTCTTAACACAAGGAATGTCAACCACTGTGAAGGCTTCTTTTTTTGTCCAAAATCCCAGTTTTTCCACGCTTTCCACTCTGACTGTGGTGTATAACAGCCGTTTTCATCAGCGCTCGATTTAATTAATGAAATCATTTCCAGTAGCCTTGTGTCATTTTTTAACCATTCAAACTGCGAAAGCACATCAACTACATGTACAATGTCATACCAGATTAACGGTGCTTTAAGCTTTCTAAAGTCTGTCCCCATGTAAAACATATATGGATGTGATTCTTTGCTGCTAACCCAAAGATTAAGCAGGCTTTCTACACCGATATGACTTTCAATACTGTTCTTAAGCCCGCTTACTTGTGATAGCACTTTAAGCATTAGCAATGTTGCATATGGACAAGGGTCGTCTTTTCTGCCGGGTCCTCTAAATTTACCCAGCTCAGGTGAAACAGTACAACCCCAACCATTTTCTCTAATATTAGCTATGAAATATTGTATTGCTTTTTTAATTAATGGGTCATCTTTCATTCCAAACTTGATAAGTGAATATAGGACAATCGGTGCATCACAGAGACACCAACCCCAAGTATTTTGCCCTGTACCGCCAAAGTGTATGGGAACGCTAATTGGAACTTGAATAATTCCGCTCTCTGTCCTATGCTGCAATATTGTATTTATAATACTTTGAATTGCTGGTATCTCTGACGTTAAACCAATATCTGCGAGGAAAGATAGCTTATGCAGAAGCAGTCCGGCACTTTTATGATTTGAAACAATTTCTTCATTCCAGTGTTTAAATTCAGAAAGAATTAAGCCGATTTGGGGATGAGAAACCAATTTTTCTTTTGCTTTTACAACCTCTTTGTCATATTCAGACATCTTTAATAAATCCAGTCTGGTACGATATTCAACCCAAGGCTCACTATCTAGTAACCACCTGATATTATCCTGCATTCTAATTACCTCACATATTTGCTTAATTAATTGTATTTTTCACTTTGTAATATACGTTTTGGCATTAACACGCAATGCCCTTTCCCTTGTAAATCCTGACCGTTAGCCTCAATGTCTTTCAATATATGGCACTTTTCTTAACAATAATCCAATATTCCACACCATGCTATTCTTTTATAACAAGACCCATCTTTTTTGAGAACGATACTGCCTGCATAGGAGAAACAATTGCACCGTATAAATCTTCAAGTCTAGCACCTATACCTTCTATATCACAATTGCTAAAATCAATTCCTTTAAGTTTTGTACCTGACATTTGGGCCTGCTGTAAATCAGAGTAGTCAAATACGATATTAAAAAAATCGGATTCCCCAAAATCCGTATTCCGCAGCAAACAGTCTTCGAAAATCACCTGTCTAAAACTTGACAATCGAAAGCAGGCATATTTTCCATTACAGTGTTCAAATATTACATTTCGTAATGTTGAATCACTTAGATTAATACCTACAACCTTGCAATTAACAATCTCTACCCTATGAATTATAGCCCTACGCAAGTCTATATTAGATAAATCACAATTCTCAAATCTAACATCCGTTAAATCAAGGAATTCTAACGATATATTTTTGAATACAATATTTTTAAAAATAATCTGTTTAAATGCCACATGCTCTGCAGTCTGATTTTCAATTGTACAATCACAAATAGCTCCATTAGAGAGTACATCTTCATTTTGGATGTTGTTAATCGCTAAATCAATTATATCTAATTTTTGAGGTAATTTTGGACATAAAATTTTAAAATTTGTCTTTTCATTTACCACTGTTACAGCCTCCAGATTTTTGATTTTATTCAAAATTCCATATTAATAGTAGTAAAAACTAAACACATTTCTAGGGATGCAATATTACTTTATGATTGTCCTATGAAAGAAGTCTCTGAACCCTCTTGTTAAGTTACTCTCATTTTCATTTCTTCCATTCTCCACAATATCTAAATAATACTTTCCAGTATCAATATTCAATGAAAGTGAGTCTAATGGAAATCCATTTATTCTTTTGGGATGAGCTTCAGCAGTAATCAAAAAAGTTTCAGATGATATGTCATCCCCATCATATTCATATACGCTATTTTCATCGAATACTAGGCAAATTGCATTCTTATACTTTGCTTTGACCTCTCCACCAAACCTTAAAGCAAGTTTTGAGTAGTGGTCTATCATTTCTTCATCGTTTAGTACTTTTCCCTTGATTCGCCTAATATGAACACCTGGTTGCTCTTCATTATCCAATCCGTCAATATAAAGACCTGAATCACAAGAAAAAACCGGAATTTCCATTGCTTTATAGTATGCCATTGCCTTAATCTTTGCGTTCTCTAAAGGATTATTACCACTCTCATCAATATACCCTATAATTTGATTTACTTCGTTTAATCCTATAATTTCTAAATCTAATCCGGATAACATTTCTTTCATATGTTGAAGCTTCCCTGGATTGCTTGTACCGTATAACAATTTCATCAAAGACCCTCCATGTAATTTTCATTAGTAAGGAACTATTATGCGGCACCTTAAATAAAAAACACCGCTATTATTGCTCCGAATAATCGTGCCATTTTTACTTTAAGCCAATTTGTTTTTATAGTGGAATAATATGTACATCCTGGTTCAAGCCAACCTTTTTGGTTCCAATATATGTAATCAATTGTATGTTGTTCATTAAATCTTTTTTGCCAGTATTTTTGCTGTACTTTAAACACAATAAGAGAATAAAATGAAGGCTTTAAAACTTTTTCATTTTTAATAGCATTAAAGAGATTTTTAGCTATTCTTTTGATTTTGTGATGATATCGGTCGTGTATTTGTTCTGTTTTAATTAAAGCTCCTGTGCTGAATTTTTGCTGATCATTAACATAAAATCCCCATGTCATTAGCGCAGTCCTCATTGTCTTAAGTGCATGATTTGTTGAGCCAATTCCTGATGTTGATACAACCACTGCTGTTTTATCTGCAAATGCTGGTCTATGACAATTAAACGCCATACGATCAATCCAGTTTTTCATAATGCCATTAACATCTTCCACATAAACTGGGCTTGCAAGTATAACCCCATCAGCTTCATTAAGCTTTTCTCTGATAAGTAATAATTCATCCTTTAACGGACACAATTCTTCTCCTTTGTCAAAGCATACCCTACAACCAAGACACATTTTAAGTTCAGCATGTCCAAGAGATATTCTTGTGATCTCTAATATTTCATGTTGAAATTTTGCTATTGATTGAAGTTCTTCTTCAATAAGGCTACTCAACCGTTCCGTATTTCCATTCTTTCGATAGCTACTTATTATTGATATAACTTTCATAGCTTTACTCCTTGGTTATTAACTTATTTATGCTATATAAACGTTCACAAATCAAAATTTCTCCAGAAAACGTAGCGTCCTTTCAATACTCAAGAACTGCAACGCTATAACACCTTGACTACTATCTTTCGGCTACAACTATAAGCTTCCACGAATTCTCCTTATCGTAGGAACTCATGTCAAATCCACCATATATATTAATCTTTGAAAAGCCCGCCTCAGTAAGCAATGTTCTATATTCATCATCAAGAATTATCTTGATATGCACACTGTTTGTTTCCATTTTATTCACTTTTTTACTATGGTAAATATCGAGTATATTAACAGTCTGAAATCCTTCACCAATATCGCGTGCAAACACTCTAGAAAAGTCTTGATTATTTACTACAAGATCAAAGCGGAATCTATCCTGCAAAGTGAGATGTGTAGTTCCTTGTGTCATAATAAGGATGCCACCATCATCTAGCCTCTCGCGCATTGATTTAAACGCTGTGACTAAATCATCATGTGTATGCAAATGAGCGATAGATTGAGTCATACATAAAACTGCATCAAATTTCTCATTCCATACTTTTTCAAGATATCGAAAATCTGCTTTCTTTGTTATCACGTCGATACCTTCTTTGGATAGATTTTCTTTACAAGCTTTGAGCATAGCATCAGAATAATCACTTCCGCATACATCAATACTAAGTTTTGAAAGTAAATAAAGATGTGGACCCGTACCACAAGCACAATCAAGTACATTCTTAACTTTATATTTGGTAAAGACACTTACTAAGAAATCTTCTTCCTTTTTATTTATTTCTGTTATTGCACCAAATTTATCATAGCTTTGCGCCCAATCAGCATATTCGTCTTTATAATTCATCTTGAGTCCCCCTTCTTAAAAATAACGATAGTATTCCACACCTTGCGCGTGGCATTTCACAGTCACGGTAGACGCGCCGGTTACCCGGCGCACCCCGCACAGATCCCGGCGTGCGGAATTACCGCACCGGGCTCTTCAAATATATTCGCTTCCGTATCAAACAAAACATTCTTCTATCCTTAGC
>Ga0209467_1001357_pt1 | contig 21848 bp, 22 predicted proteins | sample Higcelwee11metaG_FD_187175 | JGI IMG/M metagenome (GOLD analysis project Ga0209467, IMG submission 187175) | Freshwater pond sediment microbial communities from the University of Edinburgh, under environmental carbon perturbations - High... | ecosystem: Environmental > Aquatic > Freshwater >... | reverse complement strand
CCCGCCGTACAAGAGCGCGCCCAGGGTGAGCCCAGCGAGGCCCGAGAGCTCCGCGAACAAGAGCCACAGTCGGGTCACCCTTCGCCCCTTCGCCCGCGCGAGCGCCCAGAGCACCCCCGCCGCCCGAAGGACGAGGCCAAAGATCAACCCGGCGCCGCCGAGCGCCCCGAGCAGGCCGAGGGGCTGGGGCCAGCCGAGGCCGAGGATCAACCCCGCTCCGCCGCTGAGGATTAAGGCGTCACAGACGGCGGCGAGGCGAGCCCAGCCCGGTGGCGGCGCCTGGGCGGTCACCACGGGCACAAGCTGCCAGCCCAGGCCCACGATGGCCATCATCAGCGTGCCGACGGTGATCAGGTGGACCGCGACCAACAGCCCGCTCCGCCCGTACCACGCCGCGCCGTCGAGCACCCCGGGCCAGGCCAAGATCCCCCAGGCGAGGGGCTCGGCGATGAGCGCGACGGCCACGGGCGGGATCACCACCCTCGGCGGGATGAGGGTATGTGGGTCAGGGCGCATAAATCTGGAGCTGAATGTGGTCATCCAGGCTCGTCATCGTCCAGACGAGGCCCCGGGCCTCAAGCTGAGGAAAGAGCAGGGCGGGCTCACGGTGATGAAGCACGGTCAACGGGGTGCCTTGGTCAAGCGCCCAGAGGATGAGGCGCAGAGGCTCGGGCGGCGGCAGGCCACGCACGTCGAGCACACCCGCCCGGAGACGCGCTTGGCCTAGGCGGGCGGTGTCGGCGTCGGGCGCTCCCGGATCAACCGCCCCGCCGTGGCCCTCGGGTGGACGCCAGAGCGAGCTGACGCAGACCTCACCCTCCCAGCGCACCCAAGCCAACCAACCTCGGCGGCCCAAAAGATCGAGGAGCGGCGCGGGCTCAAACGGCGCGGAGAGCGCTAAGACGGCCCCGGGCTTGAGGTCACGAAGGGCGGTCATCACCGCGCCGAAGGGCTCTTGGCCTTGTTCGATGAGCGGCGAGACGTCGAGGCGCTCGATGGGGGCGCCTCTCGCCCACGGTGGCTCGGGATCGTCTCGGCGCGCGGCGGCGGGCAAGGGTGCGCCGGGTGCGGGTGGACCTTCGAGGTTAAACACCGCCAAGAGCGACTCGGCGTCTACCCCGGCCACGCGGGCGGCGGACTCAATCGTCACCAGCTTGGGCAACACCCGGCCCAAGACCGGGTGGTTGAGCCGCTCAAACGCCGGGTGGAACGCCGGGAGCAGGGTGCGCAGCGCGGGTTTTGTGGCCAAGGCGTCGGAGACGCGGGTATGAAGGGTGAAGGGGGCGATGGTCATGGGGAGCGCCTCGGGGACGGGCAGGGAGACGCAGATTGCAAGAAGCGGTCCAGGCCCAGAGGCGCTCAATTGATAGAAATATCTGTTGAGTTGGCGGCAGTTGACACAGGCCGGGTGTGTGGGATCACACGCACAGCCCGCGCTGGGATCAGACCTTGGGCGGCGCTTGGCTCGCCAGCTCGGCGTGCAGGTGCTCCAGGGAGCGCACCTCAGCGAGCGTCGTCTGCCGGGCCCACTGGTTCACGCAGCCGTGGAGCTGCGACCAGGCGTTGTGCAGGCTGCAGGGGTTCTTGGGGTTACACGCGCCGAAGCCGAACGCGCAGCGGCGGTCCTCTGAGGACCAGTCCGAGGCGTCGAGCACCTCCATGAAGGTGATGGCGCTGGGCGGTCGGGCGAGACGAAAGCCGCCGCCGTGGCCTCTCAGCGCGTCCACCAGCCCGGCGACGACGAGGTGGCGCATCACCTTGGAGATGTAGTGCTCGGGGATGGCGGCGAGCTGGGCGAGCTCCTTCGCGCGCACCCGCTCGCCAGCGTCGTACTCACCGGCGAGGATCGCCATCGCGCGGAAGGCGTACTCAGCGGTGTGGTTGAAGAGCATGTCGTCGGCCTCTGCGAGAGGATGCGGTATCCCGGGCCCGGGGGGACGTCCAGCGGCGGGCCCGGCCCGAATCCTGATCTGGGTCAGTACCGCCCGCCGCACAAGCTCCTTACACTGGCAAAACAACGGACACCGATGTCTGTTGATGGAGTCTCAATGCTCTCGAAGTCACAGGCGAGGAGCTTCTTCCTCTTCGCGACGGTCGGCTTCTCAGGCGTGTTCTTGTGGTTGACGGTCGATACGGTCCGTCAGGTCCCGGCGCGCTCTCATGAGGAGAACATGAACGCCTCGGTGATCCGAGGCAAAGAGATCTGGGAGAAGAACAACTGCATGGGCTGCCACACCATCCTCGGTGAAGGCGCCTACTACGCGCCTGAGCTGACGAAGGCCGTGGAGCGCCGCGGTGAGGCGTGGCTGCGGATCTTCCTCAAGGATCCCCAGGCGATGTACCCGGGGCGCCGCAAGATGGTGCAGTACAACTTCACTGAAGAAGAGATCACCGACGTGATCGCCTTCTTGGACTGGATCGGCAAGATCGACACCAACGGCTTCCCCGCCAAGCCCGACATGGCCCCCATCGCCGCCGCCAACGCGGCCACCCCGGGCTCTGCGGCGGCCACCCCGAGCGCCGTCGCCGCTCCAGCGCTGTTCACCCAGGTCTGCGTGGCCTGTCACAGCCTCGGCGGCACCGGCGGCGTGGTCGGCCCGGCCTTGGATGGCGTCGGCTCCCGCTTCGACCGCGACGGGCTTCGGGCCTGGCTCGACAACCCACAGTCGGTCAAGCCTGGCACGGCGATGCCCGATCTCAACCTCTCGGCCAGCGACCTCGAAGCGCTGACCGATTTCCTCATGTCTCAGCGCTGAGAGGTCACCATGGACAACCCGCTCAAGTTTCAGTCCTGGCGGATCGCGTGGACCTTCTTCGCGACCTGTCTGCTTCTGCTCTCCCTCCAGATCGTCTACGGCTTCATCATGGGCTTCGCGCACATGGGCTATGACGGTCTGCACGACTGGCTCCCGTTCAACACCGCCCGCGCCACCCACACAAACCTGCTCGTGGTGTGGTTGCTCGCCGGGTTTATGGGCTCGGCGTACTACATCATCCCCGATGAGGCCCAGACCGAGATCTGGAGCATGAAGCTCGGATGGGTGCAGTGGGGCTCTCTGGTGGCCGTCAGCGTCACGGCGGTCATCGGCTTTCACTTTAACTACTGGGAGGGCCGCAAGTTTCTGGAGATCCCGCGGCCGCTGGACGTGCTCGTCGTGGTCAACGTGCTGGCCTTCTTGCTCAACATCGGCATGACGGTCTACAAAGGCAAACGGTACACAACGACGGCGCTCACGCTCCTCGCGGGCCTCACCGCCGCGGCGCTTCTGTACTTGCCGGGCATGATCACCTTCGACTCTCAGGTGATCGACTCGTATTTCCGCTGGTGGGTGGTGCATCTGTGGGTTGAGGGCGTGTGGGAGCTGGTGATGGGCGCGATCCTGTCGTACCTGCTGATCAAGCTCTCGGGCGTAGACCGCGAGATCATCGAGAAGTGGCTCTACGTCATCGTTGGGCTCACTTTCTTGAGCGGCATCCTCGGCACCGGCCACCACTATTACTGGATCGGCGCGCCGGAGTACTGGCTCATGGTCGGCGGACTGTTCTCGGCCCTGGAGCCTCTGGCGTTTCTGGGCATGGCGCTCTACACCGTGGCCATGGCCCGTCGGGGTGGCCGAAAACACGCCAACAGCGTCGCGCTCTCCTGGTCGGTGGGCTGCGGCATTATGAGCTTCGTCGGCGCGGGGTTCTTGGGCTTCGCGCACACCTTACCACAGGTCAACATCTGGACCCACGGGACGCTCGTGACCGCGATGCACGGACATATGGCCTTCTGGGGCGCCTACGCCATGCTCATCTTCGCGATGATGGCCTACGCTCTGCCGGAGATGACCGGGCGCAAACACTACGACTCTTGGGTCGCGGAGTGGGCGTTCTGGCTGAGCAACATCGGCATGATCGCGATGACCGGCGCCTTCGCCGTCGCGGGCATCACCCAGGTGTATCTGGAGCGACGCGTGGGGATGGACTTCTTGTTGGCCCAAGAGGCCGTCGAGGTGCATTTCTTGGGGCTCATCCTCGCCGCCTGTCTGTTCACCTTGGGCATCAGCCTCTACATCTGGAACTTCAGCCGCTATGGCGTCGTGGCCCTGTCCAATGACGTCTCAGGTGACGCGCCGAGCCCGGCGCCGAGCCTCGCGAAATGAACGAACCGCGCGGGCTCTGTGTTCGCAGAGCCCGCGCCTCGGCCATCGCCCTGGGGATGGCCACCGGAGCGAAGATGTCTCTGTTCGAGGACGAGCACGCCGATCCCCAACCCGCCCCTCTCCCCTGGTATCAGCCGGTCGGTGATGAGCTCGTGCTGTTTGAGCACGCCTATCGCCAGCGCCTCCCGCTGATGATCAAGGGCCCCACGGGCTGCGGCAAGTCCCGGTTTGTGGAGCACATGGCCGCGCGGCTGGGCCGCCCGCTCATCACCGTCGCCGCCCACGACGACACCTCGGCCACGGACCTGCTCGGGCGCTGGCTCATCCGGGGCGGCGAGACCGTGTGGCAAGACGGCCCCGTCACCCGCGCCGTGCGGCAAGGGGCCATCCTCTACATCGACGAGGTCGCCGAGGCCCGCCCGGACGTGGTCGTGGCCTTACACCCGCTCACCGATCACCGCCGAAGCCTGTACCTCGACCGCTGTGATGAGGAGCTCGCCGCGCCCCCCGAGTTTATGCTCATCGTCTCGTTTAACCCCGGCTATCAGCGCTCGCTCAAAGAGATGAAGCCCTCTACCCGCCAGCGGTTTATCGGCCTGCGGTTCGACTACCCCGCGCCCGACCTGGAGGCGCGTATCGTCTCCGGTGAGACGGGGGTAGAGCCGTCCGTGGCCAAACGTCTGGTGGCCTTGGCGGCGAAGGTGCGCTCGTTAGAGACGCTGGGGCTCGCGGAGCTGCCGTCTACCCGGCTGCTCGTGGACGCCGCGCTGCTGATCCGCTCGGGGCTTGGGCCTCGGGCGGCCTGCCGCGCGGGTGTGGTCGAGCCGCTCACCGACGATCCCGACGTGCGCGACGGCCTGATGGACCTCGTGAACCTCGTGTTCTGAGCCGGAGGTGCCCTGTGCCTGGACCTTCGTTTGATCTCGACTGGGAGCTGGGGCTGTTTAAGGCCGTCCGTGCGCTGTGGCGCGCGGTCGCGCCGAGCCCCGCGCCGCTGTTTGACCCCGCCCGGGCCGCGACGTTGGCCGCCCATGGCCCGGCGCTGCGGGTGCTCGGCCAGATGATCGCCGGTGAGGCCGTGCGGCTACAGCCCGCCCGCTCCGAGGGCGGCGTTCGAGGGCGTGATCTGCTCATCCCCGCTTGGATTGAGGTCTGCGCAGATCCCGCGCTTAACCGGGAGATCATGGCGCTGCGGGTGGTCGTCGCCGCCGAGCTTCGCCGCCTGCGCCTCGTCGCCCCGGCGGAGGAGCTGGAGAACCTCTTCGTGAGCGTCGGCGCCGCGCAAGACGCCGCATTGGGCCTCTCGGCGCGCCTGCCGCGCTTCGCCGAGGCTTGGGCCGAGGCTTGCGCCCTCGTGCTGCGGGGTCGCCCCGATCCCGCGAGCTTGTCGGGCCGGGCGCGGCTCATTGAGGAGCTGCGTCAATCGGCGCTGCGCGGGGAGACGAGCTGGCGTTGCCCGGAGCGTCTCGCCCTTGTGCGGGCCACGCCCGAGCGCGGCGCGGCGAGCCCACCCGTGCCGTTGTGGGGGCGGCTTCACCCGGCGTCGCCTGAAGACGCTCTGGGTGGGGATGACTCCCCGGACAAGCTCGACCAGCAGCCGCCCAGCGCGGAGGCGACGGAGCGTGAGGCGGGGGCGATCGAGGAGCTCAAGCTCGTTCAGCTCAAGCCACAGCAGGGCCTTGAGCTGCCGACCCACGTCTTCGAGAAGGTCGAGACGGCCGAGGGCTTCAACGGCTCGATGCGCCAGCTCGACGGCGAAGACGAGCTGAACGATCACATGGAGGCGCTCGACGAGGTGGACCTCTCGCACCTCGTGCGGGGCGGGCCGCGGGCGAGCTCGGTGCTCAAGGCGGAGATCGGCCTGGATGTGGAGGTGCCTGATATCTCTCGCGTCTCGCCGGGCGAGCGGGCGGTGCTCTATGATGAGTGGGACCACCGGGCGCGTAATTACCGCAAAGATTGGTGCCAGGTGTACCCGACCCAGGCGCCCCGCGGGGATCAGCGCTGGGCGATGGAGGCGCTCTCCCGACACAGACGCCTGGTTGAGCGGCTCTACCAAGACCTCGCCAAGCAGCGGGCGGCCCTGGCCCCGGCGCCCCGACAGGCGGACGGCGAAGAGATCGATCTGGATGCCGTCGTGGAGGCTTGGTCAGAGCTGCGCGCCCGCCGCTCACCGCCGGATCGGCTGTACATTCGTGCCCGGCGGCAGCGCCGCGACGTCGCCACGACCGTGCTCCTCGACCTCTCGCTCTCCACAGACTCATGGGTGCAGGATCGCCGGGTGCTCGACGTCTCCCGTGAGGCCGTCTTGGTGCTGGGTGAGGTCGCCGAGCGGCTGGGAGACTCCCTGCAGGTGCTCGCCTTCGCCAGTCAGACCCGCAACCAGATCCGGGTGTGGGAGGTGCGCGGCTGGAGTGAGCCCTGGTCTGTGGGCCGTGGTCGGCTCGGCGCGCTCTGCCCGCAGGGCTACACCCGCATCGGCCCGGCCATTCGCCACGCCGTCGCCGGGCTCAGCAAACGAGACGCCCGGGAGCGCCTGCTGCTCATCGTGAGCGACGGAAAACCGACGGATCACGACCGGTATGAGGGCCGTTATGGTGTGGCCGATGTGCGCCAGGCGCTCCGTGAGGCCAAACGAGACGGCGTCCACGTTCACGCCTTGGCCATCGACGCCGTCGCCCGAGATTATCTGCCGTCGATGCTGGGGCCCGGCGGCTGGACGATCTTGCCGCGTCCCGACCGGCTCCCCGAGGCGATCACGCAGATCTACGGGAGGCTCGTGTGATGGAGCGCGAGTCCCAGGGCTTCACCGTCGCCACGCTCACGACCCTCGTGCTGTTGAGCCTCGTGGGCACGCTCACGCTGGGCGTCGGGCTGCGCTGGGCGCTCGCCGGGGTGCCGCTTCTGCCGGGCGGCTTCGTCGAGCTGCGGCACGCCCACTCCCATCTGGGCTACTACGGCGTGCTCTTTCCGCTGATGTGGTGGGCGTGGCGCCGCTTGGGGCAGCGCGCGCCAGGGCTGCCTTTGCTCGGTCTGTACGCCGTCGGGGTGGCCATGAGCGCCGTTGGGTTCGCCCGCGAGGGCTATGGCCGACCGGCGATCATCGGCTCGACGATCGTGCTCGGGGTGTGGTTGGCCTCGGCCTGGCGCCTGCGCGGCGTGATGATGCAGCCGCGGTCGTGGCTCGGCGGCGCGGCGCCGACGATCGTGCTCGGCGCGCTCTGCATTGGGCCCGTGGCCGTCGTCTCGGGCCGAGATCCCGCCTTGGCGACGGGCTTGGTGCGCATGTTCTTGACCTTGCTCTTGCTCGGCGCGGTCACCCCCGCCGCCCTCGCGGCCCTGCGCGCGCCAGGGCCTCCGTGGCCGATCTGGCTCGGCGCGGTGCTCTGCGGCGCGGCGTTCTTGGGGCCGCTGCCGCACCCGGCGCTGGGCCTGGGCTTGCTCGTGGTCGGTGGTCTCCTCGGCCGCGCCGCGCTGCGGGCGCCATCGCTGGGCTGGGACGAGCGGGGGCTGTGGCTCGCCTTCGCGCTCGGCCTCGTCGCGCCAGGGGTCGGCCTCGTGCTCCCCGGGCACAACCTCGCCGTGGCGGGGGTTCATTTCGCCGCCCTGGGGCCCTTGCTCGTCACGCTGACGCGCCCCCTCTGGCCCGCGCGGCCCCCGGCTTGGGCGCGCTGGAGCTACGCCGTCTCGGTCAGCGCCTTCGCCACGGCGCTCCTCGTCGGAGAGTCCCGCCTCGCCGCCATGTTTGGCAGCGTCGTCGCCGCGCTGTGGGCGCTGGGGGTGGTCTGGATCGTCCGCGAGGCGCTGATGCCGCGCGAATCTCTCGCCGTCGGCGAGGGCACAAGGGCGTAGAGAGCTGACGTAGATCCTACATTTGTGCGTTCGCGGCGAACGTCGTTGAACACGTCGCGCCCTCCAAACTATCAATAGATATAGATGTCCAGTGACAAAGGAGTCCTTATGAACTGTGCTCGCTCGCTGCTGCTCCTCGCTCTGTTCTCCATCGGCTGTGACGGGGCAAAAACGCCCGGCACACCCTCCAAAGCCGCCTCGGATGAGACCGGCGGCTCCAAGAAGGGCGACCTCGGCCCGCCGGTCGGTGAGCCGATTCAGGCGGTGCTCACGAACTCCCCCGACGTTCCGCCCCCGACCGGGCGCACCCAGCCCGCCAAGGTGATCGTCGAGCTGGAGGTGCGTGAGGTGACCAAGGCGATCTCTGAGGGTGTGGACTACACCTTCTGGACCTTCGGCGGCGAGGTGCCGGGCAAGTTTATCCGCATTCGCCAAGGCGACACGGTGGAGTTCCACCTCCAGAACCACCCGTCGAGCAAGATGCCCCACAACATCGACCTGCACGCGGTCACGGGCCCCGGCGGAGGGGCGGCGAGCAGCTTCACCGCGCCCGGGCACGCCTCACAGTTCACGTTCAAGGCGCTCAACCCCGGGCTGTATGTGTACCACTGCGCGACGGCGCCGGTCGGGATGCACATCGCCAACGGCATGTATGGCCTCATCCTGGTCGAGCCGCCGGGGGGCATGCCCCCGGTCGATCGTGAGTATTACGTCATGCAGGGCGACTTCTACACCGTCGGCAAGTACCGTGAGAAGGGGCTCCAGCCCTTCGACATGCAGAAGGCCATCGAAGAGAACGCGACCTATGTGCTGTTCAACGGCTCCGAGGGCGCCATCGCCGGAGACGCCGCGCTCACCGCGAAGGTCGGCGAGACCGTGCGCCTCTACGTCGGCAACGGCGGCCCCAACCTGGTGAGCAGCTTCCACGTCATCGGCGAGATCTTCGACAAGGTCTACTATGAGGGCGGCACACGGTTTCAAGAGAACGTACAGACGACGCTCATCCCGGCGGGTGGCTCGGCCATCATCGAGTTTTATGTGGAGGCCCCGGGCACCTATGTGATCGTCGATCACAGCATCTTCCGCGCGTTCAACAAGGGCGCGGTCGGGATGCTCAAGGTGGACGGCGCGGACGATCTCGCCATCTACTCGGGCAAAGAGGTGGACTCGGTCTACCTCGCCGACATGTCGGTGACGCCGGGCGGCGCCATCGCCGAGGCCACGTCCCAGGCCGCCGCGGGCCAGCTCACCCCGGCGGCCCAGGTCAAGGCCGGTGAGACGCTGTTCGCGGGCACCTGCTCCACCTGTCACCAGGCGAACGGCGCCGGGCTGGAGGGTGTGTTTCCGCCGCTGGCGGCCTCGGACTACCTCAACGCCGACCCCAAACGGGCCATCAGCGTCGTGGTGAACGGTCTCGCGGGGCCGGTCACCGTCAACGGCAAAGATTACGTCTCGGTGATGCCGCCGATGAGCCAACTCAACGATGATGAGATCGCGAACATCCTCACCTATGTCTACGCGAGCTGGGGCAACTCCGCCCACGTGGTCAGCGCCGCTGAGGTGGCCCAGGTGCGCACCTCAACGCCGAGACCTGCGGGCGCGGCCCACTGATGTTCGCGCTGTTCACAAACCTCGCCTTCGCCGCCGGGACCGTGTTGATCCCGGCGGGGAGCCATCGTGTGTTCTACCCCATCTCCCCTGAACAGACGGAGGTGTGGGTGCCCACGTTTCGGCTCGACGTGACCCCGGTCACGAACGCGGAGTTCTTGGCGTTTGTGACGCGCGCTCCGAGCTGGGGCCGCGGCCAGGCCCCGGCGCTGTTTGTGGACCCCCAGTACCTCAGCCATTGGGGGAGCCCGACGAGCCTCGGCGGTGCCTTGCCCAACGGCCCCGTGGTGAACGTGAGCTGGCACGCCGCCCGGGCCTATTGCCGGGCCCGAGGCGGCGAGCTGCCCACCACAGACCAATGGGAGCGCTCCGCCGACGCCACCTTGACCGCCCCGACCGGCGCCCGGAACGATCCCCAGATGACCGCGCGGGTGCTCGACTGGTACGGTCGCAGCGGCGACGCGGCGCCGGGCGCCGTGGGCCAGCACGCCGCCAACCACTTCGGCGCCTACGATCTCCTCGGGCTGGTGTGGGAGTGGACCCTCGATTTTGACAGCCAGCTCCTCTCCGCCGACGTGCGTGAGTCCGGGGACGAGGACCGCTCACGGTTCTGCGGCTCCGGGGCGGCGTCGGCCACAGACGTCGCCGACTACGCCTCGTTTATGCGCTTCGCGTATCGCTCCAGCCTCAAGGCCAGCTACACCACCTCCAACCTGGGTTTTCGATGCGCGTATTCCTCTTGATCGGCCTGCTCAGTGGGCTCCTGTTCGTCGCCTGCGGTGAGACGCCCGAGGCAACACAAGCCGAGGCGCCCCCGGCCGGGCCTGTCCCCGGCGACTCGGTGTACCAGCTCGACCTAGAGCTCACGAACCAGTCCGGTGAACGTGTGCCGTTCGCGGTGCATCGGGGTCACCCCGTGTTGATCTCGATGTTTTATGCGACCTGTCCCTCCGCCTGCCCGATGTTGATCAAGGACATTCAGGCCATCGAGGCGAGCCTCACCCCCGAGGAGCGCGGGTCGCTGCGGGTGCTCCTGGTGAGCTTGGACCCCAACACCGACACCCCGGCGGAGCTTCAGAAGGTCGTGGTCACCCACGGCCTCGACACGAGCCGCTGGACGCTCGCCGCCACGGCGCCGGACCGTGTGCGAGACGTCGCCGCCGTGCTCGGCGTCACCTGGCGGGTGATGGGGCCGGGCAACATCAACCACACCTCGGGCGTGACGCTCCTGGACGGCGAAGGGCGAAAACGCGCGGCCATCGACGGCCTCAAACAAGACCCGGCCCCCTTGCTCGCCGCCCTGCGCGCTGGGTCTTGAGGCCCGGCGGGGTGCGCCGTTTAGCCGGTGAGCAAGGCTGCTGCGCCGCCCAAGATCGCCGTGATCACCACCGCGGCGATCACCGCCCACACCCACCAGGCGCGACCCAGCTCCAAGAACACGATCCCGACGATCATCACCTTGACGACGCTGATCCCGGCTAACGCCCAGGCCCCCAACGACGCCTCGGCGACGCCGTTAAACGTGAGGGTGAGCGCCATCAACGCGAGGTACGCGAGCACGGCGCGGCGGGTGTGGGTCATGGTCTCATCCCATACAGAACGGCGAACAGCAAGAGCCAGATCACGTCCACAAGATGCCAGTACGCGGCGCTGCCCTCCACGGTGAGGGGGTTCTCGGGCCCGTAGTCCCCTCGCCAAGCCCGCCACGCCACCACCGCGAGCAGCCCGACGCCGGGCAGCACATGGAGCAGGTGGAGCTGGGTCAAGAACAGGTAAGTGAACCAGAAGCCGTTTGTGGAGAGCGTCACGCCGTCGTTGAGATGGGGCGCCCACTCCATGAGCTTGTTCACGGTGAAGATCACGCCGGTCAGGCTCCCGGCGAGGAGCCAAGCCGCCGTCGCCCGCCGCGACCCCGCCGCGTTGGCTTGGGCGCCGAGCGCGACGAACAGGCTCCCGGTCAACAAAAGCGCCGTGCCAAAGGTCGCCGAGTCCAAGCTGAGCTGGGCCTGGGCCGCGGCGTAGGCCTCGGGATCCCCCGACCAAGACGCGGCGTGCCAGATCAAGAACATGCCGAAGGTGACGACCTCCACGGTCATGAAGATCCACACCGCGACGCCCCCGGTGAGAGGCTCGCTCTCCGGGGGCCGCGGCGGGTCGTCGAGCTCGTTGAGCGCCTGATCCACGTCCACCTCAGAACTTCGCGGTCACGACCTGCTTGATCTCCCAAGCGGGCGCGAGGTTGTCTGTGTGGCCCAAGATGAGCAGGCCCGCACCATCGCCGGGCAAAAACACGCCGGTCTGCGCTTGGTATGAGAAGCCCTTCCACACGTTCCAGTCGAGGTTGAGATCGACCTCTTGGCCCAGGGACGACGACTGGGCGTCGGTGAGCGCGCCCGTGGCGTCCCAGCCCTGAATCGGCGTGGTGGCCTGGAGGAAGGTGTAGGTGGCGAGGAGCTTCACCTTGTCATGGGGCTTGACGCCGAGGCGCCCTTGCACGGCGATGGTGTTCTCAAACTCCCGATATCCCCGGCTGAGCGGCGAGCCCAAGCCTTGGGGGCTGATGCCCTCTTGGTCGGGCATCACCGAGTCTTCCCAGACGTTCGTGAAGTTGAACTGGCCCATCGTCATGATCTTGTTGAGGTTGCCATCTCCGCCCGCACGGTCGGCGTCACCGCTGCCCGCGCCGAAGGCCGCGCCGAGGCTCACCGGCAGCGCCTCGCCCAAGGTCTGATCGGCCAGCGCGTAGGCCACCCAGCCCTTGAGCTGACCGTTGTTGATGTCGAGGGTGCCGCCCGCGGAGTCGAGGTTCGCCACGTCGTCTTGGCCTTGGAGCCACGCGGCCTCCGCCGCCCAGCTCAGCCCGCCGAGGACCGGGGCTGTGCCTGAGCCCGCCGCGCCCAAGGCCAAGGCCGAGCTGATGTTGGGGCGGAACCGCGCCAGGTTGTGCCCGAGGCCGTTGGGCACATAGGTCGCCGAGCCATCGCCGCTGTTGTCGAGGTAGTACAGACCATACAGCTCACCCTTGAGGTGATCGTTCGGCGCCACACGCACCCGCCCGCCGAAGAGGTCGGCGTCGGCCATCGTGTCGTCGTCGCTCATCAGCGTCCCCGTGGGCGCTTTGGTGGAACCTTCGCCTTCAGAGAGTTTTGCCCACCACAGATCGATGTTGAGGGGCTTCATCGGGGTGATGAGCACCTGCACACCGTCGGCGTTTTGGTCCAACACCAACCCTTGCCCCACCCAATAGAACTGGCGGCCCACCATGACCTTCACCGGCAGGTTCGGCACCTCCGCCCAGGCGTAGGCGAGGTCAAAGTGTACGGTGTAGTTGGTGTCTTTGTCACGAAACAGCTTGTAGGGGTTGTAGGTCGAGGCCGTGGTTACCGTGCCGTCTTCAGCGACGGTGGTGGTCTGCTCGACGTCAGGGGAGTTGTCTACACCCCACCAGCCTTGGGCGGCATCAAAGCGGGTGACGACGCCGAAGTGCTCTTGGTTAAACTTCACCAGCACCCGAAGGTTCTGTACGACATAGTCGCCGTCGTCGTAGGGCTGGGCGGGATCCCCCAAGAAGAAGTTCCGCTGGTTCAGCGCCCAGGCCGTGTAGGCGCCGGAGATCTCGATGGGCTTGGGCGCAGGCGCCGCGGCGGGGGCAGGATCAGGGGCCGCGGCGGGGGCCGCAGCGGGCTCGGCGGCCCAGAGCGCGGGGAAGAAGAGCAGGAGCGCGGAGGTCATTGGGGGGTCTCCTCTGTTAACAGACTTGAATGTCTATTAACTTGAAGGAGCCCCGAGGCCTCGACGGGGCGCTGTGCGCATGATCCCCGTCAGGGTCTCAGCGGGGCCATCCGGACGACGCGGTAGCCGTGGGGCAGACGCATCACCGTGTCGAGCCACTCTTGGCCCTCGTGGCGATAACGGAGCTGCACGGCGCGCCACTCACCGCGAAGGAGGCCGTCCAGGGCGCGCTCGGGGGTGAGGCGCTCGGGGCTGGCGTGCTGGAGATGCGTGGTCTTCACGAGCACCTCCAGGGCCTCGCCCAAGGCGCTCACGTCGCGAAAGAGCGCGCGCAGCGTGTCTTCGTCGATGTCTTGCTGGAGCAGCTCGGGCAGCACGAGGGGCGGCTCATCCGTGGGGGCGCTCAAGGCGTCACGCCGGGGCGAAGGTCGAGCTCCGCGGAGGAGGCGTGACATTGGGTGCAGCTCGAACGATCGGGGTGGGTGCTCCGCAGGGCGTCGCGGCCGTTGGGGCCGTGGCACGACATGCAGCGCTCCCGCATCGTCGTCTTGTGGGGGATGACCGGCGGGGCGATGGACCAGGCCCGCGCCCCAGCGGTGGGAGACACGAGCCCGACGAAGGCGTTCTCGCCAAACGAGGCGTCGGGAGGCAGCGCCGCGCCGGGGGACGGCCCCTCGTTGACGACGTGGCACTGTGTGCAGGAGGTGTAGGCCTCATGCGACATCGGCGGCGCGAGGCGCCCCCGAATCTGCATCCCCGCGTCATGGCAGGCGAGGCACTCCGAGACGCTCTGCTGGCGGATGTCGTGGGGGATGGTGGGCGGCGCGCCGTCATAGGCCCGCAGCGCGGCGCGGGCGGTGAGATCCTCGGCCTTGGAGGTGCCGTCTAAGCTCACCGGGTCGAGCACGCCCGGCCCGGCGAAGCGCGCGAGCTCCGTGGGCCAGTCGCTCCCCAGCCGGGGCGGGATGTGGCGCTTCTCGGAGTAAGTGATCGCCGGGGGCGCCTCGTCCGACTCCGAGGCCTCGACGTCGCCGAGATCCATCGCCTCCGGCGGCCTCTGCACCCCGACGAAGAAGCCGATGAGCGCGATCCCGATGATCACGGCGAAGCCGACATGAAGGGCCTGCTCAGAGGAGGGAGTGGACATGGCTCAGCTCACGATCCGCGTCACGGAGACGGCGCATTTTTTGTAGTCGGGCTGCTTCGAGAAGGGGTCGTACTCGTGCAGGGTGAGCAGGTTGATCTGCACGCGCTCATCAAAGAAGGGCACGAACAGGCTGCCCGGAGGCGGATCACCGCGACCGTCGATCCACACCGGCAGCTCGATGGATCCGCGTCGGGTGGTCAGGCGCACCGTCTCACCGTTCCGAATGCCGAGCCGCTGGGCGTCGTGGCGGTTCATCTCGACGTAGGCCTGGGGCATCGCCGCGCGGAGCTGGGGGATACGCCGCGTCATCGTGCCGCTGTGCCAATGCTCCAGCACCCGGCCTGTGCACAGCCAGAAGGGGTATTGTCCGTCGGGGGACTCGGGCGGCGGGTCGGCGGGGTGGAACCAGATCTGCGCCCGGCCATCTTTGGTCGTCGAGTGATAAAACTCGATCTCCGCGCCCTTCTTGACGTAAGGATCGTCAAACTCGGAGAAGCGGAAGCGGGTCTCGCGCCAGGTGCCGTCCGGCTGCTGCACGACGGGCCAGCGTAAGCCGCGCGCCTTCACATACTCGTCATAGGGGGCGAGGTCTTTGTGTTTGGTGCGGCTGAACAGGCGATACTCCTCAAACAGCGCCTTATCGACGTTCAGCTCGTAGTACCGGCGCCACTCCCAGACCGGCACCTCGCGGCCCTGGGCGTCGGCGAAGGTGAACAGAAAGCGCCCGTCTTTGTCGAGCATCCCCGGGTGGCCCCGGCGGTGCAGCTCTTTGGCCAAGGCGATGGTCTGCCAGCAGTCGTCGCGGGCGTCGCCGGGCGGGCTCACCATCTTGAACCACTGCTGGGTGCGGCGCTCGGAGTTGCCGAACATGCCGTTCTTCTCGACCCACATCGCGCTCGGCAGGACGAGATCGGCGATCTGGGTGGTGGCGGTGGGGTAAACGTCGGAGCAGATGAGGAACTTGTCGGGGTCTTTGACGCCGGGGTCCACGAGCAGCGATCGGTTGGGCAGGGTCTGGCCGGGGTTCGTGACCTGCACCCAGATGGTGTGGATGTCGCCGCCGTCTTTTTTGGGCGTAGACCAGCGCTTCCACATCTCGACGGTGTGGTAGCCGGGCTTGGCGCTGATGCGCCCGGCGGGCAGGTTCCACAGCTTCTCGGCGTTGGCCCGGTGCTCATCTTTGGTGACCACGCCCCCGCCGGGCAAGGCGTGGGACAGGGTGCCCACCTCACGCACGGTGCCGCAGGCGCTCGGCTGGCCGGTGAGGCTCGTCGGGGCGTCGCCGGGGCGCCCGAAGTGCCCGCTGAGCAGGTGAATCCCATGCACGAGGCTGTTGATCGCCGTGCCGCGGGTGTGCTGGTTCATGCCCATACACCACAAGGACGTGATCTTGAGGTCACGACGGCCAAACAGACCGGCGAGCATCCGAATGTCTTTGGCGGGCACGCCGCTCAGCCGCTCGACGTACTCCGGCGTGAACGGCGCCAAGGCCGCGATGAACTCCTCAAAGCTCATCGCGGCGCCCTCCAGGGCCGCGGGCTCCGAGGATTTACGGAAGTTGCAGTGTTTCTCGACGAAGTCTTTGTCGTAGGTGCCGCTCTTGAGCAGCAGGTGGGCGACGCCGTTGGCGATGGCGAGGTCGGTGTTCGGCTCAAACTCTAAGAAGTGCTGGGCGTGGGCGGTGGTGCGGGTGCGCCGGGTGCCGATGTCGATGAGCAGCACCTCCTCGCCCCGGTTGCGGCGGTCGATCACCCGCGAGAACAGGACGGGGTGCATCTCCGCCGGGTTGTTCCCCCAGCAGATGAGCACGTCACACTCGTCCAGATCGGTGTAGCAGCCCGCGGGCTCGTCTACGCCGTACACCGCCAAGAACCCGGTCACCGCCGAGGCCATACAGAGCCGCGCGTTGGGGTCGATCTGGTTGTTCGCGATGCCCCCCTTCATCAGCTTTTGTGCGGCGTACCCTTCAGGGATCGTCCACTGGCCGCTGCCATACATGGCGAAGCCCGCCGGGTCCATCATCACGCGGTCGGCGATGGTCTGGATCGCCTCCTCCCAAGAGATCGGCACGAGCTGGCCGTTCTTGCGCAACATCGGCGTGCGCAGGCGGTCCTCCCCGTACAAGGCGAGGCCGACGTGGTAACCCTTCACGCACAGAAGGCCCTTGTTCACCTCGGCTTGGGGGTCTCCGGCGATTGCGACGATCTTGCCCTTCTCGACGCCCACCTGGACGTGGCAGCCCGTGCCACAAAACCGGCAGGGGGCCTTGTCCCAGCGCACGCCGGGCCCGTAGGCACGGGTGGGGTCTTCAGCGGCGGCCTCTTGGGCGAAGGTGCCCGCGGCGGCGGCGCTCGCGGCGGCCAAGGCGCTCAGCTTGAGGAACTCGCGGCGGTCGGGGGTCATGGTGTGCTCTCCACGGCGCCAACGTCGGCGTCCTGGTGGTTTGAGAGGTCGGTGAAGTCAGCGAACACCAGCTCAATGAACGTGACGCCGGGCAGAGACTCCAAGGCGTCCCAGGCGGCCTTGTCTTGGGCGCGGTCGGGGGTGTCGAGCACAACCGGCACACGGTCGCCGTGGGCCTCGCCCAGCGTCACCGCCGGGGTGGACCGGAGCGTGGCGAGGGTGGCCGCGCGCAGGGTGGACGTTTGACTCAAGGTCAAGACGGCGCTCACGATGGGCATCACGCGCCTCCTGCGGCTTGGGGCTCGTCGGGCTCTTGGTCTGGGAGCTGGTGACGCATCCGACTGGCGAAGATCTCCACAGCGATCTTGATGCCCAAGGTGAACACGATGAGCCCGGCGGCCCAGATGCCCACTACCACACGCCACTCCAGCTCGTTGGGCATGTACTCGACGAGCTCATGAAGGGTGGAGGGCACAAAGCCGGGGATGATCAGGCCCATGCCCTTCTCGATCCAGACGCCGACGAAGGTGAGCGCGCAGGCGATGTCCGCCAACCAGAGCTGCTCCTTCGCCCGGGCGGAGAGCAAGATCACCGCTGCGACGCTGTTGAAGGCCAAGGCCGTCCAGATCCAGGGCACCAGCGCGTTGTGTCCGTGCAGGCCCAAGAACAGGTAGCTCGCCGAGGCCGTGTGGCTGCCGCCCGAATAAAACTCGGTGAACACCTCGGAGCCCACAAAGAACAGGTTGAGCAGCACGGTGACCCGCAGAATGCCGAGCAGGGTGTGCAGCGGCGCGTCGGGGATCGGCACCTTGGCGACGCGGCGGATCACCTGCAACGCCAGCACAATAAACGCAGGGCCCGAGACGAAGGCCGAGACGATGAAGCGCGGGGCCAAGATCGCCGTGTTCCAGAACGGGCGACCGCCCAGGCCGCTGAACAGGAACGCGGTGACGGTGTGAATGGACACGGCCCAGGCGATGCTCAACATCACGAACGGCAGGTACCAGCGCTTCTCCGGGCGGCGCCCTAAAAACCGCGTGTACAGCAGATACCCGCAGATGTGCAGGTTGATGAGCAGGTAGCCGCCGAGCACCACGACGTCCCAGGTCAACATGGAGACGGGCCAATGAAACCGGCCCAGCCCTGGCATGAGGTGCCAGGCGCGGTCGGGGCGCCCGAGGTCTACGTTCACGAACAGAAGCGCCATGAGGATCGCGGCCACGGCGAGGAGCTCACCGACGATCACGACGTCGTGCATGGCCTTGTCTTTGTAGATGTAGGCCGGGATCACCATCATCACCGCCCCGGCGGCGAGGCCGACGGTGAAGGTGAAGTTGGCGATGTACAGCCCCCACGAGACGTGGTCACTCATCGCGGTGAGGCCCATGCCGCCCACGACCTGCTGGGCCCAGGCGTTCACGCCCACGAGCGCGAGCGCCGTGAGCAGGGTCATCCAGGTGTAAAATGGCCAGCCGCCGTCGGTGGCGACACCCACGGCGTCGCGTAAGAACGCGGGGTAGGATCGAGCGTGGTTCATGCGCCCTCCTATTTGTCGAAGAAGTAGAAGAAGCGCGGGCGTGTGCCGAGGTCCTCTTTGAGCACAAACGTGCGTTTGTTCTCTAAGACCCAACGAATCTCGCTGTTGGGATCGAGCATGTTCCCGAACACCCGCGCCCCGGTGGGGCAGGCCTCCAGGCAAGCGGGCAGGCGCCCTTTGCGGGTGCGATGCAGGCAGAAGGTACACTTCTCCATCACACCTTGGGGTCGCACACGGTTGCTGAGGTAGGCCTGATCGGGGTTGATCTCCTCCGCGGAGATCTCCGGCTTGTGCCAGTTGAAGCGGCGGGCGTGGTACGGGCAGGCCGCCTCACAATACCGGCAGCCGATGCACCAGTTGTAGTCCACGACGACGATGCCGTCGGGCTCTTTCCAGGTGGCCTCGATGGGGCACACCGACACGCAGGGCGCGTTGTCGCACTGGTGGCACTGCACGGGCATGTAGCTCCGCCCCTTCTTGGGGACGGCGTGGTCGTAGTCTACGGTGCCCATGGCGAGGTCTACGGAGCCGTTCTTGATCTCCAGCACACGGATGTAGGACTGGTTTGTGGCGCGGTCGTGGTTGTTCTCAACATGACAGGCCTCCGCGCATTTTCGGCAGCCGACACAGACGCTGAGGTTTAAGGCGTAACCGAACTGCACTTCAGGGATGGGCCGCACGTCGTCGATGGTGACGACGGCGCCGTATTGATCAAGGGTCTCTTGCTCTAAGCGGCGCAGCACCCGGACCATGTCGTCGCGGCTGAGCTCTTTGTAGTGCCGCTGGAGCAGCTCATCGATGGACAGATCTTCAGGCCACGCGGCCAGGGGCGCCATGGCCCGGGCGAACGCGGCGGCGCCGAGGGTCGCGCCCAGCGCCTTGAGGGTCGTGCGGCGGCTTGTGTCTTCCATCAGTGGGTCTCCGATGCGGGGAACACGACACGGTCCACCGCGCGCGGCGCGGGCTGGACCTGGGGCGGCTTGGGGCTGTGCGGCGCGTGACACTCAACACAGTGGTTACGCACCCGCTCACCTTGGCGGAGGTCCCAGTAGCCGGTCATGCCGCCGTGGGCGCCCTTCTGATAGTCGCGCGCTTGAGGGCCGTGACACTGGGCGCAGAGCTGCATCGCCTCGGCCATCTCAAGCTTGGCGCCGTCGGCGAGGTGGAGCAGGCGCCGGTCTGTCGGCTCATGGCAAGCGTCACAGGCGAGCCCGCCGTGAAGCAGCTCAATCGTGCCGTGCATCTGCTCGGGGTTGCCCTCGTCTCCGACGACGATGGCGTCTTCGCCCGGCCCAGCGTGGCAGGTGGCGCAGGACACGCCGATGGGCGCGCCGTGGATGTCTCGCCGGGGGGTGTCGACCGCGCCGAGGCTCGTGGGCACATGCACCCGCGAGGCCTTGGCCGGAGCGTCGGGCACCGGCGGCCCGTACTCCCGCGACGGATCCACAAAGCCCTGATCGCAGGCCAGAAGCAGCGTCAGCGCGGTGAAGAGGGGCATCGGCGCTCCGATCGATCAGTGGACATGGATGTCCTTTTACATGGATGGCGCGCTCCCACCACGGCCTTGGCGCCGGGCTATGACCTACCGCAGCGTTCCGGCCCTTCGCCTCGCGTTGGTGATGAGATCGATTATCAACGCCAAGATTGTGAGGGCGAGGCCATGGCGTTGTATCCGATGGACCGACTCATCCGAGATCTCGCGCGCACGGCGCACCTGGGCGCGATGGCGTGGTGGCTCGGCGCCGAGCTGAGCGGAGGTGCGGTGAGCTTCGCGCCCGCGGCGGTGCTCATCAGCGGCGGCGCCTTGGCGGGGGTGCAGCTCCACCGCGCGGGCCCCGAGGCCCTCGGCCACCTGAGCACCTGGGTGGTCGGCGTGAAGCTCGGCCTCGCGTTTGTGGCCGTCATCGCCCCGTCGTTGAGCCTACCCGCGCTCCTCGCGGCGCTGTTGTTCGGCGGCCTTATCAGCCACGCGCCCGGGGCGGTGCGGCAGGCCGCTGTGTTTGGCGCGCCGGGGCCTTGCGCGACGCGCGGGGGCCACGGCGAGGACCGGGCGCGGTCGTGCGCGGCGCGGGGTGAGGCGGGCTGAGCTTGGTGGCGTCGTCGGCGGGCGCTGTCCTAAGGTGACGCGGCGGTGTGGGCGAGAGCGGCGTGGTGAAGGGTGAACTGAGCGTTAAGGCGGGCTCGTACGCCCTGCCCATCTGTGCCGATCTGCCCTGGGCGAGCCGCTCCAGAGGCCATTGAAGGGGATATTGGGTTGCGACTGCAGCGCTCCGGGCTCCGTCTGAGCGCCTGGGAGAGCCCCCTGCGCGGCGCCGACCCAAACGCTGGGCGGCGGGGACTCGGGCTCGGCGGGCGGCCAGCTCACTGTGCGCAGACAACCCGTCAAGGTGAGGCCTGGGGGTCGCCGTCCGGCGTCTCAGCGGGCCCAACCTTCGCCGCGCCCGCCCCCGGCGGGGTCCACGGCTTCGAGTGTGTCCCGTTCTTCTTGAGCTGGGTCCATTGTGTGTTCGGTCCAGCCATCAGCGCCGGACAGGTCTGAATGTTGAAGCTGACCATCACATAGGGCTCTTCCCCTTCCGGCCAGGTCTTGGGGACGTTCACCTCCATACAGTCGTGGACCTGCATTGCACAGCACCCGTCGGCCTCGATCCCCTCCAGACACCGCGCCAGCACGTCCCGCCCGATGAGCTCTTCAGCCATCGCCAGGGGGACCTGGGTGGCGAGCCAGCCGTCGATGAGCCCTGGCTCGGCCATGAACATCACCTCTTGCTTACGAATGTTCGCTTGCTGCCAAGGGTGTTCGCCCTCCGCGGGGCTGTGGTGGGCGCAAGAGAGCAGGGTGAGCAGCGCGGGGACCATCATGGTGTGCCTCGTTGTGGCGGGGTGGGAAGGTTATTGGCTGGGGCTGTCTTCGCCGCAGGGGGGCGGCATTCGGTTGAGCGCGAGCGTGGCCTCGGCGACGACCTCGGGGCGAATAAAGTCTGTATAGATTGAGCTCAGACTCTGGGTGAGTCGGGCTTTTGCGATGACCTCAGAGAGCGGGCGAGGGCGCATCTCCTCGCGCCAATAGGCCCGCAGCCTCGCCGCGCGGGCGCAGTCCTCCTCGGCGCTGGCCCCGGTGGGCGGCGTCCATTGTGGGTACTCGGGGAATGTTAAGCTGAGCCCCCGGTGAGCGCTGGTGAGCGTGACCTCAACCGCCTCGGTGGACACCCGACTCTCTCCGTTCTGATATACGGCGCGCAGCGAGCAGGCTTCGCCCCGCAGGCTGAGCCAGGCCTCTAGCTCAAACCGCCCCGATACATCCGTCAGCACGGCCGATCGGCCACAATGAACAGAGGCGCTCGGCGCCGCTTCGCCAGAGAGAAACCGCGCCGTCCCTGAGATCACCACCGAGCGCCCGATCCGCTCAATCGACGTGCAGTCA
>Ga0209467_1001355_pt1 | contig 21861 bp, 19 predicted proteins | sample Higcelwee11metaG_FD_187175 | JGI IMG/M metagenome (GOLD analysis project Ga0209467, IMG submission 187175) | Freshwater pond sediment microbial communities from the University of Edinburgh, under environmental carbon perturbations - High... | ecosystem: Environmental > Aquatic > Freshwater >... | reverse complement strand
CAGAGAATGCGTTTTCTGCCGGAAGGAGTGTGAAGAGGTTCCTTGCGATGAAACCCACTGAAACCTTCTGCATGGGAGTCCTGCTCACAATTGCTGAAGGAAGAGTGTAGCTCACTGCAAGTTCCCTGATCTTGAACGCTGTTGCATCAACAACATAATTTTCCTTGACATCGTTGAACACATCGGTCCAGTAACTCTGGCGACCGTTCTGGATGGGTATGTTTGTATTGGGAACATATGTGTTATCGCCTGTCTGAATAACCGAGTTGGGGATGACAAAGTCCTGCCTGTTGGCTGACACGCTTGCCATTGATCTTCCGACAAACTCCATTGCATCCTGGCCCTGTGCATAGAAGACATGGCCGGTTCTGTAATCGAGGGTTGTTGAAACTGCAAATCCGAACAACTTCAATGATGTGTTCAGACCCACGATGTGCTTGGGAGTCGTTCTGCCGAGCGGAGCAAGTGCAGCATTTGTTCTTGGGTACCCGGTTGCCGGATCAATTACAAGCCTGCCCTGGGGATCTCTTACATAGGTATTGGCTTTCATCTGCGGGAAAGGCATGTCAACAATTGCATAGACACCGTACTGGCCATATGCGCGAACGGCTACCTCATCAAGTCCTTCATAGATCTCCTTGACGATAGTTTCTGAGGTTGAATAGTTAACACTCATGTCCCAGGTGAAGTCTCTGGCCTTAATGATTGAACCACCCAGTGATACCTCAAGTCCTTTACCCTGCAGTTCCCCGATGTTGGTGAGGAATGCGGTTGCACCTGATGCCACTGACGGTGTGGTGTTTGTGATAAGGTCAGTGGTTGTGGTCATGAAGTATGAAGCATCAAGCATGATCCTTGACTGCAGGAGACCCACGTTAAGACCAATCTCAGTAGTGTTAAGCTTTTCCTTCTTGATGTTGGCGTCAACCGTGGTGCCTGCAAGCACGAAGCCGTTGACAGCGCCGAACGGGAATGAGGGGTGCTTGCTGAATGTCTCGTTAATCCTGTAAGGAGAAAGGTCATTGTACACCGTCGAGTTTGAAGCGGTGACCTTTGCGTACGAGAGGAAATTATTATTCTTCAGTGCATCTATTGCATCCGTAAGAACGAATGAAATACCTACGCCCGGATAGAAATAGTTGTTGTTTCCCGTGGCAAGTGTTGAGGTCCAGTCATTTCTTCCCGAGAAGTTCAGGAACACGAAGTTGCCGTATCCCAGGGTGAAGTCGCCGAAGAAACCGAAGTTGACCTCCTGTGAAGCATCAGCAGCAACCGTGGGGGTTCCTGTACCGTTTGAGATATCATAGAAACCGGGGATACTGAGGTTATCAGCCCTGATCCTGCTGTAACGGTATATATAGTTGTAGTTTGCTCCGCCGAGGATAGCCTTCAGTGAGAAGTTGCTGAACTCAAAGGTTCCGGTGACGAGCAGGTCTTCGATGATTTCTGAAGACTGTGATTCCGTGTCTTCAACAAATGATGACACAGCGCCGGCTGAAGGCTGCAGATCTGAATCATAAGTCTGTGATGCACGCCAGTCCTTGCCGCTGCTCCAGAGGGTGTTCGTTCCGATCCTGGCAGTAACGTTCAGCCAGTTGAGCGGATCCCATGATGCCTGTACGTTTCCGTTGACCCTGTTAGACTTGGTGTTGTCTCTGTTGGTGCCTACTGCCCAGTAAGGGTTCTGATAGTATGCATTGTAGTAACCGTCCGGGGTGGCATAAAGATCTGTCTGCCAGTTGGCGTAACGTGAGAGCGGTATGTTTGCCGATGTGTTCAGGAGGAACCAGTAAAGGGGCCTGTCCTGATCACCGATGCTGCCGCCGACGACGTCAGTCTCATCCTTGAAGAAGCTTGAGTTAAGTGAAAGTTCGACTTTACCGACCTTCTTGCTTGCGTTGACCCTGACTGTGTTTCTCTTGTAGGTGTCGTCAGGAACGATGCCGGTGGCTCTCTGGTCACCTATAGAGACATAGAACTTGCTTGCCTCGTGGCTGCCGCTAAGGTAGACGGTGTTGTTGAAGTTATGGCCCGTGTTGAAGAATGCAAGGAGGTTATCCTTTACGGGTGCGTAGGGAACAGCCTGGTAGGTGCCGTCAGGCCATGTGGGCCCGATCTGGCGGAGGGTGCCGTCGAAACGGGGACCCCAGTTGGTGTTCTCAACTGCGTCATAGGCGCCTTCCCATCCTGTACCATATTCAGACTGGAATTTAGGCATGTAGGCAACCTTCTCAGCGGTGTATGATGAGATGAGACCGATTGTCATCTTCTCGCCAGCCTGCCCTTTCTTGGTGGAGACGATTATAGCACCGTTGGCAGCATTGCTGCCGTAGAGTGCTGCTGCCGTTGCACCTTTGAGGATGCTCAGGTCGGCAATATCGTTAGGGTTCAGGTCATCAAAGGCTCCGAGTGATGCAATAACACCGTCGATCACAACCAGTGCCTGGTTGTCGGATGATATTGACCTCAGACCTCTTAAGATAATCTGTGTAGTAGGGTTAACACTGTTGTCCTGTACGTTGATCTGAAGACCGGCAACCTTACCGGCAAGTGCGCTACCGGCTCTCGTCGGTTGTGCTGCTGCCAGTTCGGAGTTGTCAACCTTCTGTGTCTGATAGGTGATCTCCCTCTTCTCTCTCTTGATACCGAGTGCCGTCACAACGACCTCACTCAGACCAACCACGTCAGACTCCATTACAGCGTTTACAACTGAGCGTCCTGAGATGTTAACTTCCATCTGCTTCATTCCGATGAATGAGAAGACAAGAGTTGCTGCATCTTCCGGAACTGTCAGTGAGTACCTGCCGTCAACATCTGTTGATGTTGCGATGGTGGTGCCTTTGACAAACACAGATACACCGGGAACTGCACCTTCCCCCTCCGTGGCGGAGGTAACTGTACCTGTAATGACTTTTGTCTGCGCCCACAGGGTGCTGGCACCCGCTAACACAAACAAAACAAAGAACAGAAATAGTTTCTTCATAAGACTTAGATTTAGGTTTAAATTCAAGTGGGGCAAGGTACAAAAATATTTTTCCGAAATACAAACCATTTTGAAAAAAATCAAATGGGATATGATAATGCGCACTTATACCCAGGTTTCGTTCAGGATGCGTTAAACGCACCTCATATTTCCTAAAAAAAAATTAAGCTGAGCCACGGCACAGCGGCCGCGGGTCAGCTTATTATGACAGGGTGGAAGACCGGGTTCGAACCGGCGACCTCCAGATCCACAATCTGGCGCTCTAACCAACTGAGCTACAACCACCGTTTTACGGAGTGCAAAGAAACAGCAAAAATCGCATTCTGCAAATTTTTATTTTTTTTTGTTTTCATTCTCCGGCAAACATTATCTTCGTCGTACTGAATCCCGCTGGTACAATTATTGCGGGCTGTCACCGTTCCAGTCTTTATACCGGAAAAGTTTGACCAGACTTAAGTTCATAGACAATATCTCGGGATTGCAGGCCGTACAGGTGCTCAGATTTGTCACCTTCCTCATTATCAGTATCGTCTTTACAAAGAGCCACCTGTCAAGAGCACAGATTGGCAACTGGGAGCTTTTTCTCTTTATCTCCAGCCTGCTTAGCTTCTTCTGGGTGTCAGGAATCATACAGTCGCTCCTCACTCTCTATAACCGCAACCGGACCTTCAGGGAGTCCGGTGATACTGCCGGCCGCAAATCGCCCGAGCTCTTCAATGCCTTCCTGCTTATTACCTTCTTCAGTGTGCTTGTCTTCGCCATGGGGATACCGGTAAAATTCATTCTCTCATCCTCCCAGCAGCAGACCGAGATACCTTATACGGGACTGCTTCTGCTGTATATCCTCCTGAGTAACCCTGTGACCCTTATTGAATATATTTATCTCCTGAACAACAGGCCGCACCGCATCCTGCAGTACGGAATATATACATACGGTGCCCAGCTGTTGTTTGTACTTGCACCGGTTGTAGCGGGATTTGATGAGAAGAGTGCTATCCTGGGCCTGTTCGCCATAACCGGGGTGAGATGGGTATGGCTTATCATCCTGCTGCGCCGCTATACATTAATAAAGGTATCATATGATTTTATCCGTGAACACCTTCGGGTGGGCATGCCGCTGATCCTTACATTCCTCATCAGCGGATCGGCACAGTATATTGACGGCATAATCATATCAGCCCGCTATGCTGACCCGGGCGTCTTCGCCATGTACCGTTATGGGGCGAAGGAGTTTCCGCTTGTACTGCTGCTGGCAAACGGCCTGAGCAACGCCCTCCTTCCTCAGTTCAGCACAAGAGAAGGTATGCGCGAGGCCCTTGTGACGCTCAGACACAGGTCCGACAGACTCATCAAGTACCTGTTCCCCATGATTATGGCCACCATGCTCGTGGCACGGTGGGTCTACCCGCGCCTGTTCACCCCGGAGTTCACACGCAGCGCAGACGTCTTCATGATCTACCTGCTCCTTATCATACCCAGGCTGGTCTTCCCGCAGACCATAGTTATAGGCCGGCGAAAAACGAGAGTGACACTAATAGTGGCTGCCGTTGAGATAGCAGTCAATATCCCGCTGAGCCTCCTGCTGATAAAACCGTACGGAGTGGTAGGTGTTGCCCTGGCAACCTTCATAGTCTATTTCCTTGAGAAGGGATTCCTTATATATTATGTGTGGAAAAAAATGAAGATCCGGCCGGCGGAATACATCCCGGTCACCCGGTGGCTTATATGCTCCGCCCTTCTGATGCTGCTGTTCGTGCTTATTGACCACCGTATCATTGATATTCACTAGTCAGCCGGAGATAACGCCACAACTTGCACGGTCATTAACTGAAATCAAAAAGAATTATATTTGGGGCAACTAAATCAGGGCTGCGGTTATGCCGGACAAAAAAACTCACACAGAGGATTATTTCAGTGCATTCAGAAAGAATATTATTGGTATTGACCAGGAATATTCCACACCGTACGGCTTGAAGAAGATCATTTACTGCGACTGGATAGCCAGCGGAAGACTCTACGGCCCAATTGAACAGATGCTGGCCGGCACCTTCGGCCCGTTTGTCGGCAACACCCACACCGAGACCTCCGAGACGGGCTCCAGGATGACCTGGGCTTATCATCATGCCCAGGAGATCATCAAGAATCACGTCAATGCCGGCCCTGATGATGTCCTTATAGCTGCCGGTGCAGGCATGACGGCAGTGATTAATAAATTCCAGAGGATACTCGGACTCAAGGGGTGCAACTACCCCAAAACGGCACGCTGCCTCAGCGAAAATGAGCGACCGGTTGTTTTCATAACTCATATCGAGCATCATTCAAACCAGACATCATGGTACGAGACCATGGCTGATGTAGTGATGATTGAGCCGGGCAGGGATCTTACCGTTGACCCTGACAATCTGCAGAAGGCGCTTGACAAATACAGCGACAGGAAGTTCAAGATAGGATCCTTTTCCGGTTGTTCAAATGTAACAGGAGTCTTCACCCCCTATCACAGACTTGCCCGCATCATGCATGAGAACGGCGGTCTTTGCTTTATTGACTTCGCGGCTTCGGCTCCTTATGTCGATATAGATATGCATCCTGCCGAAAGCATTGAAAAGCTTGATGCAATTTTCTTCTCACCGCACAAGTTTCTTGGCGGACCGGGGTCATCCGGCATAATGGTCTTTGACAAATCGTTATACAAGTCCGTCGCCCCGGACCAGCCCGGCGGAGGCACTGTAGACTGGACCAACCCCTGGGGCGAATACAAGTATGTTGACAGCATTGAATCAAGGGAGGATGGCGGCACCCCGGGTTTCCTCCAGCTTATAAGGGCGGCGCTTGCCATCAGGCTGAAGGAGATGATGGGAACTGAGATGATATGTGCCAGGGAGGAGGAGCTGGTGAAGAGAACCTTTGAGGGACTAATGGCTATACCCGGACTTCATATCCTCGCCCCGCAGGTCAGACACAGACTGGGCGCCATCTCCTTCTACATAGATGGCATGCACTACAACCTGGTTGTAAAACTGCTCAGTGACCGGTACGGAATACAGGTCAGGGGCGGTTGTGCGTGCGCAGGTACCTATGGCCATTTCCTGCTTGATGTGACATATGACCACAGCCATCGCATCACCGAGATGATCAGCAGGGGAGACCTGTCTGAGAAACCCGGATGGGTCAGGCTCTCATTGCACCCCACAATGACCGATGAGGAGCTGGAGACGGTGATTAGGGCCCTGGGGGAGATAGTCCAGCATGCCACAGAGTGGGAAAAAGATTATACATACAACAGGAAAACAAACGAGTTCAGCCATAAGGACGAATCCGGCGAAGGCAGGGAGAGAGTCCGGTCATGGTTTAATATTCAGAGCTGAAAGAGATGAGAGTAACTGAAGTGACTACCGGGGAGCACAGGAGGGAGTTTGTCAGTTTCCCCAGGAGACTCTACAAGGGAGATCCCTACTGGGTGTGCCCTCTCGACAGCGAAGCAGAAGCTGTTTTTAACCCGGAGAAAAACGCCGCCTTCAGGCATGGTGTGGCCACACGCTGGATCCTAACCGACAGCGGGGGGCAGACAATAGGGAGAGTGGCCGCCTTCATCGACGAGATACGCTCAAAAGCCAACAGACAGCCTACGGGCGGATTCGGATTCTTTGAGGTGATTGAATCACGCGAGGCAGCATTCATGCTCTTTGATACTGTCAGGGACTGGCTCTCGGCCAGAGGAATGAAAGCAATGGACGGACCCATCAACTTCGGGGAGAATGACAACTACTGGGGACTCCTCGTTGAAGGATACATGCAGCCCGGGTTCGGTATGCCCTACAATAAAAAATATTACAGGCAGTATTTCGTGGATTACGGGTTTGTCACCTACTTTGAACAGTACAGCTACCATAAGGATGTTGCAGCGGTGGAGGTCTTCCCGGAACGGTTCAGGAAAATAGCAGAATGGGTTTCAAAGAGACCAGGCTACACCTTCCGCCATTTTGAATATAAAAGGAAGGACAAGTTCATTGCCGACATGGTTGAGATATACAATGCCACCTGGTCGGTTTTCAAGGAGGACTTCACCCCGCTTGACCCGGCAATGCTGAATAATACCCTCAGCCAGGCAAAGGCTTTCATTGATCCGGAACTGATATGGTTTGCATATCATAATGACAAACCGGTGGCTTTCTTTATCCTGTTCCCCGATCTTAACCAGATAATACGTCACTTCGACGGCAGCCTGAACCTCTGGAACATGATAAGGTTCGTCTGGTATAAACTGACCCACGAGATGACCCGTGCCAGGGCAGTTGTAGCCGGAGTGCACCCTGCATACCAGAACAGCGGGATAGAATCAGCGATATTCCTGGAATTATTCAAGGTCCTCCGCAGAAAAAGGTTTTATAAGGAGGTGGAGCTCTCGTGGGTGGGCGACTTCAACCCCAAGATGATTTCGATTTATGAGGCCATAGGGGCAACCAGGGCAAAGACACACCTGACAATGAGATACATGATTGACAGCACTCTTCCCTTCATAACTTACAAGGATGAGATGGAGGAAAACAAGGCTGCAAGACAGACAAAACTCAGGGAGTGAAAAATTTTTACCACAGCTTTTGTATTTTTCTTATAGTTCATTATCTTTGCACTCCCTTGGAAAAGGGATTTTTGGAACAGTAACAAATTATATCAGAAGATGAAAGAAGGTATACACCCGAACAATTACAGAATGGTTGTATTTCAGGATATGTCAAACGGTACGGCATTTATCACTCGTTCAACAGCCTCGTCACGTGATACGATCAAATGGGAGGACGGCAAGGAGTATCCGCTCATCAAGCTTGAGATATCAAACACTTCACATCCTTTCTATACCGGCAAGATGAAACTTGTTGACACAGCCGGAAGGGTAGACAAGTATATGAGCCGTTACAAAAACCACATCGATAAGAAAACGAAGTAGGGTTACATACACTCAGGAAGCTGCCTTAAACAAGGCAGCTTTTTTTTTGTTATCAGGTGACTTCCCTCCGTGCGGTGGCTGGAAGGGGGTAAGATATATTTGACTAAATTTGCACAGTTTGAATTATTATGGAGAAAAAGGTTTTCAGGAAGTGGGACAGTATCGGTTTTCAGGAGCTGATTGACGAGGGGCGGGAGATTATTCCCATTCTTTCTGACGGCGACGACCAGGAGCTGGAGGAGGTTGAGATACCGGGCAGTGTGCCGTTGCTGCCGCTGCGCAATACTGTGTTGTTCCCGGGGGTTGTAATACCCATAGCCGTGGGCCGCTCCAAGTCGGTGCAGCTTGTACGCGAGGCCTATCGCGGCGACAAGCTCGTTGCGGCTGTGGCACAACTAGACGCCGAGGTGGAGGATCCGGAGATTCGTGACCTTAACGTGGTGGGAACACTCGGCCAGGTGGTGAAGCTGCTGGAGATGCCTGATGGTACAACTACTGCAATAATACAGGGACGCAGACGCATATCTGTCGTCAACGTGCTGCAGACAACACCCTATATGACGGCGCAGGTAAAGGCCATTCCTGAAGCCAGGGGCGGGGAAGACGAGAAGGACTTCGATATAATCATCGGCTCACTCAAGGATCTGTCAGTCAAGATAGTAAAGCTGAACCCCAATATCAATCCCGAAGCCTCATTTGCGGTTAAGAACATTGAAAACAGCACCTACCTGATAAATTATATCTGTGCCAACACCGAGATCAATGTCAACGACAAGCAGAAGCTGCTTGAGGCGAATACCCTCCGTGAGCGCGGAATGAGGCTCCTGGAGCACCTCGTGCGTGAGATTCAGCTCCTGGAGCTGAAAAATGAGCTGCAGTCTAAGGTGAAGTACGAGATAGACCAGCAGCAGCGAGAGTTTCTCCTGCATCAGCAGATGAGGACTATTCAGAATGAACTGGGAGGTAATCCTGTTGAGAAGGAGGTTGAGGAGTACCGTCTCAGGGCTGAGAAGAAACTGTGGAATGAAGAGGTGGCCAGGGTCTTCGCCCGTGAGCTCGACAAGCTGGCACGCCTCAATCCCGCCGCAGCCGAATATTCGGTGCAGGTGAATTATATCCAGACCCTCCTGGAACTGCCATGGAATGAATACACAACTGACAACCTTGACCTCAATAACGCACAGCGCGTCCTCGATGAGGACCATTACGGCCTTGAGGAGGTGAAGGAGAGGATACTTGAGCACCTGGCCGTGCTGAAGCTGAAGGGCGACCTCAAGTCGCCCATCCTGTGCCTCTACGGCCCTCCCGGGGTGGGTAAGACCTCCCTGGGCAAATCAGTTGCACGTGCCCTTGACCGCAAGTATGCGCGCATGTCTCTCGGTGGGCTTCATGATGAGGCGGAGATACGAGGCCACCGCAAGACGTACATAGGCGCAATGCCCGGAAGGGTGGTGCAGAACATACGCCGGGCAGGCTCATCCAACCCGGTCTTCATCCTTGACGAGATAGACAAGGTGGGACAGGATTTCAGGGGTGACCCCTCTTCGGCATTGCTTGAGGTGCTCGACCCGGAGCAGAATACACACTTCTATGACAACTTCCTTGAGCTGGAGTTTGACCTCTCCAAGGTGCTGTTCATTGCTACTGCCAATACCCTTGCAACGGTCAGTCCTGCACTGCGCGACAGGATGGAACTGATTGAGATTACGGGATACCTGGTGGAGGAGAAGAGGGAGATTGCAGTCAGGCATCTCATCCCCAAACAGCTCGAGGCTCATGGCGTTACTGCTGACCAGTTCGGGTTGTCCGACAAGGTGATTGAAGAGGTCATCCAGAAATATACCCGTGAGTCGGGCGTCAGGGAGCTTGACAAACGGATAGCCAAGCTGGTCAGGTTCAGGGCCAGGGAGATAGGCTTCAACAACACCCCTGAAGCCAATGTTACGAGTGAAAAGGTGGCAGAGATACTCGGCCCTCCAAAGTACCTCAAAGATATCTATGACGGCAATGACCAGGCCGGCGTTGTCACCGGGCTGGCATGGACAGCAACCGGAGGCGAGATACTTTTCGTTGAGACCAGCCTCAGCAGGGGCAAAGGCAATCTTACCCTTACAGGCAACCTGGGAGATGTAATGAAGGAGTCGGCAGTGATCGCCCTCGAATACCTGAAGGCACACGCTTCGATGCTGGGTCTGCCCGAGACATTCTCCGAGAAGTGGAATATTCATATCCATGTTCCTGAAGGTGCCATACCCAAGGACGGACCGTCGGCAGGAATCACAATGGCCGTATCCGTGGCCTCCGCATTCACACAGCGGAAGGTTAAGAAGTATGTTGCAATGACAGGTGAGATCACACTGAGAGGAAAGGTGCTTCCCGTGGGTGGTATCAAAGAGAAGATACTGGCGGCCAAACGCGCCGGCATAAGGGAGATAGTGCTCTCTGAACAGAACCGCAAGGATGTTGAGGAGATAAACGTGAAGTATGTACGCGGACTGAAGTTCAGGTATGTTGACACAATCATGGACGTGCTTGAGCATGTGCTGCTGCAGCAGAAGGTCACCAATGCCAGAAATATTACATTTGACTAACAGATATCCCGTATCATGAACAAAATTGCCGTTTTCCCCGGTTCCTTCGATCCCTTTACTGTCGGGCATGAGGCCCTCGTGAAGAGAGCTCTGCCACTGTTCGAAAAAGTCATCATTGCCGTTGGTGAGAATGCTGAGAAGAAGAGCCTTTTCAGTATCGATATGAGGTTGAAGATGATCTCAAAGGTCTTTGAGGGCGAGAGCAGGGTGGAGATTACCAGGTTCAGCGGCCTGACGGTCGATTTCTGCCGCAGGCACAATGCCCGCTATATAATTCGCGGACTGCGCACGGCGGCTGATTTTGAATATGAGAGGGCCATGGGCCATATGAACTGGAAGATGGCACCGGAGATAGATACAGTCTTTTTGCTTACAAGCACGGAGCATACTCCTGTGAACTCCACCATTGTGCGTGACATCATAAAGAACGGAGGCGACGCCTCGATGTTCGTCCCTGATTCAATAAATATTTCAGATTATCTGGGCGGCTGATCACTTTACCCTGAGGGTAGAGTTAAGCAGGTCAAGCAGCGACTGGAAGGTGTTTGACTTTATCCGTGCTATCTCCGCCGGGGTCAGCCATTCGGCATGGGTGATACCCTCCTCGGCCTGTGGTTCGGTAATCATCTCGCCATTGTAACCCATGCGGAACCACCATGTCTTTTTCATGTGAGGCTTGTTGTCAAAGAGGTAGGTGTGATAGCTGGGAGGGAGAGAGCCCTCAATGAAATGGTTCCGTAAATTGCACTCCTCGGTCACCTCCCTGAGGGCACACTGCTCAGGTGTCTCCCCCTTCTCAATATGTCCCTTGGGCAGATCCCACCTGCCGTAACGCATTATGAACAGGTATTTCCCGGAGGGATGACCGATCAGGCCTCCTGCAGCTTCGATCACAGTGAACCATGAGGAGAAGACGTTCCACAGGTTGTTGATATCCGATGAATAAATATTAAGCGAAGGGATGTCAATATTGACTGCAAACTGTGATATTTGGGCGAAGAGCTCCTCCTCCACATTGTATTTGTGGAAAAGGGCGTATTTTTGCACCCTGTCAGGCTCGGGGGAGAGAGTGATTACCCTGTTGTCAAAATATATTTTATACCTCAACATATGGACGATATCGCAAATAGAACTGCAGAATACCTCCTGCAAATTAAAGCAATTAAATTACAACCCGCAAAACCTTTTACCTGGGCCTCCGGCTGGAGATCACCCATCTACTGTGACAACCGCATGACACTGTCATTTCCTGAAGTCAGGGGCTTCCTCAGGGATGCCTTCGCAGAGAAGGTCAGGCAGTTATACCCGGATGCCGGACTGATTGCCGGTGTGGCAACAGGTGCCATAGCGCACGGGGTGCTGGTGGCCGAGCGCCTGGGACTGCCTTTCATCTACGTCAGATCGGGAGCCAAGGATCACGGTCTGGGCAACCAGATAGAAGGTTACTACGAAAAGGGACAGAAGGTGGTGGTGATTGAGGACCTTATCTCTACGGGGGGAAGCAGCCTCGGCGCAGTCAGGGTGCTCCGTGAGGCAGGATGCGAGGTGCTGGGGATGATAGCCATATTCACATACGGCTTCGGTAAGGCTGCTGATGCCTTTAGCACCGAGCAATGCAGACTCGATACCCTCAGTAACTACGGAACGCTGGTGGACAGGGCGGCAGCAACGGGCTATATCACGCAGGAAGATGTTGAGACACTCAGGGAGTGGCGCACGGCACCTGCTGAATGGGGAAGGGATATTGTATAAAGGTTAAAGGATAAAGGTTAAAGGATAAAGGATAAAGGATAAAGGATAAAGTGAAAGGGAAACGTAAATTCAGGGAGGAGCAGTAATGAGTCCTGTAACAACTTATACAAGCAGAACCGGCGAGGTGCCCTGCGGCGACAGTGACCTCTATGCTTTTCTGACCGACATGCGCAACCTCAGGACCGTGGTGCCTGAAGGTGTGATAACCGACTGGGAGGCCACTGAAGACCACTGCAGCTTCAGGATTGAAAAGACAGGGAAGATATCGGCATCGCTGGCTGAGGCACTGCCTCATTCGATGATAAAGTACGATGCTGAGACATTCCTGACCGGAAGAATGACAGTACAGGTGGAGATCGAGTTTATCACCAATCTCAGGTCATCATTTCACCTGACTGCCGGGGTGAACATGAACCCCATCATGAAGATGATTGTGGGAGACTCGGCCGGAAAATATCTTGACAGTCTCATTGATGCAATTGAGTCGTACAACGGGTTCGACAAGGTCAGAGGATATAATCAATCTCTTTAAAAGCGTACTCCGAGGTCTTCCCGTCTCTTCTGCGCACGGAAAGCATACCGTCAGGCCTGACGCACTCTATCATACCTTCGAACTCTCCCCGGCTGTCGGCATACCGGTGCCATTCGCCCGACCTGTACAGCGCCTCATGATACTCCCGCGCCATGGCTTCTATCTCACCGTTCAGTATCATTTTGTACCTGCGGTCAAGCATGTCAGTAAGCCTGAGGGTAACAGCCGGCAGGTCATGACTGAAGCCGGTGACATTCGCCAAAGAGACAGGGTTGGGGGCTCCACCCCTGAAGATGGTCTGGTTAACGTTAAGCCCTATGCCTGCAACAGTGCTGCCAACCACGTCGCCCATTATGCTGTTCTCGATCAGGATCCCTGCTATTTTGTCATCCCTGACGTAAATATCGTTGGGCCATTTGATCCTCGCTTCTGATGTATGCAGGCTTACCAGGTCATGAACAGCCAGGGAGATCATCTGCGAGATGACAAATTGTTCCGCAGGCTTTACAGTGACCGGATAGAGTATCACGCTCATCAGCAGGTTACTGCCGGGTTCACTCTCCCACCTGTTTCCTGCCTGGCCCCTTCCGCTCTCCTGGTATGATGCCGTAATGACCGTCCCTTCTGCCGGGTTCGACTCACGCAGAAGGGCTGCAGCCACAGTGTTTGTAGATGACACTTTTTCATACTGTATGACATGTGATCCTATTATCATGATAACCAAATGTTTATTCTGTCATTATAAGCCAAAATCGGCCCTTTTGTCCCTTCCGGCCATATTGGCACCCTTATTGTAAAAAGAGCAGGAGCCGGACGAAAATACGGATAAATGTTCGTAATTTTGCGGCTGTTAACAGGAACTGTTTATTACTGAAAAGATTATTGATGAGAAAAGCCGGAAAAGAGGCCACCCAGATGACGGAGAGCATTGCTAAGGGTTTGTTTGAGAGAAAGGGAGAGAGGGTGGCGCTGATCGATCTGAGAAACATTGAAAGCCGGGTATGTGACTTTTTTGTTATAACCCATGCCGCATCCACCAAACAGGTTGATTCGCTGGCATGGTCCGTTGAGGATGTTGTACGCAAGGAGACAGGCAGAAAGCCTTATCATATCGAAGGAAGGGAAAACTGCATGTGGGTCCTGCTCGATTACGGTGATTTTCTTGTACATATTTTTCAGCAGCCGTACAGGGATTTTTACGACCTCGAATCGTTATGGGCCGACGGCCGCATGACTATCCTTGAGGACAAACCAGAAATGAAAGGTTAATTATATATGGCAGAGAGCAAAGAGACTCCGAAGTCAGATAAGAACGATAAGAAGCCCAAAGCATGGTTCAACACGAGCTGGCCTATTGTTATTCTTGTGTTGACATTTATTGTATTCCAGCTCCTCTTCTCGGGCAAGTACACCCAGAAAGCCGGACAGAGGGAGATTGAAGAGATGGTCATGAATCACGATATCGAGAAGGTTATCGTGATCAATGAGGAACAGGCTGAGATATACATCTGGGCCGATTCGCTCAAGAGCGGACGCTATCCCGATTTTGCCGAGCAGCGCAACTTCGGCTTCCAGCCGCCCAGACCGCATTATTACCATACCTTCGGAACGGTGGAGCTCTTCCAGGAGTTCTTCGAGGCTGCCCAGGACAAGGCCGGCTACACTGAGGATGACCGCATCTACCTCGATTACCAGAAGAGAAAAGATTACCTCGCCACCTTCCTTGGAGTTATACTTCCGTTCCTGATCATTGCGCTGCTGTGGATCTATTTCATGCGGCGCATGGCTGGCGGCGGAGGTGCCGGAGGTGCCGGGAACATCTTCAGCGTAGGCAAATCCAAGGCGCAGATCTTTGATAAGGACACTCACATCAAGACCAACTTCAGTGATGTGGCAGGACTGGAGGAGGCCAAGACCGAGGTGATGGAGATTGTTGATTTCCTGAAGAACCCGAAAAAATATACCTCTCTCGGTGGCAAGATACCAAAGGGTGCGCTTCTTGTAGGCCCTCCGGGGACAGGGAAGACCCTGCTTGCCAAGGCCGTGGCCGGTGAAGCCAACGTCCCCTTCTTCTCAATATCGGGGTCAGACTTTGTCGAGATGTTTGTCGGCGTCGGCGCCTCGCGCGTCAGGGACCTCTTCAAGCAGGCCAAGGAGAAGGCGCCGTGTATTGTCTTCATTGACGAGATAGACGCCGTGGGCCGTGCCCGCGGCCGTAACCCGAACTTCGGGGCCAATGACGAACGTGAGAACACCCTGAACCAGCTCCTCACCGAGATGGACGGTTTCGGAACCAACAGCGGGGTTATAATACTTGCAGCCACTAACAGGGCGGATATACTTGACAAAGCCCTCCTGAGGGCTGGCCGTTTTGACCGCCAGATACACGTTGAGCTTCCTGACATCAAGGAGCGCGAGGCAATCTTCAAGGTTCATCTTCGCCCTATCAAGCTGGCAGCTGAATTTGATATTGCCTTCCTTGCAAAACAGACTCCGGGGTTCTCAGGTGCCGATATCGCCAACGTATGTAACGAGGCTGCCCTGATCGCTGCCAGGGGAAACAAGACAGTAGTGGAAAAGCAGGATTTCCTCGACGCCATCGACAGGATTATTGGCGGGCTGGAGAAGAAGAACAAGATCATCTCCATGGAGGAGAAGAGAACCATAGCATATCATGAGGCCGGACATGCCACCGTCAGCTGGCTCCTGGAACATGCCAGTCCCCTGCTTAAGGTGACGATCATTCCCAGGGGAAAAGCCCTCGGGGCAGCATGGTACCTCCCCGAGGAGAGATCGATATCGACCCGCGAGCATATATTCGACGAGCTTGCCTACGCACTGGGCGGCCGGGCAGCTGAAGAGCTTGTAATCGGCAAAATTTCAACGGGCGCACTGAGCGACCTGGAGAAGGTGACCAAACAGGCTTATGCCATGGTGGCCTGGTTCGGAATGTCTGATGCAGTGGGAAACATGAGTTATTACGATTCATCAGGACAGTCGGAATACGGATTTACAAAGCCATACAGCGAGAAGACTGCTGAGCTCATAGACATGGAAGCCAAAAAAATCGTGGACGTATCGTACACCAAGGCTAAGGAGGTCATCGCAGCCAATATTGACGGTCTTAAGCAGCTTGCCGAACAGCTCCTTGAAAAAGAGGTGATCTTCAGCGAGGACCTTGAGCGGATCTTCGGCAAGCGCAAGGGTGACCACTCAAGAGACCTCACTGATGATAAGCACCTTCCGGAGATTCCGGCAGCGGGTGAGTCAACCGTAACAACCGAATCACCGGCGGCTCCGGAAACTACGGCAGCGTCAGAGAAGAGGCAGACTCCGGAAACCACGGCAGCGTCTGCGAAGAAGGAGACTCCGGAAACCACTCCAGCGTCTGAGAGAACGGAAAACCCGGAAGCTCCGGCATCACCGGCTGAACATGGAGAATGAGTGGGTTGTCATAGCCGGCTTCACCGATGATGTCAGAAGCCATATTGCTGTTGAACGCCTGCTAACCAGCGGTATAGATGCGGTGGCCGTAGACAAGCGCGACAGTATTTACAGGATAGGGGAGATAGAGGTTTTTGTGCATCGTGATAATGTACTGATTGCTAAGGATATAATCAAAGATCTTTGAGGTGACCAATCTTGTCAGACGCACAGTTACAGGTGCATTCATAGTGATATTCGTGCTTGGAGGGTTATGGCTCCATCCTGTTTCTTTTTTCCTGGTGGGTGCGGTGATGATAGCCGGCACCCAGCGCGAGTACTACCTCATGGTCAGGAGCGCGGGAGTACGTCCCCAGATGGTCACGGGAATCGCAGGCGGTTTAATCCTCTACTTTACATCAACAATGATCGCTCTCGGGTGGCTGCCAGTGGAGGGTTTCCTTGTACTTATACCTGTGGTATCCGTGGTGATGCTGCTGGAGCTCTTCAGGAATGTGGAGCGGCCGTTTGATTCGCTGGCCCACACCTTCTTCTCAATACTGTACACAGCAGTGCCTGTATCAATGTTTCCCTTTGCCGCCTTTAACATGGTGGGGATGGAGCCTCTGATACCCATGGAGGGAATTGAATTTTCCCCGGCAACAATGATCGGATTCTTCCTGCTCCTCTGGACCAATGACACCGGTGCCTATCTCGTCGGGTCATCGCTGGGGAAACACCGTCTCTTTGAACGCATCTCCCCGAAGAAGTCGTGGGAGGGTTTCTTCGGAGGGATGATTCTGACCCTTCTAGTCGCCCGTCTGGTCTTCGGATGGCTGGGTGTTGAAGATACAAACAGGTGGATGATAATAGCACTGATCATCTCCATCGGAGGAACTGCGGGTGATCTCCTGGAGTCATTGCTCAAGCGCAGCGTGGGGCTTAAAGACTCAGGGACGATCATGCCGGGTCACGGAGGATTTCTTGACAGGTTTGACAGCGTGGTGGTGGCATTCCCGCTGGTTTATCTTTATCTGGCAATAACAGGATAGTCATGGCAGTAAGAAAAATTAAAATTCACAGGGAAGGGTACCGGATCATTCTGGGAGTCTTTGTCCTGCTTGTTGGCCTGAACGTTGCAGCCTGGTTACTCTGGCCGGGGCTGACGCTTGTGCATTACGGCGGTCTGGTGGTATCACTCCTGTTCCTTGGCTTCATCGTGATGTTTTTCCGCACGCCGGCAAGACTCGTTGAGCCGGACCCGCTGCTTATCTATGCACCGGCAGACGGAAAGATCGTTGTTATAGAAGAGGTATTTGAGAAAGAGTACTTCCATGACAACAGGCTGCAGATCTCGATATTCATGTCGCCATTTAACATGCACAGTAACAGGTATCCCATATCAGGTACCGTATCCTTTACCCATTACCAGCCAGGCAAAAAATACCTTGCCCGCAGCCCCAAATCGTCATTGCTGAACGAAAGGAGCAGTGTAGTTGTTACATCAGATAATGGCACCGGCGTACTCATCAGGCAGGTAGCGGGAGCAGTGGCAAGACGCATAGTCACCTACTCCAAAAAGGGAGAAAAAGTGAACCAGGGTGATGAGCTGGGATTCATCAAGTTCGGATCACGTGTGGATATATTCCTGCCGCCGGATACAGAGGTTAACGTTGAGATGTTTGAGCAGGTGAGGGCAAGCCGGACCATACTTGCGAGAGTTATTTAACTATAAGGAAAATGAAAGCAGACACCAGAATACTTGATCTTACACCCGACGTAAAATGGATAGGGGTGCTTGATCCTGACATCAGGACATTTGATATTGTGATGCATACTGAACACGGTACCACATACAACTCATATTTCATCAATGCGGAGAAGAAAACCGTTATTGAGACGGCCAAGGAGAAGTTCAGTGAGACATGGCTCAGCAAGCTGAGGCAGGTCACCGACCCTGCCGATCTGGCCTATATTGTGCTTGACCATACTGAGCCTGATCATTCAGGAGCCATGAGGCAGCTGCTTGACCTGGCGCCTTCAGCGGTTGTGGTGGGCAGCGGCAATGCAATCAGGTACCTCTCTGACATCGTCAACAGGCCGTTCAGGTCATTGGTTGTGAAGGACGGAGATACGCTGGACCTGGGGAACAAGACGCTGAAGTTCATCTCAGCCCCCAACCTTCACTGGCCTGACACTATCTATACATGGCTTGTGGAGGACAGGATACTCTTCACCTGCGACTCTTTTGGGGCGCATTTCTGCCATGAGGAGATGTTTGATGACCTCACGGGCGACTACAGCGAGGATTTCAGGTATTATTTTGAGGTGATACTTAAGCCTTACAGCAGATTCATGCTGAAGGCCATTGAGAAGATAAGGCCGCTTGACATCTCGATGATCGCCACGGGACATGGTCCGATACTCAGGCGGGGATGGAAGAAAATTGTGGATGAAACCCATGATCTGGCCTCCGCCTATATCAGGCTGACAGATAGGTCAGGGGGGAAGCGGCTGCTTATAACATACGTCTCTGCCTACGGATATACAAGGGAGATGGCAGAGCTGATTGCAAGGGGGGCCTCCACGGTAGAGAATGTCAAAGTTGAAGTAATGGATATCGAAACTGCCGATATCGGCGAGATAGATTCAAAGCTTACTATTGCCGACGGCATCATTGTAGGGTCTCCCACGATCAACCAGAACACGCTTTTACCGGTTTACAAACTGGCAGCGATGGTCAGTCCGCTCCGCGACAAAGGCAAGCTTGCCGGATCCTTCGGCTCTTACGGCTGGAGCGGAGAGGCACCCGTTCTCATTGCGGAGATGCTCAGAAACCTCAAGCTTCGGTTCTTTGAGGAGCCGGCGGCTTATAAGTTCCTCCCCGAAAGCGATAAGGAAAAACCGCTCATTGAATACGGTGAGAGATTCGCACGCGAACTGACGGCACCCCGGACAGAGGCCTGAACAATCAGATAGTATATAAAACAGACAGAGACGTTGCACCGCAACGTCTCTGCTCTTTAAGTACCAACCTGTCAGGTGGCTGTGATCCCTGCTTATGCTATAGGAACCGAACGGATTTTCTCCTTCTTCTTCTCCTCTTCCAGCTTGGGTATCTCAACATTCAGGATACCATCCCTGTAGTTGGCGCCGATCTTTTCTCCGTTGACATCCTCCGGCAGGTAGAAGCTGCGGCAGAATGAGCTGTAACTGAACTCCCTGCGCCTGAATCCCTCAAGATCCTCCTGCTTATCTTCCTTCTGCTCTGCTGAGATAGTCAGAACATCATCCTTGACTTCAATTCGCAAATCCTTCCTGTCCATGCCAGGTACAGCAAGCTCAAGGTAAAATGCCTTCTCATCTTCCCTGATATTCACTGCAGGCAGACTGCTTGAATTCCTGCTGAATGTCGGGAAAAAATCCTCGTTGAGGAAATCCGACAGTGTAAGCGGTTTGTAATTCCTTCTGGTGATCATTGGTAACATAGCGACCTCCTTTTTATTATTGTTAGACATTAATTACGTTTTCACAGGTAATATTTCAATCTCCGTGCCGTCCGCCATGTTATGCCAATATGGCATGATTATCTAATTTTGACATGACAATATGGCATTTAGTATAAACTGATTGTTTAACCGGGAAATCTTTATAATTTTGGATTGAGGAGTTTTATCCGTTGCCTGTTGTAGCGGGATACAATTACCTGATCTGAAGCCTGATGAACACAACTCTGCGTAATATTCTGATACTAATTGGCTTAGCACTTCTGGTCTATCTCTTCTGGTATTTCAGGAGTATCTTTGCCTATATTCTGATAGCGGGCGTCATCTCATTGATAGGGCGGCCGGTTGTTGACCTTCTGAGCAGTATCAAGGTATGGAGGTTCAGATTTCCCAAGGCATTGAGTTCACTCCTTACGCTCCTGATGCTGTACGGTCTGCTGGCTCTCTTCTTCATGATTTTCATTCCGCTGATTGCCAAACAGCTTGATGCTCTCTCAGGCTTTGATGCAGGTTCTATAGTGCAGGGCCTGCGTGATCAGCTCGACAAGCTTGACACTGTCATCAGGAAGATTTACCGCGACATGCCGGCAGACAAGACAATGTATGACATCGCGGTTACTACAATCACAAATATTCTTAACCCGGCGTCAATCAGCGATTTTGCCGGTAACATCGTGACTCTGATCAGCAGGGTTGTCGTTGCCGCCGTGGCAATCACCTTCCTCGCCTTCTTCTTCCTGAAGGATGAGGGCCTCTTCAAGGAGACGATAATGGTTATGGTGCCAGACCAGTACGAGTTAAGAATCAGAAATGTACTGCACTCCATCAAGAAACTGCTTATAAGATATTTTATCGGCATTATTCTGCAGAGCACGATTGTGCTCATCAATATAACAATCGGCATGACAATCGTCGGGTTTCCATTCCACCAGGCCCTGGTGATGGGTCTCCTGGTGGGCATCTTCAATGTGATACCCTATCTCGGACCCTGGCTGGGAGGCTCGGTTGCAGTGCTGATGGGGGTGGCGACAGCCGTGGCCACGGCAGGCTTCCCTGTCATATGGCTCCTCATAGTATACATGCTCATCGTCATTGCATGCACCCAGCTGATTGACAATAACCTGATCCAGCCCATGATCTATTCGCGGAGTGTAAATGCCCATCCCATAGAGATTTTCCTTGTGATAATGGCTGTGGGCAGCTTCGCCGGCATCATCGGGATGATAGTGGCGGTGCCCGCATATACTGCGATGAGGGTCTTTGCCCGCGAGTTCTTTTATAACTTCGGGCCTGTCCGAAAACTTACCTCCGGCTTCGGCAAGGAGAGCAGGGAGACAAAAGAGGAAACCACCGATACAGGCGGGACTGGTAATCCCGCAGCTACAGGCGGCACCATGGAGGCAGGAATGACACCGGGGGCAGACCGTAACGTGGAGGAAGGAAAGACACCGGAGCCGGACCGTAACGGGGAGGCAGGAAAGACACCGGAGCCGGACCGTCCGATAGAGGCGGGGCATTAACACTTAAAATTGGAGTAGAATTGATGTCAGGAATGTTAACCGGCCCGGGTAAAGTTGCAAGATTTTATTATGACGGATTCCGCACAATGTCATGGTGGGGAAAACGGGTGTGGCTCATCATCCTCATCAAGCTATTCATCATGTTCCTCATTCTTAGAATCTTTTTCTTCCCTGATTTCCTGAAGACCAACTTCAGGTCAGACGAGGAGCGGAGCGACTATGTGCTGGAACAACTAACAGGAAACAACTGATTTTATGATAGAAAACGTTGATCTTACACTGGTAAACTGGTCGAGGGCGCAATTCGCCCTGACAGCCATTTATCACTGGCTGTTTGTGCCTCTTACCCTTGGTCTCTCATTCATCCTCGCGTTTATGGAGACTATCTATGTACGTACCGGCGATGAGGCCTGGAAGAAGATCACAAAGTTCTGGATGACGCTTTTCGGCATCAACTTCGCCATCGGGGTGGCCACCGGCATCATCCTGGAGTTTGAGTTCGGGACCAACTGGTCCAATTATTCATGGTTCGTGGGTGACATCTTCGGTGCTCCGCTGGCAATAGAAGGGATCCTGGCCTTCTTCCTCGAATCGACTTTTGTTGCCGTG
>Ga0209467_1001354_pt1 | contig 21873 bp, 21 predicted proteins | sample Higcelwee11metaG_FD_187175 | JGI IMG/M metagenome (GOLD analysis project Ga0209467, IMG submission 187175) | Freshwater pond sediment microbial communities from the University of Edinburgh, under environmental carbon perturbations - High... | ecosystem: Environmental > Aquatic > Freshwater >... | reverse complement strand
GAGGTATCCTCTCGACACCCATGCGACAGAATCTTGATGGTGCTCGATGGTGCTGGTTGGCATAAAGCCGGAGCGCTTAAGATACCAGAAAATATGAGACTGGTTTCCCTACCGCCATATGCTCCGGAACTTAACCCAGTTGAGCATTTATGGGATGAACTTCGAGAGAAGAGCTTTGGCAATATGGTGTTTGACAGCTTGGATGCTCTTGAGGCCCACTTGGAAGTTTCTTTAAGGGAAATGGAATGCAACAGAGATCGAGTTCATTCTATTGTGGCATGGCCGTGGATTATTAATTCATTATTGAATTAGAAATGGAATTAGGCGATCAATTTGTTTTGCTTCAGGGCTATTCATGGCATGCCAAAGATCCCCATCCTGTTGCAAACCCAGCCAGAAATCTGCAGACTATACTGGATTACTCCAAGTCCTCCCCGGTTCAGCACATGAGTAAAATCATCACCTCGGCAGGCTATCCGGCAGCTCCCCGCATCCCAGCCGTCTTAATACCCCCAGGGTCTTGGTCATGGGAAGTTCCTGGAACAGGCCGGAGGCGATAGCCTTCTGGTAAACATAATACGGGGCCTGGCCCCCCTCTTCCGGATTCTTGAAGATGTCATGCACCAGCAAATAGCCGCCCGGCAGGATGTGGCCAGCCCAGGACTGGTAATCCGTAAACGCGGCGGGAGAGCTGTGGCCCCCGTCGATGAATACGAGGCTCAGCGGCGTGGCCCATTTTCGCGCCGCCACCGAGGAGCTTGACACAATGGGCACCACCGTGTCTTCGAGATTTCCTTGCATCAAAGCCTTGCGGAACAAGGGAAATGTGTCCATCCGGTCCTGTTTGACATCATAGGTTTCCGGGTCAAAATACCCTTCACCGGGCTGCTGTTCCTCGCTCCCAGTATGATGGTCCACGGAAAACAGGATGCTCCCCGAATCCCGGCACCCGGCCCCGAGATAGAGGGTGGATTTGCCGCAGTAACTCCCGATTTCCAGGCACGGTCCAAGCTTGCCGGCCTCAAGCGCCACGTCAAACAGCCGCTGCCCTTCGTCCTTATCCAGAAACCCCTTGGTCCGGTCAATCAAATCCAACAAGGCCGCGTCCATTGCCGTGGCGTTTTTACTGCATCTCGTCATAATTTTTCACCAATACCTCTCGCGCCTTGACGCCGTCGGACGGTCCCACCACCCCTTCCTGCTCCATAATTTCGATGATGCGGGCCGCCCGGTTGTAGCCGATCCGAAGATGCCGCTGAACCATGGAAATAGACGCCTGGCCGGTTTTGGTGACCAGGGCCACGGCCTCGTCATAGCGATCGTCATAATCCTTGTCCTCCCCGTTTTCCGCTTCCTTTTCCGGGGCTTCCAGAATATCATGGTGATATTCCGGGGCCTTCTGTTCTTTTAAAAATTCAATGATTTTGGCCAGCTCGTCTTCTGAAATATAGGCTCCGTGAATGCGCTGGAGTTTGGCCGTTCCTGGCGGCAAAAACAGCATGTCGCCATTGCCCAGAAGGGTTTCCGCGCCGTTGGAGTCAATGATGGTGCGGGAGTCGGTTTTGGACGACACCTGAAAAGACAGACGAGTGGGAAAATTGGCCTTGATGATGCCGGTAAGCACATCCACGGAAGGCCTCTGGGTGGCCAGAATTAAATGGATGCCGGAGGCCCGGGCCATCTGGGCCAGGCGGGTGAGTCCCACTTCCACGTCCCGGGAGCCCACCATCATGAGATCCGCCAGTTCATCAATAATAATGACGATATAAGGCAGCATTTCCTTGGGCGGCGTTTCATCGTCATCGGCCCGGTCGATATTGTCCTTTTCCACCTTGCGGTTATATTGTTTGATATTGCGGACCTTCATCTCGGATAACAGGATATAGCGCCGCTCCATTTCCCGAACGGCCCAGAACAGGGCGTTGGTGGCCTTTTTCATGTCCGTCACCACCGGACAGATCAGACTCGGGATACCGTCATACACCGACAATTCAATGCGCTTGGGATCCACCATGATGAGTTTTACTTCATCCGGGGTGGATTTGTACAGCAGGCTGCAAATCATGGTATTTAAGGCCACGCTTTTTCCGGTGCCCGTGGCCCCGGCAATAAGCAGATGGGGCATGTCCTCCAGGTTCGCCACCACCGGATGCCCCACAATATCCTTGCCCAGCACCAGGGTCAGCTTGGATTTGGATTTTTCAAACACCGGGGAGGCGACAATATCCTTGAAAACCACCATTTCGCGGCGATCATTGGGCACCTCGATGCCGATAACGCCCTTGCCGGGGATCGGCGCGATGATGCGGATGCTGATGGCTGATAACGCCAGGGCCAGATCATCCGTCAAATTCACCACCTTATTGATCTTGATACCCGGCGCGGGTTCAAATTCAAATCGGCTGATGACCGGGCCGGGCAATACCGTCACCACCTTTCCCCTTACCCCGAAATCTTCCAGTTTTTGCACCAGGAGTTTGGATAAAAACAGGAGATTCTCATGATCCACGGAATCAGTAAGAACCTCCGGGTCTTTTAAAAATTCCAGCGGCGGAAGCCGGAAACCTTTATCCGCCGGAAACCGCATGGATTCAAACACCATTTGCTTGGGGATGGGAACATTCCGCAAGGGTTTGGGGGTTATTGTCTCCTGAATAACAATATCCTGGGCCTGGTTCTGGTTCTTTTCCGGCTTGGCGGGCTTTTCCGGAAGAGGGTCACTGGGGGGGGCTTCCGGATCTCTTTTCAGGGCAGGAACAGGGGACGGGGATGGTTCCGGAGCCGGAAACGCATCCGGTTCTTTTCGCATCATCAAGAGCTGTTTTTTTTGATCTTGTAAAATGGGATTAAGGTGTGGTTTTTGCGGCGCTGGTTTTTTGATCCTGATGTTTGCAAAAACGCCCCATGCCCTTCTTGCGCCAATAGCAATGAACAACACCAGCTTCCCGACATTTTTAAAGGTGGCAATGAGTGAAACACTAGTGGACAGGATAAACCCGATGAGAAAAAACAGCACCAGAATGATAATCCCGCCGGTCCAGTTGGAATATTCCAGTAATAGACTTTGCATGGGAAGGCCGATCAAGCCGCCGGAGGGATATTGATCTCCAAAAAAATTACAGGCTTCCTCGAAAAAGCAAAGCAGCCCGCTGGTGGCCGCGATCAGAAGAATGCCGCCGGATGCAATCACCAGAAGGGCCTGGGGGGAGCGGTTCTTAAAAAATTCAAAACATGCGATCAGAAAAAGTATCGGAATCCAGAAAGCGCCGAGTCCGAATAAGCCGATCAAAAACCCGGACACATGGGCTCCCAGAAACCCGAAGAGATTGTCAATTGCCCCGGTGTGGCCGATATGGTTAACGGAGGGGTCATCCGGGCTGAAAGACAGAAGGCTGACGGAGGAAAAAATAACGATGAAAATAAGTATTAAGATAACAATTTCTTTACGCATTCGTTCATACCTGAAGAATAAACGGCAATATCAGGGGCCGGCGTTTCATGGTGAAGGTAAAGTATTCCCGCAAGGCCCGGTGAATTTTTTTCCGGATCGCTTCCGTGCGTTCCGCCGGCTCAAGGATGCTGACCTCTTCAATAATCTCAAGAATCACGCATTTTGCGTCTTCGATGATATGTCCGGTTTCCGCTTCAAACACAAATCCCCTGGAGGTAATTTCCGGGCCATACACCACAAATCCGGTATCCTCGTCCAGGGCCAGGGTCACCACCACGAGCCCTTCTTCTGAAAGCAGCCGCCTTTCCTTGAGCACCGACCGGCCCACATCTCCGATGCCCTTTCCATCCACAAGCACACGGCTGGTGTGGACGGCTCCATTGATGCGGCCGCCATTTTCATCAAATTCAACCACCTGGCCATTCTCCGCCAGAAAAATATGGTCTCTCGGGATGCCAACCTCTTCCGCAAGCTGGGCGTGATGAAACAAATGCCGGTATTCGCCGTGAATGGGGATAAAATAATCGGGCATGGTCAGGTTCATCATGGTTTTCAGCTCATCCCGAAAAGCATGGCCGGACACATGAATGGCGGAAATTTTCTCGTAAATGACATCCGCGCCCTTTCGAAAAAGGTTATTGATGATCTTGGCAATGGCCTTTTCATTGCCGGGGATGAATTTGGAGGACAGGATGACCGTATCCCCCTTGGCGACCTGGATTTGCCTGTGCATCCCGGTGGCCATCCGTGTCAGGGCGGACATGGGCTCCCCCTGGCTGCCGGTGGTCATGATCAGAATTTCATCCGGCGCGTAATCGTCAATTTCCGTAATATCCACCATCATATCATGGGGGATATGGAGCATATTCAAATCCATGGCGGTTTTAACGCTCAGTTCAATGCTCCTCCCGTTAAAAATAATTTTCCGGTTTTTCGACCCAAGGATATTAACGACCTGCTGAATCCGGGCGATATTGGAGGCAAACAGGGCCACAAACACCCTTCCGCTGCTTTTTGCGATGATTTTGTCCAGGGTCCGGCCCACTGTTTCATCGGAAATGGCGAACCCGTCCTTTTCCACATTGGTGGAGTCAGAAAGAAGCACCAGCACCCCCTCTTCTCCCAACTGTTCAAACCTTGCCGCGTCCGTGGACATTCCGGCGAGATAAGCGGGCGACAGTTTAAAATCCCCGGTATGCACAATCATGCCGATGGGAGTGGCAATGGCAAGCCCCACGCCATCCACCACCGAATGGTTGACCCGAATAAATTCGATTTCAAACGGAGAAATGGTGACTTTTTTCCGGGGAGATATTTCTCTTAAAATGGACGATGTCAGAAGGCCATGCTCGTCCAGCTTATGCCGGATCAGCCCCAATGTAAAGGCCGTGCCGTAAACAGGGGCATTGACTTCCTTAAGGAGGTACGGAAGCGCGCCGATATGATCCTCATGGGCATGGGTTAAAATAATGCCGGCGATTTTGGCTTTATGGGTCCGGATATAGTCCATGTCCGGAATCACATAGTCCACCCCGAACATAAAATCTTCAGGAAACATCAGGCCGGCATCAATGACGATGATGGTGTCATCAAATTCCACCAGCATCATATTGAGGCCGATTTCGCCCAGCCCGCCCAGAGGAATGATTTTAAGCATATTTTTTGGATTGCGCCTTAAGGGATTTGCGGAAAATCATCATGTCTTGATCTCCAGCCGTTCAAAAATCGCGTCCATCACCCGGACCAGCCAGAGAAACTGATCGGGCGTGGCATAACCGATGCAATCGCAGCGTATTTTATTTTTCGTCCGGACGAGCAGTTCGGCTGTCAAGGCGGTTTCTCCCAATTCAACGGCAAAATACATGGGATGGCATTCGACATGGGTGGCCTGGGTCGCATTATAAAGGGGAGCATCCACCGGTATCCAGTAAATACCACCCATTTCCGCAGATCCGAAATGCGCGTCCAGGTATTCCTTGATTTTCTCCTGATCCGCAGGCCTTAATTCATCGATCATATATTGTTTCATCGGCTATTATCCATTGGTAATTTTCGATTGGTGATTGGTGATTGGCGGGCCTCAAAATCGATCAACAGGCGTTTTAGTGGCAGACCGCCGCCAAACCCGCCTAATTTATTATCACTTCGAATGACCCGATGACAAGGAATAAGAATGGGAAACGGATTTTTTGCAAGGGCCGAGCCCACAAAACGGCAGGCTTTGGGGCGGCCGATTTGCTCCGCGATATCCCGGTAACTCGCCAGACCACCGTATGGAATTGCAGAGGTTTCCGCATACACCGCCCGCTGAAGTTCCGTTATCCCGTCCCAGCGCAAGATCGCCCAGGAGGGCTGGGTCTGACAGCCGTTTAAACTGTCAAGCACCATCCGGGCCAGATTGTCCGGCGCCGGGGAAAAAAATGCATCCGCAAAACAGCCCTGATTCATTGAGTTATCGGGTGAATTCGTGGAACCATCTTCCTCCCCTGGCAATAAAATACGCGCAAGCATCAGGGGCGCGTCCGCATAAATCAGGGTGATTCTGCCGACCGGGGTATCCACAAAGGCTTTTTTTAATTTTTTTGGGCTCATTGTTTGAGGGCCAGTTTTTGAAATCATGGGGCCTGAAAATCCGATAAATTCCCTTCCCCGTCAAAATCGAACGCCTGCCATGGGGATTCAATACCCAGGTGGGAGAAAGCTGTGGCCTCTTTTTCAAGTGTACGGGATATCTGAAGATATTCTAAAGACGAGGTGTTTTTAATCCTCACCACCCGCAAATCATTCATATTTGACCGCCCGCACGTTTTGGCGCATGCCGCAAGGCAAATCCGGTCATTGTCCAAATAAACCGGAATCGCCGCTTTTTCAGGCGATATGGCGGCCAGGGAATTCACATAGGTCAATTCCCGGTCCATTCGCTCCACCAGCCGCCGGGTGGTAAAATCAGCCAGCCCGATGCCGTTGGCGTTCCCGCCGGATGCCGGGGACAAATCCCTCACAAAGATTCGTTTCACATGGGGTGAGGCAAACATATCCCCCACAATATCCCGGTGCCGGCCGGTGACATTGGAATCCATGCCGATGCCGGAAATGTCCTTGCCGATCTGGTCCACAATCAGAATATCAACCGGCTCAAAAGGAATGCTGCCCATCATGGCCGCCGACTGTTTCAGCAAGGCCTTTTCCTTAAAAATGAAGGTTTCCGGCAACAGCGCCTCCACATGGGCCAATTTGCCGTAACCATCTTCCAGTAAAGCCAGCCCAAACAGGATATTCACCTTTTTCAGTATTATTTCAGCCATGGATTCGATGATGCCGAAGGTATGATCCACGGCCTGCTGATGAATTTCCGCGGCGCCCCGATGCTTACCCAGCCCCACGGTCATCATTTTACACAGACCGGACGCAATATCCGCCTTGAATTTGGTATGGGGCTTGATTCGATTGACCAGAACAATATGGTCCGCAGCCAGCGCGGCGGTGGACAGATATATATTAAATCCCAGGGGATGGACCGCCACGCACCGGACATCCATATCCGCCGCAATCGGCGCGCCCATGGCGGCTTCCGTGATGCCGTAAGCCGCCAGCACGTGCTTTTGTCCCTCGGGTGTGGCGCCGCCATGACTGCCCATGGCTGGGACAATAAAAGGCTTATATCCGCGATCTTCCAAAAATCGCAGGCATTGATAGACCACTTCATTCAAACAGTCTATATTGCGGCTCCCCACGGCCACCGCAACGGTTGCGCCGGGCATCGAGGGACAATTGTCCGGCAGGGATGCCAGCGACGCCTGCACCGCCCCGGCGGCATCACGCATACCGGACACAAACAGCTTTTGCCGGACAAAAGCCATTTCCGGAAAATTCAAGGCCGGAAAATCAGAAGACGGATGTTTCATGATTAACAGCAGGGAATGTAAAAAAGGTTACGCTGTCGCAAAAGCGACCCGCGCAAAGGAAAACAGGGGATAAAAATAAAGGGCGGCTTTCCCGGGAAAGATGCAAAAACCCCGGGAAAGCCGAATAAAACCGAAATAATTAGGTTTCTTCAACGGTGATGGCGTTGGCTTCACACACTTCAACGCAGCTTTCGCAGCCAAGGCATTCTTCCGCGTTAACCGGAACGGACTTGCCGTCCTGCATTTCAAAAACCTCTACCGGGCAAACATCCACACATTCTTCACAACCTTCACATTTGTCAGCATCCACGACAGGATTAAAAGCCATTTTTGTTCTCTCCTTTGTTGTTCATTTTTTTATATCACTACAGCCATTCTTGTTTATTTCATAGGCTTGCGTCTGAAAAATTTTCCTATCGCAATAATAATTTTGAGTCAAGTCTTCTTATGGCTTTTTCATGGTTATACCACAAAAATACCGCCTCAAATTTCCATGCAAACCATTTCATTCTTTCCTCCTTGGCATTTCAAATCTCTTGAAATCATAAATATATCATGATATTTAAAATTTTTTATAAAATTTCATGGTATTGGCGCCGCCAAAAAACCGTCAATACACAGCCCCATCAGGGTGCAACTCCCCGGATGGGCATAATGAAATGTTTTTTTAGAAAATCGGAGTCATATTATGGATAAATATCTTGTAAAGGATTTAATGGTGCCGATTTCGGAATATGCAACGGTTTCCGAAGGATCGACCCTATTAGAGGCGGTATTGGCCCTGGAAAAAGCCCAGGAAATTTTCGATCATACCCAGTATCTTCACCGGGCCATACTGATACTGGATAAAAATCAAAAGGTGATCGGCAAAGTCAGCCAGCTCGATACCCTGCGAGCCCTGGAACCAAAAAATGAACACCTGGATAAAATAGAGGATATCAGCCGATATGGGTTCAGCCAGAAATTTATCATGAGCCTGAAAGAGCAAAACCGGTTACACAATATCCCCCTGGGGGAAATGTGCGTGGCCGCGGCCGACCTTACAGTGGAAACATTAATGCAAGCGCCCACGGAAGGAGAGTTTATTGACGAAAATGCGACTGTAAACAGCGCCATCCATCAGTTGGTCCAGGGCTCCCACATGTCGCTGCTGGTGACGCGGGAAAAGGACATTGTGGGTATTTTACGATCTTCGGATGTATTTGCGGCTGTTTTCCACTCCATGAAGGCATGTAAATTAGCATAAAATTAAGGATATTGTTGGACTATGAAAGAACTTGAAAAGCTTTTTATCCGGATTGCCCAGCGCGTCAATATTAATCTGCGGGAACTCGGGTTTAACGTAAAGCCCTATATATGGGATCTGATTCCCGCCACCCAGATGAATAAGTTCTATGCTTTTTACGGCATTACGCCCAACCTGCCCTTGCATCTTCAGTTTCGAAACTCCGGTCTGGCCGGGAGTTATTTTTTAGGGAAATGCCGCATCACCGATTCCCTGCTTTATAAAACCGATGTCCGGGGCGATGAGCTGAAAAAAAAGGGGGATATTTTTTACTGCCAGAACTTCAAAATTCCCATTTCCAGGGACGAGGAAATTGTTATCGAGGACAGTGTGCTCGTCAAAACCCTGGTGCATAATTTTTCCCATGACCCGGAGACGCCAGAGCGGTTTTTCATTAAGGATACGGTTGCCACCCATTATGCGAACATTCACGGCGCGCCGACAGAGGGCTGTTTCATGGGTCCATTTTCAACGGTTGATCAGACAACCATTCATGATTCCATTATCGGCACGTTTTCCTATGTCCAGGCCGGAGAAATCAGCCATTTGGATATAGAACCAGGAACCGTCTGGATAAGAAGCCCCGGCGTTTTTAATTTTCTGTACAGATACCCGCAGGACAAGCTGAGCACATACATCTATTTCGCTCCCGGGATTCAGCCTCAGGGATTGTTCATCGATTTTGTAAAAGACCGCCAGGAAGCTTTTCAGCGGGTGTTTGAGCTGGTCAATCTGGAGCAGCCAATACCGGTCCCGAACACCGCGACCCTGGACCGCTATGCCGTGGTCAAGCCCAAAACCGAAATCGGGGAAAATGTGCTGGTCTCCCAGCGGGCGTACCTGCAGAATGCGATTTTAGGCAAGGGAGCCAACGCCCAGGAAAATTGTTATATCATCAATGCCAGTCTTGAAGGCAATAACGTCACGGCCCATGGCGCCAAAATCATTGAAGCGGACATGGGCCAAAACGTGTTTGTGGGATTCAACAGTTTTCTCCGGGGTCGTCCTGAAAGCCGCCTTAAAATAGGCAAGGACTGCATTATCATGCCCCATACCATTATTGACACCCGAAAACCGCTGGCGGTTCCCTCCGGCCATATTGTATGGGGCCTGGTGACCTGTCCGGAAGAACTGGAATGCAACAGCATCTCCATTAGCGCCATGTCCAAAATCACCAGCAAACTGACAAAGGGGAATCTGCTGTTTGAAGGAGACGGCGCGCAGTTTGTTTCCGCTTTTCAGCACCGGATCCAGCATATTCTGGAAGCCAATGGCGCCTTTTATAACGGCAAGGATAAGAAAGGCCCGAAAGGCCATGCCCAGAAACACCAGAACATGTCCTTCAACACCATCCAGCCATATCCAAAGGGAAAATTGGAAGGGCTGTACCCGACGATCATGATTCAGCCATAAAAAAAGGGGTGAAAGCCCGAAGAGAGAGGAAGGCAGCTAAAGACAAAAAGATGCCGGGGGTGCGGGAAACGCATCGTCCGGCATTCTTTTATTATTTGAAAAAATTCAAAAACGCATGCAGGTTGGTCATGGGATGAGGCGGGCAGCCGGGAATAAACAGATCCACGGGCAGGAGCGTGTCCAGCCCTTCCGTGATCTCATTGCTTCCCCGGAAGGGGCCGCCGCTGATGGCGCAGGATCCCACGGCGATCACCACCTTGGGGGCAGGCACGGCCTCATAGGTATCCAGGAGCGCCTGTTTCATGTTGCGTGACACCGGCCCTGTCACCACAATGCCGTCCGCATGGCGAGGGGAGGCCACAAAATTGATACCAAACCGGGCCAGATCAAAAAACGGGGTAGCCAGCACGTTCAAATCCGCCTCGCAGGCGTTGCACCCGCCCGCCGACACCTGCCGAAGCTGAAGGGACCGGCCGAACAGCTTTTTAAAATGCTGGCGGCTGTGTTTGGCCAGATCCGGCAGCGCGCCATCGGTCAAGAGATGGTCTTTTTCCGCCACCGACAGTTCAAAATTCCGGGTGAACGAGACGAACGCGCCCTTTGAAATCCGCTCACAGGTTCCGCAAAACACACACCGGCCCAGATCAATTTTCCGGTGCACGGGATCAATGGCATCCTGGGGGCATGCTTCCGCACATTGGACCGCGATTTCCTTGGGCGCATCGGCATTGATTTTCGGTAGCCCCCGGTAACGGGCCGCCAGTTCAACAGGTGCTTTCGGATAAGCGGATGTCCGGCATCCCTGTTCCAGCCGGTTCTTGAGTACATGCAACATATTTGTCTCGATTCAAGTTCAGGGCAAAAAAAATGGGGTTCAGATTTAATCTGAACCCCTTGATTTTATTATGGAGGCGGCATCCAGATTTGAACTGGAGAATAGCGGCTTTGCAGGCCGTTGCCTTACCACTTGGCTATGCCGCCAAAAAAAATGGAGCGGGAAACGAGATTCGAACTCGCGACTTCGACCTTGGCAAGGTCGCACTCTACCACTGAGTTATTCCCGCTCATGTGATATAGAAATTGCAAAATAAAGGTCTCGGCCGGTTTTGTCAACAAAAAATTTAGCTTTTTTTAAACTGGAATAAAATTTTCCGGACGAACCGCTTTCAGGGAAATCGCATTTTCAGGGCAAGTGACCTGGCACAGCCCGCACCCCATGCACTTATCCGCATTCACCCGCATAAAGGAATCCCCGGACTCAGGGTTTCGCACCTGGTCAATGGCGTGAAAAAAGCACCGTCCCAGACAGGTCTCACATCCGCTGCACAGGGACGGGTCAATAAACGCGGCATACCGGCTGGGATCCAATATCTTGATGCCGTCTGAAATTACCAGCGGCAAAGCCTGACAGCAGCAACTGCAACAATTGCAAATAAAATGACCGGCATGGGCCTTGTTCATGGTCACATGCACCAGTCCTTTTTCCTCGCTCAATGCAAGGATTTTCAGGGCTTCTTCCTTGGCGATGGCCCGGCCGGTTCCCCGGTCAATGGTGTATTTGGCCGCGTTTCCCACTTGCAGACAGACTTCCAGGGGCATATCGCATTTGTGGGCGATGACCCGGCAGGTGCATTTCGTCACCGCAATGGTGTCGGCAGATTCAATAATCCGATTAGCGCTGTCGATATCTAGTACCTGCTGGGTTCCCGGATCAATGGATTGCTCCACGGGAATGACCCGTGTGAACGGTTTGGGAAAAAATTGCTCCGCAAGGCGCGCGAAACCCGGCCATTCCTCCTCCATGAACCGCTGCCAGAGATCAAAATAGGCCCGGGATGCCTCAGGCCAGAGAATGGTGGCGTCATGGAACTGAATCATGTCCCGGCACATTTTATATCCCACAACGCCGCCTTTAAACGATTTGAACGCCAGGCCTTTATAATACAGCGACTGACAGGCTTTTTCCACTTCATGGACGGGCCGGCCGGTCTTTTCGGCCAGATGCTCCGGGGTTCCGGGCATGGCCATCAGGAGCCCGGCTTCGGATTCGTCCGCGATCATGCGAAACAGTTCAGGAATCAGCCTGGAACCAGTCAACATGATCTGATCAGTCATCTGTTCATAAATATCCTTGGCCATGGTCATCTCCTCTCAAGCGCGCATTAAAAATTCCGTAACCGGACTCCAAGTTTTATTATTTATCAAGAATTAATACGCCAGCAATTTTCGAAACCGCACGAAATAATCCACCCCTGACCACACGGTGACCGCCAGGGCCAGCCACATCAGCACATAACCAATGGCATGGAATTCAATTCCGAAATACGGATAATGAAGCAGCAGTGGAATAATGGCGGCAATCTGGCAGCCGGTTTTCCATTTGCCCAAATTAGAGGCCGACACATCCTGGCCTTTTTCGCTGATAATATTCCGCAGACCCGTGACCGCCAGTTCCCGTCCGATAATCACGCACACCACCCATGCCGGCACGCGCCCGAGGGGGATCATCATGATAAAGGCCGAAGATACCAGAAGTTTATCCGCCAGCGGGTCCATGATTTTGCCCAAATTGGACACCAGCTTGAAACGGCGGGCGATATACCCGTCGAAATAATCGGTGATGGCCGCTACCGCGAACACCAGGGCCGCAAAAAACCCGCTCCACCGGGAGCCGGACAGCATCAGTATAATCAGGAGCGGCACTGCGAAAATCCGAAAAAAAGTCAGGCTGTTGGGATGTCCGATGGTTTGAATGAGTCTATTTTTAATTTCCATGATGCCCGCTCACCTATTTTTTGGTTTTTTCCCAGTCCGCCATAAATGCGGCAATACCTTTGTCCGTCATGGGATGAGATGCCAGTTTTTTCATAACATCAAAGGGAATGGTGGCGATATCCGCGCCCATTAAGGCGGAATCCAGCACATGAAGCGGATTGCGAACGGATGCCACAATCACCTCGGTTTCATAATCGTAATTATCAAAAATCGTAACAATCTGCTCCACAAGCACCATCCCGTCCTGGGACAGGTCGTCCAGGCGGCCCACAAACGGACTCACATAGGAAGCGCCGGCTTTGGCGGCCATCAACGCCTGAAGGGGCGAAAAAACAAGCGTAACATTGGTCCGGATGCCCTCATTGGCCAGGGTCCGAACCGCCTTGAGCCCATCAATGGTCATGGGAATCTTGATCACAATATTGCTGTGTATTTTGGCCAAATCCCTGGCTTCCCTCACCATGCCGGCCTCTTCCAGACTGATCACCTCGGCGCTGATGGGGCCATCCACGATCTGGCAGATTTCCGTGATGATTTCCTTAAACTCCCTACCCTCCCTGGCAATGAGCGAGGGGTTGGTGGTCACGCCATCCACCATGCCCATACTGCTGGCTTCTTTAATTTCTTTAATATTTGCCGTGTCGATAAAAAATTTCATGAATATAACCTCCCAAATTTGTAAATTATATAAAAAGGATTAACCTGTTTCTGCCATTCTGATGCACTGGTGGCCGTCGGATTGCAGGGCCGCGAGCAATTGACCGGCTGTTTTTTTGAGTATCGGATGCATCAAGTCCGGGGCCAGATCGCAGATGGGCCTCAGGACGAATTCCCGCTCGTGCAGGCGGGGATGCGGCACAATAAGCGAGGGCGTGTCCATCACAATATTATTATAAAAAATAATATCAAAATCAAGGGTCCGAGGCCCAAACCGGATGCCGCTGTCTTTCCTGCCGGATTTTTGTTCAAGGGTTTTGAGGACCGCCAAGAGGTCCAATGGGTCTAATGTGGTGCGAATACGCACCGCCGCATTGACAAACCAGGGCTGGTCTAAATATTCCATGGGTTCAGTCATGTAGAATGCGGATACGGCGTCAACATGGATGCCCGTTGTCTGCGCCAGCGCCGCCAGCCCGGAGCGGCAGTTTTCCAGCTTGTCGCCCAGGTTGGAACCCGTGGAGAGATAAGCAATATTCATATCATCCGAGTCGTTTTTCATCATTAAAAGTTCAAATCATGGTCCATTTTGTCTGTTTCTGGAATGACCGTCACGGTCTCGGATTTCTCGCCCTCCATATCATCTTCCGTATAACCCGAAACCCGGTAAAAATAGCGAAATCCTTTTTTCACGGGCTCGGTATATAAAACGCTTTCTCCCGCCCTTTTTGTTCCGATATTTATTTCCGCAGCCTTTTGGAACTGACGTGGACAATCTTCACAAAGCGGAGCAACCATATCTTCCGCCGACCGATACACATAAAATCCTGTCAGACGGCCATTGTTTTCTGTTTTCCATTCCGGAACCAGCCAGGTTAATAAAAGCGTATGGCCGTCCATTTTGGCCTCAATGCCGGTGATAACCGGCGGCGACATTGCTGCCACCGGCGTCGGCAGCGCTTTTCTGCCGCAGGACAGGCATCCAATAACTATAAAACACACCAGAACAGTCTGTCCCCGCAAAATGGCTGCTGATGGATTACTCTTCATCCGCCACCCGCTGTCTGGCCCGGTCAATGGCGGCCCTTACATTTTCCGTGGCAGTGCCGCCGAAAGATTGCCGCCGGTCAATCATCTGGCGGTTAGTGAGGGCGGGGAAGATATCCTCTTCAATTAAACCTGAAAAAGACCGCAGCTCCGGAAGCGTCATTTCGTGCAGTTCCTTGCCATGAGACAACCCGTAGCTGACCGCCCGGCCAACGCACCCATGGGCTTCCCGAAACGGCATACCCCGGCATACCAGATAATCCGCCATGTCCGTGGCATTGATATAGCCGGTGGAGAGCGCGCTTTCCATCTGTTCGCCGTTTATTTTGATCTTCGGCAGCATGCGCGTATAAATATCCAGACACGCGGTCAAGGTGTCCACCGCGTCAAAAAGCGGCCCCTTGTCCTCCTGCATATCCCGGTTATAGGCCATGGGAAGGGATTTCATAAGGGTCAGAAGGGATATCAAGGCGCCGAACACCCGGCCGGTTTTACCGCGCACCAGTTCCGGCACGTCCGGATTTTTTTTCTGGGGCATAATGCTGGAGCCCGTGGAAAACCCATCCGACAATTCAATAAATTTGAATTCCGAAGACGACCACATTACCAGCTCTTCGGAAAACCGGCTGAAATGCACCATGCAAATGCTGGCGGAAGCCAGAAATTCCATGATAAAATCCCGGTCCGACACCGCGTCCATGCTGTTTTCGCAGATTTCCGGAAAACCAAGAAGTCCCGCGGTATAAAATCTGTCAATGGGATAGGTGGTGCCGGCCAGGGCTGCCGCGCCCAAGGGCATGACATTGGTCCGCTTCAGGCCATCCTCAAAGCGTCGGGTGTCACGGGAAAACATTTCATAATAGGCCATCAGATGATGGGAAAAAAGCACTGGCTGGGCCCGCTGCAAATGGGTGTAGCCGGGCATCACCACATGGATATGCTGGTCCGCCATTTCCACCAGGATTTTTCGCAGATCCACCAGCCCCTGGATGATTTTTCGGACAGCGTCCCGCAAATACAACCGCTCATCCAACGCCACCTGATCGTTGCGGCTCCGGGCGGTATGCAGTTTTCGGGACACATTCCCCACATGCGCCGCCAGCCGGTCTTCAATATGCATGTGGATATCTTCCAGACGGTCGGAAAACGCGAAATGGCCACCGGCGATCTCTCCTCTGATTTTTTCAAGCCCGTCAATCAAGGTCTCGGCCTCGGTCCCGGTGATAATGGCTGCCTTGGCCAGCATCCGGCAATGAGCGATGCTGCCGTCAATATCATGGGTATAGAGCCGCCGGTCAATATCAATGGAAGAGGTGAACGCTTCCACCGCTGCGTCTGTTTTTTCCTCAAACCGCCCGTCCCAGGGTTTTTCGGACATGTTTCTTCCCGCCTCTTTCAATGTTTTTCCATCATCTTCCGGATGCGCAATCTCAAGGCATTGAGCCGGATAAACCCTTCCGCGTCAAACTGTTTGTAGACCGAATCATCTTCAAATGTGGCAAAATCAACATTATACAGGGACTGGTCGGATTTGCGGCCCATGATCCGGCAATTGCCCTTGTAAAGTTCCAGCCGGACCACTCCGGAAACCGTTTTCTGGGTATCGTCGATCATTTTTTGCAGCAGTTCCCTTTCCGGCGCAAACCAGAACCCGTAATAAATCATCTCAGAATACCGGGGGATCAGGGAATCCCGCAAATGCATGACTTCCCGGTCCAGGGTGAGCGACTCCAGTGCCATGTGGGCCGTGCGCAGAATGGTGCCGCCGGGGGTTTCATAAACGCCCCGGGATTTCATGCCCACAAACCGGTTTTCCACGATATCATCCCGGCCGATGCCATGCCGTCCGCCGATTGAATTCAATTTTGCGAGGAGACTCGCCGGGGATAAATAATCGCCATCAATGGTCACGGGATTGCCGGATTCAAATGTGATCTCTATCATTTCCGGCTTATCCGGCGCTTTTTGCGGCGACGTGGTCAGGGTATACATATCTTCCGGCGGAACAGACCAGGGATCTTCCAGAATGCCGCCTTCATAGCTGATATGCAGCAAATTCCGGTCCGAGCTGTATGGCTTGGCCTTGGTGGCGGTAACCGGAATGCCGTGTTTCTCGGCAAAATCCATGAGCGCGGTGCGTGAATTCAAATCCCACTCCCGCCAGGGCGCAACAATTTTGATATGCGGATCCATAGCAAAATAGGTCAATTCAAACCGCACCTGATCGTTGCCTTTTCCGGTGGCGCCATGACTGACCGCGTCCGCCTTTTCAATCCTTGCGATTTCCATCTGCCGTTTGGCGATCAAGGGCCTTGCCAGGGAAGTTCCCAGTAAATATTTGCCCTCGTAAATGGCGTTGGCGCGAAATGCCGGAAACACATAGTCTTTGACGAATTCTTCCTTTAGATCATCCACATACACATTCACAGCCCCGGTGTTTCGGGCCTTTGCGTCAATATGGTCCAGTTCTTCCGCCTGGCCGATATCCGCCGAAAACGCCACCACTTCGCATCCATAAGTCTCGATGAGCCATTTTAATATCACTGAAGTGTCTAGTCCGCCGGAATAAGCGAGCACCACCTTTTTTACCTGTTGTTTCATGGGAATCTCCTATTTATTTTGTCATCAATATATCAAGAATCGCCTTATGCATGTGCAGTTTATTTTCCGCCTGGTCCCATACCACGGACTGGGGACCGTCCAGCACCTCCCCGGTGATCTCCTCGCCCCGGTGTGCCGGCAGGCAATGCATGACAATGGCATCTTTTGCCGCCAGATCAAGCAGCAGGGAATTGACCTGATAGGGCGCAAAAACCCCGCGCCGCTCTTGTTGCTCATGTTCCTGTCCCATGCTGGCCCAGACATCAGTATTGATTACATCCGCGCACTGGGCGGCGTCCATGGGACTGCTGGAGAGTGTGATGCGCTTATTTTTTTGCACAGCCCGGGCCAGGATGTCCTTGTCCGGACAATACGCTTTGGGGCAGGCCAGATTGAGACTAAAACCCAGGACCGCGGCCGCATTGATCCATGAATGGGCCATATTATTGCCATCCCCGATCCAGGCAATGGTCAGGCCTTCAAGGGCGCCTTTTTTCTCCATCACGGTCATAAGATCGCTTAATACCTGACAGGGATGGAATTGATCCGTCAGAGCGTTAATGACCGGAATATCAGAGGCTTTCGCGAACTCTTCGAGCATGCTTTGCGAAAACGTCCGGAACGCCACCCCATCCAGATACCTTGACAGCACCCGGGCCGTATCTTCAATGGGTTCATTCCGGGCCATCTGGGTGTCGCCGGAATGAATGAAAATCGGCGTGGCCCCCAGATGAACAGCGGCAGTCTCAAAAGAAAGCCGGGTCCGGGTGGAGGGTTTGTCAAAAATCAAGCCCAGGGTTTTTCCGGTTAGCGTCCGGTCGGAAATCCCGTTTTTATGCCGGCTTTTAAGTTCTGCGGCCCTGTTGAACAAGGCCTTAAAATCGGATAATTCAAGATCCGCAAGTGACAGAATATCTTTTTTCAATGTAAATTTTCTCCTCTAAAAATATCATCCAGGCAGGCGATCAGCGCGTCAATGTCCTGATGGGTGATAATAAGCGGCGGGATAAACCGCAAAATGGTTTCCTGGGTGCAATTAATCAGGAATCCCCGGCGTATGCATTCCGCCACAATGGGCGCGCCGGGGATTTTGAGCTTAAGGCCGATCAGCAGCCCAATCCCTCGAACATCTTCAATGATTTCATGGCGTTCCATTAATTCCCGCAACCGGCGTTTGAAGTATTCCCCGGTCTTTGCACAATGTTCGGGAATCTGGTCCCGCTCCATGATGCGAACCACTTCAAGGGCTGCGGCGGTGATAACCGGCGTGCCGCCGAAGGTGGACGCATGCGCGCCGGGCTGAAAGGCGGCCATCACATTTTCTGTTGCAAGCATGGCGCCAATGGGCAGCCCGTTCCCCAAGGCTTTGGCTATGGTCATGATATCCGGCGTAATGCCGGAATGTTCATAGGCGAACAATCGGCCGGTCCGGCCCATGCCGGTCTGCACTTCATCAAAAATCAGGAGCGCACCCGTTTTGTCGCACAATCGCCGAACTTCGGCAAGATAGGCCGCATCCGGGCAAATCACACCGCCCTCCCCCTGAACCGGTTCCAGCATCACCGCGCAGATATCGTCCCCCATGCGGCGCTTCAAGGCATCAAGATCATTAAAAGGCACAAACTCAAATCCGCCCAGCACCGGCGCATACCCTTCCCGGATTTTCTGCTGCCCGGTGGCGGACAGGGTGCCAAGTGTCCGGCCATGAAAGGATTTTTCCATGGAAATGATTTTATAACGGTGGGCCTGCCCTTTATCATGAAAATTTTTCCGGGCCAGCTTGATGGCCGCCTCATTGGACTCGGCCCCGGAGTTGCAGAAAAACACCCGGTCCGCAAAACTGTGACTTGTGAGCCACTCGGCCAGTTCAATTTGCGGAAGGGTATAATAGAGGTTGGAAACATGAAACAACTGTTCCGCCTGAAGGCTCAGGGCTTTGGCCACCTCGGGATGGGCGTGCCCGAGATTGCAGACCGCGATGCCTGCCACAAAATCCGTATATGCGCGCCCGTCCGTGTCCCACAGGTTGCATCCCTTCCCCCTCGCAATAACCACGGGGAACCGTTTGTATGTGGCGGCCATCACGCTGTCCGCCCGCGCAATCATTTCGTTTTTCATACAGTCACTTCCGTTCCGATCCCTCTGTCCGTAAAAAGCTCCAGCAACAGGGAATGCCGTTTGGTGCCATTGATAATCTGTACCTTGCCCACGCCGCTATTGAGCGCATCCAGGGCGTATTCAATTTTGGGAATCATGCCCCCGACAATGACTTTGTCATCCACCATTTTTTTAATATTGGCTGCATCAATGGAGGAAATCAGATTTTTAGACCCATCCATGACCCCGTCCACGTCCGTTAAAAATATCAGCCGGCCCGCGGCAAGCGCGCCCGCAACCTTGGAGGCCACCAGATCCGCGTTGATATTGTATGTTTCGCCGCTTACGCCAACGCCCACCGGCGCAATCACGGGGATAAAGCCCTTGTCGCTCAAGGTGTGGATAATGGCGGGATTGATCCGGTTCACCTTGCCCACCAGACCGGTGTCGATGATTTCCGGGGGCTTGTCGGCATCCGGCTGAACCATCATGTGCAGCTTTTCCGCCAGAATCAGTTCCCCGTCCTTGCCGGAAAGCCCCACGGCTTTTCCGCCCTGATGGTTGATCTGAGCCACGATGCCTTTATTGACCTTGCCGCCCAGCACCATTTCCACCACATCCATGGTCTCGCCGTCGGTAATTCTCATGCCGTTGATGAATTGGGACGTGATGCCCATGCGGTCCAGCACCCGGTTGATCTGGGGGCCGCCCCCATGCACCACCACCGGATTCATGCCGATAAACTTCATCAGCGTGATATCACTGGCGAAATCTGCTTTTAACTGTTCATCCACCATGGCGTGGCCGCCGTATTTCACCACGATGGTCATGCCGGAAAAGCGCCGGATATAGGGCAGCGCTTCAATAAGTATATCCGCAACATTCGGTGTCATAGCTTTTCCTTATAAAATATACCGGCTCAAGTCTTCGTCTTCCTTGATGTCCCTGAACTTGCCATCCACATAGTTCCGGTCGATGACAATATGCTTCTCATTCCTGTCCGGCGCATCAAACAAAATGTCTTCCAGCAAATGTTCCATCAGGGTATGGAGCCTTCTTGCCCCGATATTTTCCGTATGGTTGTTCACTTCCTCCGCCACCTGAGCGATGGTCTCAACAGCCGCGTCATCAAACGCAATATTGACGCCTTCGGTTCTTAAGAGCGCGATATATTGCAGCAGCAGCGCGTTTCTGGGTTCGGTAAGTATCCTCACAAACTCGCTTTTACCCAGCGAGTCCAAGGCCACACGAATGGGAAACCGGCCCTGAAGCTCGGGAATCAGGTCGGAAGGCTTGCTGACATGAAACGCGCCGGAGGCGATAAACAGGATATGATCGGTTTTCACCGGCCCGTATTTAGTCGTTACGGTGCTGCCTTCGACAATGGGCAGCAGATCCCGCTGGACCCCTTCCCGGGAAATATCCGGGCCGCTGCCCCCTTCTTTTCCGGTGATTTTATCGATTTCATCCAAAAAAATGATGCCGGACTGCTCGGTTTTTTCAATGGCCTCAGTAATCACCCGGTCCATGTCCACGAGACGCTGGGCTTCTTCCTGAACCAGAATTTCCAGGGCTTCCGTGACTTTCACCTTCCGTTTTTTGCCGCCGCCCTTGGGCATCATATTGCCCAAGATGTCTTTAAAATTAATGCCCATTTCCTCCATGCCGGCGCTGGAAAAAATCTCCACCATGGGCATGGATTTTTCCGGCACATCCAAGTCCACATACCGGTTGTCCAGCTTTCCCTCCCGCAGCATGGCGCGGAGCTTTTCTCGGGTGGCGGCGGAAGAAGAAGACGGGGATGACACATCAATGAATTCATCCGCTCCCATGTCCGGCCGATCCTTGGGTTCGGGCAGCAGGATATCCAGAATATGCTCTTCGGCAATGGCCCTCGCTTTTGCCTGAACGCTTTCCTGCTCCCGTGCCTTGATCATATTGATGCTCAACGCCAGAAGATCCCGGACCATGGACTCCACGTCACGGCCCACATATCCGACTTCAGTAAATTTGGAGGCCTCCACCTTGATAAAGGGCGAATCCGTCAGCCGGGCCAGGCGCCGGGCGATTTCCGTCTTGCCAACGCCTGTTGGCCCGATCAAAATAATATTTTTCGGCGAAATTTCCTCCCGGAGGTCCGCATCCACATTCCGCCGCCGCCACCGATTCCGCAGGGCAATGGCCACGGAACGTTTGGCATTGTCCTGGCCAATAATATATTTATCCAGTTCTTTGACAATTTCCGCTGGTGTTAAATCACTCATTTATGTTTTTACCCTTCCACCTGATTTACTCGAACTCTTCCACAGTAATCACATCATTGGTATAAATACAAACATTGGCCGCGATTTTCATGGCCTGCTCCACAATTTGCCGGGCGGTCAGCGGAATTGTGTCCGCATACTGCAAGAGCGCGGTGGCGGCCGCATGGGCGGCAATCCCGCCGGAACCAATGGCCATCACCCCCTCATCCGGTTCAATCACGTCCCCGTTTCCGGAAATCAGCAGCATCTGGGTGGCGTCCACGGCGATCATCATGGCTTCCAGGCGCCGCAGGTATTTATCGGTGCGCCAGTCCCGGGCCAGTTCCACGGCCGCCCGCGTCAAACTGCCGTTATAGCGTTCCAGCTTGGCTTCCAGCT
>Ga0209467_1001352_pt1 | contig 21881 bp, 23 predicted proteins | sample Higcelwee11metaG_FD_187175 | JGI IMG/M metagenome (GOLD analysis project Ga0209467, IMG submission 187175) | Freshwater pond sediment microbial communities from the University of Edinburgh, under environmental carbon perturbations - High... | ecosystem: Environmental > Aquatic > Freshwater >... | reverse complement strand
CCGCAAGAAACGCCGGAAAAAACAGTATGAGAAATGAGAGCATAAACCGGAACTCAGCCGGAATTTTTCTGATGGTTTTTTTCATTGAATCCCCCTGCCGCCGCTATCAGAATCTTCCGCCCCCCTTAAAATCAAGATAAAATCCGCGCAGTACTGTTTTTATCGCACAAAAAATTGATTTACAGTACACAAGAGCGCTCGAGAATATCCTGAAATTTCTTTTTACGTTAACCCTTTAAATATAATCCCGGAGTACCCGATGAACGATATTATTGTACTTGCCACATCCAACACGCACAAACTGCACGAACTCTCGCCCGAGGCGCTCAGTTCAGGCATCGAGCTTCATCTTCTCAGCGAATTCAGCGGCGATCCGCTTCCCGAAGAGACGGGAACAACCTTTGAAGAGAATGCGCGCATCAAGGCCGAGGCGGCCTTCGCCGGATGCCGCCGGCCCGTTCTCGCCGAAGATTCGGGACTTGCGGTAGAAGCGCTCGGCGGCGAGCCCGGTATCCGCTCGGCTCGTTACTGCGGTGCGCAGAGCGACAGCGAAAGGATCGACTGCCTTCTGAAAAATATGCAAGAACTCGAAGACGAAGATCGTTATGCGGAATTTATCTGCTGCATGGTCTATATCGACAAAGAGGGAAACTCTCACGTTTTCGAGGGTTCCTGTCCGGGCGAGATTATCACGCAGCGGCGGGGGGATAACGGATTCGGCTATGACCCTGTATTTTATATCCCCGAACTGGACGCGACAATGGCCGAGCTTGAAGATTTCGAGAAAAACATGATCAGCCACCGGGCGCACGCTTTCGCCGAATTTCTGGACTTTTACCGGGAGCATCGTGAAAAATAAGGCGCAGGAGACAATCGAAGCTCTCTTCGAATTCTACGGAGAGATCCCCCCGCCCCTGAATTATTCGTCGGTCTGGCAGCTGACGGTGGCGGTCGTGCTCTCGGCGCAGACCACAGACCGTCAGGTTAACGCCGTCACCCCCGAACTCTTTCGCCGCTACGCCGCTCCCGAAGCGCTCGCAGGGGCCGCGATCGGTGATGTCGAAAAGATCATTCACTCCGTAGGATTTTACCGCACAAAAGCGCGCAATATTATCCGCCTGGCGGCCGCTGTCGCTGACAGCGGAATCCCCTCAACGATCGAAGAGCTGATTAAACTGCCCGGTGTGGGACGCAAATCGGCGAATGTCATCGTGGCGCAAGGATTCGGCAAAAGCGGATTCGCGGTGGACACCCATGTGCTTCGTCTCTCTCACCGTCTGGGAATCGCCTCGGGCAAAACTCCCGATGCGGTTGAGCGCGAGTTAAAAGCGTGTGTGAAAGAGGAGTGGTGGGCGCGCGGCCATCTTCTGCTGATACATCACGGCAGAACGGTCTGCACTGCGCGCTCGCCGAAGTGCGCACAGTGTCCCGTTATTTCTCTGTGCAGCTTTCCCGGTAAAATTCTTTGAATTCACGCAGCGACTCAACGCTGTTATACGGCACGCCCGCGCTCTCCGCAGGCGATTTTCCCGTCAGCGATTTCAGGGCTTCGTAAGAACTTTTCGCAATTTCATTATCGAGACTGAAGATCTTTTCGGCAAGCGGAATCACCGGAAGACAGCTTCCCGTTTCAGAGAGTACCCTGATAAGCCACAGATCGTATGTTCTTGACTCACCTTTACGCAGCTGATGCAGAAGATACAGAATGCTCTCATCGCTTGTGCAGGATTTGGCGCACAGCGATATAAGATTATTCAGCGGTGCGTTTTGGGGTGTCTTCAGTTTGCTTTCGGCGTAATTTGCCAGCTCAAACGCGTCACAGATTACACCCTCTTTAAGCATATACGATGCGGCAAGATCGGCATCCTCAATTCTCGACTGATAGAGAAGACCCTCCCACTGATCGCGGTCAAAATCCGGATGCAGATCATAGTATTCCATATAAAGATATATCCGCCGGAACATCTGCACATCTTTCTTCTGCGCAGCCTGCTGCGCAATCGCAGCAAGCGGTGCACTGTATCCGAAGCGGGCCAGCTTTTTGCCCGACTCTGTCCACAGCGGCGAACCGGGTAACGCGAGCGAGTACATCAGCATGAAAAAAGCGAAGGCACCGCCGAGGGTGAGCCCCGCTGCCGCCACGGCAAAGGCCATCCGCTTGATACCGGACTTGACCTGCAGAGAGAGATCCCAGATAGAGAGAAAGAAAATAGCCGATAGCTTTATTCCCTTATAAATGAGAACGGGATATCCGGCGAAATACTGGTGGTAAAAATTCTGATTTATCCTGTAAAAGACAAACGAAAGCGCGAAAAAAACCGGAATCGTGATTACCGGCGTTATCTTTGATTTGAGCGCGTACATGAGGATCAGCGAATATACGATCATATTTGTATGCTGCCCGTCGAGCGCGCGGATCGCGGCGAACCATGGCCACCCCGCCTCGTTCGCGAAATCCGACACGGTATACAGTGCGATCATGCAGTACAGCGTGAGGACCGGCAGCAGTTTGCTTTCAAAAATGTAGAAGATCCTCGCGGTGCGGCCGAGATACCTCTTCTTGATCTCGTCAGGCGCGGCGATTGTGACGTTGTAAATGAGAAAAAACGCAAATACGAACAGATACATTTTTACGACGAGCGAGAGCGTCGTACCGTCCGTGACCCGGCGATGGATGAGATTAATAAAGAACAGCACGAAGAAAATAACAAGATACAGCCACATCTGTCTGTACTGATAGAGGGCAAAGTCGAAATTCAGATAAGAGAAAACACCGCCCTCACCCTGCTTTGACCCGGCCGGAGCGCCTGATTTTTTTGCCTCTTCTGTTTCGTTAATCATCATGGCCTTCACACCGCCCGCAGAAAATAAAACCGTGAAAAACCGGCGAGGTCTTTCTCTATAGTCAGCGAAAAACCGAAATGTTCAGCGCACCGGCCGACCCGATCCTTCAGTGAGGGATTGGTCTCAACAAGCAGAATGCCGTCCTTCACCAGATGCGCCCGTGCGTGCGAGATAATCCTTTCAGTATGAGAGAATCCGCCGTCGTCCGAAAAAAGCGCGAGCCCAGGCTCAAACCCAAGTTCGGGCGCCAGAGCCGGCAACTCCTCACCGGCCACATAGGGGGGGTTCGCGGCGATCATATCAAACGCGGCGTCGATACTCTCGAACAGATCACTCTGTATAAATGTAATTGACTCATCATTGAGAAGCGTGTGCGCATTTATTCTCGCGACCGCTATTGCGGCACTTGAGATGTCAGAGGCACTCACGCGCGCGTCGTTGCGGTTCGTTTTAAGGGCGATTCCCACAATTCCGCTGCCGCAGCACAGATCAAGAAAACTTCCCCCTTCAGGAAGAAGGGATACAGCCGCATCGACAAGAGACTCGGTCTCGGGGCGCGGGATCAGCACATCGGGCGTCACGAAAAAATCCAGCCCGTAAAACTCTTTGGTACCGGTGATATAGGCGAAGGGCTCGCGCGCCTCGCGGCGCCGGCAGATCTCTTCAAGTTTCGCTTCGGCTGCGGGGGGATACTGGTCCGGCATAAGCGAGATCAGCTTCGCGCGGGAAATACCGGCCGCGTACGAGGCGAGGGTCTCGGCTTCAAAAAGGGAATTCTCGAGGCCCGCCTGCGCGAGCCTCGCCGCTGTCTGTGAAAGAACTTCCGCAGTACGCACAGCCCCTCCCGCTAAAAATTTTTCAGTAAAATAACATCATTAAATGAAAATATATCTCTGCGGCAGCCTGCTGCGCGGATCACTGGTTTTTCAGAAGCTCCTGAATCTCGTTCTTCTTCAGCGGCTCGATCAGCCCGCCGAGCTCGCCGTTGAGGATCGACTCAAGAGAGTAAAGCGTAAGGCCGATACGATGGTCTGTCACGCGCGACTCGCGGAAGTTGTACGTGCGGATACGTTCGCTGCGGTCACCCGACCCCACCTGCGACTTGCGAAGGCGCGACTCTTCGGCCTGCCGCTTCGTCTCTTCTATCTCGAAAAGGCGTGCGCGCAAAACCTTCATCGCCTTGAGCTTGTTTTTCAGCTGTGATTTTTCATCCTGGCAGGTCACCACCAATCCCGTCGGGATATGAGTGACACGCACCGCCGAGTCGGTGGTGTTGACCGACTGTCCGCCGTGCCCCGATGAGCGGTATACGTCAATGCGCAGATCCTCGTTACGGATCTCGACGTCGGTCTCTTCGGCTTCGGGCATAACCGCGACGGTCACCGCAGAGGTATGGATGCGCCCGCCCGACTCGGTCTCGGGCACCCGCTGCACGCGGTGTGCGCCAGATTCATATTTGAGATCGTCATAGACATTTGTTCCTGAAACCGAGAAGACAATCTCTTTAAGACCGCCGATCTCGGTCTGGCTGCGCTCAAGAATCTCGGTACGCCAGTCGTGAATGTCGGCGTAACGCTGGTACATTCTGAAAAGATCCGAGACGAAAAGCGCCGCCTCCTCACCGCCGGTACCGGCTCTGATCTCGATGATGACATCCTTGCCCGAGTTGCGATCCTTCGGCAGAAGCATGATAGTCAGTTCATCCTCAAGATCGAGCCGTTTGCGCTCGAGAGAGCCGAGCTCCTCCTGCAGCATCTCGCGCATATCGCCGTCCCTCTCGCTTTCCATAAGGGAGGAAGTCTTACGCAGTGAATTCATCACATTCGAATACTCAGAGGCCTTCTTTACAAGGTCTTCAAGACGGGCATACTCGCGGTTGAGTTCGGCAAACTGTTTTTGATCTTTGATTATTTCGGGGTCAGAAAGCTGGCGTTCAATGAGGCGGTATCTGTCAATAACGGCCAGAAGGCGCTTTTCCATGGGTAATCCTGCATTTTGTCGTACGAAGAAATTGCTCCCGAGAGGATTCGAACCTCCGGCACATAGTTTAGGAAACTACTGCTCTATCCGCCTGAGCTACGGGAGCGGGGAATTTAAAAAGCTTTAAACACAGCTGCATCGTCACCCGGATACCGTGCGATGTCCGTGCGGCTTATTTTGAAAAAATCTGCTTTCTTCTTGAATTTACGAGGCGTTGGAAGTCAAGCACATTCTTCACGAGAATTCTGTTGGACACTATCTCAATCTTGCCTGTATTTGCAAGCTGTTTCAGCGCATTCTGCGCCTCTTCCATCGAAATTGCGGCCCAGTTGCATATTTCCTGCTGATTTGTCTCGAGAGTGATCTGATGATGCAGATCCAGTGAGGGATTGGATTCCGCGAGCATGCACATCACGTCCATCACCTTGAGCATCGGCTCATTCAGAAGAAGGATCATCAGGCGCCGCTTCGCGTCATAAATGCGTTTTGAAAATACCACGAGAAGCCGATAGGCCAGATCCTTGTTGCCCGCAAGCAGCGCGTCAAAATTGTCACGGTGAAACTTCAGAACTTTTGAGCGGGCGAGCGCAATTGCCGTGGCGGAACGGGGCTCCGCCTCGAGAATGGCCATCTCTCCGAAAACATCGCCCTCTTTCATGACATCCATCGTCTTTTCTTTGCTGTTGATTATTTTGACGATACCGATTTTACCGGAATGCACAAAATAGAATGCATCTCCCGGTTCAAACTCGCAGAAAATTATGTCTCCGGGGGAGTATTCGACCCCGAATTTGTCAAGGAAACGGTCATCCAGCATCATTGTCGCCACAATTATCCCCCGATCACTTTATCTGGCGCAACGCGCCGACAGCCTGCTGTGTTATATCGTCTCTCGGAGTCATGGACGCGACCTTTTTGAGGTAGGGCGAGGCCTTGTCGACCTGTCCCGCAGACTGATACGCGAGACCGACTTCAAGAAGAGCCTGTTTGGTATCTTTCGCCGAAGGATTGGCCTTTATGAACTGAGAAAGGATTGTCAGCGCCTTTTTATTATCTCCCGCACTGCGGTAACAGCTGCCTGCAAGCACCTGGGCCCGCTGAAAGAGCCTTGCGTCATCCATTTCAAAGGCGCTGTTGCGTGAAATATCTTCAAATTGTTCCGCGGCTTCCGCAAAAGAGCCTTTTTTCATGAGGGACTCCGCCGCACCAAAGAGATCCTCTATCCCCCCGCCGCTGCCGTCGGCTCCCGCAAAATCATTATCCAGGTCAATGTCCAGATCATCATCGAGCCCTGAACCGAAATCTTCGATATCCGCCCCGGCACCCGTGCCGGAAATCCCGTCATCGTCCGAAAGAAAACTGTTCATTTCAGCACCGAGCTCGGTTGTCTCATTCGATGAGGATTCAAACGAAAACGAATCCTCCGCAAAGCTCGGTTCGCCGCCTAAATCACCGAAATCACCTCCGGCCTCCGCGTCAAAATCCGTCGACCCGAGATCGGGAGCTTCAGGCTCATCAAAAGAGGATGGCGGCGTAAAGCCTTCATCCGCGGTTTCGACTTCACCGGGTGCTGCCGCCTCAGACATACCGTACGAAGCGGCGGCGTAATCGCCCTTTTCAATGCTTTTAATCTTGGTCATCGCGTCCCGCGCATATCTGCCGTCGGGGTAGTATTCCATGTACCGCTTATATGCGTAAAGCGCCTGTTGGTATTTTCCGTTTCGTGAGTAATATTCACCTATTTTGAATAGTTCATTCGCGGGATCGACAAGGTTGGTCTCTCCCAGAACCTCGCGTACGGCTTTACCGACGCGGCGCAGCTGGTTTGAGAATACGCGCAGCATCTTTTTTACCACGGCGACATTTCCCAGAACGTAACGTTCGAAGTCGGCCTGTTTGAGCACGAGAACCGAGGTTTCGCCGATCGTCTGCGCCGTCTCTTCGCGCGGATACTTACCCAGAGCCGACTTTACCCCGAAAAACTCGCCGGGCTTGACATCCTCTTTTACCTCTTCGCCGCTCTCGAGTTTCAGATAGGTGAGGATAACCTTTCCCGATTTGAGGATATAGACAAATTCACTCTTGTCACCCTCGAAATAGACGATTGATCCCGACTTATAGCTTCTGCTCGTTATTCCTGATGTCATACCGGACGACATAATCTGTTAACCCCTCTGTTGTACGGGCATAAACGGGAACTTCTTTTCAAATCCCACCGCCCTGTTTATGCGGTCAAGAAGCCCGAGAAGATCCCCTATTATCAGCCTCTTCTGCCCTGCGATGGTTACATGCTGCACATCAACTTCCTGTGCCTCGAAAATTTCGGAGTAAGTCTCGTCGCCGTATACAGGAATGCCCTCGATGACAATCAGGCGGACATTTCTGATATCCGAGGAAACGATGGAATCGTACGGATCGTCCTTGGTTCTGTCAAAAACAACAAGATCGGCCAGCTTTCCCTTTTCAATCGAGCCGTTGTCATACAGGCGGAAAGCCTTCGCCGGATTTGAAGTAACCATCTCTACTATTTGTTTATCGGCAATCTTATCGCCATTAAAAAGCTTCGGATACAAATCCCGGTCAAAACGCATCTCATGCAGCATATTAAGCCCGCCTGACATGGGCGAATCGGTTCCGATCGTTACATTTACCCCCTGCGATAGCATATAACGGATGTTTGCGGTTCTGTCGAACATGAACATATTCGAATCACCGCACCAGACAACAGTCGCACCCGCCGCCTTGATCCTGCGGATATCCGCCTCAGAAAAGGCTATGCCGTGTATGAGAACGGAGTGATCACCGAGACCGCCGGCTTTTTCAAGAGTCTCAAGATCTTTGATGGTCTCCTTGTCAGATCCCTCGGCGATGTGCGTGACAAAGGCGGTATCCTCTTTGAGCGCCTTCTGATACTCGGGGCCGATCTCACCCCAATTCAGCGCGAGCGGCCCCATTGAATGGGCAAGCGCATACTCGGATATGACCTTCAGGGGAAGAAGATCGAGAAAGGGTTCCTGTACGAAGTGGGGGATATGATCATGAACGGAGGTGACACCGGAGATAAGATTACGGTAGCCCGCGAGCAGGTACAGATCGCGATTTTCAATCTGCTGGCGTTCGTTATAGGTGGGATCACTCTTCAGATCATTATCCCACGGAAGCCAGTTCTCATAGGGGCCGTTGCCGACCTTGGGGTAGTAATTGCCGATAAGATGATCATGACTGTTGATCAGGCCGGGACAAAGAACACTGTCCGGAAACTGCAGGACGATCTTCGCATCAGAGGGGCCTTTTGCAACCTCATCGATATACCCGTTATGCATTACGACGGAACCCTTTTTTATCACCGAAGAGGGAGTCACAATCGCCCCCGCGTCTATAGCCCATTTTTTCATTGGTCGATCCTGTTATAGAGAACTCGAAATTTGCGCTTACTCAAGAGCAGCTTCTTGAAAAAACCCACATAAACTCCTCACGTCAAGTAAAATTACACTGCTTCAAATTTCAAAAAAATGGTTGCCTTGATCAACAGGGCCTTTAATAATAATTGAATTAACTCCCATAAATCACTCAGAAAAAGTCTCTTACACTTTTTCATCGGTTATTTGAGAAGTGCGAGTGGTGAAGATTGGTTTATGCAGCTTCCCATATTATTCGACTGGTTTGAAAAAAATGAAAGACAAACTGAATGAATCCGCCGCCTACCTGAGAAAATTCTGCCCCGACGCTTCCGTCGGCATAATATTGGGATCTGGTCTCGGCAATCTTACCACCCATATCAAGGATCAGCAGACAGTCGAGTACAGCTCGATTCCGCACTTCCCCGTTTCCACAGTGGAGGGGCATCGCGGCCGGTTTGTTTTCGGCATACTTGACGACAAGCCCGTTGCCGCGATGGAGGGGCGTTTCCATTATTATGAGGGCTATTCACTGAAAGAGGTCGTCTATCCCGTCTATGTGATGAAGAAGCTGGGCATTTCGACTCTGATTGTCACGAATGCGGCGGGGGGGATCAACACATCTTTCCTGCCGGGTACGCTTATGCTGATCACAGATCACATCAACCTGTTGGCCGACAATCCGCTGATCGGAAGCAACGACCCGGAATTAGGTCCGCGTTTCCCGGGGATGTCCAATGCGTACAGCAGACGGCTCCGCGAGCTTGCGAGGGAAGCCGCAACGGAGGAGAATATTAACTATCACGAAGGTGTTTACGCCGCAATGACCGGCCCCTCGTATGAAACCGCGGCCGAAATCAGATATCTGCGTACGATCGGCGCGGATGCGGTAGGAATGTCAACCGTTCCCGAAGTAATCGCAGCCGCGCATCTCGGCATCGAGGTTCTGGGCATATCGTGCATTACAAATCTTGCAACCGGAGTATCGGATCATGAGCACTCTCACGAGAGTGTTGTCGCCACCGCGCAGATGGCCGAAAAAAAAATAGAACGATGGGTGCGCGCACTCATTGATCTTTTGTGAAGGGGATCTAATTGTGAAACACTTGTTCTCTATTCTGTGTGTGCTGTTTCTGCCGGCTATTTTATCTGCCGGGACGATATATTTTGACAGAACCGCAAATCTCTATGTTGTGCCGGTCACGGGAAATTACCGCGGAACAGAAAAGGACAACCTGTCCGGCATCTCTTCAAAAAAATATGCGGGCATCCGGACACTCAATGTGTTCATTTATGATCCGCAGTCAAAAGAGTCCCGCTATGTATTTGACGGCTCTTTTCAGGAATCGATAACCGATATCCTGTTTGAAAGCGATTATGCAGCCAACGCGAAGGCCCTCACCTATAACAATGAATCCCACATCACCAATAACAGCGGCATCGCGCAGCGAGATTTAAAGTCGACGATCCTGATTGTGACATACGACGAGAAAAGCGCTTCCAGCCGGATGTGGCGCGCGCAAAAAAAAGGGGCCGGAGCCCAGGTGATTCACACTTTCAACGACCGCACTGAATGGTATTTCGATACGGGAAACAACCGGCTGATTTTCATCACCAGAACCGACGGAGCGGTAACGGTCATCGAAAAAGAGTGGTAGGCAAAATTGAATTTGCTGAAGAAAAAAAGGAATAATATACATTTTTTAATAATGGATTTCTAAAAACTACCCGCCTTGATGGAGAGTTGATCCGGAAAAGCGAATCCCGGGGCGTACAATGCGATCATCGATCCCTCAGAATTGCGGATCTTCGACGCGTAAAGAACTCCTCTCTCTTCATAATCGCTTTTTCCCCCGAGCGTCAGCGACCTCTTTCTGAAAAGAAGCTTTTCTGCCGCGCCGAGCTGCGGCAATGAGGCCTCAAGTTCACAGCGAATACTGTCGTCGACTCCGAACATGCGGAACTGCCTGAGGGGTACGACCAGCACCCAGACGCAATCACTGATTTTTTTTGCTTCAGAGAGAAACCGGGGACCAGCGGTGTAGTGCACATCGATCGAATTGTCACCGGCCGGGCATGAGAGCGAAAACGACAAAGACTGCCCCGTACCGGCATTTCGCACAACGGGCTGCCTGTGCTCACCATTAAGCGAAAGCGCAAACTCCGCCGGATCTTCGGAAAAAAAACGCAGATCAATGTTCTGACCGCCGCTCAGGCGGGTTTTCGCTGAAATCGTCACCGCAGCGGTGACTCTGCAGTCCAGGAAAAATTGAGTTCTACACAAAAGCTCCGTGAGCATCTCAGCCTTTCTTCTTCATGAGCACGGTCAGCCACTCACCCGTCACAATTTCGGCCGAGTATTCAAAATACGGCGAGGCGGAAGTCAGAAGATCCTCTTTCCATTGAGTCATAATTCCACTTAGAATTACTGACGCACCCGGCGCGCACAAGGTGGTTATGGCCTTCATATTTTTGACGATCGCCGCCGACCCGAGGTTAGCGGCGACAAGATTGAAGCGGGTGCGCGTTCTGTACTGATCGATCGTCGCGCACACCGCATGATATGTCGAAACGTTGTTCAGCGAAAAGTTCTTCACGGTACTGATGATGCTGTCACCGTCACAGTCCAGCGCGCAGATCTCACGGACACCCCGCTTGTAGGCATAAACCGAGAGAATTCCAGTTCCGGTTCCCAGGTCGAGAAAATCAACCGCTTCGCAGTCCGCAAATGTATCAAGAATGCGCTTCATGAATTGCATCGAATCTTTTGTGGATGGATGAAATCCGTCACCGAAGGCTCCCTTCGGATCAAGAACGATGATCATATCCGAGGCGTCATAGATTCCCATCTCAAGCTCTTCGGGGACCACAAATACAGAGTCAATGATTTCTCCGCCCTTGAAAGGCTCCCCGGTAATTTCGTCGCCTCTGACCTGCGATATCTTGCCTGATCGGGCTATAGCATTGTAGTGCTCCAGCTCTTCTTTTGTATTGAACAGGGCACTGATTTCGATTTCATTCTCGAAAGGCTCTGTGGTCACAGAAGTAGCGCCGGATGCGAAGAGGAGCTCTTCAGTTTCAGCGGCCTCTTTTTTTTCAATAATTACGGTCAGTTTCCACATAGCGGGAAAATCCTAAAATTCCATCGATTTAACTGCAATTCCACTAATCGCGCTCAACGCACTTTCGAGCTTAGTCCACTCTGAAGTATCACCGGCAAGTTCAAGCACAATTATCCCCATCGGACTGCAGACACTGCCGGTTTCATGCAATCCCAGCCGCGTGCGTATACTGCATCCGTACTTTGTCAGAACATCCTGCAGCTTGTCCGCCTCATCGATTCTGTCTTTGATTTGAATACCCAAAATCTTTGTCATGAGCCCCTCCAGGAAATATTTTTTCACCGTGACTCCGGCAAATAGAGCTGTAGGACACCGGTGATATATGCTACGAAAGGGGGATAAAAAATCAAGAATAATCCCTCCCCCGGATACTGAAGCATTAACCTTCGGAATTTGTTGAATACATGACTACCCTGTTTCTTCCTTCGCGTTTTGCTCTGTAGAGCGCTTTATCCGCATGCTTGAAGATGTGCAGCGCGTCAGTTCCGTCGTCGGGAAAGACCGATACCCCCACAGACAGGGTGATACCCTCGTGCATGCCCGGCTCAAAAAGATTCTCAACGCAGTGCCTGAAAGCTTCGGCCTTTTCGAGCGCGTTTTCACGGGTGATGTTGGTTAACAGAACGATTATCTCGTCTCCCCCGTAACGGCAGGCGTAATCGGACTCACGGATATTATCGATTATCGCCGTGCATATCTGTTTCAGTACCCGGTCACCATAGTCGTGCCCCAGCGAGTCATTGACCTCTTTGAAATTATCCACATCGATCATTATGAGAGCGAAACGGTTCCCTTTGCGTTTCGCACGGGACAATTCTTTCTGAAGAATGTCGTCGAGAAAACGGCGGTTGTAAAGGCCGGTCAGAGAATCCTTAAGAGCCTGCTCTTTAAGCTGCTCATGCAGCTGCTGAATTTCCTCCAGCTTGGCCGAGAGCGTCGCGTTGGTCTCAATAAGCTTCAGTTCAGAGTGCTTCCGTTCGGTGATATCATTCAATATCAGGATGCGGCCGATGCCGTTTTTCAAAGGGGTCATGCGCAGCTCGAAAAAGCGGTTCGATTTTGCATCATATATCTCGCTTTCGACAGGAACCTTCTGTTCGGCAGCTTTGCAGATCTCACCGTTTATTCCCGGTATCTCGGCGAGGTGCACTCCTGCGGCAATCTTCTGCCCGAAGTAATTGGCCATTGAGTTATTGCAGTCAATGACACGGTTCATCCGGTCAAGAATCAACACGCCGCCACGCATTGTATCGAAAACCGAGTGATGCGCGACCGGAATAACATCCAGAAAATCGAAGCGCATCACATCATACCCCAAAAGCAGCGCGGAAATTACGAATGCTATGGGCGAAAAATCAACTCCTTCGAAGGGTAGAATCTTTGCGACATACGCGGCTACGGAAGCGATCGGAAGAAGTGAAGCGATAAAGAAGAGCATCAGCTGCCGGCGCAGAACGCCTGTAGAGTTAAACAGTGTGCGGATCAGCAAAGCAGTGGCAATGACCACCGTGAATATGACGTACACAATATGAAACCAGAAAAGGGGTCCATACCAGAAGACAAGATTGGTTCCCCGCCAGTTGATATTTGACCAGAAGAGACGGTGCAGCGGGTTAGTTGCTGCGGCGATGAGTGTGGCAACGGGAAATATCCAGATGAGCTTAAGATAGCGTTTCTGAAAATGGGGCTCAAATCCGCAATATTCGACAACAAAGAAGAGAAACAGCAGAGGGGTGGAAACGATCCCGGCGTACGAGACGATGACCCAGAACTGTTTTATGCCGAGCGAAGCGGTCGCATATCTGAACGAAACGCCGATACACCAGAGAGCCACGGCCAGAAAGATCCACGAGAGGGGACGGACACCGCGAAGGGCACGGCGCGGCCACAGATAGCTGTAGAAGATCACCATGAACAGGCAGATAAAAAGGAGAGTAATTGAGTAAGGGGTGAAATTCATAGATTTTAACCGCAACCTGATTAATAATCATTCGTAGACCGGCTCAAGAGCACCACCGCTTCATTATAGATCAATTTTCAGGAAATTCCATTAAAAAGAGGGTCAAAAGGTGATTGCGACGATCCGGGATCGCCGCGGCAAAGCCGCACCGCCGGAGTGTAATTTTTCTGTTATCCCCCCGTAACGAGGCCCTCAGGCCTCGATGAGTTCGACAAAATCGCCCATTTTCTCGACGAGGTCGAGCATGAATCCGTCCAGCTCGGAGATCTTGCCTTTCATGTAGGTGATCTTTTCTTCAGCTTCACGCAGCTTAGCGGCTTCTCCCTGTTTTGCGAATTTCTCAGCCTGCTCGCGCAGAATATCGATTGAGCCGAAAAAATCGAGATAGTAGCAGTTAAAACTCTCGCAGCTCTCTCTGGTCAGATCGTAAATCCGCCGTGTGCTATCCGGAAGCGAGTCAATCTTTTTCAGACGGAGAACCTTCTTCATTTTGTTCCTCATGAAATGTCTTCAGGGGATCGAATTCGCCCCGGCAATTTTAAATTCCGTTACTTGACCGGCAGATTCAAACACACTGCCGTCGGGAGGCAACGAAAAAAATATTTCTTGCAAAATCCCCGTTTTTTGCCGACCGTGAATGTATGAGCGCTCTAATCCGCATACAGCTCCCCCCTGCATTGGCAGGGCACCCTTACCGTTACAGGCCAAAAGATGGAAGACAACTTTCATGAAGTATTGAAGGCGGAAAAAGCAGCCGACCAGGAGATCATCAGCTATCTTGAAAAAAAGATTTACGACATGCACAATCTTGTCGAAATCGGCATCAGCATCTCATCAAATCTTGATTTTGACAAGATCGTAGAGGCTATCCTTTTCAGCTGCATCGGTCAGCTTTTTATCGAAAAAATCGGCGTCGTCCTGCAGGAAAGCATCGATTCAGAAAGTTATCTTCTGTTTTCATCAAAGGGATACGATGAGCGCAAGATCTCAAACCTGCAGCCTTTCGGCGTAGAGAGTGATTTTATCACCCGCATGCAGATCAACAACTATCCGCAGGAGATGAGCTCTATCAGAGCCATTCCGCTTCCCCCTGAAGAGATGAAGCAGATTGAAATACTCGAACCCGAACTGATTGTGCCGATGCATTCGAAAAGCCAGCTCAACGGTGTGCTTTTTCTCGGCAGGAAGTTTTCAGGAGAGCCCTTCTCAACTGACGAGAAAGAGTTTATCCGCAACCTTGCCCGTTTCTCGGCCACCGCGGTCGAGAACTCGCGCCTCTACCACATGGCGACGCAGGACCGCATGACAAAGCTGTTCGTTCACCACTATTTTCAGGAGCGCCTCTTCGAGGAGATCACGCGCAGCTTCAGGTACAACGATCCGCTCTCGCTTATCATGCTCGATATCGACCACTTCAAAAATTTCAACGACACGTGGGGCCATCAGCAGGGGGATGTGGTGCTCAAAGGCGTCGCCTCGATCATTAAATCATCCGTGCGCAACAACGATCTGCCGGCGCGCTACGGCGGCGAGGAGTTCGCGATCATACTGCCCGAGACAAAAATCTCTGACGCACAGTCGATCGCCGAGCGCCTTCGTAAAAGAATCGAAGAGCATCTTTTCCCGGGGCAGCAGGAGCCCCTACATGTCACTGTCTCGCTCGGCGTAGCCCAGTTCGACCCGACACGCGACGAATCGAAGGATATGCTGATCAAGCGGGTGGATGACGCCCTTTACTGTGCCAAGAATAACGGAAGAAACCGGGTCGAAAGTGCTATGTAGGCGGCTTGAGATTCGTTTCAAATTTGGGGCGGGGTTTTGCTGAAGACTGCCGCTTCTGCTTTGGCGCAAAAAAACCCGCGGGGACCGCGGGTTTTTTTGTATGCACTTCAATTTCACTCTCTGGGAGTTACTAATTTGTAGAAAATTGTATCTCCGGAAACAGTCCACTCTTTGAGATACCATTTGTCTCCGCTCTCTTTAAACGTGAAAGAATGAGACTGTCCAAGCTGGTCTGTTGCCGTTGCAGAACCGGAGTCAGCCGAAATGCCGCTCAGGGCAAACTCACCATTACCGCAGGTTTCGCGCAAGCTGGCGAACTCCGTTTCGGTGAGACCATACCGTGTCGCGTCTTCAGAAACAAGATCTTTGAATCCTTCAAAGTCATTGCCTTGAACAGCGCTTTCAATCTCTTCGACGCGTTCTTTACAATCGCTTTTCGCCTTTTCCTCTTCATCCTCACACGAAGCAAACACAGAAATCAAAACAAATATAGCGGCGAGAGCAAATATCTTTTTCTTCATACTTTACCTCTTTCTTATTTCTTTTGCGCTTTTCGGTCGCGCATTCTTTTTTGTTCTTTAACAACTTCTTCTATATACTTCTTATAATATTTGTTGTACGTTTCTATGATCTGAGAATACACATCCTGCGTCTTCTGGTCAATCTTTTCTTTGTCCAATTCAGCATAAACACTCTCTGCAAATGACTTCACAAGGTTGATATTCTCTGCTCGGTAATATATTTTCATCAATGCAAGATGGCTTTTTCGCATTAACGAAAAGGTCTCGGCGGCTTTGCTTTTGAATCCGTCGTTATCTCCCGCAGCCTTCAACTTCTTGGCCTCAGCATCTACGGTTTCCTTCGATTTTTCCAGCTCAGCCCGGCTGTTTTCAAGTTCGGTTATCTCAGCATCCAGCTTTTGAATCTTCTTAAGAGCATCCTCGAGGATGGCTGCTTCGTTTCCGCTCATGTTGACTTTTGTTTCAGAGAGCCACTTGTTCCACTCCTGCGGCTTCACATCTGTTACCTCTGAAGGCTCTCTTCCCAGCCGCACCTCGGACTGCTGGTTTCTCGCTACCATGACCGATTTGGTTTCACCCATGAACTCAACCTGACCCTCTTCAACCTGAAGAAGAGTTGTTCCATCATAACCGGCGGCAACGGTGAACTCGGTACCGCGAACGGCGCATACAGATGAGGGGGTGTTTACCTGGAAACCCTTGTTCTCTTTTTTGAGCTTGTTAAGCTTGAGCTTGAGGTTTCCCCGGTTCATGTCAACGCTGTCTGATTTTTCCTCACCGTCCAGAGACTGTGAGAGTTTCATCTGAGAGCTCTCCTGAAGCTTAATGTAATTTCCATCAACATCCAGCTCTACGTACGCCTTCGGTCCGGTCTTGATCGAATCACCGGTAGAAAGCTCCTGGTTAATAGCAAGCTTTGTCCATTGTTCCTCACCTGCCAGCTGACAGGTCGCGTCACCGAGAAAAAACTTCACTTTAGTCTTTGCGGAAAGTGAAAAGGTGACGAGCAAAATAATGACCAAAACAACAATTTTCTCTAGTTTCTTCATACCTTTGCCTTTTTTTTATTTAAGGGGTTTCGATAAATTACCTCTGCCCCCGGGGGCTAAAAAGAACCCCGAAACGCCCTCTCAACCTCATTTTTGAGGGGGCGAATTCTTACCGCTTATTACCGCCAAATCATTCGGCTGTTCAGGAATCCGCCGAAAACGAGACAGCTTTACACCTGTCGCCGATCTGTAAGAAGCGCAAGATATATCGGTCGGCATTTCGCGACTCCCCATAAGACAGGTTAATAAATTTATTGCAAGTGAATTAACGCACCGAAGCGAATTTCTTGCGACGCATACGCCCCGCGATTTACCCTTACAAAAGAGCTGAAACGGCCTTTATTGTGCCGATAATCCCTGCGCACCGCAGAAAATATGAACAAAATCATAATAAATGGATGCTTTATCCTGTTTCAGAGCTTCCCCCCGTTCGTAAAACGACCTCATTTTGACAATATTTCGCCCCGGTAGTTACGCTCGAAACGGGAGCATCAGTGAGTACCGGAAGCGCAGCTGCGGTCATCTCGAATGAACATCAGCGGTGACTCGTTTGAGCTCTTTGTAATTCTGCTCGAGAATACGCATCGACTCTCTTTCGTAGAGATCGTTGTCGTCGAGCCATTCCAGCGCGTACTCGGCCGCACGGCGCGCCTGGGTGTAATCACGCCGCTGCGCGAGATAGGCGACGTGGTTACTGAAGGCGGCAATTGCGAACTGCGCGCCCATGCTCTCATACTTTTTCTTCGACGCGGCGCTGCTCTTCTTCGGCGAATAAAAGACCTTTTTGATAAACCGCGCGTACTCTTCGACGGAACGCAGATCCTCTTCATTAAGATAGCGCTTCGCGTCATTATAGAAGTTGAGCAATGTGCCGTACTGGGTATTGTCGTGGACATCCTCTTTTTCAATATACTGATCGACGAACTCGAGCTGGCCGAGATAGAACTCGGCGAGAGCCGGCAGGCTGTTTATTGACGGAACCGTCTGCTTTCGTTGAATATCCGCGACGTTCGCGGCGAGCACGCCGAGATTGCGTATAGAAAAATCGTTGCTGCCGGCGAATTCACTGCGCCCGACAAAGGCGCGCATGCGGGTATACTGGGCGGCGAACTGTGAAGTCTGTTTCTGCGAGGCACTGTCGGCGATATGGAAAAGCACATTTTGCAGATTGTTTTTGATATTGCCGTCGCCGTTATTGATGTAGAAGGCCGCCATTCCCAGAGCGGCGGCACGCTCGAAACTCTGCGGCACCTGCTCGGAGGGATGTTTCATGTCGCCGGCATAAAGCAGAAGCCTGCTATTCAAAATTATATTCACTACCGAAACGGTATCAACCATCTGCCTGTTCGAATAATTTTTCTTATCGAAGATCACCCCGCTTTTGTCCAGAACCCTTTTTGACGCCGGCGCGCCGCGGTCATGGGGATCGAATCCGTAACGGTTGGTGGTTTCAACCTCAATTTCCCTGCCGTCGATCTTTACGACGCAGTAGATGTGCATCGGAACCAGCACATAATAGCATTCATAGCCGAATGATTCGAGCACACTGGTGTAGATCAGCGCGCTTTTGTAGCAGTTGAATGAACCCTTGTCAAAGGTCTCCCTTATGCCGATATTGAAGCCGTTATCCTGAATCGCCGTCTCGTTTTTGAAGAGTTCATCGTGCAGAAAATGCAGAAGATATTCGGCGGTATTATAACGGTTGTACTTTGCCGCGGAAAGGCCGCTCTTCGCTTTTTTTATCAGGGCGTCGTACTGCGAAGTATAGCGCTGCATATCAGCCGCGTTATCGACTCCGGAGGCGAGCAGATACAGATGAATCAGCGGCCTATCGTAGGTTATCGTATTGCCGCTGATTTTGATGCGGTCATACTCGGCGCGCTCATAATCGGTCAGTGCGGCCCTTACATCAGGGTAAGCAGCCGAATCAAGAAGATCCGTCAGGCCGGCGTACGCCTCAATAAAAGTGAAAACTAAAAAAAGAAATAGAACCGTCCGTATCGCCCTGCTCATCATCAAACTCCGTATGATCGATATGTCACGCGGAAAATTGTTAATAAATCCCGCACGACTGAAACGATCCTACTTCTCGAAGATCCGATCGGAAATGTCGATAATTTTTTTTGGAAGTTTCCCCGGCGGCGGGTGAAGATCAATGCGCGCGATTTACCTGTTCTTAGAAAAATATGCCCGCCTTTTTGCGGCGCGAATGCAGAGGGGATAGAAAATAATACACAGCGCAATAAACCACGCCGCCGACCAGAATATAAGCGGCAGGGGATCGCGCATAATGGTATTCCACGCGAGAGCGGCCGCCTCCCATGGGGATGATGACTCTTCGCTCAGTGCCTTCCAGGGAATCTTGTAATATCCGAAATTGTTGCTGATAAAGCCGGCCCCTCCGAATCCGAACGAGGCGATTATACCCAGCCCCACCTGCGCGAAGATTACTACGGCCACTCCGAGCTGATTGAGCGAGAGAACGCCCAGCCCTACCTGTGCGATCGAGATGATCCCGGCCGAAAGCTGGCCGATCGCGATGATGCCGTACGAAAGCTGACCGATCGCGATGAAACCGTGCGCTACAACACCGACGGCGATGATACCGCGCGCGGATATTCCGAACGAGAACAGCGGCCACCCGAATATCTCCAGCTTTGTCTGCATACACCTCCTCCTTTTTTCTGCGGGGGGATTTCTAAAACGACCCGGCGCGAAACAGGAATACCGGTTCAGAGCCTCCCCGCAAAATTATTACGGCGAATCAGATTTTCAGCAGCATGTTGAGATGGGTCTTGACCGTCTCCGAATCCGGCATTTTCTTCAAAGCCTTGAGAAGATGTTTCTTGGCCAGTTCGGTATTATTCAGTTTGAAATAGATATAGCCGAGTGTATCATTATATGCGGGATTCTCGGGAGAGCGCGAACAGCAGAGGCGCGCGAGGTGAAGCGCGCTGTTGAGATCGCCGCCGCTGAGCGCCAGAAGATAGGCCAGCGAATTCTGTGCAGTCGCATTATTCGGACTGATCTTGAGCACACGCTCATAAATTGTCCGCGCCTTTTCATAATTCTTTATCTTCTCGTAGTAGTAGCCGAGCATATTCAGAATAACGGGATCATTCTCGTAGCGCTGAGTCGCCGCGATAAGAAATGGCGCACTTTCGGTGAGCTTCTGCTGCTCGAGAAGAGTGAACAGGAGAAGTTTCTCAATTTCAGCGTTGAACGCGGTCGTAAAGGGAAGCGCCTTGATGCGGTGCAGCACCTTTTCAGCCTCGGAATAACGCGTTGTGCGAAATAGAACAAGGGCAAGTGAGAAAAGAACCTCTGGATTTTCACGGTCGGCGCTCTCGGCCTGTTTGAGAAGCTCTTCAGCCCTGCCGAAATTCAGCCGCCCGATCTCGGCCGAGGCGGCGGAGAGAAGGGCGCCGACTCTCTCGTTGAAATCATTCTGCATAGCTCTCAGGCCCCGGCTCTGATCGATTCGAGAAGAGCATGATCCGTCGTGTCAAGAGTCAGCGGCGTGACAGTTATGTATCCGTTTTCGATTTCGGTTACGTCAGTCATGGCCCGGTGATCTGAACTGATAGTGCCGTCGAGGCGCATGTACATGCTGTGCCCCTCCTCGCGTTCGATCGAGTATTCGTCGATATAGTAGCGCTTGCCCAGCGAGGTGTAGCGTACACCCGCGATTTTATCAGGATCAAGAGGGGGATAGTTGATATTGATGAATGAGGGATTGCCGCGCCGCAGAAGTTCTGACTCTTCGATGAATCGCGCGGTGAACTCGGCGCAGTCGCCGAAGTGCTTGTAATCTCTGTAAGAGTTCAGCGAGACAGCCAGGCCGCTGATGCCGAAAATGAAGGCGGTGCGCGCCCCTGCGACTGTCCCCGAATAATAGATATCATCAGCAAGATTGGGTCCGTGATTAATACCCGCTACGACCAGATCGACCTTGCCGACAAAAGATGAGTGCAGTCCGACATTGACGCAATCGGCGGGATAGCCGTGAACCGCGAAGCGGTTCACGTCCAGCCTGTCGACCCGGATGCTCTCACGAAGAGTCAGCGCGTTTGAGCATGCACTGCGCTCGCGGTCGGGGGCGAACATATATACGTCGTGTTTTTCGCTGAGCTTTTCAAACAGAGCTGCTATACCGGCAGCATTGATGCCGTCGTCGTTGGTAAGAAGAATTTTCATGATATATCCTTATTCAATATGAGCTATTAAATTTTATCTTCTAAAATTGTCCATAAAACTGAGCGGATCAATCATTCTCTCATTTTTGTGCTCTCCCGGCTGCGGACCTGCCGCCGACGAAAGAGATCCGCTCTACAGAAAATAAACATTGACGCACCCACTTTACGGACTACCGTATGCGCAAGGCAATCATAAAAAATCAAGGGCAGATAAAAATGCAGCTGCAGCTCATAACAGAAATACCCTGTGCGAAGGATCCTTTCATAAACTATTCGGGCAGAATATTCATGACGGGATCGTGCTTTGTCGAGCATATCGGCTCGGCACTGCGTGACTACCGGTTTCATGTCACCGTCAATCCCTGCGGTATTCTGTATAATCCCCTTTCGCTTCTGCGTCAGTTTGACGAACTCGACTCAAAAAAAGTTTATACAAAAGATGATCTCTTCTTTCACGAAAATCTCTGGCACAGCCCGGCACACCACACCTCATTCTCACGTCACGGGTGCGACGAAACGCTTGCGGCGATCAATGACGCGCTAGATGCGGGCGCACAGGCGCTTGCTGATGCCGACACGGTCGCGGTCACCTGGGGCACCGCGTGGGTGTACACAAAAAACGGCGAAGTGCTGGCCAACTGCCACCGCCTGCCCCGCGCGGTAATGAAAAAACGGATCCTCACATTTGAAGAGTGCGCGGCGGCGATGCGCTCTGTCGCATCGCGTTACCCGCAGAAAAATATTATTCACACGATAAGCCCCGTGCGCCACCTGCGCGACGGCTTTGTTGAGAGCTCGCGCAGCAAGGCACTGCTGCTGGCCGCGCTGCACGAGGCGATCGCGCCGTTTCGCAACAACAGATATTTTCCCTCGTACGAGATCATGATCGATTCGCTGCGCGACTACCGATTTTACGCCGAAGACATGGTGCATCCCTCGGCGGCGGCGGTGGCATATATCCGCGATTTCTTCTTTGAGTGTTTTCTCACCGATGAGACGAAGCATACGGCATCTGAAATAGAGCCGCTG
>Ga0209467_1001347_pt1 | contig 21945 bp, 17 predicted proteins | sample Higcelwee11metaG_FD_187175 | JGI IMG/M metagenome (GOLD analysis project Ga0209467, IMG submission 187175) | Freshwater pond sediment microbial communities from the University of Edinburgh, under environmental carbon perturbations - High... | ecosystem: Environmental > Aquatic > Freshwater >... | reverse complement strand
CCGCCGCTGCGGCCTCAAGAAAAAGCCGCACCATGAGCGTGCTGTCCTTGCCGCCGGTCCAGGCCAGGGCCAGACGCGGCCCCGGGAAACGCGCCAGGGCCTGGGACGCGACCGACAGGGCAGCCGAAACCTTGGCCGCCAGGGTCCCGGTCAGGGCCGAAAGCGGCAGCCGCGTCAGCGGGGCATGCGGGGCATGCGGGGGGAGCGGGGCGGACATGGCGAAAGAAGGCGCGACCGGGTCCGGGGTCACGCGGCGGACGCCGGAGGCGGCGGCGTCTTGTCCGCGGGGTTAACGTCGGGGGATTTTGCGTCGGGTGTAACGTCGGCGGATTGCGCGGCGGCGGGCGGATTTTTGCCCGGGGTGACGTCGATCTCGTCGGGTTCGGTCCCGGAGTTGCGGAAGTTGCGGATGGCCTTGCCGAAGGAGGAGCCCAATTCCGGAAGACGCTTGCCGCCGTAAATCAGAAGCACCACGGCCAGGATGACCAAAAGCTCGGTGACGCCGATGCCGAACATGGGGGAACTCCTTTGCGGGGGGATGGCTTCGGATAGCCCGCCGCGCCGCGTTGCACAATGGGAAAGATGCGGCCCGGCTCAGCTTGCCTGGGGGGACTCGGGCGCGACCGCGCAGGCCGGGCTGGCGATGAGCTGGCGCGAGGCCAGGTAGTCAAGGACGATCCGGGCCGCCTCCAGGGGGCTTAACCCGGTGGTGTCGATGCGCAGCTCCGGATGCTCCGGCGGCAGATAGGGATCGTCGACGCCGGTGACGCCGTGGATGATCCCGGCCCGGGCCTTGGCGTACAGGCCCTTGCGGTCGCGCCGCTCGCAGACCTCAAGCGGCGTGGCCATGTGGATCTCGATAAACGCCCCCCAGTGCGACACCATCTCGCGCGCCGCCAGACGCGACTCGGGATAGGGCGCGATGGGCGCGCACAGGGCGATGCCCCGGTTTTTGGTGATCTCGCTGGCCACGTAGCCGATGCGCTGCACGTTAAGGTTGCGGTGCTCCCGGCTAAAGGTCAGTTCGCTGGACAGGTGGCGGCGCACGATGTCGCCGTCAAGCAGGGTCACGGGCCGGTCCTGGCATTCCTGGAGCCTGACCGAAAGCACCTTGGCCAGGGTGGATTTGCCCGCCCCGGAAAGACCCGTGAGAAAAAGCGTGAACCCCTGGCGCCATGGCGGCGGCTGCAGCCGCGACAGCTCGGCCAGGATCTCGGGGAAGGTCAGCCAGTCCGGAATGTCCTCGCCCCGGGCCATGCGGCCCTCCAGGGCGGCGTGGTCGGCGGCCAGGCTCGTGACGCCCGGGGCGATCTCGGCCGGGTCCAGAAACAGGGAGAAGGCCGGCACGTAGCGCCTGGGCCGCAGCGGCACGGCCGCGATGCCGCAGCCAAGCGCGTCCACGGCCTCGCAGGCCGACCAGGGGGCGTAAAAGGGCTGGCCGCCGGGCAGGGGGTCGTCGTGGAATTCGGACACGAACAGATGGGTGCAGCCGTAATTGCGGCAGACGATGGCCTGCAGCGCCGCCCCGCGCGGTCCCGCCCCCAGGGCGTACAGCGGCGTCAGGCCCAAAAGCGCCGTCTCCCGGGGAAGGCGCCGCACGAAATGCTCCAGGCAGCGCACCGTGGCGAAATAGCCCACCTCGGTGAAAGGCGACGGGGTGAGAAGCGGCGACACGAAAAGCCCGGCCCCAAGCTCGGCCGCGCCGGTGAGAAGCATCTCCCGGTGCATGCGGTGCAGCGGCGCGGGGTCCAGGCAGGCCACGGTCCGCTCCGCGCCGCGCCCGGCCAGGAGACGGCGGACGGCGGCCGGGGTGCGGCGCAGGGCCGTGAAATCGTAGTGCTGCGGCGCGGACAGCCCTTCCACCTCGCCCGCCACGTAGCGCAGGCCCGCCCGGCGCAAAAGCCTGGCCGCGCCGGGATGGCGGCCGGGGTCGTCCGTGCCGAAAAGAGCCATGGCCTCGCGCCCGGGCTGCGGGGCGAAGGTCTCGGCCACGTGCAAAACCGCCACCATGAAGCCTTCCCGGTCGCGCAGCGCCGCCATGTCGCCCCGGGACAGACGGTCGGCCGCCGCCTCCGGGACGGCCAGGGTGATGGGCACGGGCCAGGGCGTCCCGTCCGGCAGGCGCATGGCCTCAAGGACGGATTCGTATTCCAGGCGCGAGGCGTAGCCGCGAAGCGGGGCGTAGCCGCCGGTCAATAAAAGCTCCAGGTCGCGCAGGTCGCGCTCGTCCAGGGAGATGGACGGCATGTCCACGGCCAGCTCGCGCAGTCTGGCGGCGCGGGCGGCGGGGGCCAGCAGGGCGGGCGGATCGGATGCGTGGTCCGCGGCGGTCACGGCAGCTCCCGGGAGGGGTCGGGTTTGCGCAGGATGAAGACCTCCAGATATTCGCCGTCCAGCCCGAAATGCGGGTCGCGCACGAGCACGCTGGAGACCGGGCAGCCGCTCCAGGCCCCGGCCAGGGCCTCGAAATCCAGGCCGAAATCCCACTTGAGCAGGTATTTGTCGTTGTCCGGCGCGCCGTAGCGCACCGGCGCGACCAGGTATTCAAGGACGCCGTCCGGGCCGCGCCGCACCCGGCGGCGGCTTGTGGGCAGGCCCAGATCCCGGGCCAGGGTGAACGCCAGGACCCCGCCCGGGCGCAACACCCGGACGATCTCGCAAAGGGCCGCGTCCGGACGGTAGACCAGGGCCAAAACGTCCTGAAGCACCACCAGATCCACGGAGGCGTCCGCCAGGGTCAGGGCCTCCAGGTCCTGGGCCAGCGGCCCGGACGGGGAGTCCCCCACCCGCAACACGCTGTGGGTGTAGGCCAGGGAGCGCCGCCGGATGCTCTCGTGGCAGGCCTCGACCTCGTGCAGGGCCAGCCGCTCCCAGCCCGGAACGAACCGGTCCAGGGCCAGAAGAAGCGCCCGCTGCCGGGGGATGCTCTCGCAGCGGGGACAGCGGTACTGGTCGCGAAGCCAGGACCCGCGCACCTCGAAAACCACCTGCTGGCGGCAACAGGGGCAATAGCCCGGGTTGCCCGGGACCGTTTGTCCCGGCGAGGCGGCCGCCGGGGCGGCCACGCCCCCGGATGAGGCCAGGGCCGCAGCGGGCCGGGGCACGTCGCCGCTCGTGCGCCAGAACACGCCGAACTGGTCGATGGTGGTTAGGGGGGCGTCGATGCCGTGGGCGCGGCGGTAGTCGTCCACGGCCGTGCGGCAGGAGCGGGCGTAGCCGTAGTCGTCCACGATGACGAAGCCGCCCGGGGAGACCTTGGGATACAGGCTCTCCAGGGCGTTGATGGTGGATTCGTACATGTCGCCGTCCAGGCGCAGGACCGCGATGCGCTCCACCGGGGCCGTGGGCAGGGTGTCCTTGAACCAGCCCTCGAGAAAGACCACCTGGTCGTCGAGCAGGCCGTAGCGGCGGAAATTCTCCTGCACCTGGGCCAGGGATACGGCCAGCTCCGAAAAGGCGTGGTGGGCGTCCCCGGCGTCCTCGGGATAGCGGTCCGGCGAGGGCTTAGGCAGCCCGGCGAAGGAATCCGCCGCAAAGACCCGGCGCGTGGTCTCGCCGTAGGCCGCAAGCACGGCGCGAAACATGATGCAGGCCCCGCCGCGCCATACCCCGGTCTCCACGAAATCGCCCGGCACGTCCTGGGCCAGGACCTGCTCGGCCAGCTCCCGGACGTTTCGCATGCGCTTGAGGCCGATCATGGATTGGGCCGAAACCGGCCAGTCCAGGCCCGATTCCCGTTTGGCCCGGTCAAAGGGGAGCGTCGCGGCCGCCTTCGGGGGCTGGCTGCCGTCCTCGTGGATCAGGCCCAGGACGCTGTGCATGACCATATCCAGGTAGGCGGCGCGCAGGGCCTGGGTGGGCGAGGCGGCGAAAACCGGCGGCGCGGGCGCGGCAGGCGGCGGCGCGGGCGTGAAATCCGGGTCCGGGCCGGTGGCGGCCACCACGATTTTTTGCAGCACGAACAGGTCGTCAAGCAGGCCCTGATCCCGGCTTTTCACCGTGACCCGGGCCGTCTCCACATGGTCCGGGCCGCGAAAAAGGGGCTGCGGCAGGCCGCTTCGCTGCGCCACGTCGGCCATGTCCAGGACCGTGAAGCCGGTTTCGGCGAAGAGCTCGCGCATCTGGCGGGCGGTAAAAAAACGCAGGTGGGTGATGTCCAAAAGGCCGTTTTCGGCGTAGGCGAAGCCGCCTGCGGCCAGGGCGTCCAAAAGGGCGATGTTGGCCATGTTGGGGATGCTGGCCACAAGCCTGCAGCCCGGCGGCAGAAGCGGGCGCAGGCGGGCCAAAAGCCCCCAGGGGTTGGCCAGGTGCTCCAGCACGTCCAAAAGCAGCACGGTGTCCGTCTCGGCAAAGGGGATGCCGCAGGCGGCCAGATCCAGGCTCTCCACGTCGCCGCAGACAACGGCCTGCAGGCGCTGCCGGGCCATGGCCGCAGCCTCGGCGTTGTGCTCCAGGCCGTAGACCCGGCACCCCGGAAAGCGCGACAGCAGCTCCCGGGCCGCGCCGCCGCCGCCGCAGCCGATGTCCGCCACGCAGCGCGGGGTCCAGGTGATGCGGTCCAGGACCTCGGGGCGGGGGCGGTCGTGGTAGTTCGGGACAAATGCGCGCCGCTCAAGATGGGTGCGCCACAGGGGTTCGGGCATGGTCCGTTCCTAATGCCGCCCGGGGAAGGGCGTGGTCACCGGGGCTTCCAGGTCGCCAGGACCTCGATGTATTCGGCCCGGATGCCCCGGCCTAAATCGTCGATGACGATGGTGTCGGTAAAAAGGCCGCAGGCGTCGAAAATGAAGCGGGTGATGTCAAAGCCCCAGTCCCGGGTGACCAAGGCCCCTTCGTCGCTTATGGGGTTGCCGTGGTAGACGGCCTCGGCCAGAAGCTCGGCGCCGCCGTCCGGGCGGTATCTGGCCCGGACCACGGTCGGCCAGTGCTTGTTGACCAGGGGCACGGTGAACACGTGGACCCCGCCCGGCTTGAGCGTGCGGGCGATCTCCCGAAAGGCCGCCGCCGGGTCCAGGACATGTTCCATCACGTCCTGGGAGACGTGCAGGTCAAAGCTTTCGTCCGGGAAGGTCAGCCGCTCCAGGTTCTCGCAGCGCACGCCCTGGACGAGGGTCCCTGGGGCTGCGTCGGGAAAAAACTGGGTCGGGACGTAGGCCGGACATTCGGCGGCCAGACGGCTGCTGACCCCGCGCATGACCGGCGAGGTCTCGTGCAGGGCGCACTGGCGCCACTGGGGAACGCGCTCGTCGAGCACGGCCATGAGCGCCCGCTCCCGGGGCAGGCTGCCGCAGCGCTGGCACAAAAAGCTGTCGCGAAGCCACGCGGTGTGGGCCAGAAACGTGGCGCCGCCGCCGCAGATGGGGCAGGTCCCGCTGGTCTCAAGGACCGGCACCTAGGCCCCCGCCGCCGTCTTGGCCACCACGTTGATGTCGTGGTAGCGGTCAAATTCCCCCATCCCGAAACGCCGCGTCAGGGCGCACCCCGGCAGCGTCGCCACGGCCCGGCGCAGGAAGGTTTCCTTGACGATGTTGCAGCCGTATTGGGCCGTGGACAGGCGGCCCTGGGTCTCGTTGGTCTCCCAGAACAAAAATTCGTCCTTCCAGGTGGCCGGGTCGCCGAATTGGGCCGGGTTGAGCACCGCGAAAAGCTCGTAGCTGTGGGTGCTGAAGACGAGATGTCCGCCCGGGCGCACCAGCCCGGCCAAGGCCGCCAGCCACTGCAGCCACGTGGACTCCGGCAGGTGGGTGAACAGGGAGAAGACGAACACCAGGTCGTAGCGGCCGGGATGCGCCGCCGCCTGGGCCGGGTCCGCGCCGGAGACGAAGCCGTCCACCCCGAACTCCCGGTTCTGGAAATCCACCATCTCCTGCTCCAGGTCGGACATGGTCACGGAACCGAAAAGCGTGGTCAGCCAGCGGGTGACCCGGCCGTATCCGGCGGCGAAATCCAGCAGGTGCATGGTCCGGCAGTCCAGGCCGATCTCGGCCAGATACCCGGCCAGATGCGTGGCCAGCTCGCGGCCGGTGTCGAAGTAATAGGTCTCGGTGGCGGCCACGTCGGGCATGCGGGTGCGGATGTAGTTGAACATCTCGTCTTTGGCCGAAACAGTGCGGACAACCTGGGCGTCCATCCGCTCGATGCGTTCTGTGGTGTCCACGTCATATTCTCCTTGGGGCGTTGTCCGCAAAGACCCTGCGTCTACAGGGTCATCAGGTTCCCGTAGAGCGTAAGCTCCAGCTCCTTCCAGACCGGATTATGGTCGTAAAGCTCGGCCAGTTCCTTGGCCGTAAAGTAGAACTTGGGATTTTTCAGGTAGATGCGCGTATGCCGTCTTTGGAACAAGGCCTCCACATCCACGTCCGTCAGGTCGATAAGCCCCGAAAACACCCGGGTGAAGTCCTCCACCAGATGCTCGGTGCGCAGCCAGTCGGTGACGCCGGGGCGAAAAAACGCCAGGGCCGCGTCGGCCTTGCCGGGATAGCCCGGCTGTTCGATGTACATGCCCTTAAGCAGCATCTCGCGGGTGGGGACATGGTAGGAGCGCTGGAACTCGTAGAAGATGCGGCTCAATATCCAGTAGGGGAGCCGCCGGATGCAGCAGACGACTTTTTTCCCTTCGGCGCTGAAGGAGGGGTCGTGTTTTTGTCGCTGCGCCAGGGTGTGGTGCCAGATGATGTTGTTGTAATCGATGGGGTCGTGGTGGGAGCCAGGGATGTCCAAGGCCTTGAGAACCGCGCCGACCTCTGTTCCCGCACATTTTGGAAAGTGAAGCCAGACGAATTTATCCGCGATGACCATTGCGCCTTCCTGCCCGTCTCGAGGTGATATGTCCGACCCAGACCTGCCGCACTGATTTTTGTGAGGCATCACAAGTCGATAGCCGCGCCACTACAAAATGTCCAGCTTCTCCGGCTGGTTCGAGCCTGCGGCCCCTTTGCCGATGGACGGTCCTGGTCGCCAAAACCCGGCCTCCGTCCGCCAGATACGTCCCTGTCTTTCAAAAAACCCTAGGCGGCCCCGGCCTCGTGCAGCCGCCGCAAGACCTCCCCGATGCGGATGCGGTCGCCTCCGGCCACGTAGTTCGCCCAGCCCACGCTGCCGTCCGAGGAGGCGAAGAAATCGAAAAAGCCCGGCCAGTTGCCCGGCACGGCGGCCAGCGGGTTCACGGCCTTCCCCAGCTTTCCGGCCTGGAAGAACTCGTGACGCAGAAACTCCGGCTCAAGGATCTCCTCCCGCTTAAGCGCCGCAAACGTGTTGGCCCCGTGGACCCGGTACAGGTACAGCGGCTCGGGCGTCAGCACCGGTTCCGTCAGCAGGGAGGCGCGCAGGATGAATTCCCAGTCGTGGCAGTATTTGAGGCTGGAAAACGGCCCCACCCGCCAGGCCAGATCCCGGGTGAAAAAAAAGTTTCCCGTGGACACGGCCACGTTGCGCCCAAGCAGGGCGTAGCTCACCGACGGGAAGGTCGCCGCATAGTCCGTCATGAACTCGATGCGCGCCGCAAGCTCCGAGCCAAGCAGCCGCTGGCCCGTCTCGTCCACCACCCTGACCCCGCTAAACAGAAATTCGCCGCCGGCGCCCCGGGCCGTGGCCACCAGGGTCGCCAGCCGGGCGGGATCGTACATGTCGTCGGAATTGAGCAGGGAGACGTAGGTCCCCCGGGCCAGCTCCAGGCCCAGGTTGAGCGTGCCGTGGGCCCCCAGGTTTTTCTCGTTGCGCCTGACCACGACCCGCACGAAGCGGGACGCCCTTTCCGGGGCCGCCGCCCAGTCCGTGATGCGTTCGAAGGTGGCGTCTTTCGAGCAGTCGTCGATGACGATCAGCTCCACGGCGGCATGGGTCTGGGCGGCCACGGAATCCAGGGCCGCCGTGACATACGCCTCATGCCCGTAGGCCGGGACGATGACGCTGACCAGATCGCCGCCCGGGCGCCTACAGGACCTCAAGGGTGGCCTCCCCCTGGCACAGCGTCGCCCCGGACTCGGTCCGGAAGACGAAGCAGGGATGATAGTCGCCGGGCGGCAGGGCGGAGATGTCCACGGTCACCTTGAACCCGGAATAGAGCGTCTCGGACTTGGGGTGACGGGGGAACGCCTCGGCCACGTCCTCCCGGGGCGCCCGGTGGGCCAGGGGGGCGAAAAACGCGGCGTCGGGATTTTTTTGGTCCACGAAAAGCAGGTACCCCGGGGCGTCCTCGGCCAGCTTGACCGCAGGGCAAAACGCCCAGCCGCACAGGTAGAGCTTGCAGCAGCCGTCCACAGGCACAGACTGCTTTTGGGGACTCATGACGGCGTTGACCTGGTCGATGCAGCACCGTCCGCCCGGGACCACGGGCATGTCCTGCATCCAGAAGGGACGTCCCGGCTTGGCCTTCACCCACTGCTTGGGCAGCCCGGCCTCGCCCATGATCTCCATGAGCCGGGCGTTGACCAGGGTCAGCCGATCCAGGTGCTGGCGCATCTCGCGCACGAAGGCGTCCTTGCCCTCGCCCGAAAGGGCGCCCAGGGCCTGGGCATGCATAAGGGCCGTCCGCCAGTCGCAGGCGCCCGCCGCCACCCGCCGGGTGGCCTCCAGGTAGGCCCGGCCGTACCTGCGGTCCGGCTCCAGGTGCGCCCCCTCGGCCCATTCGTTCCAGGCGTTGACGAAGACCAGCCGCTCGCCCTCGGGCAGGGTCCGCCGGGCGATGTCCACGGCGTGGCGCAGCCACAATTCGTAGACCTCGGGGGAGGAGTCGAGGAACACGTGGCCGGCGCTTTTTTTGCGCGGGGTGTTGTCCCAGGAGGTCATGACCCCGGGAAAGCGTTTGTATTCGGGAAGCTCCCGGGCCATCTGGTCCGCCACCACGTCGCGCATGCTGAAGGTCCAGCCGGAAAACCCCTCGCTGAACCACTTCAATTCATGGTTGCGGCCCGGGGCCCGGTTGCCGTGCGGCGGGAACTGCACGGCGGAGTCGAAGCCGTAGTTGTGGGGATGGGACAGCTCGAAGGTCTCGGCCATGCACAGATGGATGCGCCCGACCCCCTCTTCGGCGCAGATGCGCCGCCAGCGCTGCGCCGTCTCAAGCGGGGAGGGCAGAAGCGACAGGCGGTAGACGATGAGCAGGGGGGCGCCGTTTAGGCGGATGTACCGGGGGTCCTTGAAAATCGGGATGACGTCGCGGATAAAGGCCTCGTCCGTGGCCGCGTCGTGCACCTGCTGCACCAGGACCTCGTGTTCCGAGCCGTCCCAGCGCCGGGACCAGTTTTCGTTGGCCCAGCAGATGCAGAAAGGAAAGTCCGGCCTGCCCAGGGCCAGCACCTCGGACAGGGGCCGCTCAAGCAGGCGGCGGCCGGAAAACCAGTAGTAATAATAGCAAAACCCCGAAATGCCGTATTCCCGGGCCAACGCGGCCTGGGCCTCGCGCACCTCGGGCAGGCGCAGGTCGTAATAGCCCAGCTCCCCGGGCACGTGGGGCTGATAGTGGCCCTCGAAATAGGGCGTGGCCTGGGCCACGTTGGTCCATTCCGTGAACCCCGGCCCCCACCATTCGTCGTTTTCCGGAATGGGATGGAACTGGGGCAGGTAGTAGGCCAAAACCCGCACCTGGTCGTCGCGCTCCCGCACGGCAAGGGGCCGCTCCCGCATCCGCTCCAAATCGGCGGCCACCTCGCAGGCGCTGGCCTGGACGCCGCACGGCGGGGGCGACGCGGCGCCTTCGACCCATGCCCGCAGCTCGGCCAGCTCCAGGACCTGGGCGACCGAGGCCAGGGGCGTTTTGTCCGGGGCCAGCACGGCCACCGGGCAGGTCCCGGCGGCGGGCAGGCCGGAAAGGACCTGGGCCAGGCGGGAAAAATCCCAGGCGATGGAGAACCCGCAGGCGGCCGGGACGCCAAGCATCTGCGCCAGATCCGGGCGGACTTTTTCGCACACGGCCTCGCCCACAGGCTCGCCGCCCAGATACGCGGTCACGGTCAGCCGGCTCATGGGGTCGGCGGCGTCCAGAAGCCAGCCCTGGATATCCTGCGGTCCGAGGGCGTCCACATGGCCAAACAGGCCACGGCGCACCCCGGGTTTGATTCCCGGACCGATCACCAGCCTTTTTTTTCCAAAAAGCGGCATGAAGCCCCTCCCTGCGACCTATGTGCGAGAACGCTACGACGTCCAGGCGCTGCGGTTTGTGATCCGGAACATGCAGGAATTTTAGGATTTTTATCGAGAATCATTGATACAGCTCTGACTTGTCGGCCAGTTCCGGCAGACGTGTCAAGGTAAAAAGTCCTTTTTGGGGGTCTGGGCCGACCACCCGGCCGGGAGGCGCCTCTTTCAGCCCCGGGCAAAACGCGGCGCCGAATGGCGTTGGGACGTAACATTTTCCCTGCTGTTTTGCACCTGGAGTCGTTTTCCATGACCGGCCACGGAAAAAAATGATTGCCTTGATCTTGTCTATTCGTTACTACGTGTTAAAGCTCTTCCTATGGATCACTCATGGGAAAACTGTCTGTACGATGGACGCGTCCGGGGGCAATTGGTCGGAATCCTTCGACATGGGCCTGCCGTTCGAGGGGCACGGGGCAGACGCGTGCAGGCAAAAATTCGGCCCACATTACCGGAGGGATGACAATGAAAAAGTTCCTTATTGTTGCGATCGTTATGGCGACCTTGGCCTTTTCCCAGATGGCCCACGCGGCGTGGTACACCTGCACCTTGACCCTTGTCGGCCCCAACGCCCTGATGGCCACCGACACGGCCGCCACCCCGGCGTTCACCAACCGCAGCTTCAGCTTTCCCTCGACAACCACGACCAAAAACCAGTTCCTGGCCGTGGCCCTGACCGCGCTGTCCTCGGGCAAGCAGGTCATGCTGTCGCTCACCAGCACGACGACGGCCACGGTGATCTCCGCAGTGAATATCATTCCGTAACGGCGAGATGACTCACACCCGCTCTTTTGCCGGGCATCCCTCTGGATGCCCGGCTTTTTTTCGCCGCAGCCTGTGCGGACGTCATCCCAGAAAACGCACCCTCCCGGCTAAAGGCAGCCGCCAGTCCTTGCCGAAGGCCCGGGCCGTGATCTTCACCCCGGGCGGGCTCTGGCGCCGCTTGTATTCGCTTTTCTCCATAAGCCCCACCACCCGGGCGCATACGTCCGGATCACGCCCCCGCTTAGCCATGTCCGCAACAGACAGCCCCCCTTCCACGTAATCATCCACAATGGCGTCGAGGAGCTCATACGGCGGCAGGGAATCCGCATCCACCTGCCCCGGGGCCAGCTCCGCCGACGGCGGCTTGACCAGCACCCGGGCCGGGATCACCGGCCGACCGGCCGGTCCCAGAAGGCCCAGGGCCGCCGCGCCCTCGGGGCCGCCCGCGGCCAGGGCGTTTCGCCAGCGGCACAGGGCGTAGACCAGGGTCTTGGGCACGTCTTTTAAGACCGCAAAACCGCCCGCCGTGTCGCCGTAAAGGGTGCAATAGCCCACGGCCGTCTCGCTTTTGTTGCCCGTGGTCACCACCAGCCGCCCGAACTTGTTGGACAGGGCCATAAGCAGCGTGCCCCTGGCCCGCGATTGCAGGTTTTCCTCGGCCACGTCCGGGGCCAGCCCGGCAAAGGGCTCGGCCAGGGCGTCCAAAAAGGCCTGAAAGACGCCGTCCACGGGTATGACGCGGTAGTCGGCGCCCAGGTTTTCGGCCAGCTCCCGGGCGTCCTCAAGGCTGTGATCCGAGGAATGGCGCGTGGGCATGGCCACCCCCATGACCGCGCCCGGTCCCAGGGCGTCGGCGGCCAGGGCCGCCGTCAGGCTCGAATCTATCCCCCCGGAGAGCCCCACAAGCACCCCGGAAAAGCCGCTTTTGCGCACGTAGTCGCCAAGCCCGGTCACCAGCGCCGCATAGACCTCGGCCAGGGGCGACAGGGGTTGGGCAGGCGTTAAGCGCGGGACCGGACAGCACGGGTCGCACGGGTCGCACGGATCTGCGGACGGCCTCAGGGCGTCGGCCGCGAAAGCAGATGATGCGTCAGCAGCAGCAGGCGGATCGGAAAGCGCCGCCTGGTCGGTCTGGGCCAGGGGAAAGGGGGCCATCACCGTGCGGCCGCGCGGATCGGTCAGGCGCGCCCGGGCCACGCAGGCCGGGTCCAGGTCGACCACCACCAGGTCTTCGGCAAAGGCCGCCCCCCGGGCCGCAAGCTCGCCGTCCGGGCCGAACGCCAGGCTCTGGCCGTCGAAGACCAATTCGTCCTGGCCGCCGCACAGGTTGCAATAGACCACATAGGACCGGCTGTCCGCGGCCCGCACCGAGAGCATGCGCTCCCGGGCCGCGCCTTTTTGGCGGTGATACGGCGAGGCCGAAAGGTTGACCACAAGCGTGGCCCCGGCTGCGGCCTGGCGCGCCGCCGGACCGTCGGGATACCAGATGTCCTCGCAGACCGTGACGCCTATGCAAAAGCCCGCCCGGGTCAACAGCAGATCGCGGCGGCCCGGGGTGAAGTAGCGCATCTCGTCGAACACGCCGTAGTTGGGCAGAAGCTGCTTGCAGTAGATCGCGGCCACCTGGCCGTCATGGGCGACCACGGCGGCGTTTCGTGGCTGGCCGTCGCTTAGGGGGGCGCCGAAAATCGCCGTTATGCCGCGCGTGCGCGTAGCCAGCCGCCCCACGCCCTCCCGTGCCGCAGCCATGAAGCGCGGCGACAAAAGCAGGTCCTCGGGGGGATAGCCGGTGACGCACATCTCCGGAAAAATCGCCGCCTGGGCCCCGGCCCGTCGCGCCGCGTCCAAAAAGGCCGCCATGCGGGACACGTTGCCGCTGATGTCGCCGACAACGGAATTTACCTGACACAAGGCCACCCGCATCACGTCCTCCCGGGGGTTGCCGGTCCTTTGCAGGCCTGGGGCGGCCAAAGGGGGACAGACCCCCTTTGGACTGCGCGCCCGCGCCGATCACTGAGCCACGCCCGGCTTTCCGTCCGCCAGGGCCGGGCCAGGGCATCAGGGCTCGGCATTGGTCTCGGTCTTGGCCCAATAGTCGTCGGGATAGGTGCCGGTTTCGTTTTGGTCCAAAAAGCCGTCGCCGCTGGCGTCCAGACGCTGAAAAAGGGTCTGGGCCTTCTGCTTGTCCTGGTAGCGGGCCATAAACTCGGCCCGGTTGATCTTGCCGTCTTTGTCCACATCCAGGGCGGAGGCGCCCTTGGACAGGCCGCCCTTGCCCGCGCAGCCCATCCCGGCGACAAGCGCCGCGCCCAGGCAAAACGCCGCCACATGTGTCATACGTTTCATTCCCCGCTCCTTTTTTCGGGACCTTCGTCCCGGGTTGATGTCTCGGCCCCCGGCCGGGCCGGGTCGACAGGCAAGGCCGCGCCGACGTGCGGCTGCACATGTTTGCGCCAGTGGTTTTTTATCCACACCTCGCGCGGTCCGCCCGGAAAACCCCGCATGACGTCCTCGAGGGCGGCCTCGTCGAGGCTTTCGCGCCATGAGCTGAACTGCTTTTCTTCAAGGATTTTATCAGCTTCGCGGCGCTTCTCGAGCTCCTTCGCCGCCTGGGCGGCCAACTCTTCCTCACGCGAGACGTATTCGGGATGCGGCCGCAGCACCCCCCACCGGGCCAGGGCCGTAAAGAGATAGGCCTGGGGATTACGCACCTTTTCGCCTGAGGCCAGGTCAGACAGGCAGCCGAATTTCTCCAGCTCCCAGTCGGCCCGGTCCAGACTAAGGGCCACCATGTCCCGGTCAAGCGGCTTTCCCAGGGCGATCCGGGTTTGCGCCGCCCGGGTCAGCTCCTCCTGGCGGAATCCGGCCTCGAAGGCCCGGGGCCACAAAAGCGACAAAAAGGCGTCGGTGAAGTCCGCAAAGGGGGAGGACGCCTTTTTCTCTTCTCCGGTATCTTCCCCTGGAAGGAAGGATTTAATTCCTTCTATCTTTCTTAAAAGAGGGGCCTCGCAGTGTGGCTCAGAGTGTGGCCTGGAGTCTGGCTGGCCTAGAGTCTGGCTTAGAGAGTGGTCTATAGTGTGGCCTTGTGACTGGTCTGGTGTGTGGCCTAGTGACTGGCCTAGAGTGTGGTCTTGTCCGGCGAGGCGTTCCATGCCCGTGCGGAAGGCCGCGCACAACTCCTGGTTGAAGGCGATGCGCACCCCTTGCAGGTTGCCGTCCCGGGCCTTGCGAAAGGTCAGGAAATCAAGCGCCGCCAGACGGCGCAGGATGGTCCGCACGCTGGCCTCGCCCATGCCAGCCGCCGCCGCTATGCCGGAAAAGGTGATGATGTAGGGCCGGGCGGTCAATAAAAAGGTTAATATCCGCCGCTGGTTGTCGTTGAGTTTACTGGCCGGGCCGGGATCGCCGCCCACGTGCGTCGGCGTAAAGGCTGGCCGGGGCTGGCGGTCTTGGGTTGTGGCCGCCGCCGGGGTCAAAACCGACGCTGCAGCCCCGGAGGCCTGGGCGCCTGGGCGGCCGTCGTCGCCCGTGGCCCGGGTCACCGCCGCCGGAGCGGGGTCCGTAGAAGAGGGCGGCGGCGCGTCAGTGCGGTCTGGAGACTGGTCTAGAGTGTGGTCTAGTGAATGGCTTAGTGTGTGGCCTGTAGTGTGGTCTAGAGACTGGCCTTGAGTGTGGCTGGTCTGGAGAGTGGCCTGGAGAGTGGCTGTGTGGCTGGCTGAGTGGCCTGGAGACTGGTCTAGAGTGTGGTCTGGAGACTGGCTGAGTGGCTTAGAGTGTGGCTTAGAGACTGGCCTAGAGTGTGGCTTGGTTGACCGGGTGGTCGGGGCCTTGGGGGCCAGGGACGTACGGGGGGCCACGGCGCTTCGGCCGGTCAAAAAGGCGATGGCGTCGGCCGGAAAGGCGTCCAGCGGCGGAAAGGCATGGAACTGTTCCGCCGGGGGGATGCTGCGAAAAAGATCGTCCGGGGTGGAACTAGGCTTTTTGCTGGACACGCTCGATGACCTCTTTGGCCAGGGCCAGATAATCTTGCGCTCCGGACTTGGTGGCGTCGAACTCGAAAATGGTCTTGCGGTGCGAATGCGCCCGGTCAATATCGATGTTCACCCGGATTTCAGTATCAAAGACCGGGATGCCCTTGGCGTCGAAAAAGGCCCGGATGCGGCTTTTATTTTTCTTGTGGGTCACGGCCCGGCCATCCAGTTTGGTCATCACCACCCCAAGAAGGATCAGGCCCTTATTTTGTTGCTTGGCCTGGGACAAGACCTGGATAAACGTGGAAAAGCCGTCCAGGGCGTATTGATCGCCCACCGGGCAGGGGACCAGTACGTAATCCGAAATCAATATGGCGTTTCGCAGCATGGGGCCGATGTTGGGCGGCGTGTCGATGATTACGAAGTCATATTTTCCAATGTCCTTGTCGTTTTGCAAAAGCCGCGAAAAACCGAGCACGCTGTCGATGCTGGAATACGAGCGCACCTCCCATTCCATGCACCGGATGGAATTGGGAACGATTTCCAGGTGTTCCGTGCGGGTGGGGCAGGCGTTGGGGCTGAACGCCCCGTCCGGATCTTCCAGGGCCTTGACCAGGCTGTAATTTTCCCTCAGGCCAAAATCTGGCAAAAGCGTGGATGTGGTGTTGGACTGGGGATCGCCGTCGATGACCAGGACCTGATAGCCTTGGGCGGCTATCCCTGCGGAAACATTGACGCATGTGGTGGATTTTCCCACGCCGCCCTTGTTGTTGCCAATGGTGATGATCAACGGTTTGGCCATGGTTTACGTCACCCTGTTGTGTTTTTTTGAGAGTTTCATCTTCAGATAAATTTGTCAAACCAGGAAATAAACACCGCCGCTCTGAGGGATTTTTACGCATAGCCACGGATAAGCGTAAACCGATATTGGAGAATTTTACTGAGTATGTCCGGCCCGGTTGTCCTGTGCAGCGCGGGCGGTTTCCGGCGCCCCTGAAATTCACTCTGACCCATATTTCGGACATCGTCCCGCCGGTTCATGTCCTTATGTGCGGCAGGCGACAGTTTTTCCCGGGTTTTTGCCCGGCAAACAGGGTGTTTTGACCTGTTTATCGGGTGTGGGGAGGGTTTTGGGGGGCTGTGCGGCATGATGTGAAGTGTAGTGGCGGCGTTATGCCCGGGTCGTGGGTCGCGCCGCAGGAACACCCTCTCCTGTCCGGCGCGTCATCCATGGCCGGGCATGTCCCGGCCTGCGGGAAACGCGCCGGGAAATCGGCCTTCGTATTTTCGCTTTCGGGTTCCCGGCCGTTCGCCGGAGCGTCGGCCGTAAGGTCCATCGCTCCGGCGGCGAGCAGCGGTAGGGGAACGCCCGGCCATATCCCGGACGACGCTGCGGCATGTCCCGTGCCCGACGGGAGCATGAAAAATCCTTCTTTCGCTTTCGCCGTCTGCGGGCATCCGGCCGTTCGCCGGGAGCGGCGGCCATCATGCTCTTCGCTCCAGCGGCGACCAGCAGGCATATCCTTTCATCCATCGGCCCTTTCCGTGCTTTCGGCAATCTGTCCGGCGACACGGAGCGCCGCAATCCCGCGCATCGTTTTCCGCCGTGACGGGTCCGGGGCGAGCAGCGGTCAGGGGATCGCCCGGGATTCCCCGGCCCGCAGCGACGGTCCATGAACTCTTTCCATCACTTCGCCGTCTTCGGGCTTCCGGCCGTCCGCCGGGAGCGTCGGCCAGCGGGGCCATCGCTCCGGCGGGGAGCAGCGGGCAGGGCGTCGCCCGGCCCATATCCCAGCCGACGCTGCGCCATGTCCCGTGTCCGCCGTGAGCATGAAAAATCCTTCCTTCGCTTTTCGCCGCTTGCGGCTTCCGGCCGTTTGCCGGGTACGTCGGCCATCAGGTTCTTCGCATCTGCGGGACCAGCAGGCATATCCTTCCATCCGTTTCTTTCCGCCTCTGCCTCGCTCCGGATACGTCGGCCAGCGGCGCCACCGCTCCGGCAGCGGGCGCCAGGACCATCCGTCCATCCATCCGTCCGTTCCAGACTCCCGGCCGCAGCCCGTGGCCCAGGGAAAACAAACGGTCGTTTGTCTGCCCCGGGCGCGACAGGCGCGGCAGACTTGAAAAAGACCGCCAAAAAGGGAAAATAAGCCGTCAGAAAATCAAAGGCAAAAAATCCGGCCGCCGGGACGGGTTTATTACCCTAGGAGGGACGATATGCGCATCGGGTACGCCAGGGTCTCCACCCTGGAGCAAAACCTGGACGCCCAACGCCACGCGCTGACGCAGGCCGGGTGCCAGCGCATTGTGGAAGAGAGCGTTTCCGGAGCGGCGACCGACCGCCCCGGACTGGACAGGCTTTTGGAGCTGCTGCGGCCGGGCGACGCCGTGGTGGTCTGGCGGCTGGACCGCCTGGGCCGGTCCCTGGCGCATCTGGTGGCCCTGGCCGGACAGATCGAGGCCCGGGGCGCGGCCCTGGTCAGCCTGTCCGAGACCCTGGACACCACGTCGCCCGGGGGCAGGCTGGTGTTTCACGTGTTCGCGGCCCTGGCCGAGTTCGAACGCGGACTCATCCGGGAACGCACCCTGGCTGGACTGGCCGCCGCCAGGGCCAGGGGACGCCTGGGCGGGCGCCCCAGACGCCTGGACGCCACGCGCCGGGCGGAGGCGGTGGGGCTGTACGTGGCGCGCTCCCTGCCGGTGGCCGAGATCTGCCGCCTGTTTCACATCTCAAAGCCCACGCTCTACGCCTATGTCCGGGAGGCGGGCCACAGGATCGGGACGCACAAATAGAAGCGGACCCGCCTTGCCCTCGTCTGACGGGTCCGCCTGAAAGCGGGCATTGCACCCGCCGGGAGTCGGGCGATGCAACGCTCATCGCCGGATACACACCGTGAAGCATGCTCTGTGCCAGAAAAAAAGATCAATAATTTCAGATTTTGCCCCTTTGCGGCCCTGACGAGGAATCGGCAGGCGGCGAAATGTCGGCACATTGACGACATGCGGAGACGGCCCCGCGACGTAGCGGCGGCGCCCGGCGGCGACGACTGCTATAGCCTGGGGCCTGGGGTCGGGGCCGCCTTACCGGCGGCGCGGGGCTGATGCCCGTCTCCGCAAGGATCGAACGGATACTGGCGGCCGCCCCACCGGCGACGTGGGGCCGATGCGGGGAGGGAGGACCGGAATCGTATCCGCCCTGGCCGCCCCACCGGCGCGGCGGCGGGGGTGTTCGGCGGCGACGACTACTCTAGCCTGGGGTCGGGGCCGCCTTACCGGCGGCGCGGGGGGTAAGCCGTTTCGGGAATGATCGCGGGATGAGGCCGACCGTCCTACCCGCGCAGCGGAGGCGGCGCCCGGCGGCGACGGCTACTCTAGCCTGGGACCAGGGTCGATGCGGCGAGGGTGGACGGGCATCGTCTCCGCCCTGGCCGTCCCACTGGCGCGGCGGCGGTGGGGCGCGGCTGCGACAACATCTGGCCGGGGGTCTGGGCCGTCCCAGCGGCGCGCGGGGCTGATTTTTTGACAAGGGCCGCGCAATGCCCGTAGGATAACCATCGCAAGGTCCGGCAGGCGCGAGCGGGCAGGGCGGGGAAGGCCGTGGACGAAAAAATTTGCGACATGTTCGTGGAAAGCTGCCTGGAGCAGTTGGCGGGCATCGAAAGCGCGATCCTGGACCTGGAGAAAGCCCCGCCGCATAAGGCCCGGGCCACGGTGGAATCCGTTTTTCGGGCCGCGCACACCATCAAGGGCGACGCCGCCGCCATGGGCGCGGCCCCGCTGGCCGAGGTGTGCCATGCCGTGGAGAGCCTTTTGGTCCAGGTGCGCGACGGCGGCCGGGTGGCGGATGTGGTCATGTGCGGGGAGCTGTTGCGGGCCTTCGACGTGGTGCGCTCGTTGGTGCGCCGGGTGCGCGAGGTGCTGGCCGATCCGGCGGCGGCGGCCGCCTCCCTGGCCGACGAGATGGCCCGGCTGACGCAGTTGGCCGCCTTGCCGAAGGACCCGCTCCCCGGCTTCGCCCCGGAATCCGTCCCGGAAACCCCGCCGGAGCCTTCGCCGGACGACGGGCAGGGGGCTTCGGCGCGCTCCCGGGACCAGGCGTCGGAGCGCATCGAAAGCATCACCATCCCGGCCGTGGAGCTGGACGTTTTGGTGGACCGGGTGGGGGAGCTGGGCATTGTCCAGGCCCGGCTTGCGACCCTGGCCAGCCGCCTGGGGGACCGCGAGTTTGTGGCCGTGGCCGAGGAGACGGGCCGGTTGTGCGCCCTGCTGCGGGATCAGGCCCTGGGGCTGCGCATGCTGCCGCTTAAGGTCAGTTTCCTCAAGTATCGCCGACTGGTGCGCGACGCCTGCGCCGTCCTGGGCAAACAGGCCGAGCTGGTCCTTTCCGGCGAGAACACGGAGCTCGACAAGACCCTTATCGAGCGCCTGAACACCCCCGTCCTGCACCTTCTGCGCAACGCCGTGGATCACGGCATAGGCTCCCCGCAGGAGCGCCGCGCCGCAGGCAAGCCCGCCAAGGGCCGCATCAGCCTAAGCGCCCGCCAGGAGGGCAACGAGGTGCTCATCGAGGTGGCCGACGACGGCCGGGGCATCGACGCCGACGCCCTGTACGCCAAGGCCCTGGAGCGCGGCTTTGTTGACCCGGCCCGGACCATGACCCGGCAGGAGCGGCTGGAGCTGATCTTCGTGCCCGGCCTGTCCACGGCCAAGGGCGTGGGCGAGCTGTCCGGGCGCGGCGTGGGCATGGACGCCGCCCGGGAGGGCATCGAGAGCCTGCGCGGGGTCATCGAGGTGCGCAGCCAGCCCGGCCAGGGGGCCACGTTTTTTCTCCGCCTGCCCGTGTCCCTGGCCATCATCGACTGCCTGGAGGTCACGGCCGCAGGCCAGGCCTATTTTTTCCATCTGGACTATGTGGAGCAATGCCTGGGCATCGCCGCCGGGCAGGCCGCCGATCCCGGCCGGGGCGTGCTCGACCTGGGCGGCAAGCCCACGCCGCTTGTGTGTCTGGCGGAATTTTTCGGACTGTGCGACCCTGTCCAGGCCCGGCGCCGCGCGGCCCATGCCGTGGTGGTGCGGGTCGGGGGAGAACGGTTATGCATCATGGTGGACGAGGTGCTCGGCCAGAAACAGGCCGTGCTCAAGCACCTCGGTCCGGCCCTTGGCCGGGTCACGGGGATTTTAGGCGGCACCGTGACCGAGGATGGATGCATGGCGCTGGTCCTGGACGTTCCCGGACTGGCCCACGCCGCCCAGGCCTCCCATGCAGGGGGGACGCGCCGTCCGTGCCCGTGACGGCGAAACGCTGGAGGACGTCATGTCTCGCATACTCATCGTCGACGACAGCCGCTATCAGCGCCAACTCGTACACACGGCCCTGGCGGTCCTGGGCGGACAGATCCAGGAGGCCGCAGACGGCGCCCAGGCCGTGCGCCTTTTTCAGGAAGCCCTGTGCGCCGGGGTCCCCTTTGATCTGGTGGTCATGGATATCCTGATGCCCACCATGGACGGGCACCGGGCCTTGTCCTGGATGCGGCGCATGGAGGAGCAGGCCGGGACGCCGCTGCGCACCAAGGTGATCATGCTCTCAAGCCTGGACGATCCCCACAACATGCTCAAGGCCCAGTTTGAGGAAGGGGCCGCGGCGTACCTGACCAAGCCCTTTGATCCGGCGGACATGCGCGACGCCCTGCGCGCCCTGGAGCTGGTCGACAACCCCCTTGACGGCGGCCTATGCGCAACTTTTTAGCGAGCCATCCCGATCTGAAGTCGGTCTATCTCCTGGTGGCCCAGGGGGGGGTGTACGAGCGGCCCACCCTGGTGCAGACGGTGCTCGGGTCCTGCGTGTCCGTGGTCTTTTTCTCCAGACGCCAGAGCCTGGGCGGCATCTTCCACGCCCTTTTGCCCCGTAGCGCGGACTATGAAAAAGGCCTGCCCAACCCGGCCACCCGCTTCCGCTACGTGGACGCGGCCGTGGATGCGGTGGTGGCGGCGCTTGTGCGGCGCAAGACGGACCTGTCGGCGCTTGAGTGCAAGGTTTTTGGCGGGGCCGGGGCCATGTTCCAGGGCGAGACGGCCGTGGGGCAAAAAAACGTGCTGGCCGCGTATGAGGCCCTGTCCAGGCACCAGTTGCGGGTGACGGCCTCGCACGTGGGCGGCGACCGGGGCCGCAAGCTGGTCTTTCTGACCCATACCGGCGAGGTCTTCGTCAAGTCCCTGCGCCCGGCCGGGGCGTCGTGCCGGATCGATATCGGCGACGACGCACGCGCCGCCGCCGGGAAATAGCGGGCCGCGACTCCCCTACATGTAGCCCAACGCCCGCAACTGCGCCATGGCCGCCTCCTTGCCCGGGGCGCGGCCGCCACGCTCCGGGGTGCGGGCCAGGTCCTGCTCCCAGGCCGGAACGTCGCCGCCGCGCACCGTGCCCGAGCGCGTGGAGAGCGACCGGTAGCCCGCCCGGTACAGCTCGCAAAACGGCAGCCCCAGGGCGAAGGTGGCCGCCCACACCTCGGCCTCGGTCAATTCCAAAATCGGATGCACCCGCAGGTGCGGCGGGACATGGCGCGGGCTGAAGGCCGTCTCCCCCTGGCGCGCCGGATGCTCGTCGCGCCGGATCCCCGTGGCCAGGGCCGCCGCCCCGCGCCGCACCAGATACCGGCCAAGAGGCGCGGTCTTGGCCAGATGGCAGCCCGGCAGGGCCTCCGGATCGAAGGCGAACCCCGGCGCAAAAAACCCAAGCCGCGAAAGCTCCTCCCGGTTGTCCGCATCAAGACGCGCCGCCGCCACCCATTCCCCCACCGTAAGCCCCTCCCCAAGCAGGTCGTCGTTGCGGACAACCTCAAGCGCCAGGCCCCAGGCCAGGGCCGTGCGCGACACGAACGCCTCAACCTGCGGGAACGGATCGCCCTCGTCGATGTAGACCACCGGCGGCGCGACGCATCCGGCCGCCGCTGCGGCCTCAAGAAAAAGCCGCACCATGAGCGTGCTGTCCTTGCCGCCGGTCCAGGCCAGGGCCAGACGCGGCCCCGGGAAACGCGCCAGGGCCTGGGACGCGACCGACAGGGCGGCCTGGACCTTG
>Ga0209467_1001345_pt1 | contig 21971 bp, 16 predicted proteins | sample Higcelwee11metaG_FD_187175 | JGI IMG/M metagenome (GOLD analysis project Ga0209467, IMG submission 187175) | Freshwater pond sediment microbial communities from the University of Edinburgh, under environmental carbon perturbations - High... | ecosystem: Environmental > Aquatic > Freshwater >... | reverse complement strand
TGCCCGGTGAGCTTCTGGCGGGACAAGGAATCCCGGCGCACAAAAATTTCACCGGTAAGTAAAATCTTAGGCACTTCCGAAAATGGCCGTTTCATGGGAATCCGGGCAAGGCGGTTAGTCTGGCGCGTTAGAACAGCCATAAACTCCTTCACGCCTTGCCCTTCCAAAGCATCCGTCAGGGTTTGAAATACATCATCCAATTCCGCGATTGCGGCACCCGGATCCGTTGCATTGGCCAGAATCATGGCCCGGAAGTCTTCCATGATATCGGAAACCACAATGGCGCACCAGGCCTTCTGGCTGGAAAAGCCTTTCCCCATGCCGCCATAGGTATCGTCGGAGGTCAGGGAAAAAATCGCCACATCCGGCAATTCCAGGCGTTTGATCAAATCTTCCATAAAGATACCATATTGCCCGAACCGGCAGGGGCCTGAAGCGGATGGCATGAAATACACCACGATCTCATCACAACGTTTGGTGTTATGAATATAATTGAGCATGGCGCCGGTGGTGAGAATCAGCGGCAGGCATTCCTTGCAGGAGGTATTGGCCCGGCCCAGCTTCAGCACGGCTTCATCCGCCGGCGGATGCGGGGCCACATGATATCCGGCCCCGCGAAACACCGCCGCCAAAGCCTGGGTGGAAATCCAGCCCATGGACGGGATCAGAAGGGTCACGCTCGGGTCCGTCATCACCAGGGTTTTCCCAGCGGAGGTGATGACCTTCGGCGTTCCATTGTTCATAAACGTCCGGGCCGGCACAAAGGGCGCTTTTTTTGACGGCATCTTCTGATGCGCGAGAATGTGACGGTACTGGCTCACAATATCTAAAAATGCCTCGATTCTTGTTTCAATGCCGGCATCCGCTGTATGACTGTCCAGTTCCAGGGTCAGGGAGGGTTTCCGGCCCATGATGGAACGAAAATACGTGATTAAAAAAGAGTCCGGGCCGCAGGAAAAATTGGTGATATAGGTGGCGTATAACTGGGGGTGCTTTTCCACCAGCCGGGCGGCCTTGAGAATCAGTTGCCCCATGCCCCAGTACATGTGGCGTTTGGATGGCTCCGCCTCAAACGGCAAAAAATCAAACGGCACCACCAGCACGCCCCGGGAAGCGAATTTGTGGGGAATGCCCATGTGCGCCTCTTCCACCATGGCGTTATAAGGACGTCCGAACACCACCACGGCGATCTTGTCGGGATCGGCCGCCAGCTCCGCCAGAACCCGCCTGCCCATGGCTTTCTTTTTATCCATGCAATGCTGCTGTTGCTGCAAGGCCTGGTCAAAAGCAGCCTCGGCCTGTTTACGGGAAACCCCCATCCGCACGGCCATTTCCGTCATGGGCTTTTTTGCGCCGGTCAATCCTTTGGATAAATCCATAAACGGGGTCAAAACCGGAACACCGTGTTTTTCTTTCAAGTCTTGAAGGCGTTTTTTAAACGCTGATTTCAGAAAAAACGGCTCTCCCTGCACAAACGGGCAGACCTGGGACATGGGATAACCATTTTCAATGGGAATGGAACGAATATGGGGCAAAAAAATCGCGGAAGGCGGCGGGTTTTGATGAATCAGGGTATAAAAAAACCCATGCGCCAATTCGGCGGGATAACAAAACGCCGCATTGCGCTGGTCAATGCCCTCTTTGGCGGGGGTCTTCGGCAAAGCCACCCGATACCCGATGCCTTTAAAAAACGCGGCATAAAACGGATAAAAGCTGTTCACCAGAAAACTTTTATTGAGCCCCACGGTGCGGCCACGCGATTCCAGGTTTTCGGTATCCGAAGCAGGGGCGAACTCTTCAAAGATCAGCTTTTCCCCTGCCCGCACAAGGTCGAGCGCTTCAATATCAATGCGGAGATTGCAGCGCATATTATAATACCGGTTGCATGCCCCGCCAAAAGGATATTTGCGGCCCTCAAGTAGAATAACGCTGATTTCACACTTCCGGTCGCAGCGCTCTTTTCCGCCTTTGCACACAAAGGATTTGCCATAGGTGACGGTGCGCCCTGCCAGTTGTTCAAGATCAAATATTTTCTTTTCGAGCAATCCCAGATCAATCCGCTTTTTAATTTCCAAAGCCGCGCCAAAAGCGCCCATGAGTCCGGGCTCCGGCGGCACAATAATCTTTTTGCCGGAAATGGCGGCCATGGCCAGGGGCACGGCCCGGTTATAACACACCCCGCCCTGCATGAACACCTTCTCCCCCACCGGGCGGTTGCCTTTCACCCGGTTAATATAATTCATGCAAATGGAATACACCAGTCCAGCCGTCACATCATTGCGGTCAATGCCTTCATGGATGGCGGTTTTGATATCCGAAGAAATAAAGGCCGCGCACTGGTCGTTGAAATTGGGGGGATGCTTTCCGGCTAATGCCGCATCCGCAATATCTTCCACCCGGATGCCCAGGGTTTCATAAGCGGATTCCTGAAGAAAAGACCCGGTGCCCGCCGAACACGCTTCGTTCATGGCGTAATCCGAAGGCACGCCAGCCGTGATATAGGTGTATTTCGCGTCCTGTCCCCCGATTTCAAAGAGCGTGTCCACTTCCGGATCAAAATACACCGCCGCGGCCGCATGAGCGATGATTTCATTAATGACGCCGTCGGTCAGCGCGTGAAGCCCGGCGATCTGACGGCCGGAGCCGCAAACGCCAAGCCCGGTGACGTTGATTTCAGAGGGCTCCATGATTTCCCGCACCTGGTCTAACATCGCCTGGTAGCATTTCCGGGCGGCCCCCACCGGGTCGCCGTCTGTCTGAAGATACACCGAAGCCAGAATGGCGTTATCCGAATCCCGGACAAGGACGGCCTTGGTGGTGGTGGAACCCACGTCCAGACCAAAAATGCAAAGATCGCCCGCGTGGGGACTATCCTTTGAAATGGTATTGAACGTCACCTGGTTCTGAAAATTTTCTAAAGGCGGCAAGGTATCAAAGGACGATGTGTGGTCATGCAAAAACGCCGTGGCTTTGTCATAATTGCCGGTTTCATGATCCATGGCCCACAAGGCCGCGCCCAGAGCCTCAAAATACGGGGCCTGTTCCGGCACGATCAGACCGGGGATTTCCGCCTTTAAATACCGCACCATCATCTGGTTCCGGCTGGAGCCGCCCACGATCATGATATCCCGTTTTTCCACTTTTTTGAGAAGCTCAAGGATTTTTCCCGCCATCATGCCGCAAAGCCCGGCCGTGACCCGGGATTTCGGAACCCCTTTATTAATGGCATGGGTGCAGTCGGATTTACAGAAAACCGAACACCGCCCGGAAACCGCATAGGGCTGTTCCGTGGCGGACCACCTGGCCGCTTCTTCCAAAGACACATTCATGCGCCGGAGCTGCTGCATAAAAAACTCGCCCGTGCCGGACGCGCATTTGTTGCCGGTAAGCACATTGGAAATACGCCCATGCCGGTTCATGACATACACCATGAAGGTCTCGCCCCCGGCCGACACCACAGCCGGGCAGTCCACATCCGGCGGCTTGACGAACTGATAGGCGTATTCCACGGCTTCCGGCTCCGGAATCGTTGAAAAATGCACAAAATGCCGAAACCGGCGACCGGTGGCCGCGACCCTGTCGAATTTGCCGAGATCCATATCCGACAGAATGGTTTCCATCAGGTGTTTGGGATTTCCATCATGGTAATGGGTGGCGGCATCCATAATTTTTATCCCGTCCCCAAGGCGATTTTCCAGTTGAACAACGGAAATGGTGGATGCGCCGATGCAGATACCCAAAGCCTTTGTCGCTGTTTTCGAATGATCTTCCAGATGAACCATCAATAAAAACCTTTATCAGGTGACAGGCAAATTCTTTCATAGGTTTTTTGGCTGCAATCCAAAACGCCGCATTCGCCGTTGTCCGAGGCACCCACAACAATAATATAACGCTCGCCTGGATCTAAAAAAACCGGGTTCTCCGGGCTGATGGGCTCGCGGGTGACAACGCCCTCCCGGAATCTGAATAAAACCGGTGTATGGGAATGACCGCAGCAAATCAGGTGATACGGCGTCTCTAAAAAAATCCGTCTGGCACGAATCGTTCCGCCGTCGTCCACCGGTTCATACAATGACCTGATGGAGTCAAAGGGCAGAGAGTGGGCGAAACAAATATTTTGACAAACGATGGTCATGGGCAGGCGTTCAAGAAACGATAAAATACCCGGCTTATCATTGTCCGGAAATCGCACGGGAGCGCAATTGGCCAGCATATTCTGGATATGAAAATCATTATTGCCCCTGACCATGTGAATATTAAGCTGGGTGAGGGTTTGGACCATTTCATCCAGATGGCTGCGCTGGAGGGAATCAAACAAATCCCCCAGATGCATGAAGTCCCGGATCCCGCTATTTTCCCAAAGCAGCCGGATGCATGACTGCATGGCGGCATGATTGCCATGGGAATCCGCAATCAGTCCGATGCGGCCGGGCCTGGGGCCGGAATCCGCAAGCCCAGGTGTCCATTTTTTCCCATGATATTCGGGCTCGGGTTCTGAAAAATCCATATCGGTTAAAACGCCATTGCAAATTGGGTCGATAATGGGTTGGTTCAAAATAAGGTTATCTTATTGTTCCAAGAGTGTCAATGTGCCGTTAAAGCCAGTTTTTCCATAAATCATGTAAAAATCATTGGCCTTCGCCAGCATTATTTGATAAATGGCGATGTGTTATTCATACACATTTCAAATCATTTTCGGATATTATTTTTTAATCGCACAAAAAAAAGGCATTCATTAATGACGACGCTCAAAAAGGACGCATGGGTTTTTGTCGTGGTACAGGATCCGGGCGGGAATGAACATTTTTTAGGACTTTATGACCAGGAATCCGATGTCTCCTACATTCCGGCATTTAAAACCAAGGAAGAGGCCCAGTCCTGCCTGATCCACCTGCCCACCCAAAGAGGCAAAAAATATGAAGTGCAAGCCATCCTGTTTGAAGATCTGGCCCAGGATGCGCTCAATAATCAATTTGTGGTTTTTCTCCTGGACGGGGAGGGAAAAATTCTTGAAAAAGATCTCCCGTATCATTAACTAATGACATCCAAAAGGAATTCAATCATGAAAAAAATTGGTATACTGCTGTCCGGATGCGGGGTATATGACGGCTCGGAAATTCACGAGGCGGTCATCACCCTGCTTGCCCTTGACCGCAACGGCGCGGAAGCCGTCTGCATGGCGCCGGACACTCTCCAATACCATGTGATGAACCATTTAACCGGGGAAGCAACGGACGAAAAACGGAATGTGCTGGTGGAGTCCGCACGCATCGCCAGGGGCAATATAAAAAACATCAAGGAAATGACCGCCCGGGATATGGATGGCCTGATTCTGCCGGGCGGCGTGGGTGCCGTCAAAAATTTGAGCAATTTCGCCATCAAGGGCAAGGACACGGATGTCAATCCCGATGTGGCGAGGCTTGTCAGCGAAATGGCGGCTGCCGGCAAACCAATTGGGGCGATATGCATTTCCCCGGTGGTGCTGGCGAAAATCCTTGCGGATAAAAAGCCTGAAGTGACCATAGGGGATGATTTAGGCACTGCGGAAGCCATTGAATCCATGGGCGGCGTTCATATCCTCTGCCCGGTGGACAGAATTGTGGTGGACCATGTGAATAAGCTGGTCACCACCCCGGCCTATATGCTTGGACCCGGCATCAAGGATGTGGCCAGGGGCATCGAAAAACTGGTGGATGAAGTGCTGAAAATGGCCTGATGCCCCTCGTTTGCATCAATCCGGCAGCAGGTCATAAAAATAGATCATGGCGTCGGACCGGGACATAATGCCGATAATTTTGCCGTCGCTGACCACCGGCAATCTCCCGATATCGTGTTTGACCATAATCCTGGCCGCTTCCATGGGGCTTTTATCGGGTCCAATGGTGATATTCCGGGTGCTCATAAAAGCCTTGACCGGCGATTTCATTTGGCTGGATTTCTTGATTTTCTGAAAATCACGCCGCGAGATCACCCCCACCAGTTGTTCATCATCCACCACGGGAAGCCCGGTGCACCCCTTTTCCTTCAGCAGATTGGCCACCTCGCTCATGGGCGTATCCGACTTGACGCTGAAAACGGGATACGACATCAAATCAGAAACCATTACGGACGACTGCTGATTGCCCTTCAGCAACTCCAACAGCCAGTCCTTCAAAGCGTCCGGGTTCGCGGATTTAATCATGGCGGACCCCGCGCCCGGATGCCCGCCGCCGCCCATGCTCCTCATAATGGAGCCCACGTTGATGTCATCCACATTGCTTCGGCCAATCACGATACACCGGTCGCTGTCCTTATGGACAAAAATACCGAAAGCCGCATCCACGTTTAGAATATCCCGGTACATATTAATAACCAGCGACAAATTGTTCACATGGCCCTCAATGGTTACGGCATTAATGCTCACCGACAAATGCTGGATCTTGATTCTGGGCGCTGTTTTAATCATTTCAAACAGGATATTGCGCTGTTTTTCCCCATAGGCCGGCTGGAGAAAAGTGGACAGGATATTGAGATCCGCCTTTTGTTCGAGAAGATACCCCGCCGCGTAGGCATCTTCGGCCGTGGTGGAGGAAAAGGTCAGGCTGCCGGTGTCTTCATATAATCCGGTCAAAAAAAGGGTGGCCTGCATGGGCGTCAGCAGAATGCCGCGCTTTTTGATGTCCCGGATCATCAAGGTGATATTGGCGCCTTTCTTTTCATGACATTTCCATGCCGCATGAAAATCACAGGCATTTTGGTGATGGTCCCACACATGAATATCCAGGTCTTCTTTTTTTTTGAGATGAGTCATGGCTTCCAGGCGGGACCATTTGCTGGTATCCACCACCACCAGCCGGGTGACGGCATCAAGATCGATGTCTCCGATGGTGCGGGTTTCAAAAAGGTCTTTGTGGATGGAGAGGAACGCTTTCACATTCGGGTTAATGGCTTTCGGAAGAATGGGAACCGCGTCCGGGTATAAAAGCGTGGCTGCGATGACTGAGGCGAATCCGTCAAAATCAGCATTCCGGTGAGTGGTGACAATTTGCGTGGCGACAATTTGCATGGATGTGTCCTGTCAGAAAAATCAACAAGCGGTGAATATGAAAACTCGTATAAAATTAATGGTGTTATCTTATGTTGTTGGCAATAAAAGTCAAGGCGTTTGCTGGATTACAGGCAAACTATCTGAAAATACAGTTTTTTTATTGACTTAAAGATTGAAACACTTTAAAAATAATACAATGGTTTTTTTCCAGCAGGCAGGTTATCAAATTAAACGCGGTTTTGTGAATGGATTATCTCCAAAAAGCCATCGAAACAAACCAGTCCCGGCAGCCGGACGGCGCTTCTCCGGAGGCTTTACGGATTATTGATACGGATCTGGAAACGCTGGGCAACCCCTCCGTTGTTCAAAACGAAAAAACCATCAAGAAAAAAATCCTCGTCAACCAGCTCAATCATATCCATTTCAAAAACGAAACCATCCGCATCTATTTTAAACATATCCGTGATGAACACATCATTTCTTTAGACGCCGCTCCCCAGCCCTGTTTCGGGGAAAAGCTGGTCTGTCTCTGGCAGGATCCGCCTGACATCCGCCAATTGCTCACAGCTTACCAGCTTCATCATTTCATCGTCATTGATAATCAAAATATAATTATTGCCGATGCCGAACTCCGCGGTCTAAACAAGCGGGGCATCTGTCTCACCCTGCCGGAAATATCCACACAAACCACTTCCAGAAAAACCCGGCGCTACGCCTGCGATAACCTGAACGCGCAGTTAATTCAAAACGGCGTCATTTTTCCGGGAACGCTCATTGATTTCAGCGCCGATGCCTTTAAAGTCGGGATCCAATCCTCACCCTCGGAATCATTCCAATGGATGAATACCAAAGACAACCTCAATCTGATCCTCTCAAACGGAAAAGGGACCATTTATTCGGGCGAATGTACTATTCTCAAGCAGCAAGGGAGCGGCACCAGAAAAACCATTATTCTAAAGCCTATACATGACACCATCCAGCGGTTTAATCCCCGGGAATATCGCAGTAAACGTCTTACGTTTACGCCCTCACCGGATATTTGTTTCACTCACCCGTTAAGCCACAAATTTATCAATTTAAAAATAATTGACCTGTCCGGCTCCGGCATTTCGGTGGAAGATGACGAAACCAATTCGGTGCTGCTGCCAGGCATGATTATCCCTTCCATGACCTTGAACTTTGCGGGCAGTTTTCGTTTTCAGTGCAAAGCCCAGGTGGTTTACAGAAAAGCCTTTACGACGGAGGCGCAAAAAACCATCATCAAATGCGGCATTGCTTTTCTCGACATGGACCCTGATGACCACATGCGGCTGCTCTCGCTGCTGCATCAGACCGTGAATAAAAATTTCTATATCTGCAATGAAGTGGATATGGAAGATTTATGGACGTTTTTCTTTGCCAGCGGGTTTATATATCCAAAAAAATACGCCTTCATCCATGAAGACAAAAAAAAAATCAAGACCATCTATGAGCGGCTCTATACCAGAAACTCCAATATCACCCGGCACTTCACCTGGCAGAAAAAAGGGGAAATTCTCGGCCATTTGTCCATGCTGCGTTTTTACCAGAACACATGGATGATTCAGCATCTGGCCGCCATATCATCCAAGGAGCAGCTCCGGGTCGGCATCGATATCCTCAAACAGATCGGATCCTATGCCTATGATTGCCACCGCCTTTATTCCAGTCACATGGATTATCTGATCTGCTATTTCCGGCCGGAAAATCATTTTCCCAACCATTTTTTTGGCGGCGCGGCCCGCAGTATCCAAAATCCGAAGGCCTGCTCCATTGATACCTTCGCCTATTATCATTATCGTAAATCCGCGCTTGCGCCACCCGGCCTGCCGGACGAGTGGACATTAAAGGCCCCCGAATACCGGGATATGACGGAGTTGGAAAATTTTTATGAGCGTCAGTCGGGCGGGCTCACGCTGGAAGCGCTGGATCTGATGCCCGAAGAAGAAATGGCCAAGCGCCATGACCTGTCCGCCGAGTATTTAAAAATTGATTTAAAAAGGGAGCGGCGGCTGTATGCGTTAAAGCACAATAATGTCTTGAAAGCGGTTTTCATGCTGAACCTGTCAAACTTCGCCCTCAATATGTCCGACCTGACCCACTGCATCAGCGTATTTGTCATTGACCCGGAAGATCTCCCGGCATCCATTCTGAAATCCGCGGTCTCCTCACTGTCATCCTATTACAAAGAAAAAAAGTTTCCCGTACTGGTATTCCCCATGGAATACGCCGTCATGCATTCTTTAAAATATGAAAAAACCTACGATCTATGGGCATTAAGCATGCAGCACACGGATGATTATTTTAGAAATTTTAAACACCTTGCCGGATGAGTGATTGAAAACAATCAAGACCACGCCGGAATCAGATTAAAGACATATATAAAGGGGAAAGATGACCATGCTGTCCGCACACAGCTATTTAATGGAAAACGATCAGGAAACCCTGAGGCTGAAACTCAAAACAGACCGCGCGACTTTAGAAAAACAGGCGCTGTGGGCAGGCATCAAACCGGGAATGCGGGTTGCGGATGTGGGATGCGGGGCAGGACAGACAACGTATTTTTTAAATCATTTAATCCAGCCCGGCGGCGAAATCGTGGGCATCGACAGTTCAGAGGACAGGATAAAGCATGCACGGATGAATTTTGAAAACGACACCACAACATTTGTCTGCCGGAATGTCACGGAGGCGTTGGATGATATCGGCGCCTTTGATTTCATCTGGGTGCGGTTTTTCCTGGAATATTACAGAAACAACGGTTTTGAGATTGTTAAAAATATCGTAAAAATCCTAAATCCAGGCGGCATTCTCTGCCTGATTGACCTGGACCATAATTGCCTGAGCCATTATGGGGCATCGCCGCTACTCATGAACACCCTTGCCGAAATCATGGGCCAACTGGAAACCCATCACAATTTTGACCCCTACGCCGGAAGAAAATTATATTCTTATCTCTATGATTTACATTTTGAAGAGATTGACATGGACTTGTCCGCCCACCACCTTATTTTTGGAAAGTTGAATAAAACAGATGAATTCAACTGGAAAACAAAGGCAAAAACGGCGGTCAGAAATTCCGGATATAATTTTAGCCGGTTTGCGGGCGGGTTTGATGAATTTTTTGATGAATTCAAGGCGTTTTTTTTAAATCCCCGGCGGTTTACCTATACCCCTGTTATTTTATGCAGGGGGCAAAAACCAGGCTGATTCGAATGGCCAATCTAATCAGTTAATCCGCAATGCCTCACCGCACTATTATCCAGCATGGCCGGCAGCCCGCCCTTTTCTTCCGGCACAAACCCGAACGACTGTTGCCAGACCTCCCCGTCTTCCATGCAGAAATACACCGTCACATCCGGCGCAATGGACCGGATGTGGGCGATGATGGCGCGGTAAAAACGGATGCGAAGGGGTTTAAAATAGCGCATCTTGCCGTCCATGCCTTTAATAAATTCCCCATATACAATGGCGGACGCGTCAAACCGTTTTTCAATAACAGGTTTTAAGGCGGGCATGAAACGGAACGTTCCCATGCTGATCCACACGATATGCTCTGGGGAAACAGCCGCAAACATCCGAGAGATCACATCCCGGTAGTCATTCTCGCACCCTGGATAAATCACCATGGGGTCAAAATGAAAGGCCACGGGATAACCGGCGGCCACGCATCGGGCCGCGGCGGCAAGGCGCGCGTTCAGGCTGGACGTTTTCCGTTCGTTCTCTTTTATCACCTTTTCGGTGTTTAACGACCAGGACAAAATGGTTTTGCGATGATGGGTAAGTCCCAGCAGATGATCGATATTCACGGTTTTGGTCTTTAATTCCAGGATTGCGCTGCTTTGTTTCGCAAACTTTGAAATAAGTGTCGCCGCATAGGGGTAGATGGTTTCCCAGATCAAACTGTCCGTGAATTCGCCGGTTCCGATGCGCTTCACCTGATGGCTCGCGAAAACCTCATCCAGGGCCTTGTCCATTTCCTCGAAATTGACGAAATACTGCAGTACCGGGGGATGAAAATAGGACTGCAAAATGCAGTAGGAACAATCCATGGTGCAAAATGTTCCGATATGCAGGATGGTATAATTGCAGCAGGTATAATAATCGGTGCCGGGGCATGGCCGGACAAATTTTCCTTTGTTCCGGGTCAGCCACAGGCTCGTTTTGCCCGCATCCACGGGGCTTTCAGACCGGGTAACGGGATCATACACTTCCTTGGGATCGGAAACAATCTGAAATGGCATGTCCAGGCGGGCGCAAATGGCGCTAACCGCTGGAAAATCCAGAACGTCCCGATCAACGTATAAACAGGTTATCTTCAACGTCTTTGTCTAATATTTTTTTAAAGTCAGGGTGATGGACAAGCGGATTCAGGATATCCGTGCAGGCTTTAAACTGGCTGATATCCTGAAATGTCAGGGAAAGGGTAAATCGCGTGCCTTCAAAATTGGCGGGAGGAAGCAGCCGGATGCCCTCCGGCAGATTCAGGCGCATCAGCCGCTCCTGAAACTGTTTTTCAAACCGCATCATTTCCGGATACCTTAGCCGCTGCAAATTATTCCGGATTTTCTGAATTTTCTGGGGCCGGTCAAGGCTTTCATCCATCATAATATCCGCTGTCACGCCCCCGATCACTTGAATAATGGGAATTCGGCCAGCCGCCGAAATCTCCCGGGAGAGAGTCAGCATTTCTTTCTGGTGGTTTAACGTGGGTTTCAGGGTTTCAAACAAATTCAGAAATGCAAGGGCTGGGTTCCGGTCAAGACTTCCCAGTTCAAGGGCGATGGTCAGCGGAAGCGCACCTGAAGCAATGGGAGCCATCATCTCGGCATGGAGCGTGGTCAGTTTTTTCAGTTTTTTGACAAGTTCCGGATTGACGTCAAGGCCAGCTTTCCGGGCCTCAAGGGAAAGCGTCCGGTCGTCACCAAAAAACGCGGATAATTTTAATACAGCGGCCGATTGTTCAACCGCATTCAGGGCACGATTGCCTGCGTTGTCCGCGATGGCCATCCGGCAGCAGTCCAGATCACTTACACCTTCCCCCGCAATCCGGGCATCAATAGCGTCCAGGCCCAGGTCACGGCAGGCGGAAATCCTTTTAAACCCGCTGATAATAATAAATTTATCAGAACCAGCAACCCGAAGCAGGGGCGGAGAAAGCAGCCCCACCTCCCGGATGGAGGCCATCAGGCCTTCGGCAGGTGTGGGTGTGGATATTTGATAAGTCGTATCGGTTACATCCACGCGGCTGAGCGCAATGGTCTTAAAAAAAACAGAGGCTGGCGACGGATGGGCGGCTGGAAGGGCGTTTTTCATTTGGTAAGGGCGGTCAATGCTTCCATATATTTCTCAAACGTCTTTTGAATCACTTCATCCGGCAATGCCGGGGCGGGCGGGGTTTTGTCCCAGTGGATGGAAGTCAGATAATCCCGCAAATACTGTTTGTCATAACTGTTCTGAGAACCGCCGGGTTTGTACGTGGCTTTCGGCCAGAACCGGGACGAATCCGGGGTCAAGACCTCATCAATCAAAATGACCTCATCATTGCGGATGCCGAATTCAAACTTGGTGTCGGCGATAATAATTCCTTTTTCCGCGGCCAGGGCTTCCCCCTTTTGATAAATGGCGATACTTAAATTTCTGACTTTTTCAGCCAGATCGCGGCCAACCAGGCGAACGGCTTCATCAAAATCAATATTAATATCATGGGTGCCCATGGCTTCCTTGGTGGAGGGCGTAAAGATGGGTTCCGGCAGTTTATCGGATTCCTTGAGTCCAGCGGGAAGGCGAATGCCGCATACCTCCCCGTTTTCCTTGTATGACTGCCAGCCGGACCCGGTGATATAGCCCCTCACAACGCACTCAATGGGAAGGGGTTTTGCCTTATGAACCAGCATACTTCTGCCCCGCAAAATATCCGCGTAAGGGCGGCAGGCGGCGGGATAATCCTCAACATTGCTGGATATCAAGTGATTGGGAACGATGGATTCCATCACCTTAAACCAGAAGAGAGAAATCCGGGTTAATATCTCCCCTTTCCGGGGGACCGGGTTGGGCATCACCACGTCATAGGCGGAAATACGGTCTGAAGCGACCATTAACAGCGCATCGCCCAGGTCGTAAATATCCCTGACCTTGCCGCGCTGAAGTAAATGTAAATCCGGAAACTCGGTTTGAAAAATGGCATTGGCTGACATCAATATAATAACTCCGTACAGGTTGGCGGTAATTCCAAAATTTCGCGGCTAAGCGTTATACTGCCGATTAAACTCGTGGATATATTTTTTCAAAATAACAAGGTCGTCAGGCAGAACCTCAATGAACTCAATGCCTGCTTCAAACATTTTTCCTTCTCCCCGGTTGGTATAGGCGACCTTCCCTTTAATTTCAATGACCTCGTCTTCAATGCCGATGGAAATCAACAGGGTATATTTGGTGTCAATGGGCTCATGGGTTTCCAGTTGCAGGCCGCTTTCGCTGATATTTAAGGTTCTGCCCATCCCCTGATTCCATTCCTTGCCGTCCGGATCAATGGCGACATACGATAAAAGATTTAATGCATCAAATCTCTCATGCTTGCGTTTATTATTTCCCATGAATAAACTCCTTATGGTTAAAAATCATTTATTATGCACTTCGCATTTAAAAATTGATTGAACCGCTGTTTTGATACCTACAAAAAAAATCAAAAAGAATCAATTATCATTCCTCATTAGCAGGCTGATTTTTTAAAATATCCATCAACCTTCCGGTGGTTATGGACATGCAGGTGAAGGTGTGCTGGATCATGTTTTTAAGCATTGTTGAGAGCTTGTCATATTCTTTTTTAAACCCGATCAGCTTAACCGGCTGGGTTGAAAAATCTCTCGAAACAAATACTTCGGCGGAATGGGGTTCATGGGATGTGTTTAAAAACGGAACATTGCCGATAAAATCACCGGCGGTCAGGGTACACAGCAAAACAAACCGGTGATCCAGTTTTCTGATGATAACGGCTTTACCGGAAATTATTTTCAGCACCGAATGATCCGGATGATCCGGCAATGGAAATGGTTTCAGCGCGCCCATATTTTTCTGGGGAGCGAGTTTCTCAAGCACTGCGCTGGCGCAGCCATGGGTAACCTGCCGCAACCGATTGTCAAATGAGGTTAAAAGATTCTTAAATTCCTCGGACAGCTTGGAATATTCCTCCAGAATACGGTGATAATCCAAAACCCCCAACTGGACCCGTCCCATGGCCGTAACCGTGGCGCTGCGGACATTGCTTTTTGTTTGCAGGGAAGTAATGCTGCCGATAAACGCGCCATCGGATAATTTATTGATGGGAACCTGGCCCTCGGGCATCAGCCGAACCACTTCCACCATCCCCCCCAGTATGACCCACAGCCAGCTCCCGTACTTTTCCTGGACAACGATTTCCTGGCCGTCTTCAAATTCATCTTCATCAACGATATACAAATAATCCACCAGGGGCCCGTTGATAATGGGCAGCCCCGAAGCGTCCTTTAACTCCATGGCCGGCTTGCGGGATTCGGAACTTCCCACCGTCCGGATCAGCCCGTCATCCAGCATCCGCAGTCCGTCAAGAATAATTTCCATCCGGCTTTTGGGAATATTCTTCTCCACAAGAATCGGTTCTTCACTGAATTCGAAATGGGCATCCAACCATCCGAAAAAGGAATATAAGACTTGAAGTCCAGTCGCATCCTGGAATTCAGCCGCCACCGGATTGCCATCCTCGCAGTAGATCAGACCCATATCCGGGGTATGCGCGCTGGAAATCCGCATAATGCCCGTGCTTCCCATTCCGCCCAGAAGCTGAAGTAATTCCGCCAGACCCAGGAACCGTAAACTGCCGCTTAATACAATGTTTGAAACCATAGTTTTAATTTATTGCGCCCAGTTAAATTCTTTTTGAAGGGATTGCAGTGTAAGCTTCAGCACCTGTTGCAATGTGGCTCCCACGCCGTCTCCGGATAAGGCGCTGGCGGAAAAAAACGGCACTTTAAGCTGACGGTTGAGTTCGTATTCCATTTTTTCAATGGACATGATCGGCAGCCCCTTCTGCTCCAGATCCCGTTTGTTGTATTGAAGCACCAGCGGGATTTTACGGATGCTAAGGCCCATCTGAAGAAGGTTTTCATGCAGGTCTTTGAGGGAAATCATATTTTTCTCCCGCCTAACCGCAAGGGAGTCGGCCACGAACACCACCCCGTCCACGCCTTTTAAAACAAGCTGACGGGTTGCCTTGTATTTCACCTGACCAGGAACTGTATACAATTGCACCTTGACGTCACAGCCTTTGATTTTGCCGAGACCAAGGGGTAAAAAATCAAAAAACAGGGTCCGGTCGCCTTCCGTGTCAATGGAAATCATCTTGCCGACCACCTGCTTTTTGAAAGCTTTGTGAATATAATCAAGATTTGTTGTTTTACCGCTGCGTCCAGGTCCATAATACACGATCTTGCATTCAATCTGCCGATTTTTGAGATTAATAACCGCCATAAAATGCTCCAATGGGATCCAAGGTAAAATTCAAATTTCTGTTAACAGGAAGAAATGCCGCTGTTTAAAATCTATCAGGAAACGACTTTAATAATTTTAATTTCCAGGCTGGTATCGCCTTTTTTGGGGCCGGCGCTGATTTCACTTCTGGAGGACACATACCCTTCCCCCGAAAAAATGGCCATGGAAGAATAAAATACCATATCCTTAAAAAGATCGCCCGGCTTAATGCTCTCAATAAGTTCTTTTTCCTTTCGGGGAATAATCATGCGAATATATTGTCCGGACTGAAAACTGACCTCCATCTCGATTTTTTCCCCTTCCCGGCTTCCCCTGGGCAAGGCAAAACGGGTGGAATTAATATCCAGGAGTTCATCCTCATCCAGTTCCGAATCCGGCTCCACTGTCTGCTGGGATTCCAGGCCGTCGATCTCCAGCTCCAGATTCAGGCCTTTTAATTTAATCAAATCATTAAAATAATTTTGAATAACGGAGATTTCGGATGGCGGGAACATACCCGCTTTCCGCCATTTCTGATACAGGGACACGGCGTAATCCGCATAATTCTGTTCAAGCCAGCACCACAGAATATTTTTGGCCGCATCCAGGCGCAGCGCGTCCTGATCCAGCAGCCGGTTGAACTCTTCGATGGCTTTATCATACTGCCCGAATTTCGCGAGAGCGATGGCGCCACCCAGGGACGCAGAGCCTTTCGCGGCGGGATCATCAAAGCTGTACATTTCTTTCATCAACGATTGCGCATCCGGAGAGGCTTCGGGAGGTTTATTGGATCCATCCAGCCGTTGAATGGTCTTTTTCAGAGATTCAATACGCACGGATAATTTTTCCAAAAGACCGTCTCTGTTTCGAATATTCTGACTGGATTTAATCAGTCCTTCGATAATACGAAACTTTTCCAGGGACTCCACCAGCAGCCCCTGGGTCTGATAGATTTCCGCTTCCTGAAAATAGGCTTTAATTTTTTCCCCAAGATTCATTTACGTGTCCATTGCCGGTTACGGATTCAGGTCAGCAGGCCGCCAAATCACTACCTAAACAACCCTTTCAGGCATTTTTATATTGCAACCCGCACAATATTCCGTTTATTCTCTGAAACAATGTTTGTTCAATCCTTATTTATTAAGTACTTATAATCAGGAAACTTGTCAAGCATCCTGATCAATTATGGAATATATCATTCATAATAAAAAAACAATGTTAAAGGAGACGGTAATGGACAAAAAAGTAACGGTAATCGGCGCGGGAAACGTCGGTGCCACGACGGCCCAGCGGCTGGCGGAAAAAGAACTCTGCGATGTGGTGCTCATTGATATCGCGGATGGCCTCCCCCAGGGCAAGGCCCTGGATCTGGTGGAAGCGGCGCCCATTGAAAAACACGATGCATTTATTCATGGAACAAATACTTATGCGGCTTCCGCAGGTTCCGACATCATTATCATCACCGCCGGCATCCCGCGGAAACCGGGCATGAGCCGGGATGATCTCATCAAGACCAATATGAACATCATGCGGACGGTCACGGCCGAAGCGGCAAAATTGTCCCCGGACGCGGTGCTGATTATCGTCAGCAATCCCCTGGACGCCATGTGCCATGTGGCTTTTGACACCAGCGGGTTCCCCAAGAACCGGGTCATCGGCATGGCCGGTGTGCTGGATTCCGCACGGTTCCGGGCATTTATCGCCATGGATCTGAATGTTTCCGTTGAAAACACCCACGCGTTTGTGCTGGGCGGCCACGGCGACACCATGGTGCCCCTGCCCCGGTATTCCACGGTGGCCGGGATTCCCATCACTGAACTCATGAGTCCGGAAAAAATTGAAGCCCTGGTAGACCGCACCCGCAAAGGCGGCGGCGAGATCGTCAGCCTTTTAAAAACCGGCAGCGCATTTTACGCCCCGTCCGCCGCGGCCGTGGAAATGGCCGAGGCAATACTTAAAGACAAGAAAAAAATCCTGCCCTGCGCGGCCTATCTGGAAGGCGAATACGGCATCACCGGCCTGTTTATCGGCGTGCCCGTCAAACTGGGAGCCAAAGGCGTCGAAGAGATTATTGAGATCAAGCTGACGGTTGACGAAAACGCCGCGCTTCAAAAATCAGCGGATGCTGTCAAAGAACTGGTGGAGGTTCTGAAAAAGCTGGCGGAATAGGCACTCCTGCTTTCTTATTTAAGGCCATTGATATTATTGACTGCTTAATGCATTGAAAAGCGCTCTGGCCAAATCCAGATTGATCCCGGGGGTTTCGGCGAGTTCTTCCACCGAAGCCCCCCGCATTTTCTGAAAACTTCCGAATTTCTTCATCAACGCCGCTTTACGCGTTTTGCCGATGCCGGGAATGTCATCAAGAGCGGAGTGCAGGGCGGTTTTTCCTCGCTTTTGGCGGTGGAACGTGATGGCAAACCGGTGGGCCTCATCCCGGATGCGCTGAAGCAAAAACAACGCCTCCATGTCCTTGCCGAAATTCACCGGATTGACCCGGCCGGGCAAATAAATCTTGTCGGCCGGCTCATTCCGGTCCACATCTTTTTTGGCAATGCCGATGATGGTAAAAGAATCCCTCAGGCCCAGCCGCTCGATCACCGATACCGCGATATTGAGCTGTCCCCTGCCCCCGTCCACCATGAGCAAATCTGGCAGATCGGCGTTCTGATTGCTTTTTTTAAACCGCCGCCCTAGAACTTCGTTCATGGACGCGTAATCATCCTGGAGGTCAACGGTTTTAATGATGTATTTCCGGTAATTTTTCTTTTCCGGACGGCCGTCCATAAACACCACCATGGCGGACACCAGATTGCTGCCCGCCATGCCGGAATTGTCAAAACATTCAATGCGCCTGGGCGGATTTTTTAATTGCAGCCGCCGCGCCAGAACCGCAAGCAGCTCAGCGCCTGCCGCCATTTCATCCATGATCCGGGTGAGCCGGGTTTGCGCGTTTTCAACAGCCATGGAGAGCAACCGCAGCTTGTCCCCGCGTTTCGGCGCAATAACATGAACCGCCGTTCCCCGTATCTCCGAAAGCCAGGCGGCAGTTACCATTTCATCCTCAAGATGCAGGGGAACAATAATCTCTTTAGGGATATAATCGGATTTGCCGTAATATTGTTTCACAAACGCATCAATGATTTCATGGTCCGGGGATATCTCATTCTTGAAAACAAACTGGCGCACGGCCTGCAAAAAACCATTCCGCACCAGAATCGCCACCACCACCACAAGCATATCATGTCGCACAATGGCAATAACATCCCGGTCCACGAAATCCTGGGTGACCGCGACCTGTTTTTCCACGGTATTTTTAAGGGCGAAAATTTTATCCCGCAGCCGGGCAGCCTCTTCAAAAGCCTGCCGTTCCGACGCCGCCGTCATTTCAGCGGTGAATTTCCCGATTAAATCGCGGACCCGGCCATTTAAAAACATCCGGACTTCATCCACCATTTCCCGGTATTTCTCCCGGTCCACGGGATAGCAGCAGGGAGCAAGGCACAGCCCCATTTGATAATTCAGGCACGGCCGGGACCGGGGCATCACTTCTCCGGACTGGCATTTGCGCAGTTTAAAGGCTTTATTAATAATTTTAATGGTGTCCCGGACAGACCCCGGCGATGTATACGGGCCGAAATACAGGGCTTTATCATTTCCGGTTTTGCGCACGACTTGCAGGCAGGGATAATCGGTGGTGATGTCAATACGGATGGACGGATACCGTTTATCGTCCTTTAAGAGAATATTATATCTCGGCTTGTGCTTTTTAATCAGGGTGGATTCGAGGATTAACGCTTCATTTTCCGAAGGCGTGACAATGGTTTCAAAAGAAGCGATCTGCCCCACCAGCACACCGGTTTTCAGATCCGGGTAAGACTGCCGGATAAAATAAGACGACAACCGTTTGCGTAAATTGGCCGCCTTGCCCACATAAATAATTTTCCTCCGGTCGTCCTTCATGAGATAAACGCCGGGACCGGAGGAAATGGACGGCAATTGAAGGGCAAGCTGGTTTTCCACGGTCTTCAGCTCTCAAAATCAAGCACATGCATTTTTTTTAACGCAATAATCCGGTCCCGGATTTCCGCCGCTTTTTCAAACGCCAATTCCTTGGCCGCCGCGTTCATCTGTTTTTCCAGGGAAGCGATCTGGGTTTCCAGATTTTCGTAAGACGCATAGGTGGCCATGGATTCATTCACCTGCATGGCGGCCTGGCTGTTCATGGAGGGATAGAACCGGGACAACAGTGCCCCGGAAATTTCCTTGATAATGGTTGCGGGCTCAATGCCGTGGTCTTCGTTATACCGGGTCTGAATTTTCCGCCGGCGCATGGTTTCATCAAACGCATTTTGCATGGAGGGGGTTATGACCTCCCCATACATCAGCACCTTGCCGTTAATATTTCTGGCAGCCCTTCCGCAAGTCTGAATCAGGGACCGGGCTGAACGGAGAAAACCTTCCTTGTCTGCATCCAGAATGGCCACCAGAGACACTTCCGGGATATCCAGGCCTTCCCGCAGCAGATTGATGCCGATCAGCACATCAAAGGCTCCGGTTCGCAATTCTTGAATAATTTCAAGTCGCTCCAGGGTTTTAATATCCGAATGCAGGTATTTGACGGCAATCCCCAGATCCGTATAATAATCCGTCAAATCCTCGGCCATTCGTTTGGTCAGGGTGGTGACCAGCACCCGTTCTTTTTTCTGGATACGCAGCCCAATTTCATCGAAGAGATCGTCCACCTGCCGTTTCGCGTCCCGGAATTCAATGAGCGGGTCAATGAGCCCCGTGGGCCGGACAATCAGCTCATGGACTTCACCCTTGCTCTTTTCCATCTCATAATCCGCCGGGGTTGCCGAAACATAGACCACCTGATTCACCCGTGCGGCGAATTCATCAAACCGCAGGGGCCGGTTGTCCAGAGCCGACGGCAGGCGAAACCCGAATTCCACCAGGGTTTCCTTGCGGGACCGGTCCCCTTTGTACATGCCGCCGATCTGGGAAACGGCGATGTGGCTTTCGTCAATAAAAAGCAAAAACTCTTCCGGGAAATAATCGAGCAGGGTGGGCGGCGGTTCGCCTGGAGCACGGCCGGTTATATGCCTGGCGTAATTTTCAATGCCGTTGCAGTAGCCGATTTCCTGAATCATTTCCAAATCAAACCCGGTTCGTTCTTCAATACGCTGGGCTTCAATGAGCTTTCTGTTTTTAACAAAATAATCGATCCGGTCTTTCAACTCCGCGTTCACATCCTCAAAAATACGATCCCGGGTGCGCTGATGGGTCACATAATGGCTGGCCGGATAGATATGCACCCGGTCCATGGCCTTCTTCTGATTGCCGGTGAGGGGATCGATCTCAGACAAGCCGTCAATCGTGTCCCCAAAAAATTCCACCCGCACGGCCGTGTCTTCTTCATACGCTGGAAAAATCTCCACCCGGTCCCCCCGGACCCGGAACACGCCCCGGTGAAAATCCATGTCATTGCGTTCGTACTGAATTTCCACCAGCTTTGAAATCAACTGGTCCCTTGAAAAATCCGCATCCTTTTCCAATTCGATGCGCATGGCAATATAATCTTCTGGCGCGCCCAGGCCGTAAATGCAGGACACGCTGGCCACCACCAGCACATCGGGCCGGGACAGCACCGACCGGGTGGCGGAATGGCGCATTTTGTCGATCATTTCATTGATGGACGAATCCTTCTGAATATAGGTGTCCGATACCGGCAGATACGCCTCCGGCTGATAATAATCATAATAGGAAACAAAATATTCCACGGCATTTTCCGGGAACAGGCCTTTGAATTCGTTGTAAAGCTGGGCGGCCAGGGTTTTGTTCGGGGCCAGGATCAGGGTGGGTTTTTGGACTTTTTGGATGATATGGGCCATGGTGAAGGTTTTGCCGGAGCCAGTGACCCCCAGCATCACCTGGTGGGGGCGTCCTTCCAGAACGCCTTGGCTGATGGCCTCAATGGCTGATGGCTGATCGCCCTTGGGCGTCATGTCGGAGATGATTTTAAAAGGGGTCATGGCAAAAAATTGTATTGATGTAAAATGGGTTCGGCGGTGTGAATACTCAGAATTCAGGAATGAGGGAACACCCGATAGATATCTTTTCGATGCAAAACCCTCATAAAAACAATGGCATGGCCTTCATCTTTAATGCCAATACGATAATCCCCAACTCTGATTCGATAATAGGATTTATGGCCTTGTATCTTTTTCAAATGGTTGATCGCGGACAGAGTTTCATAACGCGGCACGTCTTCAAAACATACCGTGCATAATGACTCATGGGATCCTCTAAAAATTCATTTTTTGAAAAATGAATTTTTCGGAAGACAAAATTTTTAAAAACTTGTTTTTCTCGGGTAATCATTGTGAGTATTCATCGTATTTCGGATGTCGTTTTGCCA
>Ga0209467_1001343_pt1 | contig 22004 bp, 14 predicted proteins | sample Higcelwee11metaG_FD_187175 | JGI IMG/M metagenome (GOLD analysis project Ga0209467, IMG submission 187175) | Freshwater pond sediment microbial communities from the University of Edinburgh, under environmental carbon perturbations - High... | ecosystem: Environmental > Aquatic > Freshwater >... | reverse complement strand
CGGGGTGCAGCATCTGGTCAATATGGTCGGGCGTAACGCGGAGGAGCGCTTCGTCTTTCGTGATCAGCTTCTCGGCCACCATGTCGACGGCCATCTTGACGGCGGCGGCTCCGGTGCGCTTGCCAACGCGAGTCTGCAGAATGAAGAGCTTGCCCTGCTGGACCGTGAACTCCATGTCCTGCATGTCGCTGAAGTGCTTCTCCATGCGGTTCTTGATGGCGACCAGCTGGTCGTAGACGACCTTGTTGCGCTTGGCCAGGGTCGCAATCTTCTCCGGGGTCCTGATGCCAGCGACGACGTCTTCGCCCTGGGCGTTCATCAGGTACTCACCGTAGAACTCGTTCTTGCCGGTAGAGGGGTCACGGCTGAAGCAGACGCCTGTGCCCGAATCATCGCCCCAGTTGCCGAAGACCATCGACTGCACGGTAACGGCCGTTCCCTTGAGGTTCTTGATATTGTTCAGCTCACGGTACTTGATGGCCCGATCGTTCATCCATGAGCCGAAGACGGCTCCCATGGCGCCAAACATCTGCTCTTTGGGATCCTGGGGAAAGTCTTTCTTGGTATGCTTCTTGACTATTGCCTTGTAGGTCTCGACCAGCTTCTTGAGATCGTCAGTGGTAAGCGCCGTATCGAGCTCGACCTTCTTGGCCTTCTTGGCGGCCGCGAGCACGTGCTCAAAATCGTCGTGCGGTACCTCGAGCACCACATCACCGTACATCTGGATAAATCGGCGATATGAATCCCAGGCGAATCGCGCGTTGCCGGTCTTCTTGGCCAGGCTTTCAACGGCCCTGTCGTTGAGGCCGAGGTTCAGGATGGTATCCATCATGCCAGGCATGGACTGTGCAGCGCCGGAACGAACCGACACGAGAAGCGGGTCACTCGGGTCGCCCAGTTTCTTGCCCATCGACTTTTCGAGGCGCGCCAGATGCTCCGCAACCTCATCTTCGAGGCCAGCGGGGTATTTCTTCTTGTTTTCATAGAATGCCGCGCAGACATCGGTGGAAACGGTAAATCCCGGTGGTACGGGGATACCGAGGTTTGTCATTTCCGCAAGGTTGGCGCCCTTGCCGCCAAGCACCTCTTTCATCTTCGCATCACCTTCGGCCTTGCCTTCGCCAAAGTAGTACACATACTTGATCTTTGCCATTGAGTGGGAACCTCCGTCAATATGTAAAGTTATATGAAACGACAATCTCTGTCAAGAAACCGCACGGAAGGCGACGATACTCAAGGAAAATGATCAGTTGCGGAAATAGTTATATATTGATTGCAAGAGTAATGACCGTCAGGTCAGAACCAGATATCTGATTGACGAATGACTCGAACTTTACATTGACCTTCTCGCACGCCTCGGAGAGGTATGACAAATAATACAAGCCGAGGTCGGTGTTCGATTCGGCCTCTGGAAGCTCCTTGTAGAAATCCTGCAGACTCTTTTTCTTGAGGTCGGCGCTCTTCTTTTCATCGAAGGCCTCCTTCCTCTTTTCATATTCAGATTCCTTGTTGTATATCGTTATGTGCAGTCGGCCTTGCGTGCCTATCGATGTACCGCGCGAACCGAGTTTCCAGGATATCGAGACGAGCTCACCTCGACGCTGCAATGAATCGATGACCTGCCGGCGTACATTGGGATCGAACAGGACGGCGTTCATGTCAACGGCGCCCTTGAATATGAGCTTCGCCTCACGCTTAAGGTTGTTGTTCTCGGCATTGGCGGCAAGTTCCATCACATTCAGGGCCACATACTCCGCAATTTTTGCCTTTTCCATATATTCGGCAAGTCCAGCGCGCACTTCCTTGATCAAGGCGTCGTAGCCATCCGATCCCTTGAATTTGGCGAGTATGAACCAGGTGAACGGACGCAGCGTGTTCAGGAATTTTTCCGACAGCAACAGCTGTATGTTCTTCTCTTCGGGCAGAAGATTCGAGTTCCTGCTTATGAAGGCATGCATCGGAGCCAGCACCGACTGTTTGATCTCGTCAATGTCGTGCTCTTTGTCCTTGCATATGCTTTGCAGGTACGCATCGTTGAGCTTGGTCTTGTCATCGATGATGTTGGCCGGATTCTTGCGGTTCCAGTTCTTGATGACGTCGCTGGCAAGCACCCGCTGGAAGATGTACACGTCATATTGGCGGTACATCATCGTGTAGGTGACAAGTTTCGATATATCCATCACTTCCTGGCGGATCGTGACGAATTCGCTATTGGCTATTTCCACCTTCGATATGTAATCGGCGAGCATCATCCGCTGCAGACTGACTGGCGTGAAGTGATCAAGGAGGATGCCGGACTCTTCGACATTGTCGGCGAGCTTGAATTTTCTGAGCTTCTTGTTGTTCTTTATGAAGAAGGTTGTGCCAATGTCGGTGAGAACGACCTTGACAGGCAGCTCTATGATGGCTTTACGCTCTTGCGAACTCATCCGGACAAAGCCCCCTGGCCGATCCAGTATATCCGATCACAGCCCCGATGTAAAACGGTATTGACCTGATGGCGTCCCGCTCCTACTATCCCCATACGTCATGTTTCGGCCAAGACTGGTATTTCTATTAGCGATCATCATATTTTCCTCTGTTGCGGGGCGCTCTGTGCATGCGCAGGATGGAGCGACAGTGCCGCTCGTCATATCTCGCTACAGAGCGGCTCTTGACCATGCATCGGCTGCGGCCTTGGCTACGAGCATCGTCATGTCCAGCAACGGAAGGGTCGATGCGTATGATGCCGGTGGTCCCGGTCTGGTTGCCGGCTATGTCATCAAGCCAGCAGGTGCCGACACCATGCCCGATCCACCGATCGCGATAGTTGCGCGGGCCACCGGTGCCGGTGGTACGCTCTGGCCCGAGGCCGCCTGGCTTGCCGTTTTACAGCGGCTTGTTGACAATCCACCTGTACGGGGAGCGACGATGTTGCTGGTCACTTCCGGTTTCGCCGAACCTGCCGAGCGGCCGGCTAACCAGGTACCGGGGGCGCCTTTTCTGCATGGGGCCACCATCATGGAGACACTGGCTGATGCGCGTGTGGGAGCGATCGTACTTCTTGATATCGATGGGCCGAGCATAGGGGCGCGCCTCGACGCGGAGTCGCGCGGGCACGAGACTCCACGACAGGCTGTCCTGCTGGTCAGGAAGGCTTCCGCATCGCTCGGCCTCAAGCTGGAAGAAAACCCTGTCGGCGGGTTTTATGCCGCAGCTGGCCTGGCCGCGGGCAACCCGATACTGGCGCCCTGGCTCCAGGCCGGGTTGCCTGCAGTTGCCATCGGCTCGATGAGCATGACCGGCCATGCCGAACAAGTATCCGAGGTCGACTATGTGTCCCTTGTCGCAGCGATTGCCGGGCGGGCGTCGGCGATATCTGCCGATGGTGACCGTGATGTCAACTATTTCAGGTACCCGCTGCCAACCGGCGTGATGACCATAAGCGACCGGGCCATAGTGTTGATGATGCTGGGAAGTGCCGTTGCGATCGTGCTTGCAGCTTCCATAGGGCCATTGCGTCGAAAGCCGCTGTCCAGCGCGGCCGTAACCCGGGAAGCAGCTATCGCGGTCTTGCTCGCGCTGACGGCCATCGTCGGTTCGCACCTGCTCGTCGAGGCGGCCCGGCTCCTGGTACTCCGGCTGGGGCTCAAAGCGCAGCCGATGATGGCGACGGTCGGGATGCAAACACTGCTGCACGGCATCGTTTTCGGGATACGACTGGCTGTATCGCTTGCCGTCTTTTACGCGGCATCAGGGTTGTTGTCCAGGCTTGGCCTCCACGCAACACATGGACGCTACGAGGCGGCCATTGCCGCCTTGTTGCTGCTCTGCATCGACGCTCTGGTAGCCATGGCAATCATTCCGATGCTGGTTCCTATGCTGCTGGTTTCGATGTTTCTGGTGATGATGGCCGCGCGCAGTGCCGCCGGTGCCATGCTCGGGCTCTTTGCGATGGCGGCCGCGCTGCTGCCGTTCATCGATCCACAGATCCTTAACGGCCTCCGCAGCGGCGTCATTCTGGTGTCCCTGTTCGCCGCGCCTTTTGGCCTGTGGGTAGTTGCGGCCTCGTCATCGGCGACTGTCCTCAGGCGTGGCAGGAGCACCGCGCTGGTGTGGGCCGCCGTCGCCATCACCGGTGCCGCATGCGAGGCTGTCATCAGGGTTTCGGCGGGCTGATCATGAGCGTCTACTTTCACATTGATCTTGACGCATTTTTCGCATCGGTCGAGGTTGTCGACAATCCGGCGCTGGCCGGCCGTCCCGTCATCGTCGGTGCCGCTCCGGGTCATCGCGGTGTCGTCAGCACCTGTTCATACGAGGCCCGCGCCTTTGGCGTGCATTCGGCCATGCCCATATCGGAGGCGCACCGGAGATGTCCCCAGGCGGCATTCATGCCGGTCCGGATGGAGCGCTATGCGGAGATGTCATCATGCGTCATGGAGATTTTCGCAAGCTATACCCCTGATGTGATCAGGGTCTCGATCGATGAAGCCAGCCTTGACATGAGCGGAACCGAGCGACTATGGGGACCGCCCGGAGAGGCGGCCGCCTCCATTCAGCAACGGGTTACTTCGATGACCGGCCTGACGATATCGATAGGTGTAGCGCCCAACCGGTATGTCGCCAAGATCGCTTCGGGGCTGCGCAAGCCGCAAGGGCTGGTCATTGTCACCCCGGGCGAGGAGGCGGACTTCATGCGTGGGTTGCGCCTGAAGGATCTATGGGGTGCCGGCGCCAAGACCAGGGCCAGACTCGAGGAAGTGGGCATCGATTCGATGGAGCGGTTGCTGGCGCTATCCGATGCGACTCTCGTGTCACTGTTCGGCAAGGCAGGTGGGGCTTTCCTGTACGCTGCGGCTCGCGGCATCGATCCAGGCATATATGGAACCGAAGCCGCCTCCAGATCGATAAGCACAGAGTTGACCTTTGACCGTGATGTTTCTGAGAGCGATCGCATTGAGTCGACGATCCTGGGCATGGCGGAAGAGCTGGTCGCGCGCCTCCACGCCGAACAGGGCTCATCCCGGTGCGTCGTCCTGAAGCTCCGGTATGGCGATTTTGAAACGAGCAGCGCGCGCGAAACCAGGCAGACGGCCTTTGCAGGTTCAGCCGACATGTACGAGGCTGCTCTGGGTTTGCTGCGGAGGCACTGGAACGGCAAAGCGCTCAGACTCGTCGGGCTTGGGCTTGCAGGACTCGACGAGCCTGACTCGGGACAGGGGCAACTCTTCGAGGACCCGGCCTCAAAGGCCGCCAAGGTGGAGGCGGCCGCTCTGGAGGCGGCCAGACGAGGTTTTGGCAGCCTGACCAGAGCCAGGCTCGTCAAAAGACCCGAAGCCGGACATCCAGACCGGTAGCTGCCGGGCACCGTCCACAGTCAGGATCTATTCGGCAAATGCCTTGCGGATATCTGCCGCTCGGCCTGAGATTATGGCTGACAGTTCGTTGCGGACCTTGACCAGGCAGTCATCGATCGATGCCTGATCGTTGCCGCCCTGGCCGCGTATGCCGTCCTTGGACTCCGCAAACACCACCGTACCGTCCATCCTGACGATGCGGATGGTAGCCTTCGCGGTGGCGGTGAATATGTTGTACACCTTGCCCTGATATTCCATTCGCGAAGGCGTGCCAACCTCTACATAGACCAGCGCGAAGTATCCTGCCTTGACCGTGCCCGAAAGGGCTGCGAGCGCAACAGCGTCACCATCGAATGCCGCCCGGAATCGTGCCGCGGCAAGTACACCGTTGAAGGGTACGACATCGACACCCAATGGCTTGAGCGATGTTGCGACCGCATCGAGCACGCGGGGATTGGTACTGTCGCCGGCCGGTGTCTTCTCGAGTGCGGCGACCAGCGCGATGTTTGGAGGAGCCGCATAGCCGAAGTCCCTGAATACATTCTTGAACGCGAAGCTGTATCCCTCGGACGTGAATATCGGATAGGCACGGATGACTGCATCCTTGCCAGGGGCGGTCAGCGATGTGATGCTTGTGTTGGCCAGTCCCTTGGCATCCGTGGCGACGGACGCGGTGAGGTTGCCGCCATTTTCGACGAATTCGAAACGTATGAACGCATCGGGCACCGCGCTCTTGGCATAGCCGTAGCTCTCGTACAGGTAGACCGCCGGCATCAATCCGAGGCCATGGGCGGCGTTTCGTGAGTCGCCCGAGCGTTGCGATCCGTCGGGTTGCAGCCATGACTCGTGCGGCTCTACCGTAAGCCTGGTACCGATCGCATTCAGCGTGCCGGAAATCTCGTCTGCTCTTGATTTCTTGCTGGCCTTGGTCGCCTTGCCCAGCGCCGAGATGTAGAACTTGATGCCTTCCGACAGATGGTTGGCGTCGATCGAGGCGCTTGCCTTGGTGACGAGCGCATCTATTTCGGCATCTACTTGATCGGGAGCGATGCCGACGGTCGTCCCGGCTGAACCAGTCTGGCCTCTCGGTGCAGTCGAAGTCGGGGATGGAGACGAGACGCAGGCTCCGAATACGGCAACGATGGCAAGACTCATCACGACGCACAGCAGCTTCTTCATGGTTGCACCCCTCATTCTTACCAGGTGACGCTGGTTGTCACCGGCGCCTTTGATGCATAGAGATCGGCCGCTTTCATGGAAAACGACGCAATCTTGCCCGAGACCGTATAGCCCTTGGAGGCTGCTATTGTTTTTGGCAGTTCGAGCTTGATGCTCACGGCGTAATCGGCGAAGGCAAGGCGTATGAAGTCGAGCAGATCCGGGTCTGCAGGATTGACACCATCAAAGAGCGTCATCGAAAGGGTCGATTTGCCACCGGACTCGGCATAGCTGGCGCGTGTACCGGCCGGATCAAGGAAGAGCGCGAACGCGGCCGCGGTAGGAAACCGGAGCGCGGTGGTAATGACGAACGAATCCGTGCCATCTTTTCTTGACCATGAGCGAACCTGGCCGCCTGCGCGGCTGGCGGCCAGTTCAAGATCGGCTTGGCCAACCGGGAGTGGCAGATATGCGGCGTTGGCTCCGCCAGTCTTCGTGCCGAGCTTCCCGAGCTCGTCGACGGCCGTGGAGACCGTATACGTCATCGATACATCAACAGAACCATCGGTTCCAATCCTGGCGCTGGCGTCCATGCCGATGCACGAACTGAACATCAAGGTGATGATGGCGATACAGGCGATTGCGCTATGCTTCATGGTATTGAACCGTAGCTCAAAAAAGGTCGCTTGTCGAGTGATCGCCCTATGGGCACGCGCTTGGGAAGGCGATCAGTCGAAGCGCTCGCTCGCTATGGCCGAATCGTGGATGCGCAGCGAGATCTCGCCTTCGACGACGGCCAGTGCCTTGTGCATCACCGATTCTCCGAATTCAGCCGAATTCGAGACAATCGCCGCACCAAGCTGCGCGAAACGGAGCGATTCCTGCAGATCGGTCTCGGCGCAGGAGACATGGAACCGGATTCTGAGTCTGTCCTTTATCGATTTGACAATGCGCCGCTTGTCCTTGAGGCTGCCCGACTCGGGAATTTCTATGATGACCTGGAGCATCGATACGATCAACGCGGCCGCTTTCCCAGAATGCCGGCGAGTTCTTCGACGCCAGCCGGAGTATCGGATCTGCCCGAGCGTGTGTCCGAAGTCAGCCCATCGCCGCTCGGGCTATGCGCTGAACGGCGGTAGCGCGAATCGCGATGGAACCGCGACACGGCCCGATAGGCGGCGGCGAAGGCGAGGCCAGCCAGCGCAAGTATCGCCTCGACGGCGCCGCGGGCCCGTATCTGCGCGGTTGCCGGGAACCAGGCTTCGACAGTGCCGAGCCGGCCTGCTACATAGTCGGCAGGCGAAATGATATGATCTACCGACAGCACCGCGCGGCCGTCAACCCGCAGCGCAATGGCACCGGCCGCCTTCGCAGCAGCCACGCGCTCGGGCTCCGTGTTGGATGCGGCAATAATCGCGATAGCCGCATCGTGGCGTTGCCTGTCGGCCAGCGCGGGCCCGGGTACAAGATTCCCGTGGAACGCCAGCGCGCCTATGATCAGCACGGTACAGGCGGTCATGAACGCGGCGAGCAGCGGGGTCAGCCGTCGTCTGGAACCATCATCGCCCAGCGCGCGTCCGACCCTGAGCATTCGCAATGCCCCGGCCACAGCCAGCGCGCTTGCCGGAGGGCCAGCCAGCCAGAACCCTCTGACGGCCGAGGCGGACAGGTCTGCGCCTGCCCAGCCAAACAGGAAGGGGCCGGAAACGGCCAGCAGCGGCACGACCGAGCCGATGCCCGCCAGCCACGGACGCTCGCCCGCGGCGAGCCTTGAGAAGAACTCGACGGTGAACATGATATCGAACAGCATCGCAATGATCGCTATATAGGCGCGTACATTCCAGCTGGTTCCCGAGGCGGCAAGCATCGAACCGACCAGCGCAACAACAACCGATACGACCGCAAGGGTATCAAGCACAGCGATCAACTGAGCGCGAGTAGAAACTCCAGACTTCTCAATACCCCGTTCCATGGTCTACAATGATATACGCGAACGATGATAAAGAAAAGACCGTATCCACTTCGCATCGTCTCGTTCGCGCTGGCCATGTCGGCGGTTATGGCCGAAGGAATGCCCGCCCAGCAGCTGACATCGGTGCTTCCGCTCGAGCCGCCATCAAGCCTGTTTTCCACACAGATAGGCGACCAGGACGTGGAAGTCTTTGCCCAGGGCTTCTGGGAGGCCTCGGTACTGACATCGGGCACCTGGTCCATCGGTTCGTCGACGACAGGCCTGAACGCGGTGCCCTTTCTTTTCACCCAGACGCCGGACCTGTACGCCTTTCTGCGATTCAGACAGAAGTGGATATTCGAAACCTATGTTACGCAGAATGCCGCCAATTCGATGTTCCTGCTCGCATTCGAGGGGGATGATGGCGATTTTGTACGGTCGGCCAGGCTGGGCAATTCCGGCATATCGATGCCTGCATACCCGTACATGGCCTTTGGTTCGCCCAAGGGTTCTTTCGGCGTAGCATTGTCCGCCTATGACCCACAGCGGTCGGTGTCGATAGATGCGATGGTCCGATGGGATGGGCTGGAATGGAAGACGCGCACATTCTTTGGCAGTTCCGAAGTCGACGAGACGTCCATCCTGCCGCATGACCATCTGCGCGGCCGCAGGTTCGTGCTCGGTGATACCAATATTACGTCACTGGTGCTGACCGATACGACGAGCTCGGGAACGCGCACGCTGCGGTCGGACGAATACTCCGTGTCGCTCGCCACTGGCGTCGTGCTCCTCAATGCGGAACCGAAGGGCAGCCTGACCGCGAACTGGTCGGGGAGTGGCGGGCCGAAGACAGACCAGTTCCTATACTCTGTTTCGGTCGCCACAGACGGAACCGTCACTCGAATGACAAGCGGCTATGAGGCGCGCAATCTGTACGCGCTGCCCGATACCAGCTCGGCGCGGCAGCTCTTTGTGCGCAATCTGGCCACAGGCACGACCGATACCGCGTATACGGTCAGCCGCGTCGGAGCGGGTCTCGTCCAGGTGGTCAAGAACGCCGCCGCGCCATCCTCTGGCCAAGACTACATGACTCCGTTCATTGTAGATTCATCCTGGACATATGATGATCAGGCGTCGAGTACCTATGTCGCCGGCGACGGTTTTGCAATCATAGCGCGCGTCGTCGAGTCGACCGATACGATCATGCTCGACGACGGCACCGTCGCCGGAACCATCAGCGTCTACCGCGATGGCGTTGAATCGCCGTCGTTCACCTATGACGAGGACAGCCGTACCCTTGCCCTGAAGCCGCCGCCGAGGTCAGGCGAGAGCGTGCAGGTGCGGTACGCTGTTGCCAGCTCCGACCGTTCCGACGGCGCCCTGGCCTTCGGCGTCGGCACGCGATTCCCATGGATTGGCCTCGATTGGGCGACAGCCATCGGTGGACGGTGGCCGATGTTCGGGCCTGGATACGACGCGGCGGGCAGCCTGCGTTCGGCGTGGGCCGGCGTGTCGGCCAGCGTTGCGAAGCAGACCGATAACGCGTCTTTCTCGGTGCAGACCATGGCGCGGTACCAGCGGGCAGGTGCGTACGGTCGCTATCGGGTGGCGGGTATGGAGGATTCTGGCACCACATCGAGCGGCACGCTGACCTGGCTTATGCCGTTCAGGCCAGTTGCGACCTATGCCAACCTGGCCGATGGCATAACCACGGCCGAGGAGCTGGTATCAGATTTTTCGGATCCACTTTCAGAATTCCATTCCAACGGGGCTTCCAACAAGGCGATCGAGTTTATTCCGAGCGCGGCAACCGCCTCTGCCACGTTCATACGTTACATAGATGATGCGCCGCTGGCTTCTTTCAAACGGCTCGTCTTCTACATCAAGGTCGATTCAGTGACAACGGCCGCGTCGATCACGGTTCGGGTCGGTGACGGCACCGGCGGCGGCGCCTCGGTGACGCTGCCGCTCGATGCGCCAATCCTGGTTGATGGTGGCTGGCGTCGCATAGAGCTCGACATGAACCAGGCCGCTCCCGTTGTGCGGTGCATAGCCCCCGATGGATCGAGCGTGGCCATAGCGGGAGCGGTCGGTTCATTCACCATACCCGACGTCGCCGGCGTCGCAGAAATCATCCTGACCAATCTTGCCGATGGCATCGTACAGATCGATGAGCTACTGCTCGATGGCGCGGCCGATGGCTTCTCGGTACTGGCCGGAGGCACTGCATCCTTCGGCGATGCGACGAAGAAGCAGGGGCCGTATGTGCTGCTGACCGGCGCAGGCCTCATCGACGGCAACCCGTCGGTCGCCTCCACGGCCGAGGCCGTGTGGTCAGGCGCGGGTGCATCGGCTTCTGTAACCGCTTCGCCGGCCTATGCCTCCGGCGTCGGTTCGCTGGGCCTCGGTTACGCGATAGCGGTGCCTTCCGCCTCGGCGTCGACGCACCTGTCCGACCAGTTCTCACGGGATGAGATGCTGCATCGGTATGCCCGGTCACTCGATGCATCTGCGGCACTTGGCATGGTGCAGGTTGGTGCGTCGGCGATATCCGGCGAAGAGGCGGCCACATTTACGCAATCATGGAAGGCCCGGGTTGCGATCGGCAATCATATGGGCCTGACTGGTGCCGCTAGCCTCTATGCTCCGGTATCGGTCATCGACGGGAACGGCATTGCCGACTCCTGGCTGCGGTCCTGGAGCCTGGCCTTGCCGGCCGCGGAATCAGAAGCCACGACGCGTCGGCTCGAGGCAGGCGGCACCGCCCTTGGTTCGGTGCTGGTTGCCAAGGCGCAACGCTCCTATGATGCGACATCCGGAGCACAGACGAGCGCCGAGGCGACCGCTACAGCGCCATTCCGCATAGGCTTCGTAACGGTATCACCATTCTATACGCGCAAGACAACGCTGAATCACGCCTCCGGCTCATCATCGTTTGCGGATGACCTGTCAGAATTTGGCGCGGACATCGGCTCGGCGGCGGCGCTCTGGTCGAGCCTGCCCATCATCGAACTGTGGAACTCGCCCGCATATCCTGGATTCACCGCATATTCGGCCGGTGCATTGGCGGCCAGGCACGAGGCGCTGGCGGGGCTGGAGATCCGTCGTCCCATCGGATATGGCGCCATCGACCTCGTGGTACCCAGCGCCGCGCGCATCACCTACACGCGGGCCATGCAGCAGACCGATGACAGTCTCGTAGAATCAGACGCCTTGGCGATGACGCTGTCGGGTGCCGCCGCCAATGTGTTCTGTGTCGGTGGTGCCATGCCAACATTCCGCACCATCACCTTTGACGAGTACTCGTCGAAGACCGACCTTGCATTCCAGTACTACCCGTCTGATGGAGCCATCCTGCCTTCGGTCGCGTACAATGGGGCCGCGAACCTGGAGTTCGCCAACGGTTCGATCCTGGTAGCCTCTTCGAGCCTCTCCTGGGCGGTCGCCCGCGATTCGGCTCCATGGTCTGGTTCAGCAGGCATTTCAATGCTGACAAAGCCGGCCAGGACCTGGCTTGGTGACCTGATGGCGCTGGTGACCAAGCCTTCAGCGGCAGCCGAATCGACAGACGAGGCATCGGCGAAATCTTGGGTCTCGACATGGCTCGATACGACGTTCTCCGTGCCGCCGACGTTGAAGAATACTTTCGAGTTGAAGGCGACGATCGCACGGACCGCGGCGGTCGCTGCGCCGTTGACCGAGCGGCTATCTTTTGATTATGGAACCAAGGTCATAGCTGGCGACAGCCTGACGATAGGCGTTGCGGCGGGGCTTGCACAGAGCGCGGCCGTCTATGATTCGGCCATCATATGGGGCTTCGGATACCAGTTCAGCATCGAGGCGCGCATCGTGTTCTAGCGGGGTGGTGCAGGCCCGCCGTTGACAGGCGATTTTAGGCCTCGTATAGTGTCCGCACCATGAAACGACGCCTCATAACCAGCGCACTACCGTATGTCAACAACGTTCCCCACCTCGGCAACCTGATACAGGTGTTGTCAGCCGACGTATTCGCCCGTGCCTGCAGACTGCGCGGCTACGAAACGCTGTATGTGTGCGGAACCGACGAGTACGGCACCGCGACCGAGACCAAGGCCGCCGAGGAAGGCGTGACGCCGGCCGAACTGTGCTCGCGCTTTCATGAGATACACAAGTCGATCTATCAGTGGTTTGGCATATCGTTCGACAAGTTCGGACGAACCTCGACGCCGCGCCAGACCGAGATTGTGCAGTCATTGTTCAATGACATAGACCAGGCGGGCTTTGTTACCGAGCAGACCATAGAGCAACTCTATTGTGATGCGTGTGGACGCTTCCTGGCCGACCGGTATGTCCGCGGCACCTGTCCGCACTGCGGTTACACGGACGCCCGCGGCGACCAGTGCGAATCCTGCGGCACATTGCTTGAGCCGACCGAACTGAAGGAGCCCAAGTGTTCCACCTGTGGAGCCACACCGCGCGCACGATCGACCAGGCACCTGTACATCGATCTTCCGGCGATACGGCCGCGGCTCGAGGCATGGATGAAGGAAGCGAGCGTCAAGGGTTTCTGGGCCAACAACGCCGTGCAGATGACCCAGGCCTGGATACGTGACGGGCTCAAGGCCCGCGCCATAACGCGCGATCTCAAGTGGGGCATACCAGTGCCCAAGGCTGGATTCGAGAACAAGGTATTCTACGTCTGGTTCGACGCTCCTATCGGATACCTGAGCATAACCGCGACACTCGGCGACGAGAAAGGCTTTGACTGGAAATCCTGGTGGATGAGTCCTGACGATGTCGAGCTGTTCCAGTTTATCGGCAAAGACAACATTCCGTTCCATACGGTGATATTCCCAAGTACACTGCTTGGTTCAGGCAGGAAATGGACCATGCTCCACCACATGTCGAGCACCGAGTATCTCAACTACGAGTCGGGCAAGTTCTCCAAGTCCAAGGGCATCGGCGTCTTCGGCACCGATGTGATGGAGACCGGTATCCCGGCCGACGTCTGGCGTTTCTACATCTTCTACAATCGCCCCGAGAAGAGCGACGTGACCTTCACGTGGAACGACTTCATGGAACGCGTCAACGGAGAGCTGATAGGCAACCTTGGCAACCTAGCGAACAGGACGCTCGCGTTTGTCCAGCGCTTCTATGATGGCGTCATTCCCTCCGGCAAGCCAGATGAGGCGTTCTGGACAGAGGTGCGCGCCCTTGAGGCCACGGCTGCTGGCCAGCTGGAACGCGCCGAGCTTCGCGACGCATTCAGGACCGCATTCCAGATAGCAGACATAGCCAACAAGCGCTTCCAGGCAGAAGAGCCATGGAAGGCGCGGACGGCTGATCCCGACAAGGCCGCGAGCCTCTTGTCAGACCTCTGCTACGTGCTGCGCGACCTGTCCATCATCATGCATCCGTATATGCCACAGGCCATGGACCAGCTGGCCGGGTTCTTCGGGCTTGCCGTTTCGAAGGCGACCGGAGCGCCGGGCCTTTCCTGGGCCGATGTCGGGACTATGCACGGACTGTCCAGGGTTACCAATGTCGGCGTGCTGTTCCAGAAGCTCGATCCGGACCGTATCGCCGAGCTACGGGACCGGTACTCCGGTTCACAGAAAGAGCGGGCCGCCCGCGATGCGCAGGCACCGGCCGCTGAGGTTCCGTCTCCAGCCCCAAGAAAGCCGGACGCTCCGGCGGCAGCGGCGGCCGAGAAGCCTGTCGAGCCCAAGCCGATCCTGTACGCCGATCTGCCCGTCGAGGAGCGCTTTGCCAGGCTGATAGACCTGCGGGTGGCCACGATAGTCAAGATCGAGCGCCATCCAAAGGCCGACAAACTCTACATCGAAACGCTCGACGATGGTTCCGGCCAGGAGCGCGTTATCGTTTCCGGACTGGTGCCGTTCTACAAAGAAGAGGAACTGCTGGGCAAGCACATCGTGCTGGTCAACAATCTGAAACCGGCCAGACTGCGCGGCGTTGAGTCAAAAGGCATGCTCCTCGCGGCATCGCGATCCGGCGCCGATGGCAAGGAGGCCGTCGAGGTGCTCGACGCTCCGTGGGCGGCTCCGGGCACACGTGTCGTGCTGGAGGGACAGGATTTGGCAATAAGCCCCGATGCCGAGATCGATGTCGACGCCTTCTTCTCGGTTCCTGTCATTGCCAGGGGAGCCAGGGCAATGGTCGGTACCAAGGCCCTGACTGCAGCAGGTTCGGCCTTCACCCTGGTCAGGGTCAGTGATGGCGAAGTAGGTTGATGCGCGTAGTACTGGCCAGAAACGATGATGCGGCGGCTTCCGTTTTTCTGCAGAGTCGATTCTGGGCCGAGTTCAAATCGCTCGCAGGATGGAGCTACGCGCGCTATGATGTTCGCGTCGATGGATCAGGCGTTGCTCCGTTTCCGCTCAGCGTCCTGAATCGTGATCTTGGCCTTGGATACACCTTCGCCTATGTGCCACACGGGCCTGATGCCATCATCGCCGAGTGCGATCGTGCCACATTGCTGACGGCTATGGCCGCATCAATGCGAGTTGAACTACCTCATTCGTGCGTGTTCATCCGTTTTGACCCGGCATGGTACGAGGTGGAGGGCTCTGATGCCATGCCGTCGCCCCGAAGGCCCGTGTTCGCCACGCCCTTGCTCAAGGGCTCCGATGTCCAGCCGCCTGATAGCGTCGTGCTGGCCCTGAACCATGCCGATGATGAACTGCTTGCGGGCATGAAGCCAAAGTGGCGCTATAACATCAAACTTGCCGAGAAGAAAGGTGTGACGGTCGTATCGGAGGGGCCATCCGGATTGTCGGATTTCTATGCGCTGTACGAGACGACGGCCGCGCGTGACAGGATAGCCATTCATCCGCGCTCCTACTACGAGCGGCTGTTATCGCTCGCGGAAACAAATGGAACCGAACCACGTCCCGACGTGCGGCTCTGGATTGCGAGATTTGAGGGCAAGGCGCTTGCGGCCATCATAACGGTGTTCTATGGCAACGAAGCAACCTATCTTTATGGAGCCTCGAGCGATGAGTACCGCAATTTGATGCCGGCGTATGCCTTGCAGTGGGCCGCTATCCGGGCAGCCAGGGAAGCCGGTTGCTCGACCTATGATTTCTATGGCATTCCGCCGACCGACGATCCAGACCACCCGATGTCTGGCCTCTACCGCTTCAAGACAGGCTTTGGCGGTCAGATCCGCCACTATTCCGGCGCCTGGGACTATGTGCTGAGGCCATTCGCGTACCGTGGATGGAGGCTTGCAGAACGACTGCGCCTCTTCTGGCACAAATCCATCAGAAAGCGGCTGGTCTAGACCTGATTGTGGTCGAAAGATCGGCAACTCTATAGTAGTATTGCTGTGGTAGGCTCGCGCAGGTAGAGCCTTCAAGGCGGTAGCGCTCAGATGGTCATGACTCCGCGGAATGGAATGGCGCTTGTTGTGCTGTGCGTGGCGACATTCCTGGCGCCTGTTTTGTTGTGCGCCCAAGGAGCCGGGGCTTCAACCCCTGCATCGATGCCGCCCATTCGTGTTGTCTGTGATGACTCGTATCCGCCCTACTCATTCCGGTCGGATTCTGGCGAAATCCAGGGCATCATACCGGATCAATGGAAGGCTTTTTCGGCCCGAACAGGTCGTCCAGTCGAATTCCGTGCCATGGATTGGCCGCTGGCCTTGCGCGAGATGGCAGAAGGACACGCCGACGTACTTGATTCCGCCTTTCGAACCCCCGAGCGCGAAAGGATGTATGACTTTCTGCCCGTGTACGCCACGATCAAGGTACCGGTGTATTTCCACCGAACGATATCAGGAATCGCCGGACCGCGGGATCTGCGGGGTTTCCGGGTAGCGGTCAAACTCGGAGATGCCTGTATAGACTTCCTGCAGAACTACGGCATCAAGGATCTGATGCAGTACGCAAGCTACGAAGCTATCATCAAGGCTGCCAAGGCTGGCGATGTACGCGTGATGTGCATCGACGAGCCGCCCGCCATGTATTACATATTCAAGTATGGCCTGGAAGATGATTTCAGGGGTACCTTCAATCTGTATACTGGGTATTTTCATCGGGCTGTACACAAGAACCGCAAGCCTTTGGCGGATGGGTCCGATCTATACACGGTACTTGAGAGGGGCTTTGCCGAGATTCCGGCAGAGACCCTTGTGGAGATTCAGGATCGATGGTTGGGCAGACCGCTTGCAAGCCATATTGACTTGCGCATTTTTCTGATGGTCGGGCTCGCAGTGCTCGTGCTCATTGCTGCCTTGGTCGCCTTTCTTCTGACGTTGCGTTTGCAGGTACGCAGGAAGACCGCCGAGTTGCTGCAGAAAAACCAGGCGCTGCAGGCAAGTGAGCGCAAGAACCGGGCGTTCATTTCGGCATTGCCGGATCTGTTCTTCATCGCTGATTCCGATGGTCGGTTTACGGAGTTCATTACCTCGAACCCAGATATCCTGATGATGCCCGGGGAGGCACAGATCGGCAAGACCATCGATGAGCTGTTCAGTGATGTCGAGACCGCCCGGCTCTTCAGGCAGAATCTGATATCGGCGCTTGGCGGAGCGCGTGTGGCCGTCATCGAATACGATATGGGCATACATGGAGAGCCCCACCATTTTGAGTGCCGAGCGACCTTGATAGAGGCGGATCGGGTGCTGTTCATCATCAGGGACACGACCAGGGAGTGGACCAGTGCCATTCAGGTGCAACAGTCACTGCTTGAAAAGGAAATCCTGCTCAAAGAGATCCACCATCGCGTCAAGAACAACCTGCAGGTCGTGTCGAGCCTTGTGCAACTGCAGTCATCGGTTCTGAAAGCGGAGCACGATCGCCAGCTCTTTGCCGAAACTCAGCAACGCATCCTCGCGATGGCACAGGTGCATGAATTGCTGTACCATTCGGAGAATTTCTCATGGATCGATGGCGCTGAATATGTTCGACTTGTCTACGATGAATTGCAGTATGCATATCAGAATTCAATCGCTGCCGTTCAGGCCAATCTTGAACTGGAATCTATTCGGCTCGATCTTGATACGGCCATTCCGCTGGCCCTCATACTCAACGAGGCAGTCTCAAACGCATTCAAGTATGCCTTCTGCGGAGGTCGCAAGGGCCGGATGGACATTGCCCTGAAAGTCGGACCCGATGGCAGGCGCGTACTGACAGTAGCCGACGATGGGCCCGGATTCAAGGAAGACTGGCTGCTCCATCTCGACGACTCGCTGGGGTTGACCATTATTCGATCGCTTGCGGCACAGATCAGGGGCACGCTCGTCATCGAGAATCGTGGCGGCGCCTTTGTTCAGGTTCAGTTCTGAATGTCGGATACCGCAGATTGCGAACCCGGGACCTCATCCAGCTCGTGAGGCATCAGTCGCCTCTGGGGCCTATAGAAGGTCCTGGGAGAGTATTCATACAGGTCAGACACCTTGATCATGTATATGCACGCATAGTCATCGATCTGGCCCGCATAGCGGCTCTCCTCGTGGCCCGCCCGGAGCACCTCTCCCCAATAAGGATTGAAGAAGGTTCGATGCGCTGACAGCTTTTCCGATATCTCCTGGTTGATCCGGTCGGATTCATCAAACAGGCCATCGAGCTGCTTTCTGTCGACCGGCCGGCCCGCATAGCGTTCCAGATCCATGCTGTTCAGCTGACCCTCGATGCGGGACTTGCGCGCCATCAATTCGTCTATGTCCTGTTGCATCGAACGGGCAGCCTTGAGGCTGGCCAGCTCTGCGCCGAGGTCCTCGAGGACCAAGGCCGTACGCCATCCACATCGCTTCTTGATCGATACGACATCTCCGTAAATGTGGTCACCGATATAGAGAATCTCCCGTCCATCGAGTCCCAGATCTTCCTGCAGCGGTTTGAACCAGCCGCCCTGGAAAAGGCCAGACGAGACTCTGCCATCCCAATTGCTCATCAGCCCGCTTTCAGGATCGATGGCAAGGAAACGGCTTGGCCGTTCGAAGAACTGGGGCTTGTCGGCCAGGGTGATTATCACATCGAATACGTCGCGCCAGCTTGCATGGTGCTTCCAGAATGGATCCAGCGCATATTCAAGCAGCACACGCGTATAGTTGTAATCGGAATTGGTTATGATCATCAGCTTCTTGCCGTAATCCTTGTAGCGCTCAAGAAGGGCAGGCACCAGCGGATCACGGATGACATACCTTCCCATGTCGGCGCGCACCGCTTCCTTGATCGCGCCGTTGCGGTGCACTGCATCAATCGCTGTCCCGACATCGGCGGCGAGAGTCGCAAAATCGGGCAGGTTCACGCCCTGGGATTTTAGTTCGACCAGTTGAGAATAGAGCACGCCCGTCGATATGGCGAAGAGCGTATCGAGCGGCAGAAATGATGGGTCGGAAAGCTCGACAGCAACATTCTGGTAGATGGCCTTCATCGTGCGGAAGTCAAGGCTCTGCAGCCCGTGGCAGGCCATCTTGACCTTGCCATAGCGGCTGAGCTTGAGCAGATTGCCGTTGCGCTTGTCTATGACAAGTCCAACCAGGGCGCGGGCAGGGTCGAACTGCAGGTCACGCAACTCCGCTGGATAGTCGCGTTCGCCAACAAGGTAATGCACTGCGCGGTCATGGGCGAGCGACTCGAACGCGACGCTGTCGTAACGGACAAGCGTATAGTCCATGTCGAACCCTATCAGGGCAATCTGTTTGAGGTTGAGTGAGCGATTGACAAACACGGCCAACTGAAACCTCCCGATTGCCCTGCCGGCAGCGCGCTATGCCTCGATGGCCAGCGTCAGCTCTTCTTCCCAGAAGGCAGCGGGGTAGCGGACCGGTTTCTCCGCGACTGGCGGAGGCAGGCTGGCCATGCGTCCGGCTTCGGTGGCAGCCCACTCTGCCTTTCGGACGCCTTGCAGGTACTTGTCGGCCACGCTCGGGAACAGCTCCAGCAGCAATTCTTCCTTCTCGTTGGCCGCCAATTTTGCGCCGCCGCAGTCTGCCAGCGCAGGATTGTCCTGCTTCTTGTAGGCGCCGGTGTCGTATGGTGTTTCATCGCGGACTCCCGCTATCTTTTGCCGGAAATTCGGATCCACGGGAAACGGCGTCTTGCCATAGGAACCCTTTACCAGTTCTATGAAGTTCTTGGAGACATTGGTATAGAACGGTTTGCCCTGTGACTTGTCTACGATGCAGTTGACCGCCTGGGCTCCGACAATCTGGCTGGTCGGTGTCACCAGCGGAGGCACGCCGGCGTCGAGCCGCACCTGCGGAACGATGTCGAGCACCTCGTCAAGATGCTGCTCGAGCTTGTAGTCCTTCAGCTGCGCCATCATGTTCGTATACATGCCGCCCGGAATCTGGGCGCGCTTAACGATGGCATCGGGTTCCGGATAGTTGAATGCGGCCTCTATCGCCTGGCATAGTTTGAGCGTCTGATCGGCCTTGCCAGCGATTGCGGCGTCGACCGCACCGTCGAGCAAGGATTTGAGCTCGGTGCCCGGAGCATAATGGGTCAGGTCGATTTCGGGCGGCATGCGCTTGTACTGGTCAAACTTGGACAGCTCTGTCCTGATACTGCGCAGCTCCCTGTTGATGTCGGCGACCGCGGCCAGATCGACTCCGGTGTCCAGCCCGAGCCGGTCTGCAAAGAGCTGGATGATCTCGAATCCAGGGGCCGCGGGGCCACCGGAGAAATTCATGACCGCGGTATCGACGATGTCCACACCGTTGACCATCGCCATCAGAATGCTCGCCGTGCCATAGCCCGGCGTGCAGTGCGTGTGCAGGTCTATCGGTATGCCTATTTCCGACTTGAGCGCCTTGATCAACTTGGCTGCGGTAGCAGGCTCTATCAGTCCGGCCATGTCCTTGATGGTGATCATGTCGGCGCCGGCGGCTGCCAGCTCTTTCGCCTTGCGTATGAAGTACGGAATGCCAAACAGCGTGCCCGGTATTTTTGTGCCCTTGAAGAACGCGTGTACCCTGTCGCCAAGGGTGAATTTCGGGTCGGTCGTATAGCAGACCGCGCAGTCCGCAAGGCCGCCATTGGCCTTGACGAAACGAATGGTGCTGGTCATGTTGTCGATGTCGTTGAGGGCGTCAAAGACGCGCATGATGTCGATGCCTGACCGCACCGAGTTCCTGCAGAAGCCTTCTATGACTGAATCTGGATATGGCGTATAACCAAACAGATTGCGACCACGAGACAGGGCCGTCAGTTTGGAAGCGCCGGCGACACCGTCGCGAATGCTCTCCAGCCTGGTCCATGGATTCTCGTTGAGGTAGCGCATCACCGAGTCCGGGACGGCGCCTCCCCACACTTCCATGGCGTAGAAGTGGGCCTTGTTATAGAAAGGCAGAACCCTGTCTACCTGCTGCTGCGTCATTCTGGTGGCAAATTGCGACTGCTGGCCATCCCGTAACGTCAAATCGCGGATCTTGATGCGCTGAGCCATGGGAATACTCCATATTAGATGCTGGATCGGTCGCACGAAAAACGAGCGGCCACGTGAATCGAGTATACAAGTCTTTGGGCCATTTGGCCAAGCATGGGGTGTCGGCGGGCGGGAGGCTAACGGCCGAGCGCTTCTGAAATCAGTTCCGATGTCCGCTTGACCTTCGCCACCTTGTCGGAGAAGCCTGGCCCTTCGAAACGTACCGACGGCCCGGACATCGCAATCGCCGCCACCACTTCGCACTTGGCATCCTGAATGGGAGCCGCAATCGAGGTGACGCCTTCCTCGCGCTCGCCCAGGCTCACGGTATAGCCGCTGCGTCTGAGCTCCTCCAGGGCATCTTCTGTCGCAAAAGGATCCCCGGCCAGCAGCGCCTGACGTCGCGCTGGCGGCAGATAGGCCAGCAGCACGCGGCCAGCGGCCCCGCGGGTCAGGGGGTGCCGGTCACCTACATTGATGACCCGCCGCAATGGCCTCGTGCTCTCAACACGTTCGACGCAGAGCCGCTCGTCTCCCTGAACGACATACAGGCTGACGCCTTCGTTGTAAACGGCGTTCAGTTCCCTCATGAATGGCAACGCAATCTTGCGCAATTCCATGTTTGACAGCCCGAGCGCGCCGATCTGCGCCAGCCGAGAGCCCAGCGAATACCGCTGTGTCTCGTTGTTGCGGGTCAGGAACGATCGCTTTTCGAGCGTGGCGACGATGCGCGATGTCGTGCTCATGGCCAGGTTTAGCTGTTTTGCCAGGTCGGTCAATGAAAGCTCAAGCCTGCCCGGCTCGAAGCAGTCGAGTATGTCCAGGGCACGCTCAATGGACCTGACCGGTGTGTCGTTTTCTGCCATGGTTCCTCTGGGGTTCCGCTATCACGTGATTGAAATAGATTCCGCAGAGTGGAATCTGATATTGCTAAATGGAAGTATAGCATGACATACGCCTGTGTCAAGTGCCATGGATGGGCATCGCAACGCCGTCCGTTCGTTCGAGCCTGGGTTTGCTCATGGTATAAGTACTAGCTATATATGGAATAAATATCGAACTGGTTCCATTGGCCCGATCTTGATGCCACGTAGCGTCGATACGGTCACCGCTCTTGACAGAAACATGATCGGGTGTATAATCTCGATATTCGGTAGTTAAGAGGCGCTATTCCGCTAGAT
>Ga0209467_1001342_pt1 | contig 22007 bp, 20 predicted proteins | sample Higcelwee11metaG_FD_187175 | JGI IMG/M metagenome (GOLD analysis project Ga0209467, IMG submission 187175) | Freshwater pond sediment microbial communities from the University of Edinburgh, under environmental carbon perturbations - High... | ecosystem: Environmental > Aquatic > Freshwater >... | reverse complement strand
TGCGCCTTCCTCGGCCATCTGTCCCTTGATCGTCCCGATCTCCTTGGCCAGCCCGGTGATCTTGGCCTGGTCGGCCTTGGGATCGATGGTCACGGCGCCCAGTTCGGCCTTTTTGACCTGAAGCGCGGCCCGGATGGGCGCGATTTTGGCCACATGCTCCTGGACGAGCTTCTGGTAGGCGGCCTGCTGTTCCGGGGAAAGCTGGTCCATGGCCCCGGGGCAGCCCCCGGGCCCGCCAGGGCCGCCATGGCCTCTGGCCATGGCCGGAAGGGACGCGGCCAACACGAGGAGAGCAGTCATAAGGGCCATCTTGAAAATACGTGCGTTCATGGAACGATCCTCCTGGGGATTGGGGCGACCCGGGTCACGGCGTAGAGGGGAAAACCTCCGTGGCCTGCGGCGTCGCCATGCCCACACCTGTAGCATGGACCATGCCACAGTCTTTTGCTATTTTATTTTAGCATGTTATCAAACACCGGGGTGTTACCCGGCGCCCTTTTTTGTGCATAAAAACATGCGAAAGTCACTCGCCAAAGTATAAAAATTATACACCAGAGTGAGAGGCAACCATCTGTTTTTACAAGAAAAAAAAGGCGCCCGAACAGGTTTCAGGCATGTCCGCCGGGAATATCCTGCTGTCGTATACAAATTATCCACCATCTGGGAGCCTCCCCCTGGGGGCGGGCGTGTCCGGACGGCCCCGGGAAGCAAAAAATGGCATGAGGCGCGCCTGGCTGGCATCGGCAGAGGCGGGATGCATGTCCTGGCGGCCGGACATGGCCGCATCCCATGGGTCGGAGTCGTCTGCGGCCGCCGATTCATGGGGAGCGGCCGAGAGGGGATGTTCGAACATGGCCCGCCCGGCGCTTTCCCGACCAAACCGCCAGCCCACAAGCAGAAAGGCCAGGGCCGCGCCCAAAAACAGCGCCACAAGGACCAACACGTCCGGCAGGGAAAGGGCCTGTGGGGTCATGGTTCCTCCTCGTCCTCGGGGGGGGTGTCCTCCCGGCCTTCGCCTGCCGGGGCCAGGAGGGTTTCGATGATGCGTCCGGATTCGGTCGCGGGTCTTGCCGCGCAAAGGGCCAGGGGCCGGGCCATGCAGACGTGGCAGGCCTCGTCGTAGATGTGGTCCTCGCCGGTGGTGTCGATGTCCTCCACGTTGTGCCGGTCGGCCGCCAACAGCGGGATGGTGCGCAGGAACTGCTCACAGGTGTCGTAGACCTGGAGCATGGGGGGCATGTCGCCGCGCGGCCGCAGGCGTTCGTGGAACTGCCGGATCTTGAGCCTGCGCGAGGGATCGCCAGGGGCCAAAAACACCCCGTGCCGGGCGAACTCCTCGGCCGTGCTGGGGCCCTGGCCGCCGCCCCGGTAATCGGGTTTTTTGGCGAAACAGTCCGGCCCGGCCAGGCGGATGATCGTGCGGGCGGCGACGCCCAGGCGGTGTTCGCGGTCGCGGATGCCCTGGGCGATAAGGGGGTCGGTCATGCGCAGTCCCTGGCCCGGGGCGCCGGTGAAGCCGTACCATTCGGCGAAACGATAGAGCCTGCCGTCGGCGTCCACCCACCACCAGCCCACGGAAAAGGGCGCGCCGTAGCCCCAGTCGAAGCTCATGTACAGCGGGGCCTCGTCCGGCACCGGGCGCGGCGCGACCACATGCAGGGAGCGGGAAAAGGCGAAGGCCTGGCCGAAAAAGATGTCCCAACGGCCGTCCTTGTAGGCGCTGCGCAGGGGCTCGGGCAGGGCGTCCAGGCGGTGGACGTAGTCGGGATCGCGCCGGGCCAGGATGGCGTTGTCCGAAAGGCGGGCCGGGATGTGGCAGCGCATCATGCCGCCCTGGTCTTTCGGGGCGCGCCTGGGGACGCAGGGCGGGGAGAAGTCCACCCAGCGGGACTTGACGAAGCCGTGCCCCACGCCCCCGGGGTTGGAGGCGCACACCACCCCCGGAATGCGGCACCGGAAGTTCTCCGGGATGGACAGGGAGCAGCGCACCCGGCCGCGCAGGTAGTCGTATTGGAACTCCGTCAGGGCGGTGAGTTCGTCCACCAAAAGCAGATGGATCTCCGTCCCCTGGTAGCGGAAGACGTCCCGATCCGATTGGCAGGAACAGAAAAAAAGGCGTGATCCGTTGCGAAATTCCCAGGCCCGCCGGGCGGAGACGTACCGCCCGAGCGTGCCGGGGAACTGCGCCATGGAGGGAAGGATATGGTTTTTTTCAAGCTCCGGCGTGGTGCGCCGAAACAGGTAGGCCTGAAGCCCGGCGATGCGCAGACACCAGGCCAGCCCCTCGAACCGCAGGGCATGGCTCTTGCCCGGGCCTGCCGCGCCGCCAAAGAGGATCTCATTGGCCCGCACCCGGTGCATAAGGGCCTGCTTGGGCTGGGGCCGGTAGTCCACATCGGCCTCGATGGCCCGGGCCGCGTCCGCCTCCGGCAGGCCGCGCGTGGCGTCGTCGCTCAAACGGCGGGGCATCCCTACGCCTCCTCCCGGCCTGGGGCCGCCTCAGACGGGGCGACGCCGGGATCGCAGGCCAAAACCCCCTCCCCGGGCGGGTCCGCCCCGTCCCAATCCGGCTCGGGAATGCGGGTGACCACCCGGATCACCACCCCCTCCGCCTGACGCGGGGCCTTCTCGAAAAGTCCCAGGTGGCGGCACAACACCTCAAGGGCCCGGGTCTTGCCATGCAGCTTCACCCGCAGTTTGCGGCCGTCCTTGGCCGGCGTCTCCACGATCTCGGCGATGCAGGCCGACTGGCCTGGGCCCATGCCCGCCGAGTCCCGGATGCGCACGCCGCCCTCGTCCCAGTCCGCAAATTCGCAGATGTCCGAGAAGGCCAGCCGGGCCAGCTCCATGACCACCCGGTCCTGCCGTATCCTGGTGCGTTCCGTGCGTTCGGCCATGGCCGCCTCGATGCGGGCCTTGACCCGGGGCTGGTTTTTCAGGCGGGCCCCGGTGGACGGGGCGGCCTTGCGGCTGTATCCGGCCCGTTCTGCGGCCCGGGTGGCGTTTAAATCCACGAGGTATTCCTGGACGAAACGCTCCTGTCGGCCAGTGAGCCCTGCCGCCTGGTCCTTGATGTCCGGAGTGAGTCCCATGGCCGCCTAGTGCACCCGGGTCGAAGGCCCGACCCACTGCAAGAGGCCCAGAATATCCGCCAGGGACAGTTCCGGATTGAGCTTTGCGATCTCCTCGACGCTGATTGCGGTCAACACGTTCATTTTCCTCCCATGCTTCTCAGCCATAAAAAGATCCCGGCCCCGATGACCGTCAGCACGCCGCAGACCACGGCGCTGACGGCGGTCATCTTCACATGGCGCACCCCGGCCCGCATCTCGGCCACGAAACGGTGGTTCTCCCGGATGGATTCCAGGCCCGCCTCGTGGACCATGGCCGCCAGGGCGCCGATCTCCCGGCATTTCTCCTGATCCAGCCCGCAGGCGCACGGGCCGCCGAGCTCCTCGCGCACGGCCTGGCGGACAAGGCCGTACAACCACGCATCGCCCTCGGACAGCCCGGAATCGGCACGCAGCTCCATCATTTTTCCGTGCCGCTCGTCCGATCCCCCCCCTCGCCCCCGGACTCCGCGAACTTCTGGCAGACCTTGGCGGCCAGAGCCCCGGCCAGGGTCAGGGCGGCGTCCAGATCAAGGGGTTGCCAGGCCCCGCTTCGCACCGTGGCGTAGGTCCAGTTGAAGAGCACCACGGCCACAATGACCGCCGTGAGCACCCGGGTGCTCGACAGGTTGCCCGCATTATCGGTAAAAAGTCCCATCATGCGCCTTCCTCCTTGACTGCTTGGGCTTTCGCCGGAAACTGGCGCGGACCTGGCCGCCACGGCCGGGTCCGTTGAAACCGTTGTGGCGCGGCGACAGGCCGCTTCATGTTTTGCCATGTGAAACTAAATAGTTGAATGTGTTGCATGCATCACTTAGGCGCGCCAATTCCGGGAGCGCGAGACTACTGTGGGGAAATCGGCAGGGTACGCGGGTGAAGACAATACGGGCAGGCGGTCCCAGGTCCGGACGCCACGGGGCTTATGACCGAGCCGTGGAACACGGTGCCGCAGGCCGGGCAGTGGCGCGGCAGGCTGTGCGGCATAAGGCAAAGGGTCGAGTCCGAGACGATCTCCATGGCCGTGGTCGACCCGGCGTACCGTCCGACGCCATGTTCCGTTATCTGCACTGGGGTGGTCATGTTGGGCACCGTCCTTGAGTCCCACAAGACCATGCGTTGCGGACAGGGACCAGCCGCTCGCTGTCATCCCGGTCCAATACGTTCGGAAGACTTTACATACACCGCGAAATCATGGACAAATCCTCATCGAAAAATACAAAGGAGCCCACATGCCCCTTGCCGCCGTCTGCGCCTCCCTCGTGTTGATCCTTCTGACGTCCTGCACCCCTGGGCGGTCCTCGAAGCCCATGACCCTGGCGCACTTCGAGAACTTCTGCCAAGTCTTCCCCACGCCAAACTCCTGCGACTCCACAACCATCTGCGGCGATTTCGCCAACGTGCTGTCCACCCAGGCCTCGGACCTCGACGCCTGCCTGGCCCGCTGCCGCCCGCACCAAAAATCATCTGCAGCCGACCAACGTCATCAACAACTGCGCCGGAACCCTGTCCCGGGCCTCGGACCTGTGCGCCCAGTTCTGCCGCCAGAACCACGCGCAATAGCGTCGCGGCACGGGAAAGAGCCTTTCGCCTGCGGCGTGGTTGTTTGCCTGCGGCGCGGCGGACGCCGTGCGCGGGAGGGCGGGGACAATGGCCAGGCCCGGGATTTGCTTCGTCTTGCCTGACCGCACATTGTGCGGTATATAAAAATTTCGGCTGGACCCGACTCCGGCCGCCCGAAGGCGGCGTCCACCGTCCAGTAGTGCAAATTCACCGAACCATCATGCTCCCGTAACACGCCTCCGCCACAGTGCCGCAAGATCGCAGCCGGGTGATGTCCGAATCGCCGCACGATGCCGACACCAGCGCCACAGGGGGATATATGGCCGACACCACACGAAAGCCCATATTCGATATTCACCTTCCCGAGACCATAAGCCCCGTGCTCCGTGGTCTGTTCGGACTGGCCCAGGCCCCGCTTAGCCGGATGCTGGGCATGTCGCGCATCGACGAGCTCTATGCGGCCATCCCCCCTGACGCCGTCGGCCGGGACTTCGTGGACGCCTCCCTGCGCACCTTTCATTTCTCCTACCGGGTCAGCGACGAGGACATGGCCCGCATCCCGGAAAGCGGCCCGGTGGTGGTGGTGGCCAACCATCCCTTCGGCGGCGTGGAAGGCCTGATCCTGGCCGGGCTCCTGGCTTCGCGGCGGCCCGACGTCAAGATCATGGCCAATTTCCTGCTTAAGCGTATTCCCGAATTGTCCGAATTTTTCATCTTCGTGGACCCGTTTGGCAGTTCGAACGCGGCCAAGCAGAACATCCGTCCCCTCAAGGAAAGCCTGGGCCATCTGCGCCGGGGCGGCATCCTGGGGGTCTTTCCGGCGGGCGAGGTGTCCCACCTCCAGTTCAAAAACCGCCGCCCAACCGTCTCCGATCCGGTCTGGAACGCCTCGGTGGCCCGTATCATCCTCAAAACCGGGGCCACGGTGGTGCCCATGTTTTTCGAGGGCAACAACAGCCGCCTGTTCCAGCTTCTGGGGCTGGTGCATCCCCGGCTGCGCACGGCCCTTCTGCCCCGGGAATTCCTCAACAAGGGCGGCAGGCCCATCGAGGTGCGCATCGGCGCCCCGATCCCCTTTTCCCGACTGGAACAGATGGCCGAGGGCGAAGAAAACGCCGACGAGCTCATCATCCGCTGCCTGCGCCTGCGCTCCTACCTTCTGGGGGCCCGGGGGGCCAAGTCCCGCCCCCGCCCCAAACTTTTCCTGCCCAAGGGGCCGGGACGGCAGGAGGCGCTCATCCCGGCGGCGGACCCCCAACTTCTGACCGACGAAATCGCGGCCCTGCCCCAGGAATGCCGCATGTTCAAAAGCGGCGAGTTTTCGGTTTTATGCGCCGAGGCCGGGCAGCTTCCCCTGGTCTTGCGGGAAATCGGACGACTGCGGGAGTTGACCTTCCGCCGCGTGGGCGAGGGCTCGGGCAAGGCCTGCGACCTGGACCCCTTCGACGCCTATTACCTGCATCTATTCATCTGGAACGAGAAAAATCGCGAAGTGGTAGGGGCCTACCGCATCGGCCGTACGGACGAGATTCTGGCCCGCATGGGCTCGCGCGGCCTCTACACGGACACGCTTTTCGTGCTCAAGGAGCGTTTTTTGCGGCACATCAGCCCCGCCCTGGAGATGGGGCGGTCCTTCGTGCGCCCGGAATACCAGAAAAGCTATTCGCCGCTTTTGCTGTTATGGAAAGGTCTGGCCCGTTTTGTGGTGCAAAACCCCACATACAAGATCCTTTTCGGCCCGGTCAGCATCACCAACGAATACAAGACCGTCTCCCGACAGCTCATCGCCCGCTACTTCAAGGAACAAAACGCCCTGCCGGAACTGGCCCGGCTGGTCCGGCCGCGCACCCCGCTCAAGGAGCAACACTGGCTCAAAAACGCGGCCCGCACCCTGGTCACGGACTTGGACGACCTGGTGGACCTTTTGGCCGACATCGAGTCCGACCAGAAGGGCATCCCGGTGCTCCTGCGCCAGTACCTCAAGCTTGGGGGCAAGCTTTTGGCCTTCAATGTGGATCATGAATTCGCCGACGCCCTGGACGGGCTCATTGTGGTGGATCTTCTGCGCACGGATCGCAAGCAGCTCGAACGCTACATGGGTAAGGACGGGCTGGCCCGGTTTCTGTCCTTCCACGGGCTGGGGCCTGTGTCCGAACGCCCGGCCAACGGGCCGGAAGGCACGGACGGGGCGGGCGGCGGGTTGCCGCGTTGCGCGTAAGCGGCCAGTCCTCCCGACCGGGTAGGCCGACCGCCATTTTCCCGGCGCCGGACCTCGACGGCTTTGACGGTGCGCTCCGCTAGGCGATCCACTTGCGGCGCACGTTCCACAGGCTGGCCGTGAACAGCCCGATGCAAAAAACCCCCAGGACCGCAACATCCAGCCCCAGGGCCAGAATATTGCCCCCGCCCGCATCCGGAATGGCCCCGCGCAGGGCGTCCACGCCGTAGGTCAGGGGCAGCATGTAGGACATAGGCTGCAACACCACAGGCAGCTTGGCCACCGGGAAAAACAGTCCGCACAAAAACAGCATGGGGAACCGGAAAAAGTTGGAGAAGGTCTGGGCCTCGAAGACCTCGCTGACGGCCACGGCGATAAAAAGCCCCAGAAAGGCCGAGGCCACGGCCACCAGAAAGACCACAATAAAAAACGTTCCCCAGGCCACTCCGGACAAATCCACCAGAAACGCGGCCATGGCCATGGGGACCAGGGCGTTGAGCACCCCGAAAAATATCGCCCCCCCAGTCTTGGCCAGCATGAGCAATTCCAAGGGAATCGGGGCCAGGAGCAGCCGGTCGAAGGACCGGTTCTTTTTTTCGAAGGTCACGGTCACGGCCAGCATGGAGGTGGTTCCAAAAAGCACCGAGATGGCCGCCACCCCGGGCAACAGGGACATCACGCTCTCCAGGCCGGACCCGGAGCGGATGAAAAACATGCCCGTCCAGGCCAGGGGAAAAAGCAGTCCCCAACTGATGTTGGGCGGCTTGAGATAATAGGTCCGCATGTCCTTGGCCACGATGCTCCAGAAGATGGTCAATCGCCTCATGCCGCCTTGCCCCCTTTTTCCTTTTCCCGGCCGAGCGCCTCGGCCTCGATACCCGTCCGTTGCACGAACACGTCCTCCAGAGACGGCCGCAGGCGACGGGCCTCCAACACCTCGGCCCCGGCGTCCTCCAAGGAGCGCACCACCGCCCCCACCCGCACCGGGAAGCCGCACTCCACCCGGATGGCGTCCGTTCCGGCCAGGGTGAACTCGCAGTCGGGATAGGCCGCCGCCAAGGCCGCCACATGCCCGGCCACCGCTGCGGCGCACACCACGCGCACGGCATGGCGGCCGGAAAGCGGGGCCACCAGCCGCTCCACCGTATCCACGGCGATGATCCGTCCCTTGACCAAAAAGGCCACCCGGCCGCACAGCCGCTCGGCCTCCTCGATATAGTGGGTGGTCAAAAGGATGGTGGTTCCGGCGGCGTGCAGTTCGGCCAAAAGGGCCCGGATGTGCCGGGCGCTCTCCACATCGACGCCCGTGGTGGGCTCGTCCAGAAACAGGATGCCCGGGGAGTGCATGATCCCGGCGGCAATGGTCAGGCGGCGTTTCATGCCCTTGGAATAGCCGCCGAACTTGCGTTGCCCGGCCGGGGCCAGCCCGAAAAGCTCCAGAAGCTCCCCGGCCCGCTTTTGCCGCGCGGCCTTGTCCATGCCGTAAAGCGCGCCGCAAAAGCACAGGTTGTCGTAGCCGGACAGCTCCGGATAGAGGTTGCTGTCGTCGGGGACCACGCCGATTAGGTGTTGGGCGGCCTTGGGATTTTTCGAGCAGTCCACGCCGCCAATATGGATGGTCCCGGCGCCTGGCCTGGCCAGGCCGATGAGCATGTTGATGGTGGTGGATTTGCCTGCGCCGTTGGGGCCCAGGAGCCCGAAAAGCTCCCCCTGGTCCACGGCAAACGACACCCCGGCCACGGCGGCCACCTCGCCGAAGTGTTTTTTCAAATCCACAGCCTCGATAGCGTGGGTCATGATCGCGCCCTTTCCGCAGGTCTATCCGGCCTGTATTTAAGTTTTCGCGCACATACTATGGTCGCGCGCCCAAAAAAAGCCCGATCAGGAAGCCGTCGCCTCATGTCCCGCAGGCGGGCGGGCCGCGCCGGAATCATCGGCATCCGGCTTTTCCTGTCCAGCCATAAAAAACGCCGCCGTCTCGCGGCCCCAGGCGGCCAGGACGCCGGGGTCGGCCCGGTAATGGACGAAATAGCCCTGCTTGTCGGCCACGACCGCCCCGGCGTCGCGCAAAATCCGCAGGTGCTGGGACACGGCGGCCGGGGTGATGCCCAAAGCCCGGGCCAGGGCGCCGACGCACATCTGGCGCTGGGCGAGCATCTCCAGCATGCGGACCCGGGTGTCCACGGCGAGCACCTTGCAGATGCGGGCCAGACGGGCGGCCGCCGCCCCGCCGGAGGTGTTGGGCACAATTTGTTTAAGCATGTTCGCAGATACTTATTCTATTTCTTCATTTTGTCAAGCGCGTTCAGTCTATATGGGTCAATTGGCAACACTCTGCATCCGAAAAACGATTTGCCGCTTTACCAAACTTCAGTCGCTCGATATCATATTTACAAAGGAGAACCGCATGGACTTTTCAGAACAAATTCAGGCCTTGGCCAGGAAAATCCAAAAGCAGAAAGAGCATCTGCTCACCGAAGAAGCCACAAAGACAGCCCTTGTCCTGCCGTTCATCAATATGCTGGGGTACGATATTTTCAATCCCGCCGAGGTCATACCCGAATTTACCGCTGATGTTGGAATAAAAAAAGGCGAAAAAGTCGATTACGCATTGCTCTTGGATGGGAAACCAATAATTCTGTTTGAATGCAAGCCATACGGATTCCCCCTCGAACAGACCCAATCAAGCCAATTATACCGTTATTTTTCAGTTACTGAAGCGCGAATTGCCATCCTTACTAATGGAACAACATACAAATTTTTTACTGATCTTGAAAATCCAAACAAAATGGATTCAAAGCCTTTTATGGAGTTTGATTTCTTAGCCATAGATGAGTCGCTCGTTCCAGAATTAAAAAAGCTTTCCAAAACAAACTTTGACATCAACAATGCATTATCTGCTGCTACTGAATTAAAATATACCAGAGAAATAAAAAAAATTTTGGCTTCAGAAATCTTGTCACCAACGGAAGACTTGGTCTGTTTTTTTACTAGCCGAGTTTACCATGGGCGGCTGACAAAAAGCGTAAAAGAACAATTCACAGAAATCGTCAAAAGGGCTCTTCACAATTTTATCAATGACAAGATAAAAGAACGACTCACATCCATAATGTCCGACACAGAACCGCAGCAAAACAAAGAAGAACCTGGACATATCGAAGAACAGCGAGAAGAAGACAAAATAACAACAACGCAAGAAGAGATCGAAGGTTTTTATATCGTCAAATCAATTTTACGGGAAACTTGCGATACAGAAAGAATACATTACAGGGACACACAGAGCTACATGGGGATACTCCTTGATGACAACAATCGTAAACCCGTATGTCGTCTACGTTTTAACGGACACACCAAGCAACTTGGGCTTATTCGTTCCGGGAAAACAGAAGAACGAGTAACATTGTCTAGCCTTGATGACATTTATAACTATGCCCAAGACATTAAAAATGCGATTCCGCTATACGAAAACCCTGAATAAACTTTTTTATCTGATGCAGATTAGATCAATCGAAATTGCTTCTCGATAATCACCCAGTGCAGTTTCGATTGATCTAGATCATGCCACCCGCACGTCGCGGCGGCGCAGCAGATATTTCGTCAGCTCCATGATTGCGAAGATGACCGCGCTAAAAAGGACGATGATCGCCAGATCCTTTACCGTGGGCATGATGATGCCAAAGGACTCGCGCACGGTATCGAACTGCATGAGCACGGCGATGAGCGCCAGTTCCCAGCCCACGGCCAGGACCAGCCACTTGTGCGGCGGCGCGGTGAAGACGCTGTAGCGCAGGGACCGGCAGTTGAGCGCGATGACCACCTCCACGATGATAAACAGGAAAAAGATCTCCGTGCGGGCATGGGCCATGTCGCCCAGGTCGTGAAAAAAAAGGAGGAAAAAAAACGGAATCTCAATGACCAGGGCCCGGATGATGAAGGCGATGACGTCCCGGGAGAACACGCTTTCCCGGGGATCGCGGGGCGGGCGCTGCATGATGTCCGGGTCCGGCGGGGCCACGCCCAGGGCCAGGGCGGGCAATCCGTCCGTGGCCAGATTGATGTAGAGGATGGCTGCGGGCAGAAGCGGCAGGTATTCGGGCCCAAGCGCCAGGACCACGCCGCCGATGACCGCCACCTCGGTCAGGTTGCACTGAATGAGAAACGCCAGGTATTTTTTGATGTTGTCGTAGATCCAGCGGCCTTGCTCGATGGCCGTGACGATGGTGGCGAAGTCGTCGTCGGTGAGCACCATGTCGGCGGCCTCCTTGGCCACCTCGGTCCCCGAAATGCCCATGGCCACGCCGATATCGGCGTGCTTGAGGGCCGGGGCGTCGTTGACCCCGTCCCCGGTCATGGCCACCACCTCGCCGCGCGCCTTCCAGGCCTTGACGATGGCCAGCTTGTCCATGGGCGACACCCGGGCGTAGACCGACACCTTCGCCACCCGGTCGGCGAACTGGGCCTCGGTCAGCCGGGACAACTCCCCGCCGGTCATGACCTCCTCCCCCTCCCGCCAGATGCCGATCTCCCTGGCCACGGCCAGGGCCGTCAGGGCATGGTCGCCGGTGATCATGACCGGCCGGATGCCCACCGAACGGCATACGGCCACGGCATGGGCGGCCTCGGGGCGCGGCGGATCCATCATGCCGGCCAGCCCCAGAAAAATCATGTCCCGCTCCACGGCGTCTTCGTCGCAGCCCGGGCCGGAGGCGGCCTCCAGGGGGACATGGGCCAGGGCCAGGACGCGCAGGGCCTGCCCGGCCAGGGCCTCGTTTTCGGCCAGCAAGGCGGTCCGGTCGGCAGGCGAAAGCTCCCGCACCACGTCGCCGTCGAGCAGCCGCGTGCAACGGGCCAGGACCATCTCGGGCGCGCCCTTCATGCAGGCCGTGCGTCCGCTTCCCGGCAGATCATGGATGGTGGTCATGCGCTTGCGTTCCGAGGAAAAGGGCAGCTCGTCCAGGCGCGGGCTGCTCCGGCAGACCTCGGCCCGAAAAAGCCCGGCCTTGGCGGCGACGACCACCAGGGCCGCCTCGGTGGGGTCGCCCCGGATGGCCCATTTGCCCTCGACATCGGCCAGATCGGCGTCGTTGCACAGCACGGCGCAGCGCAAAAACGCCTCCAGGTCGTGGGGAAGCGCCCCGGGCCGGACGGCCCCGGACGGGCCGCACACCTCGCCCACAGGGGCATAGCCGCCGCCCGTGACCGCTAGCCCCCCCGAGGCCAGGACCAGACGGCGCACGGTCATCTCGCCCCGGGTCAGGGTGCCGGTCTTGTCCGTACAGATGACCGTGGTGCAGCCCAACGTCTCCACGGCGGGCATCTTGCGCACCAGGGCGTGTTTTTTGGCCATCTCGCGCATGCCGATGGCCAGCGCGCCGGTGACGATGGCCGCCAGGGCCTCGGGCACGGCGGCCACGGCCAGGGCCACGGCGAACATGGTCACGGTGATCAGGAATTTGAGATCCACCAGGCCCGTGCCGTATTCCCGCCACACGCTGATCCCGGCCACCAGCACGCAGATGCCCGTGGCCACGATGCCCAGCCACTTGCCGATCTCCTCGGTGCGTTTCTCCAGGGGGGTCTTTTCGGTCTTCACCGCCGCCACCTCTTTGGCGATGCGCCCGAACGCGGTGTCCATGGCCGTGGCCGTGACCACGGCCCGCCCCCGGCCGTAGGTCACGGCGGCGCCGGTGAAGACCATGTTCTTCTGGTCCGCCGTGCCAAGCGCGGGGTCCAGGGCCGCGCAGGACTTGCCCACGGGCACGGATTCGCCGGTCAGGGGGGCCTCGTCGCAGCGCAGGACGTGGGACTCGACCACCCGGGCGTCGGCCGGGATCTTGTCCCCGGCCTCCAGCGCCAGCACGTCGCCGGGCACGATGTCCCGGGAATCGATGCGCAAAAGCTCGCCGCCGCGCAGGACCGTGGTCTCCGGGGCCAGCATCCGGCGCAGCGCCGCCAGGGCCTTTTCGGCCCGATATTCCTGCACGAAGCCAAGCACCGCGCAAAACGCCACGATGACCGCGATGATGGCCGCGTCGACCACCTCGCCCACCAGGGCCGAGAGAATGATGGCCGCAATGAGGATGAGGATGAGGAGGTTTTTGAACTGGCCGAGAAAAATCGCCCAGGGGCTTGCCCCCTCTTCCCGGACCAGTTCGTTGCGGCCATGCGTTTCCAGGCGCGTGCGGGCCTCTTCCGGGTCGAGTCCCCGGACGAGGTCCACCTCCAGGGTGCGGGCCACGTCCGTTGCGGACAGGGCATGCCAGGGGCGTTCCATGCGGCGTCTCCGTGATTGGCGTGTGGTCGGCGAGGCGAAGACTCCTCCCGGATGACCACCCGGGACGGCCTGCGGCGTCGGCGGACGCAGTGTACCCAAGAACGCCCCCGGCGCAAACCGCGATCCCCGGGCCGGGCGGGACGGATGACGAGGCGGGCGGCAAACCCGGTGAAAGTCGCGGCAAAGGATGATAGGAGGCAGGCATGCATACCGCTGTTTCACCGTTGGACATCGTGACCGGGATGGCCCGGGCCATGCGGCCCCTTTCCGGCGACGCCCCGCCGGGCGCCGCCCTGGACGATCTGCTGCGCGGCATGCTTGCGGCGTTCGTGGCCGCGTCCCACGCCGCCCGGGCCGGAGTGATCCTCCTTTTGCCGGACGACGCGGCGCCCCGTCTGCGGGCCGCCGTGCCGGACGCCGGGGCGTGGGACGTCGGCGGGGAGGCGCTGCGGGACTACCTGCATCCCGGCCCGCCGCCGTTGGTCCGGACCCTGGGAAGGGAGGCGTCCCAGGGGGGTGAGGCGGTTTTTTTCGGTGATCCGGACACTGCAACCGGGACCAGGCTGGCCGTGGCCGCCTTTGACGCGCCCCACCCCGGCGGGGGCGAGGTGCGGGGGGCGCTTTTGGCCGAAACCGCCCAGCCGGGACCGGGCCTTGCGGCCATGCCCGCTGCGGCGGAGCTTCTGGCCCGAGCCGTGGAGTCCGGGCTGCATCTGGCGGACCTGCGGGCCGTCCAGGCCGCCGAGACAGTGGCCCTGCGCAGCCGGGTCTTGGCGGGATTCGCCGAGGCCTTCGGCCCGGGGGGCTGTCCGGGTCTGGCGGGGGTGCGCCTGGAGGTGGAACGGGCGGCCCGCGAACCGGGCACGGTCCTTTTCTGGGGAGAACCGGGGACGGGCAAGGCCCAGTTCGCCCGGCTCATCCACGAACTGTCGCCCCGGGCCGCGCGGCCCTTTGCGGCCGCCCGGGCGCAAGCCATGGACGAGGTCTTCGGCCGGGACGACAGCGGCGCCGCCCGCCTCGGCGCGGTGGAGGACGCCGCAGGAGGGACGCTCTACGTGGCCGATGTGGCCGCTCTGGCCCGCGACATGGCCGGGACGGACCCGGCCCCGGGGGACGCCGCCGCCCAGTTGGTACGGCTGGTGCGCGAGGGCTGGTTTACGCGGCGCCATTCGGCGGCCCGGCGTCGGGCGAGGGTCCGCGTGATCCTGGGGTCGAGCCTGGCCCCCGAGGCGTTACGGCGACGCATCCCTGAGCTCACGACCCTGCTGGACCAGCCCGAAACCGGCGACGGCGGCATACGCTTGATCCGCCTGCCCTCCCTGCGGGAACGGCCGGACGACGTGCCCATCCTCCTGCAACGGGCCGTGGACCTCCTGGCCGGACGGGCCGGGGAGCGGCTGTCGTTCACGCTGCGGGCGATCAAGGCCTTGTGCGCCTATCCCTGGCCGGGAAACGACGAAGAGGTCCGGACGATCGCGGCCGAGGCCCTGCTGTCGCGCACCGGCAGGTGCCTGGATGTGGGGGATCTCCCGGCGCGGATCTTCTCCCTGCCCCCCGGGGGGGAATCCGGCCCGGATGATGCGGGGAAAAATGCCCTCCCGGCGGAGACCCTGTGGGACATGGAGAAGGCCCGGGTGCGTGCGGCCCTGGAACGCCACGACTGGGTGCGGACCCGGGCGGCGCAGGAGCTCGGCCTGACGCCCCGCCAGCTCGGCTGGCGCGTGAAGCGGCACGGCCTGCGGCCACGGGACGAGGGATAACCGCCTCCCAGGATTGTCCGGCATGGCGGACAATCCTGGGAGGCGGCGACGGTTCAGGCCCTGTCCGCGAAATCCGGGCTGCCGAATTTCGCGGTGGACACGGCGGGAGGCGCTTTTCTGAAAAGCGAGGCCCGCGTTTTAAAAAGGGTCGCCGCCGGGGCTACTTTTTGGCCTTTTTGCCCGGAGAGGATTCCTCGTCCTTTTTCGGTGGCTCGGCGACGACCAGGCACGGCGACGCCTCAGGGGCGGCGGCCTCGGCCGGGATCTCGGCCTCGGGCTCGGGCTCGGGCAGGGGTTCGGGTTCGACAGAGGTGATTTTCACGGCCTCGGCCTCCTGAACCGGAACCTCGTCCAGCCAGGACAGCTCGATCACCAGCTTTTGGCGGTTTTTTTTGCGCTCGGCCTCGATCTCGAAGCTCACGGTCTCGCCGGGCTTGAGGGTGCAAAACTCGGATCCTTTCTGCAGACACACGGTCTTTTCCCCGAAGCTTTTGACCAGATCGCCCAAAAGCGCGCTGGCGCTTGCGAAATCAACCGTACCCTTAAGGCTTATGCCGTGCTTTCCCATGTCCGTTCTCCCTTCGTGTCTCGTTGTTGATTAGTGTTTTTCCGACGTGGCGGTTTCCTCGAAGAGGGGGTTGCCCTTGACCTTGGCCATAAGCTGGCTCGGGGTCGGGACAGCAGGCTGGGAAGGACTTTTTTCCGCCAGGGCCTTTTCCTCGGGCAGGGCCGGGGAATCGTCCGGACGGGGAACGATGTCGGCGGGCTGGTGGCGTTTTTTGCCCTTGGCCTCATGCCGCATCTCTTCGATTTTTTTCTCGGCCTTTTTGATGAACTTCTCCAGCCCCTTGTTCACAGCCGTGTCAACATCAAGCTTTTTTCCAAAGCTTCGCGCCTCTTCTCGCAGGGCCTCCATGCGATCGGCAATCTCGGAATCCACATTGAAAATCATGCGCTTTACTTCTTTATCCTGCTTGAATATCGACATAATTCCTCCATCTCGTTGTACATATTCTGTACGTCTTCTATGTCTGTTTTGGTACGTCGTCAAGGAAAACTCACAACCCTGCCCAAAAATACGGGACAACCTGCCCCGCCATCGTCCCGCCTCGAAAAAATGGCTGGCGAACCCCCTTGTCATAGATATTGATTTTCATTACCAATTAAGTCCAGGGGCGGCGGGCCGTCCGCTCGGACTTTTCGTGAACCTCGGCCCGCGAAGGAATTCAGATGCGCGGCGGGTTCTTTCGTCAAGCTGTCATGAAACCGGCATCACCCTGCGGCGGGCCGGAAGTGCAATGGCGACTCGCGCGTTCTTTCCCGGGCGCGCCAGAGAGCCGACCGCGCGCAAGCGTACGCGAAACCGCTTATCCACAAGGAGATTGTCATGGGCGACGACATGTTTGAAAAACGCCCGGCCGTGTGGAGCCGGATCGTGGCCAAGGCCTGGGCCGACGAGGCCTTCAAGAAAAAACTGCTCGCCGATCCGGCGGCCGTGATGCGCGAGGAGGGCGTGGACGTGCGCGAGGGAATCCGCATCTCCGTGGTGGAAAACTCCGCCCGGCATGCCTGGCTGGTCCTGCCCCGGCAGCCCGAGGCGGAGTCTGCCGTGGCCGAGGACAGCGGCCGCGTGGCCGACCTGGGCCTGGGATTCTTTCACGCCGTGCGGGCCATGTAGGACGCGTTGCGCCCATCCGGGCCGGAAGGGGATTAAATGCCCAAACGCCGCGTGGTCCTGCACTTGCCACCCGACCCGGAATGGCTTCCCATGATCGAGGATGTGGTGCGCCGATTTTCCGCGCGCATGCGCTTTCCCGCCCGTCTGTGCCGGACAGTCGCCGCCGCCGTCCTTGAGGCCTATGACAATCTGGCCCTGGCTTCCCGAAAACTCGGCGTTCGGGAACCCTGCCGCATCAGCCTGGCCGCCACGGGCGAGGCCGTGACCGTGGAGCTGGCCTACAACGGCAAGATCCCCCTCAATCCCCTGGCCGTAGGCGAATACGAGGTTCCCGAAGGCGGCCGGGACATCGATTGCCTCAATGCCGACGCCCTGTGGCTGCACCTGATCAAACGGCGCATGGACAAGGTCTTTTTCCGGGTGGAGGGAACCCGGCATGTGCTGTCCCTGGTGAAATACCGCCGCCAGGAGGGACTTGAGGGGGAATCGTGGGTCATGCGCCTGACGCCGCACCTCACGGCGGCCGCCACCCTGGAGATACGCCCGCCCGAGGCCGGGAAACCCCGCCGGGGCATCCTCTACAATCCCGACACGGGCGTCGCGCTCAAGCTTGGGCCCAAGGAATGCTATGTCGTGGAACGCCTGGACGGACAGCGGACCATCCACGACATCTACATGGAGCATGTGGAAAAGGTAGGACTGATTGCGCCGCGCACCCTGGCCATACTCCATGAGCGCATGGAAAAAGGCGGTATGCTGCACGGCGACAGCCCTCCGGGGGAGTCATGGCGAAAACGGCTTTTCCGTCTGACCAGGCCCAACCTCGCCATCCCCCGGCCCGATGCCGTGATCACGGCCCTGCACGCCCGCCTGGGCTGGTTTGTCGGGCCGCTTGGCGCGGGATTCCTCCTGGCCCTCGGCGCCTCGGGCCTCTATCCCTTGCTGACCCGCCTGGAAAACATCCCCCTGGCCGTCAAGCTCGAAACCATCAGCGCCGCGCCCCCCGTGGCCCTGGCCGCCCTGTACCTGTTGGTGTTGGTCATGGCCGGGGTCCACGAACTGGCCCATGGTCTGGTCTGCAAGCATTTCGGCGGCCGGGTGCATCGCATGGGGGTCGTGTTTTCATTCGTCATCTTCGTTTTCTATTGCGACAGCACCTCGGCCCACGCCCTTCCCAAGACCAGCCAGAAGGTGCTGGTCTCCCTGTCCGGAATGGTGACCACCTTCGCCTTTTTCGGCATCGGGCTGTGGATGGCCGCCTGGACCGCCGACAGCGCCCCGGCCTGGAGCATGATCTGGCGGACCTTCAGCTTCATCAGTTATTTCGGGCTGACGATGAACGCCAATCCGTTTCTCAAGATGGACGCCTATGCCATGCTCACGGACGCGCTGGGGATCGAGCGGCTGCGGGAGCGATCCTTCGCCTATCTGCGCCAGCGGCTTTTCGCCTGGGCCACCCCCTCCGCCGCCCGGAACCAGGCCCGCACCCCAACGCGGCGGGAGCGCCTGGTTTTTTGGTGCTACGGCCTCCTGGGCACGCTGGTATCCCTGGCCTTCATCGTCCTGCCCATCCTGAAACTCGGCCCGGTGCTCGTGCAGGAGTCGGCCAGCCAGATCCGTATTGTCGTTGCCGCCGCCATCCTGCTTCTCCTCTTCCTGCGGCTGGCCCGTCAGGTCCAAATCAACATCGCCTCCTGGCGAAACCAGGAATACCGCCTTCTGTAGCAGCCTCATCTGCAAAGACAGTCCCGGCCTTGTCCGAAACCCTCGCCCTGCCGCTACGCCCCCCGCGGTCTCGGGGGACGATGCGCACGGCCGTTATGGGCCATTCCCCGGCCGCCGCATCCCGCCGGGGACTGCCGCCAGCCCCAGGAGGACTGGGGACGGGACCAAAGGCGCGTACGCCCCCCTACCCCAGATTGGCGGCCGCCACGTCCCAGTTCACCAGGTTGTCCAGCACGGCCTTGACGTAGTCGGCCCGGCGGTTCTGATAGTCCAGATAATAGGCGTGTTCCCAGACATCCACGGTCAAAAGGGGCTTTTGTCCGTTTTGCAGGGGGTTGGCGGCATTGGGGGTCTTGACGACCTTGAGCGCGCCGCCGTCCTGCACCAGCCAGCCCCAACCGCTGCCGAACTGGCTCACGGAGGCGGCGGCCAGTTCCTTTTTCATGGCCTCGAAATCCCCAAAAGACGCGGTGATGAGCTCCGCCAGTTTGCCCGTGGGGGCCTTGGGGCCGCCCGGGGTCAGGCCCTTCCAGTAAAACGTATGATTGCAGGCCTGGGCCGCGTTGTTGAAAAGGGCCAGGGCCGCCGGATCCTTCCCGGCCGCAAGAAACACCGCCTCAAGGCTCGCGGGGGCCGGGCTCACGGCTTTGAGCAGTTCGTTGGCGTTGTCGTAATAGGCCTTGGTGTGCTTGCCGTAGTGGAAGCTTATGGTCCTGGCCGAGATGTGCGGCTCCAGGGCGTTTTCCGCATAGGGCAGGGGCGGCAGGGCGAAGACCGGGCCCTCGGCGGCGAAGGCCGCCGTGCCGGACAGGCCGGACAGGCCGGACAGGCCGGACATGGCGGACAATGACGACAGGACCAGGCCCGCGCCTGCGGCAAACCCCAGGAATTCACGTCGGGAAAGGGAGGAGGGACGGGATTCGGATGTCATGGGCTCGCTCCTTGCGGCGCGCCAGGGGGGCGCGAAGAGGTTATCAATGCTGACACCCTCACCGATCCGGCCGCAAAAAGAAACCCCGTCGCCGCCCTTTTCTCACGCGCGCGCCCCGTTTCGCCAGGGCCCGGCCAGGTCCGCCCGGATCCGCCCGGATCAGGCCGGATCAGGCCGGGACGCGCTCTGCCTCCCGGGCGGCCAGGTGCGGCGCGCCGAATAAAAATGCGCCCACCAGGGCCGTGAACGGGGCCACGGCGACGAGCCCAAAGCTGCCCACCAGGGTGTTTAAAACCTCGGCGGCCACGTAGATGAGGTTGAAGAGGTTGGAAAGCGGCGCCCCCTGGGCCATGAACATCATGAGCAGGGCGATGTAGCCGCCGGAATAGGCAAAGAGCAGCGTGGTGGTCATGGTGCCCACAACGGCCCGCCCCACCCGGAGGCCCGCGCCCAGAAGCTGGCGGCGGCCGATCCCGGGCGTGCTCCGGGCCACCTCCTCGATACTGGCGGCCACGTCCATGGACAGGTCCATCATGGCCCCGCAGGAGCCGATGAACACGGCGGCCACGAAAATGCGCTTCAGGTCCAGGTGGCCGTAGCCGGTGTACAGCAGGCTCTCGGCAAAGGGTTTGATGGCCCCGTGCAGCCGGAAGAGGTCGGTGAAGATCAGGGCCAGGAGGCAGGCCGTGCCCACGCCCAGCATGGCCCCCAAAAAGGCCGTGGTTCCCTTGCGGGTCATCCCGCCCACCAAAAAGATGATGCAGGCCGTGAGGATGGTGACCACGCCCAGGGACACCAGGACCGGATTGTATCCGTTTAAAAACGAGGGGATGAGGATCTTCCAGATGACCAGACCGGAAAAGGCGAAAGACAAAAGGGCCTTGGCCCCGGTCCATCCCCCGAAGGCCAGAAGCAGGGCGGCGAAAAGGCCGAAGAGCACCAGCTCCAGCCCCAGCCGGTAGTGGTCCACGGGATTGACGTGGGTGACCTCCCCGGCCGCGTTGCGGGTGAGCACCACCAAGGCCGTGTCCCCGGGCACGAAGATCTTGTCCATCTCCATCTTGCCCAAAAGCTGGTTTAAGCCCCGCACGGTCTGCCCGGCGTGGGGCCCGTCCAGGATTTCCAACTCCACGGCCTGGATGCCCGTGCGCACCAGCCCGAATTGCAGCACGTCGGCGTCGTCGACGGCCACGACCCGGCCTTTGCACTGCACGGCGTTCGCGTCGATGTGCGACTCATACCCCGTGGGCAGAAAGGCCAACCCCACGGTCAGGACCAGGAAAAACAGGGACAGCAGGGCATCGCGCCGCGTTTTCGGCTCCACAGGGATCATTCGGACTTCCTCTCGCCAGTCTGTCCTGGCGACATGCTCACGCCGTTACGGGTTCCCCAAGGGCCAATCCCTCGGGCCGCCGGAGGCATCCCTCCGGCCAGGCTCCCCATCCCATGACAAAGGGGCGGTGCAGCCGATCTCGCCGCGCCGCCCCGGTCAGATTTGGGACGATCTTTTCCAGCGCCCGGCTGTTGCCGACCCGCTGCTAGTTCGAGGCCACCTGGGCGGCGGGCAGGCCCATGGCGCTCTTCAGCTTCTTGGCGATGTCGGTGTTGTCGTACAGGCCGTTAAACGTCTCGGCCCCGGCCCCTCCGGCGGACACGGTGACCGGCACGCCGGTGTGGGAATACGACGTCCAGCCCAGACCCGCCTTCTGGTTGAGCAGGTGGGTCAGCGTCACGGACAGGGGATTGTAGCCGCCGTAGAGCAGATAGCCCTGGGGATCCTTGCCGTCCACGCCGTAGCCGCTCTTGGCGTCGGCCGGGGCGGCCATGTACAGGTCGAAGGCCTCTTTGATCTTGGCGATTTCAAAGTCCTTGAGCACGGCGGCGTCCTTGGCGTCTCCGGCGAACTTGAGGCCGAAGGTCTCCTCCACGACGGGCCGCACCGCGTCAAAGGAGCAGTTGCCGCCGCAGGACTTCTTGAACTCGGCCATCTTGTCGGTGAAGGCCTGGTAGGACATCTTCTGGCCGGTGAGCACGTTGTAGAAGCTGTCGTACTTGGTTCCGGCGAAACCGATGGTCAGGCCGCCGCACTCATGGTCGCCCGCAACCAGAATGAGCGTCTCGTCCGGATGCTTTTTGGCGAACTCCTGGGCCGAGGCCACGGCCGCGTCCACGTCCAGCACGTCGCCGATGGCCCCGGCGGCGTCGTTGGCGTGGCAGGCCCAGTCCACCTTGCCGCCCTCGGCCATGATGAAAAAGCCCTCAGGGCCTTCCAAGACCTCGGCGGCCTTGGCCACCAGCTCGGCCAGGCTCAAGTCCTTTTGGGTGCGGTCGATCATGTAGGGCATGGCCTGGCTGTCCTGGAGCCATTCGTTGACGACGATGACCTTGCCGTCGTTTTTGGAGATCTTCTCGAAGCCCTCGCGGCCGGTGACGACCTTGTATCCGGCGGCCTTGGCGGCCTCGATGGCGTCGCCCTGGGAGGCCTTGGACTTTTTCCCTGTCGGATCCTTGAAACCGCCGCCGCCAAAGAAATCAAAGCCGCTTTTCACCAGCTCGTGGGCGATCTCATGGTAGTTGTCGCGGCTTTCCTGGTGGGCGTAGAAGCCGCCGGGGGTGGCGTGGTCGATGGACACGGTGGAGATGACGCCCACCTTTTTGCCCTTTTCCTTGGCCAGTTCGGCCACGTTTTTCACGGGCTTGTTGTCCGGGGTGACGCCGAGCATGCCGGAGTTGGTCTTGACCCCGCAGGCC
>Ga0209467_1001340_pt1 | contig 22026 bp, 30 predicted proteins | sample Higcelwee11metaG_FD_187175 | JGI IMG/M metagenome (GOLD analysis project Ga0209467, IMG submission 187175) | Freshwater pond sediment microbial communities from the University of Edinburgh, under environmental carbon perturbations - High... | ecosystem: Environmental > Aquatic > Freshwater >... | reverse complement strand
ACTCGGAAAGTCTCTGAAAATCGACTCTCTGGGATTCAAAACAAAAAACCTTTACACTTTTATATAATCAAACCAAATTTTAAGCATCGTTAACAGCGATGCTTTTTCTTTTTCCTAGGAATATTACTACAAGGCTATTTTCAGAAACGATTAGTTTTTTTGTAACAAAATATTAACAAAAATAAATAAAAATTCGATTAAAAAAGCAATCTTTCAATAATGATTGTTTTTATATAAGTAAGCAAGGTTAAGGGACGGACGAAAGGTTAGTACGATGGTAATAGGTTTTGGCAACGAAATGAATTTAATGGGTAATTCCTATATGACAAGTCCATATATGGCAGCCTCTCCAATGTTTGGCGGTAGAATGAATCCTATGATGATGGGTAATTCATACCTGAACTTCAAAAACAGCGACGATATGAAATCTTTTTATAATACTCAAATTGATGATTCTCAATCTAATATCTACGCAAGCGGACAAGGACGAATTTCTCAAAAAGCTTATATGATTGCACAACAATTAAAAGGTGCTTTAGAATCTGAAAACGATACAGAAGTAAAAAATATTCTAACAAGTATAGAAGGCGATAAATACCAATTGGCAGGTGTTGAGCTTGCTTATGACCAAATGTCAGGCGGAAGATGTGCTCTAAGAACTGATATCAGAGAAAATCTTGAAGGAAGTAAAGCAATGGAGCAAGTCGGACTTGGCGGAGTAAACGGTTTTCTTCATCAGCTTAAAGCTTCTTTATTAAAACCATTCGGTTACAATCCAATTTCTCAAAGAGAAGCTATTGATATCTTAAATGAAGGTGCTACAGTCAACACAACGGTTGCGGCAAATGCTCTTAAAGATGCTACTTTCGGTTTTGGTACAGACAGAAAAACTGTAGATTATATAATGGCAAACACTAACGGCAGAATGGCTGAAATCAGTTCTTCTTACCAACAAATGGGTGATTTAACTCAAGATATCAGAAAATCTTACAATCCTTTTATTGATGGTTTCGGTACACAAGAAAGAATAACAGGTCAAATTGCAACTCAATTGGCTTCTTAATTATAAAAAAAATTAATAACCCTAGTACTTATAGTCCCCCGTATTATTTAGCGATGCATCCCTTGCGTCGCTTTTGTATATTGTATTGACGACGTTGAAGTTGCAAATTTTTTGCAGGGTTCAAAGTTTTCTGTTAAGCAATAAAAAGTATATTTGACGAAATAGGTTAACACAGCTTGATTTTTTTTCATGTTTTAGGTTTGATAAGTTAACGGTTTAGTGATTAGTAATAAATTGATATAAATATAAAAATATAAAGAGAGGTTAATCCGTGGAAGAAACAAATAAAAAGGTAGAAGAAACTACTTTAGAAACAAAAGAAAATCTTGAGCAAGTTGAAGAAGTAAAAACTGTTGAAACTTCTGAGGATGTTGTTGACGAAGTAGCTGCAGAAGAAGAACTCTTAGGCAAATTTGACAATAAAAAAAGACGTACTTCATCTCGTAGAAAAAGAGAAGAAACCAAAAAAGAAGCTCCTGTTTCCGATTGGAAAGAAAGAGTTGTCCAAATTCGTCGAGTAACAAAAGTTGTTAAAGGCGGTAAAAAACTTAGTTTTAGAGCTACAGTAGTTGTCGGTAACGGCAAAGGTCAAGTAGGGCTAGGCATCGGAAAATCATCAGAAGTAATCGGAGCAATCCAAAAAGCTATTACTGACGGCAGAAAAAACTTGGTTACCGTACCTATTTTCAAAACAACAATACCTCACAAAATCACAGCAGGTGCAGGTGCAGGAAGCGTAGTTTTAAAACCAGCATCAAAAGGTACCGGAATCATCGCAGGTGGTTCAGTAAGAGCAGTTCTTGAACTTGCAGGTATCGAAAATATCTTAAGCAAATCTTTAGGTTCAGATTCTCCTTTGAACTCTGCAAGAGCTACTTTGGAAGCATTAAGAAATCTTAAAAACTTCAAAGATGTTGCGGCTAAAAGAGGTATGACTGTTCAAGAAATTTTAAATTAAAGGAAATAAAAAAATGTCAGATAAAAAAATAAAAGTTACATTAAAAAGAAGCTTAATCGGTTCAACAGAAAAACAAAAAAGAGTTGTAAAAGCTCTGGGTTTGTCTAGAATTGACCAAGTGGTAGAACATAATGATTCAGATGTTATTAACGGCATGGTGAATAAAATTTCACACATGGTCAGCGTTGAGAAATAATCAGGAAGGTATAACAGAAAAATGGAAACTGAAACTAGAATAAATTTAGAAGATTTGAAACCTGCTGAAGGTGCGACTCATAAAGTAAAAAGAAAAGGTCGCGGAAGATCTTCAGGGCATGGTAAAACTTCTTGTCGTGGTCATAACGGAGAAGGTCAACGTTCAGGACGCTCGCAAAAAAGAGGTTTTGAAGGCGGACAAATGCCGGGATATAGAAAATCACCAAAATTAAAAGGATTTACACCTATAAATCCTATGGTATATGCTGAGATTAATGTAAGTGCTCTTAATGAACTAGAAGAAAAAGAAATTGATTTGGCTTTATTGGTCGAAAAGAAATTGGCTTCTAAAAAATCAGATGCTTTAAGAGTGTTGGGAAATGGCGAGTTGAAAAAAGCAATTACGGTTACAGCAAGACATTTCACCGCTTCAGCTAAAGAAAAAATTGAAGCTGCAGGTGGTTCAGTAAAGGTGGACTAATATGGCTCAAATGAAAATGCCTACTCCGAACGATATTGTTGGGATGTGGCACTCATCAGGACTTAAAGAAAAATTAATTTTTACTTTTTTAATGATAGCTGTGTTCCGATTCGGGGCACAGATTCCTGTTTATGGGATAAATAGTGCAGCTATCGCAAATTTGGCATCGGGCAACAATATTATCGGATTTCTCGATATGTTTTCAGGCGGTGCTTTAGGAAAGGTTTCTATTTTTGCCTTAGGCATAGGACCTTATATCACTTCTTCAATCATAATACAGCTACTAGCTGTAGTGATTCCACACTTTGAGGTTCTTCAAAAAGAAGAGGGCGAAGCCGGAAGACGAAAACTTTCGCAGTATACGAGAGTTTTTACGGTATTTTTAGCTTTATTTCAGTCTTTTATTATTTTGACATACTTGACTCATAACCCTGTTACAATATTACCGGGCGTTGACAAGGTGTTTTTCTTAATTCAAGCTGTTTTGACACTTACGGCCGGTTCTGTATTCATTATGTGGCTTGCGGAATTAATCACTGAAAACGGTGTCGGCAATGGCGGTTCTTTAATAATTTTCATCGGAATATTATCAGGAATACCTGTATATATAGAAAGAACATCTGTTTTAGTTGCTGCAGATCCTGCCAAACAATTCGCATTAGTGCTTTTGATGGCTATTTTCTTGGCGACTGTTGTTTTGATTGTTGTAATGCAAGAAGCTGTTCGTAAAGTCATAATCGTGAACGCAAAAAGACAGGTCGGGAACAAAGTTTATGGCGGAGTAAATACACATATTCCATTCAAACTCAATCCCGGTGGTGTTATGCCAATAATTTTTGCGATGGCGATATTGTTATTCCCCGTAACTCTTTTAGGAATGATTGGTCAAGCAAATCTTTCTGCTGGAATAGTCAAAGATATAGTTACTTTTTTGAGCATGGAATTGTTAAATCCGAGCAAAGCACCTTATTATGTGCTGTATTTTACACTTATTGTTACTTTGTCCTTTTTCTATGCTTCAATTATGCCAAATATGCAGCCAAAAGAAATTGCAAATAATCTTAAAAAATATGGAAGTTCAATTCCCGGAATTAAGCCCGGAAAGCCTACTTCTGAAGCTTTAGACAAAATTTTATCCAGAATAATTTTCATAGGTGCTTTCGCACTTGGAATCATAGCTTTGGTTCCTAATGTGGCGACTGCTGTTACAGGAATTACTACTTTTCAAGGAATTGGAGCGACATCGCTCATAATTATGGTAGGGGTAGCTGTGGATTTTATTAATCAGATAAAAACACATTTATTAGCGAGACATTATGAAGGGTTTTTGAAGCAATGAAAAAAGAATTTATTTTTTTGGGACCACCTGCATCAGGCAAAGGAACTCAAACTAAGTTATTACAAAAAGAACTTAATCTACCGCATGTTGACACAGGAAGCATGTTAAGAGCAGCTATAGCAAATGGTTCTGAAGCAGGGAAAACAGCCAAAGGTTATATGGACAAAGGGGAATTGGTACCTGTTGAAATCGTTGCAAAAATCATCAAAGAAAGACTTTCTGAAGATGATTGCAAAAACGGTTTCATCCTAGACGGTTACCCAAGAAGCGTTGAACAGGCAAAGATTTTAGATGAGATTTTTATTGAATTAAACGAAGGTCAAGAAGTTTCTATTGATGTAATTAATGTTGATGTAAGTGATGACTTTTTGCTTGAAAGAATTGTAAATCGTCGTTTTTGCAAAGAATGCGGGCAGATTATAAGCTTGAAATTCAATCCTCCGAAAGATTCAACAAAATGTGATTCTTGTAACGGAGACTTGATTCAAAGAAGTGATGATACTGAAGAAGTTGCAAAAAATAGATTCAAAACTTATAAGGAACAAACACAACCACTTATTGAGTTTTACACTCAAAAAGGCTGGTTGCATGCTATAAACGGCGAACAAAATATTGAAGCTGTTTATGCTGATATCAAAAAGGCCATAGGATAATGATTCACCGCAAATCCAGACATGAAATCGCCATTATGAAAAAAGCCGGCGAAATTGTTGCAAGAGTCCATTTGGCAATGAAAGAACATGTCAAACCGGGAATTTCCACTCTGGAGTTGGATAAAATCGCTGAAACTATTATTCTTAAAAGCGGTGCAACACCGTCTTTTAAGGGTTACAGAGGTTATCCGAGTGCTATTTGTGCGTCTGTTAATGAACAAGTTGTCCATGGAATTCCTAACGAGGCAACTATTCTCAAAGAAGGCGACATAATAAGTATTGATGTAGGTGCGACTTACAAAGGACTTATTGGAGATTCAGCTTGGACATACGGTGTCGGCGAGATTTCTCAAGACTTGATTGACTTGATGGAAGGCACAAAAAAAGGACTTTTTTCAGCAATTGAAGCTGTAAAATCAGGAATAAATCTTCAAGAAATCTCGGGAATTATCGAGGATGTTTGTCTAGAACTTAATTATGGACTTGTTACTGATTATGGCGGGCATGGCGTTGGGAGACAACTGCATGAGGAGCCTTACATCTATAATATGAGAATTCCTCGTCCTCAAGTCGATTTAAAAACGGGCATGGTGATTTGCATTGAACCTATGTATAATCTTGGGACAGGCGAAGTTCACACATCACCTGATTCTTGGACAGTTATAACTAATGACTCCAAGCCTTCGGCACATTTTGAGCATACAATTGCTGTTACAGATGACGGTCCGATGATTTTAACTACGCTGGATTAAATTTTTAGCATTTTTTTTGAACATTGGAATTAGTCCGGGAAATCTTATATTATCATGTCCCATTTCAAGCATTTCTTTGACACAGTTCGAAATGTTATCAAGTTTATATCTGATTTTATATAATGCTGACATAATTCCCGTTCTGTCTTTACCCCATGCACAATGAATAAAAGTTTTTTTATTTTCAGCTCTTGTTTTATCTGTAATTTCAAAAAAGTCAGAAATATTTTTTTCAGAGGGTCCATTTTTTGAAATAATAGGAATTGATATGTATTTAATCCCTAATTTATTACATTCTTCTTCTTCAACAAAATCAATGTATGGAACAAAGAGTGTTCTGAAATTAACAATGCAAGTTACATCATCTCTTTTAAGGTCAAAAAGTTGCTCTTTTGTTGGTTGTCCGCCACGAGATACAAATTCATCAATTTTTTTGAAGTTACGAATATCTTCAATTGCCCTGAATGAACGAGAATCATTTTTATGGTTTCTAATATTTGACGTGATTGAAAGTATCATTTTTCACCTCTTTTAAAGAGTATCAAATTTCTCATTACTATCATTGAGTTTAGATTCAAGATGTTACAAAAGTTTACGAATTAAATATGAGAAAAAAACTTGTCAAAACTTATGTTCGCGGTAAGATTGTTGATACTGGATAAGTATTGTAAAAAATGAGGTACTAATGTCTAAAGAATCCAAAGAAGTTATAGAATTTGAAGGAACAATCCTGGAATCCTTGCCAAACGCAATGTTCAAGGTTGAACTGGAGAATGGACATCAGGTTTTAGCTCATATTTCAGGAAAAATCAGGAAAAACTTCATTAGAATACTGCCCGGAGACAAAGTCAAAGTGGAATTAACCCCTTATGACCTAACTAAAGGCCGTATAACCTATAGATTGAAAGGATAAAAAAATGAAAACCAGAGCTTCGGTTAAAAAAATGTGTGAAGGCTGCAAAGTTATTCGCAGAAGAGGAAAAGTAGCAATCATTTGTGAAAACCCAAAACACAAACAAAGACAAGGGTAGTTAATAAACCGCAACAAGAGAGTATCTTTATACTTGAATGTTAATTATGTTTAATTTACATTTAGAGTTGGGCGTTTATAGTTATTTTACTGACAAACCCTTAATAAAATAAAGAACAGATAAACAAAACACAAAAAGGAGATAAAATGGCGAGAATAGCAGGTGTTGATTTACCTCGCAACAAAAGAATGGTGATAGCTTTGACTTATATCTACGGTGTAGGTCCTAATGTATCAGCAGAAATACTTAAGGCTTGTGGTATATCAGAAGATAAAAAATCAGATGATTTGACAGAAGATGAAATTAGTCTTATTCGTGAAGCTTTAACTAAATACGAGATTGAAGGTGATCTTCGTAGAAAAATCTCAATGGATATAAAAAGACTAAGTGAAATAAATTCATACAGAGGCATGCGTCATAGACGTAATCTTCCTGTTCGCGGACAAAGAACAAAAACCAATGCGAGAACAAGAAGAGGCAAAAAAGCCGGCCCTGCTTCAAAGAAAAAATAATAACAAGGAGAATATAAAAAACTATGGCTAAAGTAGTAAAACAAAAACGTAAAGAGAAAAAAAATGTATTGCAAGGATTTGTACACATCCAGTCTACATTTAACAATACAATAGTTACTTCAACTGATATGCAGGGAAATGCTGTTGCTTGGGCTTCAGCAGGTGCTTGCGGTTTCAAAGGTGCAAGAAAAGGCACTCCTTTTGCAGCACAATCTGCGGCTGAATCTGTTGCAAAAAAATCAATCGATCAAGGAATGAAAAAAGTTGAAGTATACGTTAAAGGCCCTGGTTCAGGCAGAGAAACTGCTATCAGAGCAATTCAGGCAGCCGGATTAGAAATTACATTAATTAAAGATGTAACACCTATTCCTCACAATGGTTGTCGCCCACCAAAGAAAAGAAGAGTATAACTTAATTAAAACAAAAGGAGAGTCCAACATTGGCTAGATACACAGGACCGTCAAATAAATTATTCAGAAACTACGGAGTCAAAGATATATCTGCAAAACAGATAATTTCTGAGATGACTCAATATGCTTCAGGTCAACACGGTCAAGCAAGAAAAAAAGTTTCTGATTACGCACTTCATTTAAACGAAAAACAAAAAATTCGTTTAACCTTTATGGTTAGCGAAAAGCAGTTTGCAAAATATTATAACAAAGCTTCTGGAAAAACAGGCGTTACAGGTACTATCTTGTTGCAAATTTTGGAATCAAGATTAGACAACGTATTATACAGAGCAGGTTTTTCTACAACAAGACGTCAATCAAGACAACTTGTCAATCACGGACATGTTCTTGTGAACGGCAAGAAAGTTGATATCCCTTCATACTTGGTGAAACCCGGTGAAGTGATTACCATTAGAGAAAAAAGTAAAGAATTGTTCCTAGGGTTAGTTAAATACGTTGATTCAGCAGTTATTCCGGCTTGGATGAGTGTTGAAAAAGGCGAATTGAAAGTAACTTTTGACAGGCTTCCAGAGAGAGCGGAAATGGATCCTGAATTTAAAGAACAGTTAGTAATTGAGTATTATTCTAAGTAAGAACCCGGAGGTTTTAGTCTACAATGGATTTAAAAATAAAATGTGTTAATACAACAACAAGCTCAGATGGTTCAAATTACGGCAAATTTGTCATTGAACCATTAGGCAGAGGATTTGGTACAACAATTGGTAACTCACTAAGAAGAGTACTTTTATCCAGTCTTGAAGGTGCTGCCGTTACTGCAGTAAGAATCGAAGGGATTACGCACGAATATACTGCTATCCCAGGTATTGTTGAAGATGTAATCGACATAATGTTGAACTTAAAAGGTTTAGTCGTCAAAATTGAAGACGATGAGCCAAAAACATTAAGATTGGATATCGATACAGCAGGTCCTGTTTTAGCAAGCGATGTCGAGCTTCCTTCAGGCGTCAAAATTATCAACCCTGATTGGTTGATTTGTACAGTCGCAGAAGGTGGAAGTATTCACGCTGAAATAGTTGTTGAAGCCGGCAAAGGTTACATCACAAGCGATGCCCTTCAAGCTTTAAGAACTGATATGCCTATTGATATGCTTCCAATTGATGCATCATTTATGCCTATCAAAAAAGTTAGCTACGCAGTAGAAAATACTCGTGTAGGAGAGATTACCGACTTTGACAAATTGATTCTTGAAATTTGGTCAAACGGAAGTGTTGATGTAAATAATGCAATTACACAAGCTTCTAATCTTTTGATAGAGCACTTTATGGCTATCACATCTTTGACGGGTCAACCTTCATTTACTGTCGGTACACCTGCTGTAATTGAAGAAGAAGCTGAAGAAGAACAATCACCTACTATTTCGATTGAAGATTTAGAACTTTCTGTAAGAGCTTATAATTGCTTAAAAAGAGCAAGCATCAACTCTATGCAAGAGCTTTTGAGGAAATCGGAATATGATTTGTTAAACATCAAAAACTTCGGCAAAAAGTCATCTGATGAAGTAATCGAAAAATTACACCAATTTGGTTTGGAATTAGCTCCAAATCCAGAAGGTGTTGATGACGAATTGATATAAAAAAACAACTAATAAAGGAAAACAAAAATGAGACACCAATGTAAAAAACATAAGTTAGGAAGACCGCAAGATCAGCGGAAAGCTGTATTGAGATCTTTAGCGTCATCATTGTTTATGTATGGTGAAATAAAAACGACAATGCCTAAAGCCAAGGCTTTAAAACCTTATGCTGAGCATATTATTTCATTAGCTAAAAAAGGTGATGTTCATTCAAGAAGAATGGCAACTAAATACATCTTTGATCAGGAAACCGGAAGATTATTAAATCAAGCCGGAGAAGTTTTTGAAGCTCAAGAGGGCGAAGAAAAACTTATGCCTGAAACTGTATTGAGAAAACTATTCAATAGCATCGCAAAAGAATACACAGAGCGTAAAGGTGGTTATACAAGGATTTACAGACTTCCTCCTCGTCGCGGTGATGCTGCTGAAATGGCTTTAATCCAGTTGGTATAATTGATGAATCTGAATGAATTGTATACAAATAATTTAAACAATGCTTTATCTGAGAAGAATTCACTTCTCAGATATGCTGTTGTTATTGAATATGTAGGCACTTCATTTTTGGGTTCTCAAATTCAACCTCAAGGACGCACTGTTCAAGGTGAAATTGAAAGCGTTTTAAAAATTCTTTTGTCGCAAGAAATCAGAATCACAATGGCGGGAAGAACAGATAGCGGAGTTCATGCAAGAGCTCAAGTTGCACATTTTGATTTTCAAAATTTAATTGATTGCAAAAAATTCATTAATTCTATGAATGCTTTGCTTCCTCCTGATATTAGTATTACTAATATGATTGAAGTCGCTAAAGATTTTGATGCTCAAAAAAGTGCAAAACTTAAACACTACAGATATACTATCAATAATGCTTCCCAGCGTTCTGTTTGGAAAGAAAAAAACACCCATATTAGGATGCATTTAGACATCAATAATATGAATAAAGCTTTAGAGTGCTTGGTTGGCGAACATGATTTCACCAGCTTCAAAAGCTCTAATACAGCAAATCCTATCGTAAATTGCACCATCTATAGTGCGAAATGCACCAGAGACGGTGATATGATTTACATTGACTTTGTCGGTAACAGATTTTTGTACAACATGGTCAGAATTTTGGTAGGTTCATTGCTTGAGGTTGGTCGTTTAGAACGCAGTATTTCTTGGCTGAAAGAAGTATTAGAGGCTAAAGACAGAACAAAAGCAGGTGCAACAGCTCCCAGCGAAGGACTGACATTAATGCACATAGATTATGAAGAAAAATACAATAACATTTTAAATAAGGAGGCAATCGATGAAAACTTATTCCGCAAAGCCTCTTGAGGTTGAAGCTAAATGGTATTTAATCGACGCTGAAGGTGAAACTTTGGGTCGTTTAGCCGTTACTATCGCTAACATTTTAAGAGGAAAAAACAAACCAGAATATACTCCCCACGTGGATACCGGAGATTTTGTTGTAGTAATTAACGCATCAAAAATCAAAGTAACCGGTAAAAAAGAAACTGATAAAATTTATTATCATCATACAGGGTTCCCGGGTGGATTACGCTCTATAAACTTTAGAGATTCTCAAGCAAAAGATCCTAGAAAAGCTCTTGAAAAAGCTGTTAAGGGCATGCTCCAAAAAAATACTTTGGGTGCAAAGCAGCTTACTAAATTAAAAGTTTATGGCGATGCAAACCATCCTCATACTGCACAAAACCCTATAGAATATAAGGAGAGCGAATAATGGCTATATTAAAAGAAGCTGTAGGACGTAGAAAAACAGCCATTGCTACTGTAAAAATCAGAAAAGGCAAAGGTAGAATTTTTATAAATAATAGAATTTCTAAAGATTATTTAGGAAACAGAGCCGCATTAGAAATGATGATTATGCAACCTTTAGAATTAACAGGTAATGCAGGTGCTTATGACCTTATCGTAAAGGCTGTCGGCGGCGGAATTTCATCACAAGCAGGAGCAATCAGACATGGTCTTTCAAAAGCTTTATTAGAGCTTAATGCAGAAAACAAATCTGCATTAAAAGAAAATGGACTATTGACTCGTGATTCCAGAATCAAAGAACGTAAAAAATACGGTCGCAAAAGAGCCAGAAAAAGATTTCAATTCTCAAAAAGATAGATTTCTGTTTGGCGATTTTCGCTCATTATCAAAATATACAAAAAGCCTTCTCTCAAGAGAGGGCTTTTTAGCTTATAGAATATAAATCTTTTACAATTATGCAATAAGAATGAATTTATAGCTCTATTTCATGAACATATGGGGAATATGCTAAATGGGGTTAAAATACATATCATGAGATTGTGCATATTCCACTCTCACTCGTAAACTGTTTTCAGTAAAGGTTGGTAACCCCAGCCTTTTTTTTTGCCGATTTTTGAGTATAATCTTGTTATGGATACAAATCTTGCCCAAAAACTCAAAGTTACGATAAAGCCAATGCAAAAAAGCGATTTGGACGATATAATGCAAATTGAAAGCACCGTCTATAGCGAACATCATTGGAACAAAGAAAGTTTTGAATCTGAAATCGTTACTGATTTGGGGAATTATTTTTCGTTATTTGAAGTTAACTCAAATAAATTAATCGGCTACGGCGGTTTTTGGAATATTCTTGATGAAGGACACATCACGACTTTGGCTATTGCAAAAGAATATCAAGGCAAGGGTTTAAGCGAATTATTGCTCCAAAAATTTATCGAAATAGGCTACCTGAAATCAATAAAATGGTTTACACTTGAAGTACGAATTTCGAACATAACAGCATTTAAACTTTATACGAAATATCTTTTTCAAAGCTTAGGGGTCAGACCAAAATATTATCAAGATACAAAAGAAGATGCCTTAATAATGTGGACAGAGAACATACATAATGATAAATTTAAAATAACTTACGAAAAGCTAAAAAAAATATCATGCGAAAAAATAGACCTAATTTAATACAAAAAAGAGTTTCAAGCTATATAAAAGATATGGATGTAAAAACTTGCTATCCCAGACTTAGCTTGGGAGTTTTAGTGCTGTGTGCTTTGTGTTCTTTTATGATAGTTATTGCAACATTTACCCAATTTCAATTCGGATATATTCTTCTTCCCGAAAAAATCTTCACAAGTCCTTTTACGTTTTTCTCAGACCCCGAATTTTATAAACAATTTGTACAAAATTTCAACTACATCCCTCAAATTCCTGTTGTTCTTTTCATAGGAGCTTTGCTGGGTTACAGATTTGGAACTCTTGCTATATTGGCATACATAATCATCGGACTGATAGGAATTCCTGTATTCGGCTTAGGAGGAGGCTTAAAATACGTTCTTCAGCCGTCTTTCGGATACATCATCGGCTATCTTGTCGGCGCATTTTTTGTGGCAAAAAATCTTGAAAATAATAACTCGCTATTGGCGATTTTTACTTCTTCAACAATAGGGGTTCTTTCAATTCACATTATAGGAATTTTATATTTGATAATAATATCCGTATTTCAACACCAGCCTATCGCCGTAATCCTTGGGTGGGTGTGGATTTTGACAGGGATTCAACTTATTTATGACCTCGCAATAAGCCTCATTGCCGTATCCTTAGCACGCCCCGCTAGAGCCTTGCTTTGGATTGCAATAGGATAAAATGGACTAATGCAAAAGTCCGTTTTTTGGCAAAAATGCCTTTGTGCAATGGTCTTTTAAATGTTAAAGTTTTTGCCGTTAAAAAACTGCACCAAAGCATCCAAGCAAGTAGGAATTTCAATCCCGAGATAATTGTAAGCTTTAACAAGCATAAAAACTATGTTATTCCACGAATTTGCGTCGACATAAGATGTAACTAAAATATCTTCGACTTTCATATAATACACTTTTTTGACTTTGTAATTTTGGGTAATCGCAGTTTCTTTCATAACCTCAAAGGCAATACCGTTACTCTCACAATGCTCTATAAGCGGCAAAAACGCAGGATGATCATGATATTTATTTCTCAAATTTTGAACTGACATACTCTGACTCCACTGTCTAACCTAAACAGTTTAGCAACGTTCTTTCAGTTTAATAATCTCTAACAGGATACCTACAACCTGTCAATAATCATCAAAGACTTCTTGTGGAGCTTCGGATTGTGCACCCTCAAAATATTTACTCCCTCAGAAGCCAAATATGAATTGACTGACAAAGTAGCTATATCAGTTTCTTCAAAATCCAACGGCTCAATCTCTCTCATAAAAGATTTCCTTGAAACGCCTATCAGCATTGGAAAACCTAAAGATTTAAATTCCGAAATTCTTTTTAATAATTCTAAATTATGTTCAAGATTTTTGCCAAAACCGATTCCGATATCAATTATTATTTTGTCTTTTTTTACTCCCCTTGAGATTGCATTTTCTGTTTTTTTAAATAAATTCAAATAAATTTCGTCTACAACTCTGTCATAACTAGGGTTTTCCTGCATATCTCCTGGAGTTTTTATTGAATGCATTAAAATAAACGGAGTCTGAAATTCTGAAACAACATCAAGCATCTCAACATCCCAAACTCCTCCCGATACATCATTAACAATATCAGCTCCCGCTAATATCGCCTGTTTTGCCGTTTTGGCATTTCTGGTATCAATACTTATCGGAATATCAATACCCTTATCCCGTATGGACGTAATCACGGGACAAACTCTTTTTATTTCTTCATCAATATCTACTTTTCGGGCATTCGGGCGAGTGGATTCGCCGCCAATATCCAAGATATCACAATGTAATGCCAACTCTCTTGCCTTATAAACAGCTTCATCAAGAGCCAAATATTCTCCTCCGTCAGAAAAACTATCCGGTGTAATATTCAAAATCCCCATTAAATAAGTTTTTGACCAATCAAAAACTTTTTCGCCTACAACTATCGGTTCTAGCTTATTTTCGAGATTTGATACTAAGCAATCCGCAAGTTTACTTAAAGAAAATGGTTGTTGTTTAAGTTTTTGAGCTATTTTTTTGATTTGCTCATAAGAACCGCCCAAAATAGCATCGGTTTTTTCAATTTTGCAGGTAATTACCTCTCTATGCACCGCACAATCGGCGCCTACAGACAAAGCTGACTGCTTCAAAATCGACGCCTGTTGAGGAGTCAAATCATATATTTTGAGTAACTTAAATTTATATTTTTCTAAAACTTTTTCTATGTAAGACGAGTCAAATCCCACTTCTTGTATAGACTTTTTGGCAAATTCTTGGTTAATCTCTTTTATGAGAAAAGGCACTAACGTAAGCCTCCTTTTTTCTTTGATATTTGTTCTTGAACAATAAATTTATGAATTTTATCAGAAAAACCTTGTTCAACATGAATAAACTGACAACCAATCCTGAAAAACTGACCTTGTTTTACTTTATGAATTGGATAAATTTGATGATGAATGTCCAAACTTTTATACGAAAATATAACTTTTGCTGTTTGATTTTCCTTTAAATATAAAGAAGAAGGAAGATTCAAGCTAATGCCCGAACCGGATAAATCATGGCAAAAACCTTCAATAGAATCCACAGGCATTCCATCTTCAAATATAATAACACTTAAAGGAAACGCCATCTCAATACGCAGAAAACCTCTTCTTTGAACTCTTGTCAAGGATTGGGGATAAGTAAGCCAGTTCCCTTCAAAGTCATACTTTAAAACCTCAACAACTGAACAAAAACCGCTCCATAACACACCTCTGAATTTTGTAGCGATTTCAATAATTTGACCTTCTCTCAAAGCTAATTGAGAACCTGTATTGGTAATAATCGGAGATATCAAAACGTAATCATCGGTAGGATTCAAAACAACAGCATAATATTCCTGCTCCCTGTTTTTCAATTTCACAACAATAGGCAGGTTATGAATAAAACCTTCTTTTATGTCCAATTTGTCTTTTATTACGTCCATACTGATTCAATTATATAGAAAAAAGCTAATAAAAACATACCTTTTTTTGTGTATATAAACCATTTGATATAAAACTATTTCAATTTATATTTTAAGCTTTTTGAGTTTGCTCTTGTAATTTTCTGGAAACTTGTTGTTCTTCAGTTTTTATTGCATCTAATTTAGTCTGTGCATGCAATAAATCTTGTTCTAATTTTTTATCAATAAGCATAAGACGCTGTTTTCTTTGCTCTAATAGCTTGACTTCAGGAGAATCCGGCTCCATATCTGCACCATTTGGAATCAATGTATTGATAGAAGACAATAGATTAGCCCTCGCAGTATTGATAGAATCGACCTGATACTCCAAATCATGCCTTGCACCTGTTAGATACATTAATTTTGTTGCTGAAACCAAAACACCCATTTTGCTTACTCCTTCTGACTTACCTGAATGTATTTACATTCAGACCACCCTTAAAATTATTAGGGTTATTTTCAAGCATCATTCTTTCCATTTGCATTAATCTATAATTCAAGTGAGCGACTCTATATTTGGCTATTTTTAGCTTTTTGTTTATGCTCACTACGTTTTTAAGATTATTAAGGATTAATGTAATCGTATTTTCGATAGGATTAACACGTAAGAAATATGCTCTTGCTCCTGAAATAAAAGACGCAATTTGATTAGGAACTAATCTGATTTGCTCAATCATTGCTTCTGCTGACATATTTTCTCCTTAAACGCTTAAATTTCGAGTTTGACTCTTAACTATATAAAAACATTTAAGTGAAAAATATTTCGCAAAATTACAAAAATTATAACATTTCGTAAAGATTAGTTACAAAACTTTATGTTTTTTCAGAATATTTCGGGCTGAATGATACGTATAAAATTTCAAATCGACCTGATTTAGGTCTTTTACAAGCACTTTTAGAGGAGGTGTTGGCAAAACTCCGCTACTAAGCTGATGTTGTGCTGACAACAAAAAAGAATTACTGAATATATCCGAAAATGCACTTCGGATATATTCAAACTGAAAGATATTTTGCAACGCTCTCAAATAAAGGCGTATATTCCCTCTCAACATAAATAAAAATAACCCACACAAATATTCTTGACTGTATTTTTGACTGTACTATCTGTTGCCTAACCCTTAGGCTTTTTAGAGATTAAAGATCTTGAGCAATTTTTCCGTCTGCTTCAATTTTATCTTTCATCATTTTTTTAATTACATCGGTTTGAGCACCGATCATTTTTGAAACGGCTTCAAGGTTTTGTACCTTGTTAGTCAATATTGTATCCGCATTATTCAATACATTTTGACTTGCACTTTGATATGCCGCCAAAATCGAGCCACCGTAACCTTGAGTAATATTTCCAAAAACATTTGCAGCAATACCAAAAGGACCGGCATATGGGGCTACAGCTTGCATTATACCGCCGACACCAGAGATAACTCCCGCAGCAGGCAAAACCCAATTTGAACCAAATCCTGTATAACCTGACCCGGTACCCATCGCAGCACCTGCAAAATCCAAAGGAGTAGAAACACCCGAAGCAATGCCTGCAGCATAACCTGTAGCCTGACCGCCAATGCCGAATAAAGAACTGCCGTCATCAGAGCCTATACCTGCAGCATAACCTGATGGAAAACCTGTCATAGTACCTAAAGAACCAAAATTACCAACTGCATTATTACTTGCACCCGCAGAATAATAACTGGTTCCGGGGATATTTATAGACTGATTTCCCAAAATCGGCATAAAAGCAGTTGGGGCAATATACCTTGCTACATTGGTCAACCAGCTGCCAAAAGTACCTGAACCTGAACCGCCTAAGCTATTTCCACCAACTGTCAAATCTCTTATCTTGTCATAAGTCTCGAAAAATTCTGCACTAATATCACCTTTAGCGGCATTATATTTATTCATAATGACAAGCATACTGTCATTCTTATAACTCATCTAACTATTCCCTTTCGGTAACGCAAACAAAATTAATTTAAATAATGAAGAAAATTATCCTTAAGATAAAATACTATTTAACTAACTTTCCCTTTTTCCTTGACTTTATTTATAATTTTATTATAAAGATTTCATAGTTTTTCATAAAGCATTTAAGATAAATATACTCTTTTTAATGTATCGAAAAATATAAAAACAGGACAATATATTTCATTACAAGAATTTCAGGCAACCTAGATACAAAAAATTTCTAATACAAGTTTACAAGCGTACCATGTATAGGTGTTTTTTTAATTTTAAATACTTTAATTGCTTTTAAAATTAACTGCTGAATGTTTTGAATGAACCTGTAACATTTGTTTGAATAACTTTTTGGACTGCTTCCATTTCGGTATTTATTGCGTTATGTTCAGTATCCAATTGTTTCATCTTCAATTCTAAAGACTTGTCTTTTTGCTGGATTTCAGAAGTTTGAGTATTGATTCTTTCCACTTCATAATCATAAGTGGATTTTTCGTACTCATACTTATTCATTGCATCATTGAAAGATATTTCATCGAAACTCGGAGAATAAGTAAGAGCAACACACTGTGAAGTTGAAGCCATGCTTGTTGTAGCAGTACTTGCCTGAGCCAATATAAGCCCTGTTAAACGACCTGTAGTAGAATCTATACCAAACGGACCATATTCAGAATTTTCAACAGTCGTATCATTTGCACCATTACCTGTTCCTGTACTCATATACCAAGTCCCCGGAGTAGCTCCCGACAAATCGCCTATTCCTGTAGTTGTTATTTTCAAAGCAGGTTGGGTTAAATCAAAAACAGGAGTTGCATCCGTACTTTTATTAGTTACTGTTTCCATAACGCCACTGGCATTATATTTTTGATAAGTGATAGTATAACTAGTTATAGTGTCCATCGCGTCATTATAACCAAATTTAATATTTTTCTTAACACCATCTCTAGGATCAGTAAAATCGTAAGAAGGAGTCATAAATTTGTCATCCGAAGAAGAAGGTGGTGTAGGAACAACTAAAGTCAATTGTCTTTGATACAAACCTGCACTTGCATTTGCCAATGCCAAACGTTGCTGGTTTATTTGTTGTCCTTGATACTCAATATTAGATCTTCTTGCCGTAAGCTGTAAAAATCTTGCCTGACTCGCTGCCAATCCCATTGGAGTAATCTCCTTTATTCATCTAAATAACCTTCTGAATAAATCCTATAATATTATTGCTTTCCTGTGAAGTAAACAATGGAAAAACCCTACAAATGATGTAGAGTTTTTCAGGAATGTATAGTTTAATATTTTTATTTTTATTTTTACGCGAAAGTTTTGAATGAACCTTCAATATTCTTGCTGATAACTTTTTGAACAGCTTCCATCTCTGTTTGTACAGCGTTATGTTCTGTATCAAGCTGTTTCATTTTTAATTCCAAAGACTTATCTTGAGACTGAACTTGTCTTGTTTGTTGGTTGATACGCTCAATCTGATAATCATAAGCCGCTTTTTGGAACTCATATTTATTCATATCATCGCCAAATGATGCTTGATCAAACACACCTGAATAAGTTAATTTTTCACCATTACCAATAGCCTTAGGCGTATCAGCAGTACTGGCTCCTGCACTTGCATCAATGTCAGCTTTGTCCAACAATGTAACATTCAATAATCTATTCAAGTTATCGAATTCCAACAAAGCAGGTGCTTGTTTTGTAACGGTTGCATATTGCCCGTCAGGGTTATAAACATTATGCTCTATAGTAACATTTCTAATAACTTGAGTATAACCGAGAGCTTCTTGTTCAGCAGTCATTGCAACGCCTAAAGCTGTAGCAATATCATCCATATCCATACCCGGAGTAACAACCCCACCGACAACACCTTCAGCAGTCCCGCCCCCAGCGATAGTAGCTAATGATGCGGCTGACATTGTTATTGTGCCACCTGAAGCTGGAGTGATACTGATACTTATATCATCAGAACCTACCGTTACATCAGGAGGGAAATCTCCCGCTACAACAGTAGTTGATGACCAAGAAATTTTCTTTTGTAACTCATCATCAGGATCTGTAAAATTGTATCCTTGAGTATAATACTTATCATCTTGAGATGATGGAGGTGTTGGAGGAACCAACGTTAACATTTTCTCGAATAATCCCGCACTTGCATTCGCCAAAGCTAAACGCTCTTGGTTGATTTGCTGGCCTTGGTATTCGATATTAGACCTTCTCGCAGTAAGTTGCAAGAATCTCGCCTGACTTGCAGCCATTCCCATAGCTAAAATCTCCTATATTAAACTAACTTCCTAAACTAAATATTCATCTTGTATAAATATTTTAATATCTATAATGAATTATACAGTAGGTAATTGTTTATGAAAGCCAAAAGGGCAAATATCCTACATTCAATGTAGCAAATTGCCCTTCATTTAATATTTGAGATTTTTTTATGCGAATGTTTTGAATGTACCTTCAATGTTTTTAGTAATTACATTTTTCACCGCTTCAAGTTCTGTTGAAATTGCACTGTGTTCAGAATCCAATTGCTTTAATTTTAATTCTAAAGCTTTATCTTTTGACTGAATCCCTGAAGTTTCTGAGTTGATATCTGAAACAGCTTTTTCGTATGTGTATTTATTGAAATCATATTGATTCATCGCATCGTTATAAGCTGAATCATCAAAACTTGTTCCGTAAATAAGATCTGATGCGTTATACTCACTTGTACCGGTACCGCCAAAGCTTTCAGCATTGTCGATAACCATATTTTGGATAATATCGCCTGTAGCATCATCAACTTTGAAGCTAGGGATTAATGCTGTTTGAGCCGCATCTGTATCACCCGCCGCAATACCTGTTACGCCTTGAGTATACATTTTTCCGGTCATTGTTTGTCCTGATTGCATAAATGTATATTCTACTTCGTAACAAAAAGCTGTTGTAGCTGCAGTAGGGGCCAAATGTGTCGCAGAATCCACCAAAGTCCAACCTTTGATTTTTTCTGATTGACCATTTACATTCACTCCGCCATATGTTCCATCACCTTTATTGACCATATTTTGAGAAACTTGATAATAAGCACTTGATGTTGATGTTGGAGGGATAGGCGGTTGCAATTCCAACATTTTATTCACGACATCAGCTGACTTGTTCGCCAAAACAGTTCTTTGCTGATTAATTTGTTGACCTTGAAACTCTATATTAGATTTTCTGGCTGTCAACGTTAAAAACCTTGCCTGACTTGCTGCTAAACCCATTAGACCGACTCCTTAAATTTTAAACCAACGAAATTTTAAACCAACTTGGGATTTTTCTTCCCTTACATTTTTTTTATCGGCTATTGTTCTTTAAAACTTTAGGAATATATCTATAATATGTTACAATTCTTAACAAAATCAAAAAAACTCCCTTTTGAAGAAGTTTTTTTAAATTATTGCTTAAAAGCTTTAAGCGAAAGTTTTGAATGTAGACTCAATATTTTTCGTAATTACTTTAGCTACAGCTTCCATTTCTGTTTGGATAGCATTATGATCCGTATCAACCTGTTTCAATTTCAATTCTAACGATTTATCTTGCTCTTGAATTTGTTTTGTTTCTAAGTTTATACGCTCAATCTGATAATCGTAAGCATTTTTTTGGAATTCATACTGGTCCATATCTTCTTGGAATTGAACGCTATCGAATTGACCAGTATAAGATAAATCGTTCAAGTTTGTTGCATTTTGAGTCGTAGCAACCGCTTGTTGTTGCTGAGTAAGAGACGTACTTGCCACTGCACTAAAAACCAAATTATCCATAGTAGGTGCACCCGCTGCAACTGGAGGATTTCCGGTAGTTGCCTGATGCGTAGCATCACCCGGATTATAATAATCATCACTGGTCGGGTCATTATTATAAGAAGCACTAAAAGTTATTTTTTGAAAATCCAAAAGCCTTTGTTCCTTATCATAATAAGCAACAACAGGTGAAGTTTCTTTAAAAATAGTATAATTACCATCCGGATCATATGCTGTATGTTCAAATGTAGCATACCTTACAACAGTAGTGTCAGTTCCGTCAGGAAGAGGACTCATCAAACTTGATATTGCAGAAGCCGGCAAATCGCCAATATCAGTAGTACTAACAGGCAAGCTAATACTTAACGCAGTGAAACTTACACCTCTATATGTCAAAGGAGCTATAGTTATTGCCTTATCAGCCTCATCCATTGTTTGACTTACAAACTTCTTCCTAAGTCCATCAACAGGGTCTGTAAAACCGTAGCCCTGACTATAATATTTATCATCCATAGACGATGGTGGCACAGGAGGCTGTAATGACAACATCTTTTCAAACAAACCTGCACTTTTATTCGCCAAAGCTGTCCTAGACTGGTTTATTTGCTGACCTTGATACTCGTCGTTATTCTTCCTGGCAGTCAACTGCAAAAATCTAGCTTGGCTAGCAGCCATTCCCATAGCTAAAATCTCCTAAATATTATACAAACTAACAACCTTGTTCCACTTTATATTTTTTCATATAGTGGGTACTATACAATTGTATATACTATTCAAATAAACAGGAAGTTGTTTTAACGAAAATACTCCAACTAGATGACAGACAAGCTTTTTAGGCAAACTAAACACAAAAAAGCCTGTCTTTTTTTGACAGGCTTTTTAATATTATATAATTATGGAATATTATGCGAAAGTTTTGAATGAACCTTCGATATTTTTCTGAAGAACTTTTTGAACAGCTTCCATTTCTGTCTGTACAGCGTTATGCTCTGTATCAAGCTGCTTCATTTTCAATTCCAATGATTTGTCTTGGGACTGAATTTGTCTTGTTTCTTGGTTGATCCGCTCAATCTGATAATCATAAGACGCCTTTTCAAATTCATACTTGTTTACATCATCATTATAAGCAACATCATTAAACTTGCCGCCATAAATCAACTGACCTCCGCCACTTACAGTGTCAGGAGTGGTATCCTCTGTTTGAGCCACACTCATATCAAGATCTTTATTTAATAAAGTCATACTGACAAGCCTGTTGAGATTGTCAAATTTCAGCAAAGCAGGTGATTTAGCATGAATAGTTGTATATTCTCCGTCAGGGTTGTAAATATTATGAGAAATATCAACATATCTGACATCTAATCTATAACCAAGACTTGTTTCTTCTG
>Ga0209467_1001338_pt1 | contig 22070 bp, 12 predicted proteins | sample Higcelwee11metaG_FD_187175 | JGI IMG/M metagenome (GOLD analysis project Ga0209467, IMG submission 187175) | Freshwater pond sediment microbial communities from the University of Edinburgh, under environmental carbon perturbations - High... | ecosystem: Environmental > Aquatic > Freshwater >... | reverse complement strand
GTTCGAAATGAGCTTAGAGATATTTTCCGCAATGAAAAGATACGCCATCGGGGCATCGGCTATTCAGGAAAAACCGCGCTGTCGATTCAGCTTGCCGATACCGGGAATTTTGAAAAAGATGTTGAAAAGATAAAGGACGCTCTGAAAAAGAATTTCGGCGATGATGTTGAAATCGTTTCCGGTTCAACCGATTCGGCGGCCGGAACCGTTGGTATCGCGTTAAGGAGCGAGTGGGCCCAGGAAATACAGAAACAGGCCACGGAACAGGCCCTGGAGACCATCCGCAACCGCGTTGACCAGTTCGGCGTCAGCGAACCCGATATCCGGCTTCAGGGGGAACGGCGCATTCAGGTCCAGCTTCCGGGCATCACCGACACGGAGCGGGCCAAGGGTTTGATCGGTAAAACCGCGCTTCTGGAGTTTAAACTTCTGGATGAGGAACATGATCTGGGGGCCGCGTTAAACGGCGAGGTTCCGCCAGGCAGCGTGATTCTCTATCAGGCGGACGAAACCGAAAGCGAGGATGGGACGAAAAAACAGCCGTATTTAGTGAAGCAGCGATCCCTGATGACCGGTGAATATCTGACCGACGCACGGGTCCAGATTGATTCCCAGTTTAACGAGCCTTATGTCGCCATTGACATGGACCGCAAGGGCGCCCGGATTTTTGAAAGAATCACGGATGAAAACGTCAAAAAACGGCTGGCCATCGTGCTGGACAACAAAGTCTATTCCGCGCCGGTGATCCAGGAGAAAATCCCTGGCGGGAGCGCCCGCATCACCGGGAGTTTCACCGCCCAGGAGGCCCGTGATCTCGCCATTGTGCTGCGTGCGGGGTCGCTTCCGGCGCCGGTGAAAATCATTGAGGAACGCACCGTGGGCCCCTCCCTGGGGAAGGATTCCATCCACAAGGGGATGGTATCGCTCATGGTCAGCTCCCTTCTGGTGCTGCTGCTTATGGCGGTTTATTACAAATTGTCCGGTCTGATCGCGGATATGGCGCTGGTGTTAAATCTTCTGATGCTTGCGGCGGGCATGGCCATGTTCGGGGCCACCCTCACCATGCCGGGCATCGCCGGCATCATCCTCACCATCGGCATGGCCGTGGACAATAATATTCTGATTTATGAACGGATACGGGAAGAGATGCGCCTTGGCAAAACACCCCTGGCCTGCATCGAGGCCGGGTTTGACCGGGCCAGCGTGACCATTTTTGATGCCAACCTGACAACGCTCATCGCGGCTCTGGTGCTGTTTCAATTCGGCACCGGCCCCATCAAGGGGTTCGCCGTGACGTTAAGTCTGGGCGTGACCGCGAGCATGTTCACCGCTCTGGTTTTGTCCCGCGCTGTCATTGATTATTTGTATTCCACCAATCGATTGAAAACACTCAGCGTCTAAAAGGGAATATGCGCATGGAGATTATAAAGTCAGGTACCCGGTTTGATTTTGTCGGATTACGTCGTTTTGCCCTTGTTTTTTCGTGCCTGTTGATTCTGGCGGGCATGGTTTCTCTCATTATTAAAGGCCCCAGGCTGGGCATTGATTTTGCGGGCGGCACCCTGATTCAGATCAAAGCCGCCCAGACCGTTGCCATTGATACCATCCAAAAAGGACTTGAAAAGGTGCGGCTTGAAGGATCCGCGGTCCAGCAGATCGGCGCGGCTTCCGATAATGAATACCTGATTCGCGCCAAGACACCCGCTGATACGGGAAAGGGATTCAGCGAGCAAATGCAGACCGCGCTGACCGATGCCGCGGGCGCGAAGGTGGATGTGCAGCGGGTGGAAATGGTGGGCCCCCAGATCGGCAAGGATCTGCGCTCCAAAGCCTTGTATGCGCTTTTTTATGCACTGGTGTTCATCGCCATTTATGTTTCCGGCAGGTTTGAACAGAAATGGGTGACCAGCGGCATTCTGGCATTGTTGATCACCGGATCGGTGTATGCGGTTTCCCTGTTCAACGTCAGTATTCCCTTTCTGATTGCGGTGTCCCTGGTGGTCACCATACTGATGTTCTGGCAGCTCCGGCTCAAATACGCCATGGGCGCCATTGTGTCGCTGTTGCATGATGTGGCCATCACCATCGGGGCCTTGTCTCTGTTTAATTATGAGTTTTCCCTTTCCATTGTGGCGGCAATGCTCACCCTGATCGGTTTTTCATTAAACGACACCATTGTGGTGTTTGACCGGATTCGTGAAAATATCAAGCGATATCCGCGTCTTCCCATGAAAGACATCATTAACCGGAGCGTCAACGAAACCTTGAGCCGGACCATATTGACCAACCTGACTGCGTGGATGACGGTGGTCTGTCTTTTTTTTCTGGGCGGGGAAATCACCAAGGATTTCGCGTTCGCCATGATTGTGGGCATATTCATCGGCACGTATTCCACCATTTATGTGGCCAGTCCCATTTTGTTGATGTTTAAGGATGAAAAACCCAAGCCCTTAAACGGCGTTGTGCCGGTAAACGGATAATCCGTTTTTAGATGTCCGGCCATTATCGGAAAAACCATTAACTGCCCGGTGACGGGCAGTTTTTATTTGACATTTAAACCGGTTTATTTTTTATGGACAACATCGAGGCCTGGTTTGCCTTAAAAAACGTGCCGGGTGTGGGAAACCTTATATTTAAACGCCTGATGGACCGGTTTGGCGATCCCCAGAGGGTTTTTGAAGCCGATCCCCCTGATCTGGGGATGGTGGAGGGCGTCAGCGGCCGGATCATCGGCGCCATTAAACGGTATCGCCTGACCGATGCGGTCAAAAGGGAAATGGCCTTGGCGGTTCAGAGCGGATGCCGGATTTATACCCAGCTTGACCCCCTATATCCGCCGCTGTTGCTCCAGATTCCGGACCCGCCCCCGTTTCTGTATGTGCGGGGAAAGCTTGAACAGATTGAAAACAGCATCGCCGTGGTGGGCTCCCGGGATGCGACGTCCTACGGCATGTCCATGGCTAGGCGGCTGGGCGCGGACCTTGCGGCTTTCGGCCTGCCGGTTGTGAGCGGCATGGCCAGGGGCATTGACACCGCCGCCCATCAGGGGGCGCTTTCAGCGGGGGGCCGGACTGTCGCTGTGCTGGGATGCGGCCTGGGAACCATTTATCCGCCGGAAAACCGGGCCTTGTTTGAGGAAATCAGTGTAAACGGCGCGGTGATTTCGGAATTGCCGGTGATGGAGGCACCCAACGCGTATCATTTTCCCGCCAGAAACCGCATTATCTCCGGCATGACCATTGGCACCGTGGTGGTGGAAGCAGCCCGGCAAAGCGGTTCCCTTATTACCGCCAGGCTGGCGGCGGAGCAGGGCCGGGAAGTGTTTGCGGTCCCTGGCAGCATCCATTCATTTAAGAGCACGGGAACCCATAACCTGCTGAAACAGGGCGCGAAACTGGTGACCTGCGTGGAGGACGTGCTGGATGAATTTTATCAGCTTCAAGACCGGAGATCGCCGGACAAAAAAATGGCGGCCATGGATGCCGGTGCAAAAGCCCATTTACGTTCCGGTCCGGCGGCGGTTCTCAGCGAAACAGAATCCAGTCTGCTAAGACTCATTGAGGCCTATCCCGTCCATATAGATGAATTGAGCGTGCGTTCGGGCATGGATAGCGGAAAACTGGCCGGCATTTTGTTGACGCTTGAATTAAAGGGGATGATCATTCAGATCCCCGGAAAATATTTTACTGTCAGTGGGGAAAAACAGTGAGTAAACCGTTAGTGATTGTGGAATCGCCCACCAAGGAAAAGGCCATCCGGAAATATATCGGCAAGGACTATCTGGTGGCGTCCACGGTGGGGCATATTATTGATCTGCCGGAAAGGGAAATCGGCATTGATGTGGCCAATGATTTTGCGCCCAAATACGTGACCATTCCCGGCAAACAAAAAGTTATCCAGGGCCTTAAAACCGCAGCCAAAAGATTCCAAGACATTTACCTGGCCCCTGACCCGGACCGCGAGGGGGAGGCCATCGCCTTTCATACCGCTGATATTTTAAAGAAAAAAGGCCGGCGGTTTCACCGGGTGCTGTTTCATGAAATCACCCATAAAGGGGTATTGGCGGCGCTTGCGGCCCCGGAACCCTTAAATGAAAACAAATACAAGGCCCAGCAGGCCAGGCGTATTCTGGACCGCCTGGTGGGATATGAGATTTCGCCGGTATTGTGGAAAAAAGTCAAATACGGTCTTTCCGCTGGCCGCGTGCAATCCGTGGCCGTGCGCATCATCTGCGAGCGGGAGCGGGCGATTCAGGCGTTTCTGCCCGAGGAATACTGGTCCATCACCGCCACCCTGGAAGGGGACAAGCCGCCGGTGTTTGACGCAAAGCTTGTTAAAAAAAACGGGGAAAAAATAAAAATTCCGGACGGGGCAACCGCCGAAGCCGTGCTGGCGGACCTGAAATCCGCCGCCTTTGTGGTGGATGGGGTGGAGAAAAAAACCGTCAAACGGAACCCCTGGCCGCCCTTTACCACCAGCAAACTCCAGCAGGAAGCCATTCGCAAACTGCGCTTCACCGCCAAAAAAGCCATGAGCGTGGCCCAGCAATTGTATGAAGGCATTGACCTGGGGGCAGGGGAGTTTGTGGGACTCATCACCTATATGCGGACGGATTCGGTTCGCATTTCAGAAGACGCGGCCCAGGAAGCCTTGAGCCTGATTAAGGAAACTTTTGGCAAGGAATTCGGGCTCCCAAAACCGCGATTTTTCAAAAACAAGAACAAGGTCCAGGACGCCCATGAGGCCATCCGGCCCACATCCGTATATAACACCCCGGAAAAAGTGGCCCGGTATTTAAGCAAGGACCAGTTGGCCCTGTATCAACTGGTCTGGAAACGGTTTATGGCCTCCCAGATGGCCCAGGCCCTGATTAATCAGAACACCGTCACCATAAAGGCCGGCGATTATACCTTCAGCGCCACCGGGTCTTCCATATTGTTTCCCGGATTTCTGGCCCTTTACAAAACTGCGGATGATGAGGAACAGGACAAAGGAAACAAGGAATCGGCCCTGCTGCCGGAGCTTGCGGAAAAAGCGATCCTGACACTTCTTAAAATCGACCCGAAGCAGCATTTTACGTTGCCGCCCCCGCGCTTTTCCGAAGCGTCCCTGGTGAAGGAGCTGGAGGAAAACGGTATTGGCCGGCCCAGCACCTATGCGTCCATCCTCTCCACCATCCGGGACAAAGGGTATGTGGAGTTTATCAAAGGCTATTTTCATCCCAGCGAGCTGGGGTTTATTGTGAGCGATCTGCTGGTGGAGAATTTTCCGGATGTGTTAAGTGTGGATTTTACGGCAAAAATGGAAAATGATCTGGATCTGGTGGAATCGGCGGAAATGGATGCCTTAAGCATTCTAACCCGGTTTTACGAGACCTTTGAGCAGCGCCTGGCTGCGGCCGCCGAAAATATGCTGAGCGTAAAAGGCGTGGGGGTTCCCACTGAGGCGCTTTGCCCGGCGTGCGGAAAGGCCCTGCATATCAAGGTGGGCAAAAACGGCCCGTTCCTGGCGTGCGTGGGGTATCCGGAATGCGGGTATTCCCGCAATTATGAACGTGATGATAAGGGGCTCGTCCATGCCCTGGAGCCGGATTTTGAAGCCGCCGAAGGGGAAGTCTGCGACAAGTGCGGAAAACCCATGACCGTCAAACAGGGAAAATTCGGTGATTTCCTGGCGTGCTCCGGGTATCCGGTATGCAAAAACACCCGGTCCATGGGCGTCAAGGCAAACGGCGCAAACGCCCAGGCCACTGGTGTGAAATGCCCGGAACCCGGCTGCGACGGGGAACTGGTCCAGCGGACATCCAAACGGGGCAAGGTGTTTTACGGATGCAGCCAATTCCCGAAATGCACGTTCGCGTCCTGGGACAAACCCGTGGCCGGACCTTGTCCTCAGTGCGGCAGTCCGATTCTGGTGGAAAAAGAAACCAAAAAAGACGGCAAAGTCATTAAATGCCCGGTACGGGAGTGCGGGTATCAGGTTCAGGGTTCGGAATGATGAATGATGAATGATGAATGATGAATGATGAATTCGCAGGCTGGATTAGCGCGGCAATCTGAAAATTTGGCCATGATCATCTTTTCGGCCATCCCCGTTGTAGGGCGCGAGGTTTATCCCCGCCCGAAAAGGGAGGGCGTAAAGCCATCCCCCACGATAGCCGAAACGATGATCATGGCCGAAAATTTGAAGCCGGCACAGATATTCACAGGGCGTAATCCGGCAGTTGATTTGATTTCCATTGTTTTCCTTTGACTTGTCAGCCTTAACACGTTAGTTTAGGCAAAAAAATCCAACTGGACCATTCGTTAATCTGGCCAGTTGATCTGGTATCAATCGTCAGCATAAGGGTATTATTTGTCATGGCGCATCCATACCGTCGCAAGCTCCTCTTTTTGTTTTTTCCGGCCTTCGTATTGTTGTTTTTCGCGTCCTCGGCGCTTGCCGCAAAAACCGTCCAGATCGCCACCAGCCCGCAATCCGGTATCGCTCCCCTTGAAGTGACAATTCTCTGTGTGGTGGCGTCCAATACCAGCGCGCCCATAAGCTATACCATTGATTTCGGCGATGGCAGTGAGCCGGAATTTGTGGAGTCCACCGCCTATTCCCATAGCTTTACCCATACTTATCAGGGCGGTTATTATAAGCCGGTTTGCACGGTGGAAAAATCATTAGGACTGACCACCGCATCGGATCCGGGTCGTTTAATCGTGGCCCGATGGCGGTTTGAAACCGGCGGCGATGTGGATTCCTCCCCGGCTGTTGGACCGGACGGCACGGTATATGCGGGTTCGGATGATGGCAACCTTTATGCCATAGAGCCTGAAACCGGCGCGGAACTCTGGCGGTTTCCCGCAGGCGGAGAGATTCGGTCTTCTCCTGCGGTGGGATCTGACGGCACCATTTATTTTGGTTCGAAAAATGTTCTTTATGCCGTAAATGCCAGGGGCGTGTTGAAATGGTCATTTAATGCGGGAGATTATATTTTTTCATCCCCGGCAGTCAGCAACGAGTCGCGGGTGGTATATGTCGGATCCAGCAACGGCAGTCTTTATGCGATTAGCCCTACTGGCACTCTGAAATGGCAGTTTCAGGCCGGTGATAAAATCGTGTCATCTCCGGCCATCGGCCATGATGGGATTGAGGCTGTTGTTTATGTTGGCTCACTGGATCGGCATGTGTATGCGGTCGCGGCCGATAACGGGGCGTTGAAATGGAAATTCCAAACCAGCGCGGAAGTCTACGGATCTCCCGCAATCGGCGCGGACGGCACGGTGTATGTGGGGGAATGCAAGACCGGAACTGCGGAAACCTATGATTTTAATTTCTTTTCCATTAATGTGGACGGCTCCAAACGCTGGCAATATAATGGCGGCACCGGGTTTTATTCTTCCCCCGCCATTGGCGGAGACGGCATCATTTATGTCGGATCCTGGGACGGTTATCTGTATGCGTTAAACGCCAGTGGATACAGATCCTGGTCGGTGCGCACCAGTCCGCCTTCGGATATTAATTCCTCGCCTGCCGTGGGCGCGAACGATGTGGTTTATGTCGGCTGTAAAGACGGCAATTTTTATGCATTTCAATCCCAGGCGGTGGACGAGGAAGGCAAAAAACAGGACTGGGTGTTTCAAACAGGCGATATTATTCAATCATCTACAGTGATTGATTCGGAAGGTACCATCTATTTTGGATCCAGGGACAACTACCTTTACGCTATCAATCCAGGCAGCCTGACGCCAGCTTCAAGCTCCTGGCCCATGTTTCGCCAGAATGCCGCCCATACAGGCGCTGTGGATGCGGTATCGATTCCTGCTGTTATTTCAGCAATCCCGGAAAGGAACAGCGCAGGGGTAGATGTTAACACCGCCGCTGTTCAGGTGAATTTTTCTCCCTTGGTGGAAACATCCCAGGTCGATATTGATTCATTTACTTTGGAGAAAGAGACGGATACCGGAAAAGAACCCGTTGAAGGGTTTGCGGTTCTAGACTTTGAGCGGTTCAATAACTCCGGATACCACGCCATTGCTGTTTTCAAAAGGCTCAATGGCGATGAACCGCTGGCGTATAATACCAAATATTACGGGACGATTCAGTATTCAGATAACCCCCCTGCGGAAGAGACAGAATCGGTATCTTATGATAAAACCTTTTCCTGGTCGTTTACCACCGAAGCTGAACCGGAGGAAGATACCGGATCGGGTTCCGGCGGCAGCCCAGGGTGCTTTATTGGTACAGTTTTTTGATTGATCCGGATTGTGTTTTGCGTAGGGGAGGGCTTTATGCCCTCCCGTCTTGGGCGGGGATAAACCCCGCGCCCTACTTTTTCTTCTCGATCATCCGTTTGAATTCCACCGTGTCTCTGATGGGTTTCAAATCCTCATCCGTCCGAATTTGCTCCCAATTCTCATAACCTTTGTCCAATGCTTTTCCCAGCCACGATAGCGCTTCGCCGGTTTTGGCCTGTCTGGCATACAGACAAGCCAGGTTATAGGCATGGCTGGAATTATCCGGCTGATGGGACATGGCCTGTTCCATATAAACAATAGCGGCCGAGTAATCGCCCTGATCGGCATGGATGGCCGCAAGATCATAGAGAACATCAATGGATTCGGGATGTTGCCCGAGAACCTGTTCGTATTGTTTTAATGCCCTATCACTTGAACCCAACATTTGGTAAGTCTTTCCAAGCTGCTTGCGAAGATTGGAATTATCCGGGTCGTTTTCCAACTCCTTTATCAGCCGCGCTTCCATGTCTGCCAGTTTTGCAGTTAATTGCCGCACCAGTTGCAGGCTATCTTCTCTTTTTGGATCATATTCGACGGCTTTTTTAAATGATGCCAATGCCTTGTCGATTTGTTTCTGCTTCAGAAAGATGACGCCCATATAATGAAGCGCCTCGCCGGATTTTGGAGTGGCGGATAAAACAGCGTTAAAATGCATCCTTGCTGCTTCATTATTCCCTTGCTCAAAAAAAATTGCCCCGGCGATTTGATGGGCTTTTTCGTGATCCGGGTTCAGGCCAATGGCTTTTTGGGCATGAATCAAGGCGGATTCATAGTCTTTTTTTTGAAAAAATGCTTTTGCCAGATTAAATTGTGCCTGATCATTTTCCGGATCAAGGCGAACAGCCTTCTCCAGATAAGGAATAGCCGCCTCAAAATCGCCTTTTTTTAATAAAAACGTACCCAGGTTATATTGAGCCTGCTCGTTTTCCGGCGCAAGAAGCGCGGCTTTTTGAAAATATATTTGGGCCTGGGGTTCATCCTTTTTTTTGATGAGCGCGTTGCCGAGGCTCATATAGATTTCCGGTTGAACGGGATTAATGGCAAGGGATTCCCGATAATGGAAAATGGCTTGATCAATGTCCCCGGTTTTATCAAGTGCGCCTCCTAAATTGTAGTGAGCAATGTGATTGTTTTTTGTAACATTAATAGCGTGGCGCCAAAGAACCAGGCTGTTTTTCCAGTATTCGGTCTGTTTCCATGTTATCAGAGATAAAATCAGAATCGCGATCATCGCTGACGCGTTCAGCCAGAACTTTTTGTGTCGCCAGTCGGAGATAATCTCGGGAATGCCCCAGGCGGTCATGATTAACAATCCGACCATGGGAAGGTACATATACCGGTCAGCCATGGATTGCGCGCCCACTTGAACAAGACCGATGACCGGCACCAGGGTGCCGAGAAACCACAACCACCCGACAATCACATAAGGGCTTCCGCGCATAAGCCGGATCGCCAGCCAGGTGATAGCAGCCAGTGTCACGCCAGCGGCGGTGACCTTCCACCAGGGGAACGCGTCCGGATAGGGATAAAAGGCCGCCAGGTTCTTCGGATAAATGGTTTTGAGGATATAATGGATATAGGATATTAGGGAATTGGCGAGCCTGTCAGCCAGAGGCGCCATATCCAGAGACTTGACGGCCCCGCCTTTTTGTTGAACATGCAACGTGATGATTGCGGATGTAGCGCATAGCATAAACAAGGGTATTTTTTCCCGGATCAACCCGGCAATTTTTAAATGCAGTTGATTTTGCGATTCGGCCTTGGTCATTTCTTCGGTCATTGTAGGGGAGGGTTTTACGCCCTCCCATTTCAGGCGGGGATAAACCCCGCACCCTACGGATGCATTGGTTGAAGCGATTATCATAGGCCCTGACCCGTCCAGCCGCAACCGTTGCAATGGCCAGAAATCCAGCAGCAGCAGCACAAACGGCAGGGTTACCACCATGGGTTTGCTCATCAGACCCAAAATAAAGAAGATAACCACCCATATATACGTGGTCCAGCCGGGACGGCGTGCGTACCCGGCATACGCCCAAAGGGTGAGCATCCAGAAAAATGCGCTCAGCACATCCTTTCGTTCCGAAACCCAGGCCACGGATTGAATATGCAGGGGATGAAGTGCGAATACCGCTGCTATAAAACCGCTCTGCCACAAATCTCCGGTCATTTTTCGAAACACCAGAAACAGCAATAAGGTATTTGCAATATGGAAGAAAAGATTGGTGAGATGATGCCCGCCCGCCCATGCGCCATAAAGCTGCCAGTCCAGAATATGAGAGAACAGTGTCAGCGGATGCCAGTTGCTGCTTACTTCGCCGGTGGTCATGGCCCAGCGGATGGCGTTGACTGTAAAGCCTTTCTGGACCTGGGGGTTATCACTAACGTAATCCCCGTCATCATAATTGACAAAATCAAATCCCTGGACCTGCCAGTATACGGCGGTCGTCGTGAGGGTCAAAAGCAGTGAGATGAGAATGAGCAATTTCCAGCTCGAAGATTCATTTATTTTTGTGTCGGAGATTATCATTCGTATTTTTTCTTTATTTTAATTGATTTTAGGCCTCGATCATCGTTTCGGCCAATACGTTCGTAGGGTGCGGGCTCTATGCCCGCCCGGAAAAAGGAGGGCATAAAGCCCTCCCCTACTTCCCGTCCACAAAGAGATGGGGTGAACCCATCCCCTTTACAGCCCGTCAATATACGTCAAATCCCTCTGCTGGGTGTTTTTGGTGCCGATGGTGAGAATCTCCACCCGGTTGTCCTTGGATTTGCTGAAATACAATCTGCCGTTGTAGGCAAAACTCACTTCAAACGCGGTGGCGTTGCCCTTTTTGGTGAAGACTTTGCGTTTCACCGGCACAAGCGCGGCATCCGCATTGAGCTGATGAATCAGTTCCTCGGCTTTCAGCCCCATTTCCTCGGTCATATCCAAAAGGCTGTCAAGCGCCCTTGGGGTGATGTCGATATTTTTATACAAGGCCTTAAACCGCTTTCCCAGCCGGTCCGCAGCTTTTTCTTTTTGTTTGCTGATGGCTTGATGACTGGTTTCCAGTTCCTGGATTTTTTCCTTTAAAATATCAATTTCCGTGAGTTTTTTTTCCAGGGTTTCGATTTCAATAAACAGGTCTTCCTCGGTTTTTTCGAGTTGTGATTTTTCTTTTTCAAATATGGATTGCAGGGTGTCATAGTCGGACAAAAGCAGTTCTTTTTCCTGGGAAAGCGCCTGGATCTGCTCCTGACGCCGGGTTTCCAGTTCCTGGAGACGGCCCAATTCCTCTGCTTTTTGGCGTTCCTCCCGGCGGATATTGGACCTGACGGTCTGATAATAGAGGTACAGGCCCCCAAGAAAAATCAGCTCATAAAACATCAGCAGACTGATGGCCAGAAAGGATGTATGACGGATTTTAACGCCCGCCGACACCTCCATGCCTTCGTTTAAGAGGGCGAAGTTCGCTGCCGCCAGTTTTGCCGGGTCCGTGGTCAGATTGTCTTCGGTAAAATTTTGATACGTGGCCGGATAGAGAATATCGCCGCCTTTGGTGGTGATACGGACATCGATCGCGCCGCCGGTTTTGAGGAATAGATTTTTGTTTAAATAGGTTTCAATATTTTGGCGGATACTGCTCTTGACGCTGGTTAATCCATTTAAAATATCATTCATATCAGATAGATAAATGTTATTGACCTCTTTGTCGGTTTTATGCTGCAAATAGGTTTCCATAAAGCTGACGGTGAAAAGATAGAGAACCGGCGGCAGGAGAACGCACAGCATTAATAATTTAAATGGAAGAATTCGCATGTTTATTTTGTCAGGGGCGGTTATTCATGGCTACGGCGTCAGTCCGTAGGGTGCGGGGTTTATCCCCGCCCGAAAAGGGAGGGCATAAAGCCCTCCTCTACAATGGCCGAGACGAATTGGGTGGTTACGGCTCCGGCATCAGTTATCAGCCAGCATTTGGGCCGCTTCCGCAGCGCCGGCAAAATTTTTGTCAAGATCAAGGGCTTTTTCAAGGGCAATTTTTGCCTGCGCGAAATCGCCTTTTTTGTAATACGCCATGCCCAGATGAAAATGAATGGCGGCATTGTCCGGCAAGCCCTGAATGCTTTCCGAAAAAGACCCCACCGCCTGCTCATAAAACCCCAGCTTCACGTAGACCCATCCCAGGGTATCGGCCACCCTTGGATCTTCGGGCAAAATTTTGCGGGCCCTTAATGCCAGCCGCAGGGCTTCATCCAGATTTTCTCCCTGTTCCGCCAGCAAATACGCCAGATTATTGGCGGCGGGCGCAAAATCCGGATTCAGCTCAAGGGCTTTCCGGTAATGGAATTTTGCGAGATCCCACTGTTTTTTAATGGAAAAAATCAGCCCCAGCATCATATTGGGCTGTTCCCGGTTCATTTCGCCCCTGCTTTGAATGGCTGCCTTGTATTGATTGATGGCCGCCTCTTCCCGGTTTTCGGAAAAATATATTTTTGCCAGGGAATAATAGGGGGGCAGGTAATCCGGATCTAAAATCATGGCGGATTTAAACGCTTTTTCAGCACTTCCGGTCTGGTTTTGGGTCTGGTGCAGCCGGCCCATCAAATCATAGATAATGGCCTGGGATTTGGGCTGGTCCTTTGTTTTTTTTAAGGCATCTTCGCATTTTTTGAGGGCCTCATCTACGGAATCGTTTTCAATCAGGGCGGAGATCAGGTTCACAAATACATTGATGTCCCCATGCCCCTTGGTTAGGGCCGTCTCAAAATTTTTCACCGCGTCGGTGTATTTTTTCTGCTGCCGTAAGGACATTCCCAGGAGAAAAAAACCGTCCGGATTTTTCGGAGAAAGTTCAGTCATGGATTTAAAATACGCATTGGCCTCATCAAACCGGTTCTCAGCCATGGAAATATTGCCCATGATTCTTTTTGCCTGGTAATTGTTCGGGTCGATTTTTAGAATCGCGTCTCCGCATTCCTTGGCCTGGGCCAACCGGTTCCGGGCCAGAAATATCCCGGCCAGCATGAGTTTTGAATTGATGGATTCCGGGCAGCCCGGGGGGATTTTCCCAAATTCGATCTGGGCAAGATCCGGCTGATTTTTTTTCAGCAGCGCCACGCCTTTTAAATAATATAATTGAACCGTGTCCGGATTTTTTCCTATGAGCCCGTCCAGATATTGGATAGCGCTGTCCCAATCGCTTTTGGCGATGAGAATTTCGCCCTTGAGCAATGCTGCCGGAAGAAACGCGGGATTTTTTTGCAGTATTTTATCCGCAAATTTTTCAGATTCGATGAAATTGCAATTGGTTAAATGGAATCTGGCGAGATGCAGCATAATGCCGGGATTATCGGGCTGGATGGCCAGGGCTTTTTCATGCATCTTCATTGCCTGGTCCGGACGGCCAATGGCGGCGTAAAACCTGGCTGCCAGAAGCGCAGGCTCGGGATTGCGGGGGGTGAGGCTAACCGCCGTCTGATACGCTGTTTCGGCTTGTTCCATTCGCGCCATATTAAAATACAGGTTTCCCAGGAGCAGATGCAGGTCGGCGGATTCCGGATTATGGGTAATGGCGGTTTTCAGAAGGGCTTCCGCATCACTTCGTTTTTGTTGATTAATGTATAATTGATAGAGGGCGATGATGGTGTGCATGGACGACGGCTGATGATTGATGGCGGATTTCAGCACATTTTCCGCTTCACTGATCCTGCCGTTTCGGGCCATGAGGCTGGCGAGGTTCAGGACCGCGCGGGTTTGGTTTTGATCCGAGGCAATAATTTTTTTCAGCAAGGCCTCCGCCTGTTCATGTTCCTCCGACATTTCATGAAATTCCGCCATGAGAAAATTGGCGGTCAGGTTGTCGGGGTTTTGTTTCAGGACATTTTTAAGTATCCGCCTGGCATTGTGGGTCTCCTTGTTTAATATATACAGCATGGCCAGCCGCATCTGGACGTCCGGCACATCGGGAGACAGGTCAGCGGCTTTTTTATAGGCCGCGAAAGCGTCGGCCACTTTGCCGAGCTTCAGATAGACCTCCCCCAGGTTCGCATACGCGCCGCCAAATTCCGGATCAATTTGGATGGCCTGTTCCAGGGCCGTTTTCGCGCAAAGATAGTCCTGTTTGTCATAGCAGTCCCTTGCTCTGGTATAAGCGGCCATTTTTTCGTCTTTATCTGAACAGCCGGACGTCACGCCAATGGTGAACAGGCCGATGGCGAGAATCGGCAGCACGATTTTTCGAACCCGCAGTATGTTTTTCATTTGTTTAACCCATTAACTTTACGGTTTTATATTATTGACTTAATAAGGCCACATTAGTATATCACGTTGGCAATATCAAGAGAGACGGGAACCGGTGGTTTAAAAAAAAGCATTGATCATTCTTTTGGCCTTTGTAGGGGAGGGCTTTACGCCCTCCCGTCTTGGGCGGGGATAAACCCCGCGCCCTACGGATATGTGAAATTTGGTTTGTTTGGGCTATAAAAAGGGGCAAATCATTTTTTTCGTAGGGGGGGCTTTACGCCCTCCTTTTTCGGGTGGGGATAAACCCCACCCCTACGGTTGCATTTGACCGAAACGATGATCAGGGCCAAAAAAAAAGAACCCAAAAGGAGCATGCATGAAAGATCGTTATAAATTGATGGGCCATGTCTATGATTTGCTGAGCGATATGTACAGCGGGCGACGGATTGTGCATTGCAAGGAAGCCATGCTCACCCGTGTGAAACCCGATGACGCGGTGCTGTTTGCCGGGGTCGGCCATGGCCGGGAGGCGATCAAGGCCGCCGAGCTGGGCGCCCGGGTCACGGTGGTGGATTTGTCCGAAACCATGCTTGAAAAATTCCGCAAAGGCATTGCGGGGGCTAATTTTAAACACCCGGTGCGGCAATTGCATGAGGATATTTTGAAGGTGCCCACGGATGAAAAATATGATATGGTGTTCGCCAATTTTTTCCTGAATGTGTTTAAGCGGGAACCCATGGATGGGGTGGTTCGTCATCTGGCGGCCCTGGCCAAACCCGGCGGGTGCGTGGTGGTTGGCGATTTTGCCTTTCCAAACGGGAATTTTCTGGTTCAGATCATCCAGACGTTATACTGGTATATTGCGGCTTCTTTGTTTTTTCTGGTCACCCGGAACGCGTTTCATGATATTTATAATTATCCCGAATACCTAAAGAAACATGGGTTGAAAATCGTGGATACCAAATATTACACGATATTCGGCATCAAGGCGTACTGGTCTGTTCTGGCGCGGAAACCGGCGTAGGGGAGGGCTTTACGCCCTCCCGTTATTACGCCTATTTCTTTTCGGGCGGGGATACAACCCCGCACCCTACGGAGATGTGGTGTTTGGTTTGTTTGGGTTATGAAAAAAGGGGCAAATCGTTTTTTTCGTAGGGGAGGGCTTTACGCCCTCCCATTTCAATCCCCAGCCATTTACCTTCCCGCCGCCTGAATAAAACACCCGCCGCCGCTGCCTCCCGCATCCACCGGATCATCCGGGATCGGCACCAGGTTCAGGCCGATCATGCCGGCCGAACCATCCGCGATAAAGGTGAACAACGCTTCATCATCGGATGTATACCCGCTGGATATATCCGAACAAAACCCATTGGAATCATAACCTAAATTGTCTTCTCTGACCGGCAGGGCCGGGTCCGTCACATTGATGGCCGAGACGCCTTTTTTCCCATCCGCCACATAGGCATAATTCCCGATCACGGAAATACTGCCGGCAAATCCCGGCGTGTCCACTGACGAGATGATGGAAGGCGCTGATTTATCCGTGACATCCGCCACGGCCATGCCCTTTTCCCCATCCGCGATAAAGACGGTATTGCCGCTTACAAACAAGCCGGAGGCCATGCCTGGCGTATCCAGGTTTTTTATGATGACCGGCGCGGTTTTATTGGTGACATCTACAATCTGAAGCCCGGCATCTCCATCCGCGATAAACGCATAATTACCAGTCGCCGCAACTTTGACGGCAACTCCGGGGGTGTCCAGGGACGCGGTCATTACCGGGGCTGTCCTGTTGGTGATATCCACCACCGCCATGCCCATTTCCCCGTCCGCAATAAACGCATAACTGCCGCTCACAAAAACGCCGGAGGCGAAACCGGGGGTATCACATGACCCGATAATCGACGGCGCGGTTTTATCTGCCATGTCAATGATTTGAAGCCCGGCCTCCCCGTCCGCCACAAATGCCAGTTCACCGGAAATCACCACGTCAGTCGCGTTGCCTGGGGTCGCGCAGAAGCCCTTTAAATACAATTGAACTGCTTCATTAAAAGGCGATATTTCAATAATGCGAATCCCCTCGCTTTCCGGCGCTATGCCCGCGTTGTCATCCGCCACCACGGCATAATTGCCGGAAATATCCACAGCGACGGCGTCCGCAGGCGTATCATAAGACGCCGCCCTTTCCATGGCGGCTGGGTCGCTGATATTGATTTTTTCAAGGCCTGTCTGATCGCTGGTCAAAAAAAGCGTTTCGGTGTCAATCCCCAGACCGATGCTGGAGCAGCCAGAACCCGTATAGGCCCAGGCGGCATTATGGGCCGGGTTTTTCGGGTCCGAGACATCCACCACCCGCAGCCCTTCTTTGCTGTATCCTATATACGCCAGCTCACCCGCCATGCGGACGGCGGTTTCCGTGCCATCCGCGTTAAACAGGCTGTCCACCGTTGGGGTTGTTGGCGTGGTGATATCCGTTATGGCCATGCCGTTCCCTTCCATGGTGGTGTAGAGATAATTGCCTTGAATCGCGAGATCATGGGCGCCGGGCAGGGCAATGCCTTTTTTATAGTCGGGTTTTGCCGGATCGGTTACATCCACAATATGAATGCCGGTGTAAAGATCGGCCACATAGGCATAATTGCCGGAGGCAACCACATCCACGGCATAAGAAAGCCCAAACCCGCCGGGAAGCCGGGACTGGCTTAAAACGATGGGGCTGGCCGGATCCGTGACATCTAAATTAAAGAGCCCATCCACCCCGCCTGCCACCCATGCCCGGTCTCCTTCCACAAACACGCCGTTGACTTCGGCGGAGGACGATTCCGGAACGTATGCGCCGGTTTTAAACGGATTTTCGGGGTCGGATACGTCTACGACCCACAATCCATTGTTTTTGCAGGCAATATAGAGCATTTGATCCGATGCGGCATAAAACAGCGCGCTGATGAGCCCGGTCTGGGTGACGGCCATGGTGGACACGAGATTCAGGTCCGCGTCCAGAATATCCAACCGGTCGCCGTCTCCCAGAAACACAAGATTCCTGGCGTCATCCATGGCAATGCCCTTGCTGGAGTGATAGGGCCATTGACCGGCGAATGTTGGTGGCTGCCGGGTCAGTTCCTCGGACACTGCCGCACTTGTCCACCCCAAAAGGATGATTCCCAGCATACCAATGGTCCGTATAATACATATTTTAAATATTTTCATAAGGTTTCCATCCTTGACGTCAGTTTCCAGGTTTCGGGAATATCCACGTCGATCACCACAAATTCGGTTCCTCCAGGCCGGATGCCAATGGTATGAAAATGGGTGGGTGAATCGAAAATAATGGGCGTGCCCTTGAAAAATCCGCCGTAAGTTTCCGGCAGCACCCGCCCGTTAATGATTAAATGCCATTTTTCTTCCGCAGCCCTGGCATGATACACAATATAATTTCCGTCCGGGCTGAAGGTGGGGGCGCCAAGTATTTTAAAGTTATGGTCCGCGCATTCCTCCACCCCGTCCACTACCATCACGCTTTTGCTGATGCTGATAAACGCCGGGAATGCAAGATGTTTGGAATCCGGAGAAAATTCGTATTTCCCGATGCCGTTGTATTTTTTCGTGGATTCTTTACCATTCAGAACGGTGATCAAGTCTTTTTCTTCGGGGCGGATGGCCCGGTGAACCACATGTTTTGAATCCGGACTGAAATAGGGTTCCCCTACGGATGCATATTTATTGCCGGGTTTGCCGTCCGTGACAATGGTGCTGCCGTCTTCACCAACGCCTGCATAGGCAAAACGAGCCGAATCCAAGCTGAATTTAAATGTTTCCACTATTTTTTCAAATCCTGGTCCTTTTTCCCCGTCTATCACACAGAACCATTCATCTCCTTTTTTGGCAAAAAAGGCGTCTCGTCTGGAATCAGGGCTGAAATAGAATTTATAAATCTGGTCAAATGCCGCGCTTTTTTCATCATCCAGCATGATATACCAGCGGTTGCCTTGGGCATAGGAATAGGCGAACGTTTTAGAATCAAATGAGAAAACCGGCAGACCGACGATATCATGAGGTTCGGTTTCCGTGTTGTCCACCACCATCACCATTTTTTTGTCCTTGATGGCGGCGAATGCCAGACGCTTTGAATCGTGGCTGAATATTAGATCAAAGATTTTGTCGTAAACCAATCCAGCCTGGCCGTTTCTGACCACGCACCATTTTTCCTGGCCATTGGCCTTTTTTTCGGTCCTGGCCTTATATGCATACTGAGTGGAATCCGGACTATACCTGACGCTTGTAATAAAGCTATAGGTTAACGGCGATTCCTGCCCGTCCACCACAGCCACGCAGGCGTTATTTTTTAATGCAACATAGATGAGGTGCTTGGAATCCGGACTGAAAACAAAATTGTCTTTTACCGGGATGCCGGTATAGAAAGGGCCAGGGATTCCATCGACAATGACATACTGCTGTTTGTTTTTTTGGGCACGGCAGGCATAACGCGATCCGTTGGGGCTGAATAAAAAATCACTCGCGCCATTCACCGAGTCGATTACTTTTTCATCCACCACCACCACTGATTGGTCAATGCCTGTATGAGCAATATAAGCATGGCGGTTCAAATCCGGGCTGAAAATCGGCATGCCGGGTTGGATCGCATAATAGACGGGGCTGGTTTGGTTGTTTACGCGAATGATGTTGCGGGTACTGCCGGAATAGGCGGCATACGCCACGTTTTTCAGGTCGGGGCTCATTTTGATGGAGTTGGGAATAATCTGATAGCTTTTGGGCAGACTGCCCAGAGAAGTTTCTTGAACCTTTGGCAGATGTGTATCGGCAAAGCTATTCGTTGAAAAGATAAGAAATATAAGGAGCAGAATCAGAGAAACGAAAAAGGCGCTTATTTTTTGTTGCATTGTTGGGTATCCTTATTTGAATTTGATTTGACGGTGTGCATTTGATGTTTGGATCAGTGGAATACGGGCTACGGGCGGGGGTAAACCCCGCACCCTACGGTGGTGCGGTTAAACATCACGGGAAATCGTTCCAGCATGGTGCTGTTCGTAGGGGAGGGCTTTATGCCCTCCTGTCTCGGGATTTACGCCATTCGTTTCGGGCGGGAATAAACCCCGCGCCCTACGGCGATGTGGAATATGGGCGGGGATAAACCCCGCACCCTACGGTGCCGGTTTGTCACCAATTCCAAAATCAATACCGTCTATTCCTTCGCCGGCGCGGCCGTTTCTTCTGTCACGTCCGCACCCTTGCTGAAGGGCTTTTTGAGCAGATGAATCAGATGCCCGATGGCCTCATGCTGCTTGTGCATCAAATGTTTCTGGTGCTCGATAAACGCATGGAAAGGCATGGTGACCGTAACCGAAGCCAGATAAATAAAGGTTTCCTGTTCGATGTTCAGACCCGCGTATGGGTTATAAACCGGATAGAAAAATTCCGTGGAGGTGGAATTGGTGCTGGAATTACTGGGAATTTTAAAAGACGGGTTGAAAAGGCACCCAAGGCCGATATCCATGACAATGCCGTGGGGAAGTTTCACGCCCGCGCCCACGCCGATATTGTGGAGGTCTGGAACAAAATACTGCAAGTCCGCCAGTTCCGGCTGGACGGAGGTGGGGCGCCATTCATATCCGCACCGCAAGGCCAGTTTCTGGGATGCTTGAAATTCAAGGGCTGCGCCCCATGACACGGTGTCGGACAGTTTGCGTTTCACGATCAGGTTTCGATGCCCGCCCGTATAACCCAGCATTTTTACCAGTTGAAGCAACTGAATATCCTGATCCGTCTGAAAATTATTCTGCTGATCAGCGGACCAGTTGGCCCAGTTGACATCAAACAGAAACTTCAGCTTTTTGCCGGGTTTGACGGCGATGCCGGACTGCACCCGCTGGGGAAATTTCTGGGTGGCGGTGAGAACCCCGGCCTGCTGGGCTACCCCCTGGGTGGGCAGTTGAAACATGCCGGACACAATGAGCAGTAGCGGAGAACTGCCCATCCATGACATCATCCGCTGCCATTGCGGCGTGTATTCAAATATATAGCTGCCGTTTAAATGGGCGACGATTTCGCTCTGATAGGTCGCGCCCCAGGTGAACCATGGCTCCGGGGACCAGAGCATGCCGAGATTGTAATTGGGTGAAAAATCATCCCGCACATTGAGTTCCAGGGATGCCACCTTGTCATACGGGCCCATGCCGCCGCCGAACCAGGGTGGGGGAAGGGTCAGTTCGGAAAGAATGGGTATTTCAAAATTTTTGGTCGCATCTCCCAGCACACGGGTGAGGGCCACCAGTTCATTTGGGGATCGCATGTTCATGCGCATGCGCATGGCGGTCTGTCCCATGCCGACACTCATGCCCACAGCCAAATCCGGGGTCAGTTTATAGCTGGCGGCGGGTGAGGCGTATATCAAATGCTGCAAGGTCAACGACCGGCCGTCCCAGGCGCAGGGGCTGTCGCTTTTATAATTGAATCCTCCGGCAAAGGGCGCGTAGTTGCCAAGGGCAAACGTCCACCGGGATTCGGGTTTGCGGGAGCTGAGTCCCATGGTCGGGCCGATGAGGAAATTGATGGTGTGGTCATAAATGGGAATATACATCATGCCGGAGCTGTTGGTGTCTTCGGTGTCGTCAACCGGGTCATGAATCTGGCCTTCCTGGGGGCCCCACTCTCCGAAAAAACCTTCAAAGTCAGGGTCCGCATCAAAACTCCGGGTGATGGACAGCCAGGGAATGGTAACACCCTGTGCGAATACCTTGCCTTCCGGGAGCATGGACAGACCTGCGGGATTATAATGAATGGACATCATGCCAGGCGGGTCTGCAGTGCAGGTATTGGCCATGGAAATGGCTTTGGAGGCAATGGCTATCTGTTCATTAAACATGGCCTGGGCCGGATTCCCGGCAAATACAAGGACTGCGGTTATGAAAACCAGAAGCCAAAACCGTTTGAAGTCAAAAGTGAACAAATTTATGTCTCCCGTGCTTCCATGCGTACGTATATGGCGTCAACATCGGATCAATCGCTTACAGTACAAAGTCAATGGGTGTGGAAAAGGATAAACTAAAGCTGCGGGTGGAGGTCAGCGGGATGCCGATGTTGAAATTCAGGTTCTGGTTCCGGCTGAATTTATAGCCGGTACCGATACTGATGCTTGCGCCGGTGGAATTGCCGGATTTGGCGTCCGGCGCATCCTGATATTTGTAAGTGGTGGCAAAGCTATAGGAATAGCTGAAACTCATGTTCAGGTTCAGTTTGTAAGAAAGGGCATAGCCCATACCGACAGATGCGCCCAGGCCCATGCCCGGATCCACTTCATCCAGAACCCCTTCCTCGCGTTTCTGGTCAATGCTTTGCGTGGCAAAGGGGTAAGAGACGGAAAAGCTGCTGAACGCCACCACCGGGTCGGTCACCTGGCTTAGGGAAACCCCAAGGTTGGCGTCATAAATACCGGAACTGGTGGAGAGTTCGGTTCCCGGCTGGATGTCATAGGGATTTTTCCCCACGGGAACGCCGAAGCTGCCGTTTAGAATGATGGAAGGTAAATCCGCGCTTGATTTGATGGG
>Ga0209467_1001337_pt1 | contig 22082 bp, 19 predicted proteins | sample Higcelwee11metaG_FD_187175 | JGI IMG/M metagenome (GOLD analysis project Ga0209467, IMG submission 187175) | Freshwater pond sediment microbial communities from the University of Edinburgh, under environmental carbon perturbations - High... | ecosystem: Environmental > Aquatic > Freshwater >... | reverse complement strand
GTTCACCCGACGCTGGATCAGGGCGTGGTGTTTCGCGATTACGAGGAGGTGAGTGTGGGCGTTTTTCAGCATCTGGATCAGCCTTCGCTCAAAGCGTATGCGACTTCGAGCGGAATCCGATTCACCTACAGTAATCCGGATAAGGAAACGCTTGACTTTACGCCGAATTACAAGCTGCTTTCGGAGCCGGAAAAACGAAACGCGGTGAGCGATTATAAGGCTTTTTTTGAGTACGAGTATTCACTGATGCTGCGCGCGTTTCTGCAATCCACTCGCGGGATCTTTAATTGGCAGGCGTGGCATTGGTATAACCCGATTTGGAGAGGCTCCGCATTTATCTCTGACCGCGAAATTCAGGCGATGCTGGAATCGGGCACAAAGCCTGGAGAGTTTCGTCTCTTTTATACTAGGGCAATCTCTGGTGAAATTATTGAGATGAAAACGAATGGGAATGGCTCTTACACACTCGAAATAAGGAAGTGATATGATTTCACAAACGGTGGCTCGCGCTCGTGCCTTTTATGATAGCGGAAAAACGTTGCCTTACGCATTTCGTGTAGAGCAGTTGCGCCGTTTAAGGCAATGGATTGAGGATCATGAGGCAGAGATTAACAATGCGCTTTATCTGGATTTGAACAAGTCTGAGTTTGAAGCTTACATGGCTGAGATCGGGATGCTTTTGAGCGATATTACATTTATGATAAAGCATCTTAAAAGTTATATGAAGGATCGTCCGGTCAAAACAGCCGCCACTTTGTTTCCTGGCAAATGTTTTATTTCGCCCCATCCTTATGGCGTGTGCCTGATCATGTCGCCTTGGAATTATCCATTTATGCTCGCGATCGACCCTCTGATCGGTGCCATTGCCGCAGGGAACACGGCGATTCTGAAGCCTTCCGCTTATGCTCCTCATACGTCGCGCCTTATAGACAAACTTGTGAAAGAGACGTTTGAACCGGATTACATACAAGTTATTCTAGGCGGTCGTGAAGAGAATAATCAACTTTTAGAAGAACGTTTTGATCACATCTTTTTCACGGGTTCCGTTGCCGTGGGGAAGGAAGTGATGCAAAAAGCGAGTAAGCACCTGACTCCTGTTATTCTGGAACTCGGGGGTAAAAGTCCGTGTATCGTTTCTAAAACAGCCGATTTGAAACTCGCCGCGCGCCGCATTGCTTTTGGGAAACTTCTCAATGCCGGTCAGACTTGTGTGGCTCCTGATTATGTTTATGCGGATGCATCGGTTAAAGATGAATTTGTACAACATTTATCTGAAGCTTTTCAGAAGATGGTGCCTCGGGGCGCGGAAGAAGCCAGTTTTGTAAAAATGATTAACGAGAAACATTTCAACCGCGTGATGGGACTTATTCAAAACGAAAAGATTCTTTTAGGCGGTACCGGAGAAAATGGAAAAATTGCGCCTACGATTCTTGATGGCGTTACTTTTGATTCTCCTGTGATGCAAGAGGAAATTTTCGGGCCGGTGATGCCCGTGGTCCCGTACCATACGGAATCGGAAATGATCGCCAAACTTAAAAGTCTTCCGCATCCGCTCGCGCTTTACTTATTTGGTAATGACCCCAAACTGGAAAAGCAGATTCTCGACAATATCAATTTCGGCGGTGGTTGCATTAACGGCACCATTATGCATCTCGCGACCCCTTACATGCCTTTTGGTGGTGTGGGGAATAGCGGTATGGGCGGCTATCACGGAGAAGCGAGTTTCAAAGCGTTTAGTCACGAACGGAGCATTCTTAAAAAAGGAACGTGGATCGACTTCACCTTCCAATATCCGCCCTACACTAAAATGGGTTTCAAAATGCTCAAGATGTTTCTGAAGTAAATTCTATATTCCGCCTATGATGGAATCCTTATTTACCCGTTACCCGATTTTTCGCTACGTCCCCGCAGTGCTTCTCTTGGCAATTCTTTTCCGCACCTCTGCTATTACTGGCGAGCACATGGGTTGGTTACAACCCCCTTTTGACAAGTTCATTCACAGTGGCGCTTATGCCGCATTAGGTTTTTGTTTTTGTTTCTGGTTCAAAAATTTCAGGTGGGATGCGCATAAAATTCGCTGTGCTTTAGTCTCTGTTCTGTTATGCGTCGCTTTTGGATGTCTGGATGAATTTCATCAAAGTTTTGTCCCCGGTCGGAGCGTATCCGCAGGAGATGTCGTTGCCGATCTTATCGGTGGCATCATCGGGGTTTCTCTTTTCATTGCGATCAAGCCTTGGAAACGGTTCAAAATTTTCCGATAAAAATCACTTCGCGCGTGAGTTCCACACCGGAATTTTCCTTCACACGGTCTATGACGAATTGGCTCAAATCATAAATATTTTGCGCCGTCGCATTGCCTGTATTGATGATAAAATTTGCATGTTTTTCGGAGACTTGAGCTCCGCCTATTTTGTACCCTTTGAGCCCCGCCATTTCAATCAAAGCTCCGGGGAAGCCTGTCGCAGGGCGCTTAAACGTAGAACCCGCACTAGGGAACTCCAACGGTTGCTTTTGGCGACGCTCGGCCATTACGCGTTCCATTTCGGCAAGGAGTGGCCCGGCAGGGGAGGGCTTTAATTCAAACATTGCTTCTAAAATAATTTCGTTATTGATTTGAAATGCTGAATGCCGATAAGAAAAATCGCAGTCCCCATTTTTACGTGTGACCACGCTCCCAGAAGCATTCAAACTTTTTACCTGAATAAGCGTTTGAGAAACGTCTTCGCCATAGGCCCCCGCATTCATGTAAATGGCACCCCCCACCGTTCCAGGGATCCCTGCCAGCAGATGGATGCCCCCCAAATTATGGGAAATGGAACTCCGCGCGAGGCGAGCCAAAGGACACCCGGCTCCCGCCACTAATAAGTTATCATCAAAATAAAAATGAGAAAGCCCGCGCGCCACTCGAATAATCAAGCCTTCGTAGCCCCTGTCAGACACAACCACATTGCTACCGCGACCTAGTACAAAATAAGGAATTTCCTTTTGCGCCGCAAAATTTTTAGCCTCAATAATAGCGTCCACACTTTCGATATCCACAAAAAAATGGGCGCAGCCACCCACTCGAAACGACGTAAATTGTCGCATCGGAACATTTTCTTGTATATTAAGGCCAACACTCATTAGGTGGAAATGTAGCAAGATGGTGAAAGAAAGGGACGAAATTGAATCACTAAAAGAGGCGCTGTCCATTACCGCGGTCGCTACGCGTTTGGGTCACACCGTGGTGCGGGGTAAAATTCGCTGTCCCTTTGCCCGCCGCCATGCGCACGGGGATCGCACTCCCTCCGTTTCCCTCTCCGAAGAAAAAGGCCTTTTTAATTGCTGGGTCTGCCAAGATGTGAGGGGCGATGTCATCCGCCTCGTGGAAATCAGCAAAGACTATACATTCCCGCAGGCGCTGGAATGGCTCCGCGAAGAATTTTTCCCTTGGCAAACACCGCTTTCAAAAATTCCTAGAGAAGCGCCCCTCTCAACCAAACCCCTAAGCGCAAACCTCCAAATCCCCGCCAAAGAAAAAGTATCTGAAATCAGCGAACAGGAGCGCCATCAAATTGTACTTGCTTTTTTGCAAATGCTTCCCCCTGTAGAAAATACCCCTGCCGCCATTTGGCTTTCACGCCGGCGGATTTTCAAAAAGACTTGGCAAAAGATGCGTTTGCGTTACATTGCGGATTATGACCAAGTGAACAAAGATCTGTTGGAGCAGTTTGACTTGGAGAAACTTCAAAAAGTGGGCTTGTTCAACGATAAAGGGCATTTGCGCTATTACAAACACCCGCTTATTTTCCCTTACCTCGATGAAGCCATCAATCCTCGATACTTCCAGGCCCGCGCGATTGATAACACGATTCAACCCAAAGAGCTCAACCTGAAGGGCACCGTGCCCTTCCCGTACAACAAAGTGGTTCTGGATACCAAACCGGGCTGGGTCTACCTCTGTGAGGGCGTCGTTGATACCCTCACCCTTATTGATCGCGGATTTAATGCTGTAGGGATTCCTGGGGTCAAAGCGTTCAAAAAAGAATGGATTGGGCTTTTCAAAAATAAAAAAGTGGTACTTTGCCTGGATCAAGACGAAGCGGGCCGTATAGGAACCCAAATAATTGCCGACCTTTTTTCAGGCGCAGGCATCGAATGTGTACCCTTGGGAGAAGGTGTCACCGTGAAAAGTTTCCGAATGAGTGAGGGTCAGGATATCAACGACTGGTTTGGCGGTAAAAAATAGTTTAGAGAAAGACGCTTCTTTTCTATATTCTGCACGTGAAAATCAAAGAAATCAGAACACAGATCCAAAATTATCTGGATCGGGTTCCCGCAGAGAAGCGAGAATTTCTCTTCCGTATATGGACAATTGTCTCAAAAATTTTCAAATGGACATACTGCATTGTGGAAAAAGCATTTCGCATCGTTCTGTTAGGACTTATTCTTTACTCCATTGCCTTTACTCTCGTTGCCACCTACGGGATTTTCAAGGTGGTCAGTTACGGGTACGACATTTACACGGATGTTGAGGAACTCAAATATTCACAGCCAGAAAAGAGCCATTATATGGAGGCGTTACAGGACTCCAGCCCTAATCTGGTGATCAAGCAGGAATTTGTTCCTCTGGATAGTATCAGTCCTTATCTCAAAAAGGCTGTCCTTGCGAGCGAAGATGCGGGCTTTTATTTTCACCCCGGTTTTGATGTGCGCGCCATTGCAGAAGCTCTTGATGCCAACCAAGCTCGCGGCAAAACCAAATTTGGTGGTAGCACGATCACGCAACAACTCGCCAAGAATATGTTTTTGAGCAATGAACGCTCTTGGGAGCGTAAATTCAAGGAGCTTGCCTATGCACTCCTCATGGAAAAAGAGCTCGGCAAAGATCGCATTTTGGAACTTTATCTGAACTACGCGCAGTGGGGTCCAGACATTTTTGGATGCCAAATGGCCTGTAAGGAATATTATCATAAAAGCTGTTCCAAACTGTCCATGGATCAGGCGATCAACATGGCCGCAGTTCTCGCGAGTCCCGGGAAGCACAACCCTCGCATGCGTACCAGCCAGTTTATGGCGAATCGCCGCGCGGTCATCTATCAAAACATGTTTTTCCACAGGGACAGCAGTCTGGTGGATTCCCTGAAGGATTTGAACAGTCCTCCGCCACCACCACCAGCGCCCGATTCCATCAGCAACGATGACACCACTGGAACCATTGATGTGAGTCCTGCATCAGAGGCGCCAGTGCCTAGTGGTGACGAATAGCCTCATTTTTTCATTTTATACTCATTCGCAGCGATAGATTTAAAAAGGAATTTTTATGCGTGACCAATTCGAAAGCCCACTCATCCAGCGTTATGCATCTAGGGAAATGAGCTTCCTCTTTAGCCCTCAGTTTAAATTTCAAACTTGGCGAAAGCTGTGGATCATCCTCGCCGATAGCGAGCGTGAACTCGGGCTCCCTATCACGCAAGAGCAAGTGGATGAACTCAAGGCTCACGAAAAAGATATCAACTTTGACGTTGCCGAAGCCGAAGAAAAACGCCGCCGTCACGATGTCATGAGCCACGTTTACGCTTACGGAGTGCAATGTCCCAAAGCTAAAGGCATTATTCATCTCGGCGCTACCAGCGCTTTTGTGGGCGACAACACCGACCTCATCCAGATGCAGCAGGGATTAATTTATGTGCGCCGCCGTTTGATGAGGGTCATTGACAAACTCTCTGAATTTGCGCTCCAATACAAAGACATGCCTCAACTCGGTGCCACACACTTCCAAGCCGCTCAGCTTACCACCGTGGGCAAACGCGCCTGCCTTTGGATTCAAGATCTTCTCATCGATGTGGAAGAACTTGACTTTTTGATTGATGTACTCCCTTTCCGCGGAGTGAAAGGCACTACGGGAACTCAAGCCTCTTTCATGGATCTCTTTGAAGGCGACGAGTCTAAAATCATTAAGCTCGACCACATGGTCACGGAACGTGCGGGATTCAAACGTTGCCTCACCATCACCGGTCAAACCTACACTCGCAAGTGGGACAACCGCGTGAGCCAAACGCTTTCTTCCATTGCTCAAAGTCTGCACAAGTTTGCCACCGATTTGCGTCTCATGCAGGGGAACAAAGAAGTGGAAGAGCCTTTTGAATCGACTCAGATTGGTTCCAGTGCCATGGCCTACAAACGCAACCCGATGCGCAGCGAACGAATCTGTTCTCTCGGGCGTTTTGTCATGTCTCTCACCAACAGCACCGCATTTACCCAGGCCACTCAATGGTTTGAACGCACTCTCGATGACAGCGCGAATAAGCGCCTCGCCATCCCGGAAGCCTTCCTCGCCATCGATGCCATGCTCATCATCGCCGAAAACGTTTCGAGCGGTATGGTCGTTTATCCCAAGGTCATCGAAAAGCGCATCATGGCGGAGCTTCCGTTCATGGCCACAGAAAACATCATCATGGAAGGGGTCAAGAAAGGTGGCGATCGTCAGGAACTCCACGAAGAAATTCGCAAAATGAGTATGGAAGCGGGCAGTGTTGTCAAAAATGAAGGCAAGGATAACGACCTTTTAGAGCGCATTCTCAAAAATCCAAAATTTGACATCACCGAAACTGATCTCAAAAACATCCTGGACCTTAAAAAATTCATCGGTCGCGCTCCAGGACAAGTCGTGAAGTTTGTCACCGAAGAAGTAAAACCAGTACTCGCCAAATATGATGATTGGAAACAGGTGGACGCGGGGGAGTTAAAGGTTTAATCGTGCCCATGGGAAATCCTTTTCAGAAAGGGATAGGGCTTCTTCTATTGTTTTTCGTAATCCCGCTTTGGATTTTAATGGGATGCGGTGCCACGGCATCGCGCCCGCCCTCAGTGGCCGCATTTATGGCAGACAGTGATCGGGGTCAGGGAACGAACCTTTTTACCAGCTTTTCGTATCATTTCGGGGATCTCCAAAATTCAAACCGTATTAGCCTTGACGGAGGTGGTGACTACCCGAAATTAAAAAAAGATGAATGGAGTCATATGATCTCCGCGGGCGTTTGGATTCCTATTTCTTATGTCCGTATTGGTTCTTCATTACAGGGAGGTGCTCCTGTATTTCATGTCGGAGGGGCCTTTCCCTATGGAGGCGCGTTTGTATGGTTTCCACTTCTTGTGGAAAATGACTCTGACGTAAGGAATGATTTGAATAGCAGAGGTTATAGCGTTCCTGCCTATGTGTTCCAAGGGGGTATCCGATTTATTCAACAATGGCCAATTTCTTCAGACTGGCGCGTGGGCATTGCCGAACATATATCGCGTAATGCCTATGAACGTTATTACCGGGATTATTGCATAGGGGATGGCGGAAGTTGCCCTTATGCTGTCGCTGAAGGTTACACCGAATGGGGACTCGGTGCGTATGTAACCTCTTATCTATTGAGAAAGGTTGCTTTTTCCCTCGAATTCCGCTACGGAAATGAATGGGATTCATCTCATCAGCGTTTTGCTCTGGAATTCGTTTTGGATGGACTTCCGCACAGAAAAAAGCAATAACACATTTTGATATCCAACAAAAAAGACCCCGGTCTAGGCCGAGGTCTTTTAATTTGTACAAAAATTAAAGCTTACTTCTTTGCCAAATTCAACGAAATATGAAGATCGTTAAGTTGTCCTAAATCGACTTCGCTCGGGGACTGATCCATTGGGCTAGAAGCACTTGTGTTTTTAGGGAAGGCAATAAAATCACGGATGGAGTCTTCTCCTTCGAGAGTGGCCACCACGCGATCCAAACCGAAAGCGAGACCTCCGTGGGGAGGAGCGCCAAATTTGAACGCATCGACGAAGAATCCAAATTTTTCCTTCACCTGTGCTTCCGTAAGACCAAGCAAGCCGAACACTTTTTCCTGTACCTTCGGGTTGTGAATACGAATAGATCCACCGCCGATTTCCACACCATTCAAAACCATATCGTAGGCTTGTGCATTACAGTCCTTGAGATTCCCGCTGAGCATCATTTCCAAATGTTCCGGCATAGGACTTGTGAACGGGTGATGCATACTCATGTAGCGACCTTCCGTCTCGCTGTATTCAAACATCGGGAACTCGGTAATCCATACAAATTCGCGAACCTTAGGATTCATAAGTCCCTTGAGGCGGGCGATTTCCAACCGGAGCTGTCCCATGGCAGTCGCCGCGGTCTTTTCTGGCCCAGCGATAAAGAACATCATGTCGCCCTCTTTCGCCCCCACCACATCGCGCAACGCATTCAACTGTTCCGTGGTAAAGAATTTGCCGACCTGAGTTTCCACTTCATCATTCGCCTTAACCCGCATCCACACAAGGCCCTTCGCCCCATAACGTCCCACGTGGGTAGTGAGATCGTCAATCTGCTTGCGAGTGAAATCCACACAACCCTTGGCGGCGAGACCGCGAATTTTACCACTAGCAGCAACGACATTCTTGAACACACCGAAATTGCTCTCTGCTGCGATGTCAGAAACGTCATGAATTTCGAGATCAAAGCGGAGATCCGGCTTGTCAGAGCCGTACTTGAGCATTGCCTCCGCATACTTCATGCGGCGAATTTTGGAAGGTGGCGTAAACGCCCATACTTTGCCCATCACATCGGTGACAAAACGATCAAATAAATCCATCACGTCGTCTTGATCCACAAAGGACATTTCCACATCAATTTGCGTGAACTCCGGTTGGCGGTCAGCGCGCAGATCTTCATCGCGGAAACACTTCGCAATCTGAAAATAGCGATCCATGCCAGCGATCATCAGCAACTGTTTGTACTGCTGGGGACTCTGAGGAAGTGCATAAAATTTCCCTGCATTTACACGGGAAGGCACCAGATAATCGCGTGCGCCTTCGGGGGTACTTTTGCAAAGGACCGGGGTCTCAATGTTTTCAAACCCGTTCGCATAAAAGAAGTCATTAACAGCTTTCAAAAACTGGCTTTTAAGGATTAGATTCTTTTGAATCCAAGGGCGACGCAAATCCAGATAACGGTAGCGGAGACGCAGGTCGTCATTTTCTTTGGATTCTTCTTTTGGGTCGTTGATCGCAAGCGGGGGAGTGTCAGAGGCATTCAAAATTTCGAGTTTGTCCACTTTCACATCAATCGTACCTGTGGCGAGCTTATCATTCCCCATCCCTTCTGGGCGCGCCTGAACTTCACCCGTGATGTAGATGACAAACTCATTACGCAACTGATCCGCAATTTTGTGTACTTCTGGATTACGATCCGGGTTAAAAACAACCTGAGTTTTACCATATTTATCGCGCAAGTCGACAAAAATCACACCGCCCAAATCGCGTCGGCGATCTACCCAACCCGCGAGGGAAACGGTTTTACCCACATCTTCTAAGCGGAGTGCGCCACAGCTATGTGTACGTTTCATAAAATAAACATCCTTGAAATAGGGAATTTTTCGTCGCAAAATATAGAAATGATCCGTAAACAAATCAGCTTATTCTTGGGCATAATGGCTTAAACTTCAACAAATCCAAATAGAAGCAAAGGTTGCCAAAACAAACAACGAGAGTGATATAAAAAAAAGAACAACAAAGACTTTATCGTTTCTAAATCACTGTTATATAGGCACTCTATTAATATCACGATTTTAGTCGTCTTTGGAGACATAAGTTTACAAAGTTAAAAAGAGTCCATTCATCGGATTTTTTGACTAATAAGTCTCAAAAAACGATTTTTAAGAGACCCTTCTTCCTTTTTTTCTTGTATATTCTTTCCAGTATTTTTTAAGAATGCTCTCGAAAATTCGGAGATTTTTATGGCAGAAGATTTGCAGTATCTTATTGATCGAATCCAGAAGGAAGGCATCGATAAGGCCGATAACGAAGCGACATCCCTTATTTCAGGCGCCAAAACCAAAGCCGCGACAATCATTCGTGATGCTGAAGCAGAGGCGAAGGCGAAGCTTGAAAAAGCGGATCAGGATGCCTTAGCCTACGTGGAACGTAGCACCCGCACGTTAGAACAATCCGCCCGTGATCTTATCATTACTGTGGGGAAGCGTATCGAAACGATGCTGATGGATATCCTCGCGCTCCAAGTTGAGAAAAACCTTTCAGAAGACACCATCAAACAAATGCTTCTCTGCCTTGCTTCCAATTATACGTCAGATATTAGCGTCTGCCTTTCAGAAACGGATGCGAAAAAGTTGAATTCTTTTATTTTGAATGAATTTCAACAGAAGTTGACTTCGGGCGTCACCGTGGAAAGTGATTCCAGTATTCATTTCGGTTTCCGTGTCAAATTAGACGGCGGTAAAGTAAGTCACGAGTTTACGAACGAAGCTTTGGGTGAAGCCCTTTCGGCTCATTTGCGCCCGGAACTTGCGAAAGTAGTGACTTCAGCGGCCCAAGGCAAATAAATGAGTCACGCGGTATATCTTGTTTCCTCTTTCCCCATGCTGCGCTTCGGGGACATTCCTCCGTTTACCGTGGCGGATCTTCGTAAAAAATGCGAAGGAATGTTGACCGAAAAGGAACTGGAAAATTTGGATGCTCTTATTGAGGGCCGTGACTGTGACGATTCTTTTATTGCGGCTTTTCAAGCTCACGAAATTCAAATGAAAAATGTTTCAGGGCGCTCACGAGCAAACGCTTGGGGCCCGGAGGCTCGTTTTTCAGAGCGTTCTTTCCCTGGCTACGATGCCACTTTTGCCAAAATGATCGCCGATGCTTTTTCCAAAACCAATCCCCTTGAAAAAGAACAGGACATTGATCGCGCCCGTTTTTGGGTAGTGGATGAAATTGCGGGTGTTGGCGAAACGACAATGGCACATGTTTACGCTTTTGCGGTTAAACTCATGATTTGTGAACGCTGGGCCCGCATGACAGAAGAAGCGGGTGATGCAGCTGTCCTGAAAGCAATTAATGACAACGACCCTGCCATGGCGCAGGGGTGATCGGAGGATTCATCTTCAATGGCTACTAACGGAAAAATCATTGGCGTCAACGGAAACCTTATCCGTGTTGCATTCACGGATGCTGTTGTACAGAACGAAGTTGCGTATGCGAAGCTTGCCTCGGGCGTTAAACTCAAAAGTGAAGTAATTCGTATTCGCGGTGATTATGCAGAACTCCAAGTTTTTGAAGATACTACTGGACTCAAAACGGGTGATGACGTCGAATTTACGGGTGAACTTCTCTCTGTAGAACTTGGACCTGGGCTGTTGAGCCAGATTTTTGACGGCCTTCAGAATCCTTTGCCACGCCTTGCTACTGAATGCGGATTTTTCCTGCAACGTGGAAAATATCTCCACGCCCTTCCTCGTCGTAAAAAGTGGACATTTACCCCAGTAGCGAAAGTGGGCGATAAGCTTACGGCGGGCGAGACTCTGGGAACCGTCCCCGAGGGCATTTTCAAGCACCGTATTATGGTGCCGTTCAAAATTCAAGGGACCGTTACGGTCGAATCCATTCTTGCCGAAGGGGATTATGTTATTGAAGATGTGATCGCGACCCTCAAAGACGGCGAAGGCAAGATTATTGACGCCAAAATGTCACAGTTCTGGCCAATCAAAATTCCGATCAAGCAATATGCGGAACGCCTCCGGCCCGATGAACCAATGGTGACTCAACAGAGAATCATTGATACCTTTTTCCCAGTCGCGCGCGGTGGTACTTACTGTATTCCTGGGCCTTTTGGTGCGGGTAAAACCGTACTTCAGCAACTGACCAGCCGTTACGCCGATGTGGATATCGTGATTTTTGCCGCTTGCGGAGAACGTGCCGGTGAAGTGGTGGAAACCCTTCGCGAATTTCCAGATCTTCTGGATCCGCGTACCGGAAAAAGTCTCATGGAGCGGACTCTGATTATTTGTAACACGAGTTCCATGCCGGTAGCCGCGCGTGAAGCTTCCGTTTACACAGGCGTCACTCTCGCTGAATATTATCGTCAAATGGGACTCAATGTGCTCCTTCTTGCGGATTCGACATCTCGCTGGGCTCAAGCGCTCCGTGAAATGAGTGGACGCCTTGAAGAAATCCCCGGTGAAGAAGCGTTCCCTGCTTATTTGGAATCTGTGATTGCAAGCTTCTATGAACGCGGTGGTGTTGTTCGTCTCAAGGATGGCACTAAGGGTTCTGTCACCATCGGCGGTACCGTTTCCCCTGCGGGTGGTAATTTTGAAGAACCAGTGACTCAAGCCACATTAAAAGTGGTAGGGGCCTTCCACGGACTTTCCCGTGAACGTTCCGACCAAAGACGATTCCCCGCAATTCATCCATTGGATTCTTGGTCAAAATATGAAGGCATCATTGACGTTGCTAAAGTGAGTGCCGCTCGGCATATTCTTGCTGAAGGCGGCGACGTTAACCAGATGATGAAGGTGGTGGGTGAAGAAGGCACCTCCATGGAAGATTTCGTGCTTTACCTCAAGTCCGAATATTTGGATGCCGTTTATCTCCAACAAGACGCTTATAATGATATTGATTCGGCCTGCTCCGCAGAACGTCAAAAATATCTTTTCGGGAAAGTTTTCCAAATTCTCAAAACGCCGATGACGTTTAAGGAAAAGGATGTTGCCCGTAGTTTCTTCTTAAAGCTTACTCAAATTACCAAAGACTGGAACCGCGTAGAATTCCAGTCACAGGAATTCAAGAACCTTGAAGTTCAGATCTTCAAGTCTGTTGCGGAGGCCGAAATCCATGTATAAGGTTTATCATCGCATTGAACGTATTGCCGGTAGCGTAATCACCGTGAAAGCCGAGGGCGTGGCCTATCAGGAACTTGCTCAGGTGACCAGTGGACAGGGAATTTCTCTTGCCCGCGTCAATCGTATTGACGGCGATATGGTCGACTTACAAGTATTTGCAGGTTCTCGTGGTATTTCAACGGAATCTCAGGTGCGATTTTTTGGAAAGCCAATGGATACCCCTTTTGGTGATTCCCTGCTTGGGCGTGTTTTTACAGGTGCCGGGGTTCCTCGCGATAACGGTCCTGTCATTGAAGAGAATTCTGTACCTATTGGTGGTCCTTCCGTGAATCCGTCAAAACGTATTGTGCCAACGCGCATGGTGCGTACCGGTATTCCGATGATTGATGTATTCAATACCCTCGTCGTCTCTCAAAAATTGCCGATTTTCTCTGTTGCCGGTGAACCGTACAACCAACTGCTTGCGCGCATCGCCTTGCAAGCAGAAGTGGATGTAATCGTTTTAGGTGGCATGGGATTGAAATTTGACGATTATCTTTATCTCAAAGACTTCCTCGAAAAAAATGGCGCTCTTTCTCGCTCAGTGATGTTCGTCCATACCGCCTCCGACCCAATTGTGGAATGTATGCTCGTTCCGGATGTGGCACTCGCTGTTGCGGAACAATTCGCCACCAAGGGCAAGAACGTATTGGTTCTCCTCACCGATATGACGAATTTTGCAGATGCCATGAAAGAAATCGCTATCACCATGGAACAGATTCCCTCCAATCGTGGTTACCCAGGTGATCTTTATTCGCAGCTCGCGGCCCGTTATGAAAAAGCGGTGGATTTTGAAGGTTCCGGTTCCATTACCATTCTCGCTGTGACAACAATGCCGGGCGATGACGTGACCCACCCAGTCCCCGATAACACAGGTTACATCACCGAAGGTCAGTTCTATCTGCGCAAAGGCCGCATCGAACCATTCGGTTCTTTGTCACGTCTAAAACAGCAGGTGAATGGCAAAACTCGTTCCGATCACCGCACCATCGCTAACACGATGATTCAACTCTATGCGAGCTTCCGCGAAACGCTCGAAAAGCAATCCATGGGTTTCCGTATGAGCGGCTGGGATCAAAAAGTGCTCAAATATGGCGAACGTTTTGAAAAAGAGATGATGGATCTTTCGGTTAATATTCCTCTGGAACGCGCGCTGGATCTGGGTTGGACTATTTTGGCGGATTGTTTCAATCCAGAAGAAACAGGTATTCCTTCAAAGTTGATTAACGAATATTGGCCCAAGAAGGGGTAAGATGGCAAAGGTTAAACTCACAAAAAACGCACTGAAAGCGGAGCGAGATTCGCTCAAGCGCTTTAAGCGTTATTTGCCAACGCTTCTCCTGAAAAAGCAGCAACTCCAATTGGAGATGCGGACTTTGCAAACGAAGGTGTTAGCAAAGCGCGAAGAAGAAGAAGCGCTCCGCAGAAAAATGGCGGGGTGGATTAAGCTTTATGCTGAACCTATCGATTGGTCCAGTTACATATCGGTTACGGAAGTTCGCGAAGGCGAAGGTAATATTGCGGGTGTGGATATTCCTCTCTTTGATGGCGTTGATTTCCGCATCACCGTCCCTGATTTCTTTACCACGCCCGTTTGGCTGGATGATGGAATCCATGCTTTGGAAAATTTAATTTCGCTTCGTTTGGAACGCCGCGTGTTAGAAAAACAATACGCCCTTCTTTCAGAAGAGCTTCGTACCACGAGCCAACGCGTTAATCTTTTTGAAAAAGTCAAAATTCCCGAAGCTAAAGAGAATATTCGTGCGATCAATATTTTCTTAGGGGATCAGCAGACAACAGGCGTTGCTCGCTCGAAACTTGCTAAAGGCAAAAGTATCGCTCGAGCCATTGCTGAAAATGGGGGTAAAGCCGCATGATTACTCCAATGAAAAAAGTCACGGTACTTTGTTTGGATGCCCTCAAAGACGAATCCCTTGAAATGCTCCGTTCTATGGGTATTATGCACGTAGTTCCTTTGCAAACACCTAAAGGGAACGATTATCTGGCAGCCAAAACAGCAGTGCAAAGGGTAAAAAAAGCTCTCGATTCTTTGCCTGAAAAGGCATCCAAAGAGGCAAAGCCTCTCTCTGAAGATGGAGAGACCCTTGTCACACAGATTCATTCTTTGATTCTCAAGCGCAAAAGTGCTGAAGATTCCATTCAGCAAATGATACTCGAAATTAAAAAATTTTCCGCATTCCAGCATTTGTCACCAGTGCAAATTCAAAATCTTGAAGCAAAAGGAGTTTGCATTCGGCTTTACGAAGCTCATAAGGGTCATTCACCAAATCCTGATGGAGTCGCTATCGTCAAAGATTTTGGAAAAGGAGCCAATGGGCATTCTTTTGCTGTGATCAATTACGGCAAAACTCCTGTTGCCGTAACGGATGCTGCGGATATGGGCTTGCCTTCGGCTTCCTTGGTGGACCTTCGGAAAAAGCTTGAAAAAACGAAAAAAGAACTTATCCGTTGTGAAAATGCTCTTTCGACAATTGCTGCCGAACGCGCAAAAGTGCAAGAGACGCTCGCTTGCACTACAGATGAGTTTAATTTGAAAGAGGCCTCTTCTGGTATGATTGAGGGAGCTGGAGTCTCTTTGATTCAGGGATATTGCCCCACTCCTCGCTTAGAAGAACTTCAAAAGACAGCTCCCAAGTTTGGTTGGGGCCTGAAAGTAGAAGATCCTAGTGCCGACGATGATGTGCCGACTCTTCTTAAAGAAAAAAAATCAGTCAGTTCCATCCAATTCCTTTACGATATCATTGGCATTACTCCTGGATACCGCGAAGTGGATACGTCTGCCATTTTTCTTCTCTTTTTCAGCATTTTCTTTGCGATGATTGTGGGGGATACCGCATACGGCATTCTTTTTCTCGGCCTCACACTGTTCGCGAGGAAAAAATTTCCCAAAGCGAAACCGCAGGGCTTTTGGTTTATGGAAATCATGAGCATTGCAACCATTATTTGGGGACTTATCAACGATAGTTTTCTTGGGTTCAACCCCGCTTTTATGGACCTAGCCCAAATGTCGTGGACACCGGAATTCTTGAAAAATGCATTGCTTTGGATTCGTGTTTCGGCAAACCTTCAGCTTTTCTGCTTCTGTATTGCCATCACTCACCTTTCTATTGCGCATCTATGGAACTTCACCGTGAAACTTCGGCAAAAAAGTACTACGGCTATTGCCCAAATCGGCTGGCTTTGTACCACTTGGGTGATGTTTTTCCTTGCAGGATTCATGGTGTTAAATCGTCCATTGCCAAGCTTCACCATACCGCTTTTTGTGGTAGGCGTTGTTCTGTTACTTCTGTTTCGGGTACCACCCAGCAGACTTAAAGAGGATTGGATTTCCATTCCGATGCTTGTACTGGATCTGGTGAGTAACTTTGTGGATGTTGTAAGTTATATTCGTCTTTTTGCCGTGGGAATGTCCGGTGCGGCCATTGCGGCAGCCTTTAATGGAATGCTTTCTCCACTCTTTGGGTCATTTTGGGGGATCCTTGCAGCGGCCTTCATTTTATTCTTTGTACATGCTTTGAACATTGCTCTCGGCGTTATGGGTGTCGCCGTGCACGCCGTTCGTTTAAATACCCTAGAATTTTCAAACCACATGGAATTGCAGTGGAGTGGCTACAACTTCGCACCGCTTTCCAAGCATAAGAGTAATTAACCAAACTCAAGAGGAATAACATAATGGATCAACAAACAATGATCACACTCGGAAAAATGGGGGCCACAGCAGCTCTCGGACTGGCCGCCGTTGGCTCTTCTATGGGAACAGGTACGGCTGGCGCTGCCGCCATTGGCGCCTGGAAAAAAGCCTTTGCACAAGGAAAAGGCGCTTCGTTTACGCTTCTCGCCTTCGTGGGTGCACCGCTTTCTCAGACTATTTATGGTATGCTTTTGATGAACTTTATCTTAAATGCAATCAAAACAAATCCAGGCAACTGGGCGGCGTATCTCGGTGCGGGCATTTTTGGTGGCTTTGGTCTTGCTTTTTCTGCATGGTTTCAGGGCAAGGCTGCGGCCTGTGCCTGCGATGCCATGGGAGAAACCGGTAAAGGAATGGCTGTTTACTTCATGGTATTGGGCGTTGTTGAAACCGTGGCACTTTTTGTGCTCGTGTTCTCCATGCAGTGCTTCACCTAAATACAGAACTATTCACTGTAGAATCAAAAGACGCGACCTATGGTTGCGTTTTTTTTGTAACCCCTAAAAATTCCCCCTTGTCTTTTTTTTAAATCGAATCTATATTGGGTTCCATGATCAACCAAAACATCCTTCTAGGCCTCTTCTTGTATCGCAATTGAAGCGCTGGTTTAAGGATATGTTATATAACGGCCCGCTTCATTTTGAGGTGGGCTTTGTTATTGTTAGGAAAGGTCCACCCCATTGAATAGGGCAAGGAGAAAAAAAGTGAAAGATACAGTAACGCCAATAGAAAAACGAGTCCCTTTTTTTTATGATGTCACCCTGCGTGACGGAAATCAGGCTTTGGCACAACCATGGAATAATGCTCAAAAAGAAGAAGTTTATCTCCAATTGCTGAAACTGGGAGTTCAAGGGGTAGAAGTCGGTTTTGCGGCCGCTTCCGACATGGATTTTGAATCCTGTATGGGAATAGCAAAACTCACAGCTTCTATGGCAGAAAATGGCGACGAGTCCGCCCAAAAGGTCGTTGTAGCAAGCCTTGCTCGATGTAACCGCGCCGACATTCAACGTGCTTGGGATGCGGTTCAGTACGCTCCAAATCCGCGTATTCATGTGTTCCTCGCGACGAGTAAATTGTCCATGGAAAACGTTTTGCACATGACCCCGGAACAAGTCAAGGAACGTGCCGTAGACTCTGTTGCCTTTGCCAAATCCCTGGTTGGGAATAAGGGCGATGTGGAATTTAGTGCCGAACACTTTGGTGATTGCCTGGACAACATGGATTTTGTGTTTGACGTGCTGAAGGCTTGCGTTGCTGCTGGGGCGACCACCATTAACTTGCCAAATACAGTGGAACGTTACCACCCCATGCTGTATGTGAACCAAGTCAAGCAAGTCGTGGATGCACTGCCTAAAGACATTACCATTTCGGTACATTGTCACAATGATCTGGGGATGGCCACCGCAGCGACTGTCGAAAGTTTCTTTGTGGGAGCCACCCAATTAGAAGTGGCTCTGAACGGATTAGGGGAACGTTGCGGTAACACGAATGCCTATGAGGTGGCAGTCGCCCTCTACAATTCTGGGGTTCCTTCGCCTTTGCACATGGAGAAAATTTATGAGACTGCTCTGTTGGTGAGTCATTGGTCCGGCGTGAATATCTATTCTCGCGCTCCGTTAATCGGTGCTGAAGCGGTCGTTCACAGAAGTGGCATTCACCAGGATGGTGCTTCCAAGACCAAAAATATGAAGAAAGGTGCCTACAGGCCTATTGACTATTCTTTGATCGGTCGCAACGAAAATGATTCTATTTCATTCACCAGTCAGAGTGGCCGTACCGCTGTTTATGAGATTATCTCAAAATATGGCTATCACCTTTCTCTGGAAGAAGCCGCAGAATTGCAGCCGATTCTCAAATCCATCAGTGAAAAAGAAGGCGAATTGAGTGCGGAACGTGTTTTGGATATATTTAGGGAACGGCGCTGCAATGTCAACGGGCGCTTGATATTCAACAACATTGAAGTGATCCCGGCGGAAAATCGATTTATATTCCAATTCAAGAAAGACGGTCTTGCCGACAACCGTTCCATTACCGCAGAAGGTCCCATTGAAGCCTGCCTGATACTGATGCGCGAAATCGGATTTCCTCTCGAACTCATCAAGTACAGACAAGTCGTTGTGAGTGAAAAAGACCCTCTCTGGGCCGGACGCGGGCTTTCCAGAATAACTCTTTCTGCCAATGGAAAAACGGTGGAAGGCCGCGGAATTTCGAGTGATACGCTCAAAGCAAATATGCGTGCTATCTTTAGTGGTGTAAACTTACTTTACACAACAAAATAATGTAACTCTATATAATTCATAACGTTATAGAGGTCAGTTCTTCCACGATTCGTTGCGCGATTTTGGAAGGACTGGCTTTTTTTGTACCAAAATTTCGAAGAACAAACGATTCATCGGCATCCGTTTCATAACGGAGCAAATGCTGGGGAACTTCCCGTAGAGCCTCCCGTGTAGACTTTTTCTGGATTGAATCCGCATGAATGGAAAAAAGAGCTCCCATACGAACCCCTCGACGTACCGTTTCCATATCACCTCCAAAACGGTGCAACAGAATGGGGGAGGTTTCTTTTGGATAGTCTGCATTCTCCAAAATACCAAATATACGTCGATAATCACCCAAACAATGAATCACCAGTGGACGAGCATAAGCGAAGGCAATCTTTGCCTGCCGTTCAAAAACAACTTCTTGAAAGCCACCCTTTTCATACCCAGGAAACCGCTTATCGATTCCGCATTCGCCAACCCAGGCTTTAGGATATTTGGCTAGATACATGGAAATTTGAGCGTCCCAATCTTCAGGAGCGTTTCCGATTTCAAAAGGGTGCAAACCAAAAGTCGGAGTCATTGAACTTCCCATAATGGGGATCAATTTTTCATTTGCCGCCCATTCCCAAGGAGCACAAGCTACAGAAATCGCTTCATAACCCAAAGATTTTAAGGCTAAACAAACTTCTCTAGCCTGAGGGAGTCGCGCTAAATGGATATGAGAATCAAGCATGGTGTAAAAGTAAATACATCAAAGACAACGGAGTGAAATTGGTATCTTATTTTTAAATCCTAATTTTCACGAAAATTTACGGAAAAGAATTCATTTTAGATTGTCTTTTATATCAAAAAAGCCTAGTTTATACGAACGATCTTTTGTTTTTTTCATCATCTTTCTACCCTGTTCAAGGAGTTTTCATGCGGGACCTTATCGAAAAGTTACTTCAAATGGGCTATTCAGTCACTTTTTCCGATGAAAAGACTTATCCGGTCATTCGTCTTTATAAAGGAGAGGATCATGCCATCCCGGTCTCAAGTTGTAGTTTAGGTGTGGGACAATTCCGCAATACTGTGGAAGATACCCTACAGGGTATGATTTTGGATTTGGAGCGCCACGCGAACTAAGGAATATTTCTCGCTCCTTTGATACCCAATTTTGGATTTCTATATTAGGGCCTCGTTAACAACGAGGCCTCTTTTGTCTATACATCCAGAAATTGAAAAGCGCCGCACCTTTGCAATCGTCAGTCACCCTGATGCCGGTAAAACGACTATTACCGAAAAATTTTTGTGGTACGGCAATGTTATTCGCGAAGCAGGTCATGTGCGCGCAAAGGCAAACCGCAGCTACACAGTGAGTGACTGGATGAAAATTGAGCAACAACGTGGAATTTCCGTTTCCAGCTCCGTTTTGAACTTCCCTTTTGAAGGGTGTCAATTCAACCTAGTGGATACCCCGGGGCATCAGGACTTCTGCGAAGATACCTACCGAGCCCTCACCGCCGTCGATGCAGCCCTAGTGCTTATCGATAGCGTCAATGGCGTGGAAAAGCAGACGATTAAGCTCATGGAAGTCTGCCGCATGCGCCACACTCCTATTATTACGTTTATTAATAAAATGGATTTAGATGGCCGCAATGTGCTCGATTTGCTCGATGAAATCGAAAATGTGCTCCAAATTAAGGTATCCCCATTTACCCTCCCCATTGGTTGCGGAAAACTTTTTAAGGGCGTTTATAGCATCGCTGAAAATACTTTCCATACTTTTAACAAAGAAGAAGGAAAGCAAGAAATTTTGAAAATGACGGGTGCCGATGACCCTCGTCTCCTAGAAATATGTGGGGAAAACTGGATAAAAGAATTCCGTGAACAGTATGATATGATCACGGGTGCGATGGAACCCTTCGACCGAGACAAATACTTAAAAGGCGAAATGTGTCCCGTTTTCTTTGGCAGTGCGGTGAACAATTTTGGTGTGCGTCAACTTCTGAACGCATTTACAAAATTAGCTCCACCTCCAATGATTCGCGAAACAGACATTCGTTTTGTGGACCCCAATGAGCCCAATTTTAGTGCCTTTATTTTCAAAATTCAGGCAAATATGGACCCCAAGCATCGCGACCGCACCGCTTTTCTTCGCATTTGCTCTGGTAGTTTTACCCGTGGAGAAAAAGTCTTTCACTGCCGTTCCGGGAGAGAAATTCGTTTAGCCGCTCCGACCGCGTTCCTTGCCAAAGATAAGGAAGTCATCGACCATGCCTGGGCAGGGGATATCGTGGGCATTAACGACCCCGGCCTTTTCCACATTGGCGACACCCTCACCAATGGCGAAAAATTCAATTTTACGGGCATTCCTGACTTTGCCCCTGAGTTTTTTGCCCGCGTTACGCTTCTCAACCCGCTCAAATCCAAACAAATGAACAAGGGTTTGCAAGAGCTTTCTGAAGAAGGGGCAACCCAATTGTACCAGCCTGTGAAATCTCCAGTTCCGGTGATCGGGGTGGTGGGGGAACTCCAGTTTGATGTGCTCCAATTCCGTCTCAGCGCCGAATATGGCGCCGAAGTGGCTTTGGACCGCATGCCCTCTTTTGGAATTCGCTGGGTGGTGGGGCCAGAAGCGGACGTTGAATCTTTTGTTAACGAGTATGCCCTAGACTGTATGCAGGATAAAGAAGGGCGTACCGTGTGCTTATTCCCCAACGAATACCGTTTGAATTTAGCAGTCAAGAACTACGAAAAACTTCAGTTTGAACTCACGTCCAATCGGTAAAAAAACAAATTTTTAGTCAAAAGCCCCCCGTGCTTTGCGTGGGGCTCCCGTATTCTATAGCTATGCTTGAAGTATAGTATAACGACGGTTGACAAAAATGCGTTACTCCGTAGTCGCGTTTCCACCTATCGCCACCATTCTCTGTCAAATTTTCAGAACCAAGTTTAATGCAACCGTGCAGAACTGCCCGTTGGTTTCTTTTGCCTTCCAGACGCGCCAATTCGTCTTTTTATTGATGGATATGAAACGTTTTTGGCAAAAGTGAATGTGAAATGTGTTTACTAGAATTTCTCTAAACCATTTCTAAAGTAAATTGCATAATATTATATAATATTATGAGTTATGAAATTTATTTAATATTTTAAATTCTACTTCCCTTAGTCTTCTGCGGCCTCAATTTCTATTGTGTTTACAATCAATTATTCAACGACCAACAACGATCTCTTTTTGATTTGATGTAATTTATGAGTGATTCTGAAAGCTCTTTTTCTATAAAATTGGTTGCGGATACTTTTCGTTTCTGCATTTGCTCGGAGTGTCTATTCTTCCACAAACGTTGCAATGATCTCCAATAACCAGGCTTCATCATGAATCGTTACCCCTAATTCCTGAGCTTTGGTGAGCTTACTACCGGCATCCGTACCTGC
>Ga0209467_1001336_pt1 | contig 22082 bp, 26 predicted proteins | sample Higcelwee11metaG_FD_187175 | JGI IMG/M metagenome (GOLD analysis project Ga0209467, IMG submission 187175) | Freshwater pond sediment microbial communities from the University of Edinburgh, under environmental carbon perturbations - High... | ecosystem: Environmental > Aquatic > Freshwater >... | reverse complement strand
AAAAAAACGCATTTCTGTGTTTCTCATGTGAAATTTCATGCTGTATCCTACCTTGAATGAATTTTTGGTTCAAGGTAGCAGAAACACGCCCTTTTTAAAGGAAAAAACTACTGTTAAAATTGTTAAAACTATTGTTAATCTTGTGAAAATGGCTTTTTTTGTGAAATTCGCCAAGAACAGAAACTATCGAACTCCAGATTCGCATAATCCCCAGTTTATCACCAGAACCAATTAAATGGAAGTCCCTGCGCACTCACTGACATACAGATCCCAGATCTAGATCTCTGCTCGTCGCCCGAGAATAATAAATATGAATACCGGGACAAAAAGCTCTTCACCGCTACTGAATGAAATTTTAGCGACTAAATGAAATTTCTAGAAATTCATTTTCTATCACTAGAAGCTGATAATGCGGTCCCCTAAAAAATCAGAATCCGCAGAGATCACGTCCCGCAAATGGATCAAGGCCTCTCATTCGAGAACTATTCTTTCGTAAAATATTTGCCTATAAAATCAACATAGAGAGAATGATCCGTGATTTTGCTAATCGTCTTTATAGAATCGCTCGCTGACGGATTTTTCCATGTGCAATGAGTCAATTGTATCGCGCTAGGAGAGGTAGCCTCATAATTGAATGTATATAAGGGACTCGCTGAGTGATGAGACACTTGCCATTTTCCTGTAGTCAAATCACAAACGTAAGAAGTATCTTGCTTTTCACATTTGAGGGTCCCCCTATGATCTGTACCGAATTTCAAAAGGTAACTGTATTCATAATAATGTTTTAAATGAATGTTGATGTAAGCCCATTCCGAACCTTTACATAACCAAGAAGTTCCTTCCATTCTTTTCTCTAAATATTCAAACGAGGCCTCTGAGGATGAAGGCGTGGAAATTGAATTCAATAATTCAGATTCATTGAGTTCGGGAGACGAACTATTTCCATAAACATAAAAGAATAAAGGGGGGAAACAAACTTCGCTCTCCATGATATTTTTTTTAGTTTTATCCATTATTCTCTCCTCCATCGAATAACCTCGCAATGCTTTATTTTCGTGATCAAAAGCTTCGTACAGGCGCGATCAGCAATAAAGAATATAATTATTCCCTATTCGTTTTGCAATTAATCAATTGCATTTATTTGCAAAAAGATTTAAAATTCCCGTTATTCTCAAATAAAATTTGGAAAGTCCGAATTCGCTTTATTTCGGATACTCCTTTTTGTCGCATTTCAAATGACAACTCACAGCATAAAAAATGAAAACCGACATGACGAATAAGCTCTTGCAAACGAAGCTTATTTTTATTTCACTTTTTAATTATTCTCTTCAATGCGAAAGAATTACGTTGTACTTAATCAGAAGTTCAGTGCGAGCAAAACGCCGCCGCGACCGTTTAGCGGGTCGACAAGCGGTGTTGCCTAGAAAGTGACGTTCAAACGATCAACGAAAAGACACAAGCACTTGGATATTTCTTATGGTTGCAATGCTATTCTGAAAGTTAGTTTTGCCTTTTCACGCGTTGCACAGTGGATTTCCGATCCCAATTACTACACATAACGCAGAAACGCTATGAAAATCAAAAAATGTGATTAGGGCAGCGGAGTTTTTATCCTCCGCTCCTTTTTTAGTTAAAGTTTTAAAATGACATTTGAATTAAGAATGTGCAGCCTTTGCATGACCACAATTGGAGCAAGATCCACCGTTGCCGTAATACTGATGGCAATAGCATCCCGCTTTCTGGCAAAAGCCAGCATTCCAAGCGAGCGCCATTCCGCAGCCGAAAACGAGGGCAAATGCGGCGGCAATCATAAATACTTTCTTTTTCATTTGAGGTTCTCCTATTCAGGGATTGTTTATCCAATGGCTGTTCAGCCATTTTTTGTGTTAATATTAAAACCATTTTTTTCTATTCATTTTTCTTCACCAAGCAAAAGACAGCCATCAATTCTTGAGGCAACGAACAGAAGCCGCGTAACTCTTGTCGTCGTCTTCCGTGTCCACATCCTCGTCGTCGCCGTCCGTGTACATGCCATCGTTGTCGTAGCCCAAGAACCAGTAGTAAGCGTAGCCCGATCGTAACTCCGTAACACTCCAGAAAGCCACGTCGTAGCCAAGGGCGCAGAAATAGCCATCATCGAAGCGACAGCCCGCAGGGAGGGCCGAAAAGCCGTACGCGTCCGTGCCGGGGACAAAATCCTCGCCGTCATCGTCGTACCACCCACTGGTGCTTTTGAGTGCCGTCCCAGCCTCATTGTTTTCTGCGTTTTCACCCCCCACTGCATTTATAAGGGTTATCCATTCGGCGTTTGTCGGGATGTGCCACCCTGTGGGGCACGCGCCCTGATGATTAGCATCGCTTCCACCCCATACAGCCTCATTGTATGCCGCAGGGAGAGCCATCGCCGCTGCCCACTGGTAGAGCCGTCCGTATTTCGCGCAACTATCCGCACTGTTGTTATAGCACCAGGAACTATCCACCGCGTAGTTCAGGTTCTCCGCCATCCACGTCTGGGTGCCGATAACGACGGTGTAATAGATCTGTCCATCGCGACTATCCGAGAGTGTGCCGTAGGTGATATTCGGGTTGAGATAAGAAGATTCCCCCAGGCCGCTTCCGTTTGCAGATCCGGTGGATGAATCACTGCTGCAAGCCGCCAAAATCAGGGCTACCGCCGCCATGCAAAAAAATGTTATCCGTTGTTTCTGTTTCATTTGTTTTTTACTCCTTGCCGTGAATCATCGGCGACCTTGAAACTATTGTAACCTTCAAAAAATACTTTTAATGGGCATTTGCAATCCCATTGTGAAGAAGCTATGCCCAAAGTCACCTCGTTCGTCTAGTCACACTTAATTTTTGAGACAACGAACAGAAAACGCTTCACCCTTGAAACTGCTGAGCCCGCCGTAACCCATGCCCTCGTACTCGTTGTAGGTAAAGATCCGACCGTGAGCATCGTCCGCACCGATCTCCATGGTACCCCAGAAGATCCCATCGCTGCCAACATCGTCGAAATTGCCGGAGTAGCGGGAGCCCGCAGGGAGGGCGGAAAAGCCGTAGACGTCCGTCCCGTTGCCACCCTCATTCCACCCGCTGGTGCTTCTGAGCGCCATCCCGGCGACATCTTCGCCACCCACCGCGTTCGTAAGGATTGTCCATTCGGCATCCGTCGGGATATGCCATCCTGCGGGGCACACACCCTGATGATTGACATCGCTTCCGCCCCATGCGGCCTCATTGTATGCCGCAGGGAGAGCCATCGCCGCAGCCCACTGATACAGTCGCCCATATTTCGCACAACTGTCCGCACTGTTGTTATAGCACCAGGAACTATCCACCGCATAGTTCAGGTTCTCCGCCATCCACGTTTGTGTGCCGATTGTCACAGTTTTATAAGTCTGTCCATCGCGACTGTCCGTCAGCATGCCATCAGAACCGTCGCCGACTCCTCCTGTGGAGGAATCACTGCTGCAGGCCCCAAGAATAAAGAGCATTCCCAAGGCACAACCCATCCACCATTTTATTTTAATGTGTTGTTTCATAATACACAATCCTCCATTTTTGTTAATAATTCAGTGCCACGGATATTCCCACGGCCCCATGCTCCAGAATCAGGGGACGCATGGATATGGATGCAGGCTCATCCAAGCGGAGCGATTCCTTCAAAGTTTTGTTGTATTTATGAGTATAGCAGATCGGCAAAATGATGCCATCTATGAAAGTCAGTGCATATACTCCCAAGCTAAGATATACCATGGTATTGTTTTGTGCAGTAGCAAGCCCGGATATCGCCGCCACATCACAGAGCAAAAGAACAACCCCACTCGAAACATCTCCCTGAATAAAGGAACCCACGCCGAAACCAATCACGCTGTTGAGAGCTACATACCCGGCAGTGCCCCCTTTCTCGCGGGAATTATACAGAATCTGTCTGTCCTCCAAGGAAATATTTTCGGCTTCTCGTTTAATGAATTCCTGATTTTTCAGAATCCCGCCGTCCAAGAGGAGAATGATCCGGTTCATAGCATTCGGATCGTTTTGAATATCCGCATCATCGCTTTCCGAATATTGGGCAAAGACCGCAGAGGCCATGAGTAAACAGAAACAAATTATTATTGAAATTTTCATTTTTTAGTCCTTGATGCATCTCATTGAAATTCCCTCTGTTTTAGGGGCACGTGCAGAAACAACTGCCGTTATATCATAGCCCATATATCGAAGGTTGGTATGTGTTGTGGAATATTCACTGGAAGTCCACCAGAAACCATATAAACCAATATTTGAAAAAGTTCCGTCTTCATATAAACCTCCAGGCATCGCTGAAAAAGAATAATTATCCAAATTGGAAATTCCAGAATAATTCTCCCACCCACTACTCGCTTTTAAATTGGTGCCCACCGTACTGGACACTCCTATAAGGGTTGTCCCTGCTATATTCAGCCCAACCACATCGGAAATCAACTTTTTCCATTCGGTGTCACTGGGGATATGCCATCCCTCTAAACAAATTCCACGATGGTTTACAGAATCACCGAGAGCTGAGGAGTTGTATGCCAAGGAGATCCCCATCGCAGTTGTCCAATTGTAAAGACGACCGTATGTGTCACAATAACTGGAACTGCTGTTATAACACCAACTTCCCGTGCCATCCAAAGTATCATAGTTCAGGTTCTCCGCCATCCACGTTTGTGTGCTGATCACCACCGTTTTGTAGGTCTGACCATCCCGACAATCCGTGACGGTATTTACACCGTAAGTGTTCGTACATTTACTCGAAGAAGGGCCATTCCCATCGCCCGAAGAAGTCCCTGAATCAGTACACGCCACTAAGGCTAACGATAAAACGATACTTATAAAGAGTGGACTGCATTTGAAAATCACTGTATATCTCCGTTGTATTTTTGATAATTTTTTTGAAAGAATGAAACCTGATTAAGAACAAACTATTCATAGTACCTGAAGCAGAGACTACTGGATAAAAGTTCCAGCCGCGCTACATCACCGCTGTCATAGATGTAAATATCTTCTTCTCTGGTGGAGTCTAACTGATACAGAGTATAGTTTCCCAGTCCATCCGTTCCTGTTTTCTTTGTATAGCCGTCATAGCATGTTGAGTTACCACCTCCCGCTTCACAGATTCTGGACTTTTTCGTATTAGCGGACGTATAGATGGAAATTTTCAAATAAAAGGACACTGTCGAAGATGTGGTTATCTTTTTTGTAGCACAGCGATACCGATCAAAAGATGTATACGAATGGATTGTGGTGGTAGTATCATCGTAGACACTAGAGGCGGAAATGTTTACATCATCAGCATCTCCTGATGAAGAAGACGAATCTCCAGCACTAGAACAGGCGCTGACAAAAATAATGGACAATGGAAGCACAAATAAAAATTTTATGACCAATTGCATTTCTGTTTTTCCTGCGTTTTTGATAATTGGTATCACTTCAATGAACATTATGTTCATGAGTTTTCATTTTTATCACTCTTTTTCAATGGAACAGACCACATTTTTTAAATAGGTAGAGCCATGAAGGGGAGCATGCGGAGTGGCATAAAACGTAAGCAGATATGTTTCCCCACCGGAGAAAGAATAATTTTTTATTGCCAACGCATCAAAACCAGCCCATGTGGCAGATATTTTCTTAGAACTGCCCTCATCTACTGGCAAACTTAGCGTTGTAGAAGAATTTCCATATTTAAGATTCACAGTGTAAGTACTGTAACCAATTTTTACTTTAACTAAAGTTTTTGTGCTCTTGTTTTTAATGACAATGTTGGCATATGATTTATTACTGTCGTCCGATCCAGAAGCCTCATCCGAACTGGAAGGCAGACCATCACAGCTATTCAAAAATACAAGACCCGCAAGAAGAATTAATATTTTTTTGATATATCCAATTTTCATTTTTTATCCTTTTGAATCATTTTTTATGAAATTTTTTCCCAATTATCACTCAATAATTTCAAATTCCACGCGCCGATTTTGAGCGCGATGTTCTTCTGTATTATTCGTATATAACGGCCGCGATGCCCCAAAATAAAGGTACTGTAGCCGGTCTTTCACGATTCCATGACCTATCAAGTATTCATAAGCCTGCATAGCACGTTCTTTTGAAAGTTTCATATTATACTGACCGGAACCAGTACTATCCGCATGTCCGCTGATGTTCATCATCATCGTGGGAATCCGCTTAAGCAAAACAACTATTTCGCTGAGATATTCTTTAGAATTTTCATCCAAAGCACTTTCATTCCATTTGAAATTCAGATTAGTCATGCAGATAATCTTGCTGTTCACACTTTGCTTTGCATCAATAAGCTGATTGATCTCTTCAATGGAGGAGCAACTGATGGAGGGCATCTCTTTCATAGGTTCCGGTGCTTTTTTAACGACTTCTACCGATGTTTTCTTTATCTTTTTTGCTTTCTGTTTTACTTTTGTCGCTTTTCGAAAATTGGATAAAGGAATAGCCACGGAAAAAGTCATTTGCACTCCACGATTCTTTCTTTTGCCATCAATGGAATAGCTCGCCTGATTGACTCCATTGGAAAATCCGTTGAGTTCTTTGTCTGCGTAAGTGCTGGTCAATCCGGCACAGTAAGCGATTTCAAAAGCAGAAACAAGGGGGTAATTCCTAATTTTTATAGGAATTTTTATACCCGTACCAATCATCAAGCTGAATTCAAAAGGAGCAATGGAAGCATCGGAGATTCCCGCACTCCAAGAATTTGTCCCCTCTTCCATGTGAACGTTACCTCCGTAGGCAAAACCAAAAACGGGAGCCGTAAAGAAATAGGGGCGGACAAATTTATGGATGGGATCAAACTGATAAATGATAGGGAACGCCATATCCACATACCACGGATGGAATTCGTAGGTGAAGCCATTGTCGTTGATATCCCCACCCTTCTGAATACAGATAAGATCCGTTCTAAAAGCAATGTGCCTGGAAAATTCGTATTCCGCAAGAAAGCCGAATGTTCCCCCGGCCTTCAGGGAAGAAGCGTAGCCGTCAATGGCGGGATCGGAATACACCATGGAGGAAAAGTTGAGTCCCATCTGGACCCCTACGGAGAAGCGGTTCAGATAAGAAGATGAGGTATCCTTTGGCCAGTGCATTTCGCCAAAAGCCGCAGAAACAATGACTACAGACAGAAGCAACATTCTCAGGAACGCATTCATCGGGAGGCCTCGTTACTCATAAAAGATCGGAACTTGCCACTCCGTGCCGAAGCTCCGCCGCCTTTCAGCAGCAGAGCCGTGGGCCACACTGCATTCGCGGCGAGACCGTCATTATCCTTGAACACCCGGAATGTCCCGATAGCCGCTACAGAATCTTTCGGATCCGCCCCCTTGTCCGCCATCACAAAAGCATAACGCAAACCCGATATTCCAGAGGCCGTCACTGTTCCGGAAATGACCGTAGTTGTTTTGGTATATATTCCATACATTGTTCCCGTGGAGACAAAGTAAGCCGAGAACTGGTTACCGGAACCGATGACCAGCACAGAATCACTGTGTGCCATATCGGAGCCCTGCTTTTCATCATACACAGCGCGATTGATGACCGTGTTCTGATTCGAAAAGCGGATATAGTTATCAACAAAAGAAGTTGAGAGTGATAAATTATCAGTCGTATAGACTAATTTTGCTGGACTTATCACATAAGTCCCCGTGATGATAGGGGGAGTCGTTCCCTCATAGATGGGGATGTATTTTTCCATCTTTTCCTGGATGGAATCTGGTATCGCTGCCGTGCTGATCGTTGCCGCGGGCATTGAAGGAACAATGATTGTGTCTGTACCGTCTGAAGTGCAGGCATAGAAGAGAATGCAACACCCCGCTGCCACCAGACATTTGAAAATTTTCGTTTTCATTTTATTCCTCCATCACTTTTTGAGGCAACGGACACTGAAGCCCGTGATCTTATCCCTGTTATTGCCATAGTACTTGTTCAGCTCATTACCCTCATAGAAAACTCCGAAATTGTAGCTCAGATACCAGTAGTAGGCAGAGTCATCATACCACTCCAAAGCACTCCAGAAGTGTGCGTAATAGCCAGCATAATAGAAGCCCCTGTTAGAGTTGCGTTCACCAGCCGGAAGCGCCGAAAAGCCGAAGCGGTTCGTGCCCGCAACATCGCCGAACCAGCCACTTGCGGACTTCAGGCTTGCGCCAATTTCCTCACTGCCGTTGTTTGCTTCCACATAGAAAAGGAGAGTCCACCAATCATCATTATTCGGGAGACGCCACCCCTCCGGGCAGATTCCCTGATAATTCATATCATTTCCCTCCCACTCTGTTTCGTTATATTCCGCGGAGAGGCCCATCGCCGCAGTCCACTGGTACAAACGCCCGTATTTTTCGCAATATTTGGTGCTGTCATTGTAGCACCAGGAACTATCCACCGCATAGTTCAGGTTCTCCGCCATCCATGTCTGCGTGCCAATAACGACCGTTTTGTATTTCTGTTTGTCGCGGGAGTCCGTGATTTCCCCATAACTGATTGCCGCCACCGATGAGCTTGAAGATTTCACTTCCGTGCCGGAACTGGAACTCTCGACACTGGATGACAACGCCATTGAGGATGAGATCTCTCCTTCGTCCGCACCAGACGAAGAGTCACCCCCGCATGCGGCAAACAGAGCGGCAGTAGCGAGAATCAGACCCCATGAGAAAACGTTTATTTTTCCATTTGTATTTTTCATTTTAATCTCCCTTTTTAATGATTCTCTTAAAAGTGAATTTTTTACGTTGTTTGCAATCAGAAGTTGAGCGCGAGCAAAACGCCGCCGCGGCCGTTTATTGGATCTACCAGCGGTGTCACCTGGAGAGAAACTTGCGAACGAGCGTGAGATATTTTATACAGGTCCAGTTTTTCCTGATACCGATTTGCCCTGCGTGCCTGTGCATTTCCAATAAGAATAACAGGAAGGCTCGTAATAAGACTGATAGATCCGATGGCAGTACAAACGATACCAGAGCTTGTTTCATCACTAATTACAGATACGCCCACTGCAACAAATAACCCGCCAAGGACAGCAAACACAGATCCTACCGCTTGCTTACTTCTACCTGACTTTCGATACTTATCAATCTGATATTGATAAATCTGAACGCTGTCCACTTCAGCAGTAATAGGCGATTCTGCATAAGTAAGTTGGTGAGTAGAACTCATGGATGTATGCTTTACAGATTGAGGTTGCTCTGCTACCGATTCACGGATTATAGTGACCTTTCTGCCCTGGTTATCAATAAAGGCAGAAGTATCGGCGATAGCCTCGGCGGATGCTGCACCCATAAAGACTAGAACAGCAAAAACAATCCTCAGACAGTAAAAACGCTTACTCATTTAATCCTCCTGAACTCTGAACTCCTGGCAATTACAATAGATGAATTGTATCCCAAAACACCTACGGTTATATGCCTCTCTTCGCAAAAAAGATAGTCATTCTTATTAAAAATGCAATCAATTGATTGCAATAATTTTATTTTTTTTGAAAATTTTAAAATAAAGGCTAAAGAAAACTGCTCTCGGCATTCCATTTTAGGACATTATTTCATAATACACAATCCCCCATTTTCGTCAATAATTAAAAGCAACAAAGATTCCCACGGCCTCTTGTCCTAAAAGATGCATGAATATGGATGCAAACACATCTAAGCGCAACAACTCCTTCATTTCTTTTATAATGATAGGGATACCAAAGTAGCGTATAATACCTGCGATTTCTGTGATCGCAAAAGGGCCAAGACTAAGAGAAATGGGGATCAGCGCAACTCCTCATTTTCGCCACGGAATAATTCTATAGGCACCCCCACGATCCATTTTTTGAACAGAATAAGTATCACTGGTGGCCCGTTTTGCTTTGACCTGCTGCCAATAAGGAAGCGGAGTCGTACCATACCCGACCGCGCGCCGATAAGTTTGTTCTTCAGCAAGTTCCACAGCCTTATTTAATGCCAAGGTAGAATCCAAAATTTCAAAATCAGGAACAATACCATAGCCGTGATAACTGCCTCCATCTTTATCAAAAAAGCGCAGAGCAGTCACCCTCGCAAGGCCGGAATCTGGAGTAAGAAAGTAATACTGACCTATTCCTTTACCAAATGATGTCATGCCAACAACAGGACTTTTAAGATTCGCAGTCAAGGCTGCTGCAAAAATTTCAGAACAGCTTGCGCTGCCTGTATCCAAAAGAAGCACATAGTAACGTCCGCTTCCTATGCCATCGGCCTTCGTAATGTCATAAATCAAGGTATCCTTTTGAACATTATGAGAGGTGTCGGGTATCGTCACTTTTTCAACAATGACAGTGTCTCCTTTGGGAAGCAGCATCGCCGCCATGGATTCACACTGATCCACGCTTCCTCCAGGATTGTGACGCAAATCAAGCACCGTGGAGAGAGCTCCGTCTGTTTTTTTTAGAATACTCTGAAATTCACCCGCCGTTCCCGAATCACTCGCCTGAGTGCTTGAGAGAAACTCCGTAATCCTGATGACGGGAATCCCAGAAACGGAATCCAGAAAAATGGATTTATCCACACCCTCCCCACTTAATTCAGACCAGAATTCCTTAGCATAAGTGTAGGGGGAATAACCCGTAAAAAGGTCGGACATATCAGCATACATGAAAAGGACATCCGCAACATCACGGAACTGTATTTTATAGCGATCCGGATTGACGTTCTCTTCATAATAGACCATACTTTTCAGTTCCTCTCCAGCTTTGTAGTAGCGATAGTAAAGAATTTCATAGTTAGCCTTGAATTCCGCACTGTAGGCATTGGAATCCGCCCCCATAATTACAGCAAATGGATTTTCCGAAGCACTAGACATATCCAAAGAACTAGAGGACTCCACTAAAGACGAAGACATCTCCGACATTTTTGGGTCACTCGAATCATCACCGGAATTCAGACATGAAGAAAAAAAGAATGCAGGAAATACACTCAGAAAAGTCAGAAACTGGTATTCCCGATGAAACCAATTGAACACAAAATTATTGTTCACAATGTACTCCCACATGATTCCCGTTAAAAAACTAAATCACTCTGTTGAAAATTTCAAAAATGGATTATACTGATTAGGTTATTCTTCACTTTCAGGGTTGCGTTTGAAAACGGCCCTTGTTTTAGACCAGCTTATAAAAGTTGTTTTATTTTTATTTCCCCAGTGAACCCAAGCATCGGTGATATAAACGAAATAACCATCCGTACGGGTCAATGATACCACATTAGTACCATCACTATTTACAAACGTCGAAAATGTCATATCTTCATCAAAACCAGTGCTAGTTCCATTTGAATAAAAATAAGCATTCCAAAGGCCCGAATAGGATTGCTGCACTTGAAGGACATAGGTTCCCACAGAGGGATCACCACAAACACTTCTAGAACTACCCTTAGTACACGACCGGCGGTAAGTATAATTGAATGTATATATCTCCCTTTCGGAACTGGAAGACATTGCAGGTGGCGTATCTATGGAAGCACTTGAGGGAGTATCCGTAGAACCATTACTGGATACCGGATCAGAGCATCCCATCATTCCCATGGTGAATAGTCCAAAGATTACGAGTAGATATTTCTTCATTTTTTATCCTTTATTGATGTTGTGATTTTTTGCATCATACAATGCAATGCCCTTTGTATTATCATTGAAAGCAACTATCGCTTGCTTGTCTTTGCCCAAATTTCGATATTGATCTCTTTTATATTGATAAATCTGAACGCTGTCCACTTCAGCAGTAATAGGCGATTCTGCATAAGTAAGTTGGTGAGTAGAACTCATGGATGTGTGCTTCGCAGATTGAGGTTGCTCTGCTACCGATTCACGGATGATCATCACCGTTCTGCCTTGGTTATCAATAAAGGTAGAGGTGTCGGCGATAGCCTCGGCGGATGCTGCACCCATAAAGCCTAGAACAGCAAAAACAATCCTCAGACAGTAAAAACGCTTACTCATTTAATCCTCCTGAACTTTTAACTCTTGGCAATTACAATAGATGAATTGTATCACAAAGCACCTACGTGTTATATGCCTCTCTTCTCAAAAAAGATAGTCATTCTTATTAAAAATGCAATCAATTGATTGCAATAATTTTAATTTTTTTTAATTTTGAAATAAAGGATACAGAAAAACAAATAAAAAAAGACTACGAGCGCGTCGCAGTCCTTTTCATTGTTTTAAAATTGGCGATTAGGCGTTTTTCATGAACTTTACATAAGCGGCAAGAGTATCGCAGAATACTTCGTCTGGAGAATTATCGCCCACAACGCGGGTGATGATTTTTTCGTCATACTTAGAAAGCACAGCGGCTGTTTTTTCGCGATATTCAACGAGACGATTTTTGATGATGGATTCATCGGCGTCATCTTTGCGGCCTTCGATCTTCGCGCGGTTGAGAAGGCGCTCCACGATGGTCTTGTCATTCTTGATTTCGAGCACAAACACATGCTTTACATCCACAATGGGCTTGATAAGATCCACCTGATCCGGAGTGCGCGGAATGCCATCCAAAAGAAGCATATCCTTGTCCGGATTGAGTTTGTTGGTATCAATCAAACCCTTGATGAAACGTTCGAAAATCTGAGCGGTGGCGGAATCGGGCACGAGCTTGCCTGCGCTGGAATAAGAGGCAATGAGTTTGCCGTTTTCGCTGGAAGGAGCGATACCGCGGAAAATGTCCCCTGTCGAAAGGTGCTTGAGGCTGGTGGTCAGAGCGAGTTTTGCGCCAACAGTGCCCTTTCCCGAACCCGGGGGGCCAAAAATAAGAACGGCAGGTATCTTAGCCATAGGAAATCCTCTAATGAAAGTGAATCGAAGTGAATTTTTCCGCGCGAAAAGATAGTTTTTTTACGGGAAATGCCAATCATTTTGCAATCAAGCCCTCGCGTTTCAGGCAATTCCATCCCTTTTGCTAGTTTTCTCCTATGCAGTTGCAACCAAACCAACATTGGATTCCGAATCAGAATATTGTATTACCCACCGTGCATACCGCTGTGGAACTTTACCCCGATTTTTTTTCCGTTCATTTTTTTGTGGAAGAACCACTCTCCTGTTTTTTCGCACAAATGAATAAAGACGGGGGACACGCCTGGGAGGAAAGTTGCGTTGAAGTTTTTATAGCAGCGTTAAACGATTCCGGTGATTACTGTAATTTTGAATTTACCAGCAAAGGATTCTGCTATGCGGCACGCGGGCAAAATCGTTCGCACCGCGAAGAAATTTCAGCGGAAGAATATGCGACGATTCAGCGCAAAGTCACGCCCCCACAAATAGATAAATCGCTCATTTCCTGGGGTTTGAAAGTCCTGATTCCCGCAAAACTCATCGGCGGCGCAAGCGACCTCACTCAAAAAATGCTTCACGGCAATCTTTACAAATGCGCCGATAAAAGCGAAACCCCACATTACCTCTCTCTTTTCCCAATTGATACGGAAAAACCGGATTTTCATCGCCCGGAATTTTTTCAAAAGCTTTTTTAGGGCCCGACACGGGGACAATTCTATATTCTCCCTTATGAAAAGCGTTTATTGTATTCTTTTTGCCATTGCCTTCGCCACCGCAGCGGACTATTCTCCGTTTGGGCACCCCGCCTACCTGACCTCCTCTTTTGGTGAAAACCGCGGCACGCGTTACCATGCAGGAATTGACTATTCCACGGAAATGGAAGAGGGTTGGCCTGTACTCGCTCCCGAAGCGGGCACCATTGAAGAAGTGCGCGTTTCCCCTTTTGCTTATGGCAAGGTTCTTTTTTTCAGAGGAGAAAGTGGGCGTCTCTGGGTGTTCGCGCACCAGAGCGGATTTAACGCGGCACTGGATTCACTGGTCATCGCAAAACAATATGCCAGCAAAAAAAACGATGTCAGACTGGTGAATCCGGAGCTTCCCCGGTATGCCAAAGGCGATACGCTCACGTTTGCAGGAAGTTCGGGCATCGGCAACCCGCACTTGCATTTAGAAATACGTGCGGGGAATGCAGACATTATTTCACCTTGTCAGAACGGCGTCGAATGTCACGATACGCTCGCCCCCTTGATTCTTGCGGCGGCAATCGGGTCGAAAAACCAAATGCGCCTCACTAGCGAAGCCGCACTCCAGAACGGATGTCTGGAAGCCCCTAAAAGTAAAGAGCCCCTGTATCTCGCCATCAAAATCGCGGATTATAGCCGCACGCCTTTGGAAAACCCCATGTCCGTGCGTCGCGTGGAACTTAGAAGCGGTAAAACAGTTCTGCTAAAACAAATTCAGGACAAACTTTCTTTCGACAATATGCTAAAAATTCGTGAAGAACTCCTGTGGGCTGAAGAAGCGGACACCGCAGGCGATTGGCACAGGATTCCCAAAGCGATTCCCCGCGCCAAAAAACTGCACCTTGAAGTGGAAGATTATACGGGGAATATTACCACTCGCGACTGGACTCTTCAGGATTCCTGCGCGAATAATGCGAGAGTCCCCACTTTCGGAAAATTTCAGGATTCCGCGGTATATACTTTTTTAAGCCGCCCCTGGCTGAATCTCAGCCTCTGCGAATCGCAGCAATTCACGCTACAGGGAAAATCAGGAAAAGTGCTCGCCAATTTATGCGAAGCCTTTCCTCATGAAGCTCTGCCCGTGGCGGCTCTCTTCACCAAGTTTCCGAAAGCAATTGCAGTCGTTGTCAAAAAAGGCGATACAGAAAAAACAATCGGCATTTTTAACATCCCGGGCAAAGCCACAAAATTCATTTATCAAGGAACTCTTCATGGCAAAAAAGTAACCCAGTCCGTGACGGGCCTGAAACCCGTTCCATGGCCCCGCGCGCTAGCATTTCAAGAACTTGCTAACGACAAAGTAACCGCTTGGGAATTCCACCCGAAGGGTTTGCATTTCACCGGAAACTGGAAAATTTGTATAGACGATACCCTCGCGCCAGCACCTCTTTACTGGCTCGGCGAAACGAGCCGCAAATGGTTTATTTTCAGCAATCAAACTCACGAAAAAACATTCCGTTGCGCAGTCATGAATGAACTTCGCGATATTGGTTCCATTCAGGATACCGTGGCGCCCGCTCTCGGAAAAGCCTATTGGAGCCGAGGGATGATTCGCGGGAAATGGGAAACAACACTTCGCATTCCCGTGTTCGAAAAATATTCGGGAATTCCTGACGGTAACGCCATCACGGCCTTCAGCGCCAAAGAACCCTGGATCGCCGCCGAATATGATTCCGAGCCTTATGAAATTGTTTTTGAAAAAGCGAAACTCCCCTCTGCCGGAGAATTCTTTACTGTTCGTCTCACCGATGAAGCGGGCAATACAGGCGAAATTTCTGTGGAAGTTCCCCCAGAGAACGCGCACACCCAAGTTCCCTGAGGCAAATATATTCAGGGCTGATCGATCACGGGTTCGTCATTGCATCTCTAAAAAGAAAAGTTTTGTTTTTTTTGAAATGTTTCAGAATATTGAAAAATTCGTTTTTTCTGGTAGCTTCGCCGTGCCCTAAAGTTCGCTGTACTGCACCAAGGTGCGGCGGGCAAGCGCAAAGTCCAAGATTTCAAAAATACGTTTCTCGCAAGTTTCAAAATCCACCGGGTGCAGCGCCAATCGAGGAATTCCCATAGGGAGCACAAGCGAAATTTTAGAGTAGGCAAAAGCTGGCCCCAGCATCCATTGCGGAATCCCTGCAAAACTGAGTGCTGGCGAACGAATAATGGCAATGGCATCATTCTTTTTTTTCTGTAGTTGGGTACGCCCTTCATAGAGCGGACAACGGGCGAGAACTTGTTGGGGCAAAGTCTTATTCGCGTACCACGTGGGAGGCACAAAGCACACAGGATCCGGCAGGGACAATAATTTCCAAGCCTCAAAAGCGCAAGTCACCTCCTCAAGGGAAGCTTCTTCCGTGAGTCCCGCGAATTCGGCTTCGTTATTCGTCAGCAAAGAGGCAAAATATCCCGAATAGGAACGCGAGGCTTTGAGATCCGTACGATGCGTATAACCATGGAGCAATAATTCATAGCCCGCACGTTGCCACTGTAATAACTGATTTTGAAATGCCTCTTTTTTGGAATCGGGAGCATTGCCCGTAAAAGGAACCACCGCGAGCGCAAAAGGTTTCCCGGTGATACGATTTACAGACTCAATAATGGGAGCGACTTTTGAAAAATTATCCACACCCACATCGTGAAGGCATAGCAGAAACTTTTTTTGTTGATTCCCTGGCATGAGCAAAATATAGAACAAAAGAAAACAAAAAAACCTTTCTATCTTTAGCATAATGCCCCCAAAGTCCTTTTTTATTTTTGATCTTGATGGAACCCTTTTTGATTCGGTCGATGATCTTGCCCCTGCGGTAAACTACGCCTTGCAATTTCATGGAATTCGGACTCTCCCCGAAGATTCCGTCCGCTTTCTTGTCGGCAACGGATCTCTCAATCTGATTCGAAGAAGCCTTGGCGATACGTCCATCGCTCCCGAAATCGTCCACAAAACTTTTTTGGAATACTATACCGATCATTGCACACTCAAAACACGCCCGATGCCCGGCGTTCTTGAATTTTTAGCGAATACCACCCGCCGTGCAGCCTTACTCACCAATAAACCCGATGCCCCCACGCGCCGCATTCTCGAACATTTTGGCCTCGCTTGCCGTTTTGAATCGGTTTTGTGCGGCGATACGACCCCCGCGAGAAAGCCCGCTCCCGAAGGCTTTTTGAAAATTATGAACGATGCGCACATCGCGAAAGCAGATGTTATCATGGTTGGCGACGACACTCCCGATATCCTTGGCGCAAAGGCCGCAGGCATTGACAGCGTATTCATTCAGAATGGCTACGGGAAACTGGAACCTAACTTGGCACTTTCTCCCACTTATTCTATCCCCCATTTTTCTGATTTACTAAATTTAGGAATACTTTGAAAATTCCCATGCAATACCATATCGCCACTTACGGTTGCCAGATGAATGAGTACGATTCGCTTCTCATCGCGAAGATGATGGAGAGTCAAGGTTGTACGGCAACTGACGATCCGGCCAAAGCGGATTTTCTGATTTTTAATACATGCTCAATTCGCGAAAAAGCAGAGGAAACCGCCATTGCACGCATTTCAAAAATGAAATGCTACAAAGAAGCCAATCCAAATGTGCGCATTGTGGTAGTGGGCTGTATGGCGAAAAATCTGGGCGAATCGCTGATGAAAAAACGCCGCATCATTGATTTTGTCATCGGCCCCGATCAATACAATAAAATTCCAGAAATTCTATTCTCGCGGCCAGTAATACCTACCAAAGGGAATCGCAAGTACCGGGTATTGACAGATTTTGACAGCGAAGAAAATTACTTAGGACAAAGTGCAAAATTACTTTCCCCATTTTCTACCCACGTCACCATTCAGCGCGGCTGCAACAAACATTGCAGTTACTGTATTGTTCCCTATGTGCGCGGCCCCGAAAAATACCGCGAAACCGCGGATGTTCTTCGCGAAATAAAAGAAGCGGCGGACAAAGGCGTTTCTGAAATTACTCTTCTAGGACAAACCGTCAACGCTTACAAAAGCGGCAACGATACCTTCGCCACTCTTTTGAACAAAGTTTCTGAAATTTCGGGGATTCAACGCATCCGCTTTGTCAGCCCCCATCCCAAACATTACACCCCGGATCTTATTGAAGTGCTTTTGGGAAATGCGAAAGTGGCTACAAGTGCCCACATTCCGCTCCAGAGCGGTAGCGACGCCATGCTCAAGAAAATGCGGCGCCAGCACACCGTCGATGATTTTCTGCGTATCGTTGAAAAATTGCGCGGTGCCAATCCTCTTTATGGCCTTTCTACGGATATCATCAGTGGCTTTGTAGGCGAAACTGAAGCCGATTTTGAGAAAACGCTGGAAATGGTTCGAGAAATCCAATTTGATTCCGCTTTTATGTTCATCTACAGCCCGCGCGAGGGCACGGAATCCGCAAAAGAACAGGAAGTTCTCTCCGCTGAACAAAAATGGGAACGTCAGGCGCGACTTGTGGAACTTCAAAACGAAATTACGCTCCAACGCAACCAATTGATGCTCGGACGCAATGAAGAAATTCTAGTGGAACGTCCTTCTTCTAAAAATCCAGAAGAATGGGTAGGGAAAACGAACAATTTCAAGAAAGTGGTTTTTAAACCTGTTGGTGAAATTCACCCAGGTGATTATCTTGTCTGCAACATCGATGATATGCGTGGATGGACACTCCGCGGCACACCGATAGCTCAATAAGGAGATATCTCTTGTTTTTTACTCTCATCTTTGCACTCACCACAATGACATCCTCTTCGGTCCAAACTGCAGCACCGGCATTGGAATACGCCCCTACCTTGGCTTCTGCTCAAAAAGCATACGTCGCTGGCGATTGGAAACTCGCCACCTCTTCTTTTAATGCCGTATGCCCCACGCTTCCCGAAAATGAGCGTGCCGAATGCGCGCTCTGGGGAATTCTCGCACTTTCTCAAACCGGAAATTCGGCGGACTTCACCCATGCCGCGCTGAGACTCGATAGTCTTATTCAGGCAAGTTCTCCGAAAACGCGGGTCTATTCCGATCTTTACATGACTAAAGCCCAATTTGAGCTTTACCTCGGCAAAAATGACAAGGCCTTTGCAAGCTGGAAACAGGCCTATGAAGCGGCAGAACCTCACCAATATGCGGTACTTTCACAAGTGTGCGAGAGCATACAAAAAAATTACACCAACGAAGAAGTCTCTGAATACTGCGGCAAAGTAAAAAAAGCGCAAACAACTAGCACAGCAAGTGCTTCGTCTTCTAGTGCTTCTGTAATTGCCATTACGAAAGAGGCATCATCCTCTAGTGTTTCTTCCGAATCCTTAGAACCCACAAAGAGCGGGTGGGTTATTCAGCTCGGTGCTTTTAGCCTACATGAAAGTGCTCAAATCATGGTAGACAATTTCAAGAAACGCAATATTTCGGTACGTATCGCAGAAAAAATAGCATCAGGAAAAACACTTTACCTCGTTCAGACCCCCCTCTTCCCGACTCGTGAAGCGGCAGTGGACTATGGAGCCCGCACTTTCGCCCCCCTCAATTTGGATTTTATTCCTGTAAAAATTCCTTAATTCTCTATTTCCCCGTTTAAATTTGCGGAAACAGTTCTATATTTGGTTTACCCCTTAGCCGGGGTGGTGAAATTGGTAGACGCGCTGGACTCAAAATCCAGTATAGGTAACTATGTGAGGGTTCGATTCCCTCCCCCGGCATATAGAATCAAAACGCACGAGGTCGTAATGACTAACTGGTTTAAGACAATTTTTGCACTGATTTTAATGTGCACGTTTTCTTTTGCCCAAGATGATTTCGGCTTCGAGTCATCTAGTGGTGATTCGTCTTCTGCCAAAGAGACCAGTGCCCGCTCCAGCTATAATTCAGATTCTGAAAATTCTAAAATAAATTCCGATGCCTCTGCCAGCGAAACCGAGAGTAACACGGTGGGTTCTGCCACCGCCACTTCTGATCCATGGGAAGGTTTTCGTTACGAAGATGCCGGTTTAACGCAGTGGGAATTTCAGCAAGCTAAAGAGTCGGGGATGTCCCGCGAAATGTTGACTCGCCTTGTGGAACTGGGAGTGCGTCCTTCTGAATATATTCAGAAGCCTTGGGAGCGTTTGGGCGTTACCGAAGAAGCTTGGCTCAAGGAACGTGAACAAGGTTTAGAAGATTCTGACATTGACAGATCCTATCGCAACCGCAACATCAATCAAGATTTAACTTATTGGTCTATTCTAATTCCTTCTCTTTATCAGTGGAAAACGAATGAAACCATTACCGCCGTTTGGATTGACGCCCTTTGGGTTGTCGGTGTCGGTGGACTCGCATATTTCGTAGCCACGTCTGATGAGAATGAAGACATTTGGCAGTACTGGTTGATTCCTATTCTGGGAGCGCACGTTTGGTCTTTTGCAGACGCGTTCTTTGGTACCCAATGGGAAAATAATCCTGATGCAAATCGATTTAGTTTAGGGATCGGTCCTTCATTGAACCGCGGTGTTGCGGGTCTCTTGCAGATGCGATTCTAATTTTAGAACAATGCAAATAGAACTTCTCAAGTGTAAAATTCATCGCGCGACGGTTACGGACGCCGATCTGAATTACGAGGGTTCCATCACGATTGATCGGGCCCTAATGGATGCTGCTGGCATTTTTCCCTATGAAAAAGTAGGGATACTCAATGTGAATAATGGAGCTCGTTTCGATACTTATGTCATCGAAGGGGTTGCTCATTCGGGAACCATTTGTTTGAATGGTGCTGCCGCTCGCATGGTTCAAAAAGGCGATCTGATTATTATCGTCTCTTATACTGCGATGACCCCTGATGAAGCCAAAAATTGGAAGCCGACAGTGATTCGTGTCGACGCTCAAAATAAAGCCGTTTAAGCCGTTCTGAATTCTCTATTTTTCGAAAAATTTATACGATTCTTAACTATACTATTTTTAACGCTAAGGGGTTCATCTATGCCTAGAAGTTCTTCTTTGTTGGTTAATCACTTCCAATAGCTATATAGCACTGCAAATATTTAATGCAGAAGATGCTTCCCGGGCGTATGCCCCTTTTGAGACTTGGGGATATGGCTATTATGACCACGAGCGCAATCATCGATATCCTTTCCGCCCGTAAAATTTTTACCTTTAAGTTTGTAATGTCGAAACGTCAATGGATTCTTTTATTCTCACTTCTTCTTGCAGGGATATTATGTTCTTGCAAAAAGGAAGAGCCAACGGTCGTGGAAATTCGCCCGACACCTGGTGATATCCAAATTTTAAACAGTTGCGGCATTGCTGGCGCGGCAGGTAAAATGCGAGATTATCTACGCAAACAAGGGTTTGATGTTGTTGAGGTGAGTGATGATGTTCTTTGGAACTATGAAGAAACGGTCATTGCACTCCGGAATCCACACTGGGCAGGCGCGGAAGCACTCGCCAAAGCGTTACAGACAACTAATGTTATCCCCCTTGAAAACAAACGGAAGCTCATTGATGCCACCGTTTATATAGGTAAAGATTTTCACAAAATCATCGGACAGGAACAACCATGAAAGAAAAAAAGACCACCATCTCCACTGCCAAAAAAAGCCCGGCAAAAAAAGTCGTAGCGAAAAAAGTGGCAAAACCAGTCATAAAAAAAGTAGCCCCTAAAGTAGCTGCAAAAGCAACTCCCAAGGTAGCTCCCAAAGCCGCACCCAAAAAAGTGGTAGCCAAAAAGGTTGCTACAAAGAAAGTGGTTGTGGCTAAGAAGGTCATTGCAAAGCCTGTTGCAAAAAAGGCTGTCGCTCCTAAAGCCGCTCCCAAAAAAGTAGTGGTCAAAAAAGTTGCTACAAAGAAAGTGGCTGTGGCTAAAAAAGTCATTGCAAAGCCTGTTGCAAAAAAGGCTGTCGCTCCTAAAGCCGCTCCCAAAAAAGTAGTGGCCAAAAAGGTTGCTACAAAGAAAATGGCTGTAGCGAAGAAGGTCATTGCAAAGCCTGTTGCAAAAAAAGTGGTTGCCCCTAAAGCGTCACCTAAAGCCGCGCCTGAAAAAGTGATCGCTAAGCCAGTAGCAAAGAAAGTGGCGGCTCCAGTAAAGGCACCTAAGGCTGTGGAAGCAAAGAAAAAAATTATTTCACAAGTCGTCGTCGTCAAAGAAGTGGTTATTCCCAAGCAAGAACCGCTCCCGGAATGCGTCTCTCTCGCGGCCAATATTTTGTTCCAACTTCGTGCAGAACAAGTACAACTGATTGATCTCCGTGGCATCAACGACGTGGCCGATTTTTATTTGATCGGTACTTGCACAAGTGAAGCCCAAATGCAAACGATACTTAACGAACTCACCAAAGAATACAAGGCAAAACAAATCGTCACCAACGGTGTCGAATATAAGAGTGGGGTTCAATGGGCGGTTCTTGATGCCGGTTTGGATTTGATGGTACACCTTTTCGAACAAACGAAGCGTGAAGAAATCGGGCTTGATATTCTTTATCGTACGGGCAAGGTTTCCATGCTTAACGAAAAGGATTTCATTACAAAACCTGAAGAGAAGAAGGCCGAAGAGTCCAATGATTTCATTTGAAGAA
>Ga0209467_1001335_pt1 | contig 22087 bp, 20 predicted proteins | sample Higcelwee11metaG_FD_187175 | JGI IMG/M metagenome (GOLD analysis project Ga0209467, IMG submission 187175) | Freshwater pond sediment microbial communities from the University of Edinburgh, under environmental carbon perturbations - High... | ecosystem: Environmental > Aquatic > Freshwater >... | reverse complement strand
ACGGCATAAATCCCCGGCGCATTGCGCCAGACACCGTCATAATCAAGTCCGTAGCCAAAGACAAAACGATCCGGTATTTCCAGACCGGTAAAGTCGGCCCGATAATCGGGATGCACCTTCCGATCATGCTGTTTATCCACCAGTACTGCGGTAAAGACATGGCGGGCACCACGCTTCAGACAATCGTGTACCAACGCCTTGAGAGTCACCCCTTCATCCAGAATATCATCAACCAGCAGCACGGTACGCCCTGTAAGATCAATCTGCATTGAGGCTTTCCATTCCAGCTCTCCACCGTTAATCTCATGGCCGTAACGGGTTGCATGCAGATAGCCAAGCTCAAGGGGAAATGCCAGCCTGATCAGAAGTTGACCGCAAACAATCAGGCCTCCGTTCATCACACACAGCACCAATGGGTTCAGCTTGCCCATCTTTACTGTAATCTCGGCCGCCATCCGGTTGATCGCCGCCTCAACAGCCTGCTGATCGGCCAGGCAGTCTGCCTCTTCAAGCACCCGCAACGCCTCAACGTGCTCCATGCCACGCACCTCCCACCACCCGTTGGATACCGGCACCATCCGGTATTGTTACGATAGCATCAAATCCTGCTTTTTCAAGTAAGGTTGCAACATCATCTGCCTGCCCGGCCCCCACTTCAAACAGCAACCAGCCACCCGAATCAAGATGTTGAGGCGCATTAGTCACCAGCTGCCGATATGCGGCAAGGCCATCAGCCCCGCCATCAAGTGCTAGATGCGGTTCAAAATCTCTTACTTCGGGTTGCAGATCGAGCAGGTCAGCGCTGGTGATGTAGGGGGGGTTTGAAACGATCAGGTCAAAAGTACGGCCTGTCACAGGCTGAAAGTACGATCCCTGAAGAAATTCAACGCTTGCACCAAGATGTTCTGCATTCCGTCTGGCGACCAGTAGCGCATCGGGCGAGAGATCAATTGCCGTTACCTTTGCCAACGGTAGACGATGGGCCAGACTAACAGCGATACAGCCGGAACCGGTACCGATATCCAGGATGCACCGGGAATGGGGGGCATGCAGGACTGCTGCGTCAATCAAGGTTTCGGTATCAGGACGGGGAATCAGTACGGAAGGAGAAACTTCAAACGAAAGGCCATGAAACTCCTGATTACCCAAGATATATTGCAAAGGCTCACGCTTGCCACGACGTGCGATCATGCTCCGGTAGGCAACCAATTCATCAGGCTGCAGCGGCTTGTCAAAGTTCAGGTAAAGCCCCATCCGATCCAGACCGGTTGCGTCACAGAGCAGCCACTCCGCCTCACGACGGGCGTTTTCCACCCCCTTTTCAGCCAGGTAGCTTGTTGTCCAGGCAAGGACCTTGAGGGTGGTCCAGATTTCGTCAGTTTGCTTCACTTTGGGCTTTTAGTGCTTCCATCTGATAGAAGGCACGCAGGGCGTCGGTGATTTCATCAATATCGCCGGCCATAATGGAATCCAGCCGGTAGAGGGTCAATCCGATACGATGGTCCGTCATCCTGCCTTGAGGAAAGTTATAGGTACGGATCCGCTCGGAACGGTCACCGCTCCCTACCTGCTGTTTACGATCAGCCGCCATCTTTGAATTCTGCTCCTGCAGAATGTTGTCCAGAATCCGTGTTTTCAGAACCTTCATCGCTTTTGCCCGGTTCTTGATCTGGCTTCGCTCTTCCTGACAGGCGACCACAGTACCGGTGGGCAAGTGGGTAATCCGCACTGCTGAATCGGTTGTGTTAACATGCTGACCGCCCGCACCGGAGGAGCGGTAAACATCAATCTTCAGGTCGTCCGGTCTGATTTCAATATCAATATCCTCAGCCTCTGCCATGATTGCCACGGTACAGGCCGAGGTATGGATTCTCCCCTGTGCTTCTGTCTCCGGCACCCGTTGCACACGATGCGTACCGGATTCGTACTTCAGCTTGGCAAAGACATCCTGCCCTTCAATGGAAGCGATGACCTCCTTGTAGCCACCCCGTTCAGATTCGGAACAGGAAAGCATCTCAACCTTCCAGCGGTTCTTTTCTGCAAAACGGGAGTACATCCGAAACAGGTCACCGCTGAACAGCGCCGATTCATCGCCACCGGTACCGGCACGAATCTCCAGAATAACATCGCGGGAGTCATTGGGATCCTTGGGGAGTAACAGAATCTTGATTTCTGCATCCAGGCGTTCTTTTTCTTCGCCCAGACGATTGATCTCTTCCTCAGCCATCTCTTTCATCTCTGGATCTGTCAGCAGTTCCCTGTTTTCCTCCAGCTCTTCCAACACCTTTTTGTAGCGGCGGAAGGACTCAATCAGCGGCGCCAGATCGGCATGCTCACGGGACAGCTTGCGAAACTCGGGCTGGTTGGAAATAACCGTCGGGTCAGACAGCAGTGATTCAATTTCCTGAAAACGGATCTCAAGATCCTGTATCTTATCAAACATAACAATACCTCACACGACAATCCTGTCATCGCTGTAACCACCGTTCTCATCAAGCGCTTCCCTGACCGAGCGGATCGCCACCTCAAGCTGGTCATCGTCCGGCTCACGGGTGGTCAGGCGCTGCAGGGCCAGACCGGGAGAGATCACCAACTTCACCAGTGGGTGCTGGTCGTTTTTAGCGCTCCACTTCAAAAACTCGTAGGAGATGCCGGCAATCAGCGGCAGCAACACGACCCTTGACAGGGCCTTATAGGCAAAGGGCCAGGCCTTTGGAATCAGGGAAAATACGCCGATACTTACCAACATCACAATCAACAAAAAACTGGTTCCACACCGGGGATGCAGACGGCTGAACCGCTTGACATTCTCCAAGGTCAGCTCAACCCCGGCTTCAAAGGCAAAGATGGTCTTATGCTCGGCTCCATGGTACTGGAAGACCCGCTGGATATCATCCATTCGGGCGATTGACCAGATGTAAAGCAGGAAGACAACCACCCGGATCACTCCATCCACCAGATTAAATACCAGATTGTGGTCACCGATAATAGGCACCAGGAGTTTGGTCAGGTAGAGGGGCAGGAAAAAAAACAGGGCGATTCCGAACCCAAAGGCCACCGCCATGGTACCAGCCAAAGCCCAGGAGGTCAGCTCCTGTTTTTTTGTCTCGCCACTTTCTTCATCAGCCTCTTCTTCAATCGCCTCATTGGCGGAAAAATTCAGGGCCTTGATCCCCAGAATCAATGAGGTAAACAGGGCCACAGCACCGCGCAGGATCGGTAGCTTCACAATCGGGTAGCGTTCTGATAGGGGCGGCATCTGCTCCCGCTTGACCACAATCTGGCCGTTGGGGCGTCTGACCGCAATGGCCATGGCTCTGGGAGCACGCATCATTACCCCTTCAAGTATGGCCTGACCACCGATATTTATTTTTTCCATTAGGTTAGACTCCTGAACTGCTTACGCACATGGGCAGTTCTTCCGCAACAAAAATCACCTTCGGGGCAGGGACCAGCTAAACAGCCGGGGCCCGCATGATCAAAAAGAGTAGGGGCCGCTTGTTTGGCAAGCTTGAGCATTCCTATCGCCATGCTTCTGATCTCCCACTGAGCACGCATACAACAGCGTAATTTGAAGAAGTGAAGCAGTTCTCGAGCGTTCATGGTGATAATAATCTTGGTTTCTGTGGCATTTGGCAGCAGGTAACGAGCATCCTCAGGTTGCACCCCCATCTCCACCAACTGTTTGTAGGCTTGATGCACGACCCCTATTGTAAAATCAAAGATCCGCTTTGCCTCATCGTTGGTGGCGATTGAAGGTGGAAGCACCGCATCAAAACGCTCAACATGGGAAACATAGCGCTGAGACTGCTGGGAGTAGGAGGCAACCCGATGACGTACCAATTGATGGGAGGTTACCCGTGAAATCCCCTCAACTCCAAAGGTAAACGAGGCATGCTCCAGAACAGAGTGGTGTCCCAGGGACATGATCTTATCAATAAACTGGTGGATATCGGCGCTGTCAATCTTTTCCTTCAGCTCATCAAGCCCGGTTGGGGAGTAACAGAGCCGGGCTGCCAGTGCGACCGTACGTTCTGGTTCTGAAGTATGGTGCAAAAGTTCAATATTCATACGTAGCCCTCTGGATACAAAAAGAGGGCAGCACCGCAGACCGATGCGCCCCCTCATCACGCTGCGCCAAAATACTAGACCTGACCGTAACGTCTCTTAAACCGCTCAACACGACCGGCAGTGTCAACCAGCTTCTGCTTGCCGGTAAAGAACGGATGGCAGGCTGAGCAGATTTCTGTGAAGATTTCCTTGCGGGTGGAGCGGGTCAGGAAGCTGTTACCACAGGCACATTTGACCGTTACTTCGTTATACATCGGGTGAATTCCTTCTTTCATCTTTTACCTCCTGATAGTTGCAGCTCGTTAATAAAGCTGTCCATTGGCGAAATTACAGAATATCGGATTATCACAAAAAACATCAAGCTTTATTTTCGGACCTTGCCGGTTACTTATTCATGGAATCCAGAAACTCCTGATTGGATTTGGTCTCGGAAAGCTTGTCCAGCAGGAATTCCATTGAGTCCACCACATTCATCGGATGGAGAATCTTGCGCAGAATCCAGATTCGGTTCAAAGAGCTCTTCTCAATCAGCAGTTCTTCCTTGCGGGTTCCGGACTTATTGATATCAATGGCAGGGAAGGTCCGCTTTTCCACCAACCGGCGATCCAGATGGACCTCCATGTTGCCGGTTCCTTTGAACTCCTCGAAAATCACCTCATCCATCTTACTGCCGGTATCCACCAAGGCGGTGGCGATAATGGTCAGAGAACCACCTTCTTCAATATTTCGGGCCGCACCAAAAAAACGTTTGGGCTTCTGCAAGGCATTGGCATCTACACCACCGGTCAGGATCTTGCCGGATGGCGGCAGTACAGTATTATACGCCCGAGCCAGTCGAGTAATGGAATCAAGCAGGATCACAACATCTTTTTTATGCTCGACCAGACGCTTGGCCTTTTCGATAACCATCTCGGCCACCTGAACGTGACGTGTGGCAGGTTCGTCAAATGTTGATGAAACAACCTCACCGTTGACAGAACGCTGCATGTCAGTCACCTCTTCAGGACGCTCGTCAATGAGAAGAACGATCAGGTAGACCTCTGGGTGGTTTGCAGCAATGGAATTGGCAATATTCTGGATCAACATGGTCTTGCCGGTACGTGGTGGGGCAACAATCAATCCACGCTGCCCTTTGCCGATCGGAGATACAAACTCCATCACCCGCATGCCATAGTTATCCGGAGCTGTCTCCAGCTTAAGTTTTTCTTCAGGATAAAGCGGAGTCAGGTTGTCAAAGAGCGTCTTGTCCCGGGCAGCCTCGGGAGACTCGAAGTTTATTGCTTCAACCTTCAGCAAAGCAAAGTAGCGCTCACCCTCTTTGGGGGGACGAATCTGACCAGAAACCGTATCACCGGTACGAAGGTTAAAACGTCGGATCTGACTTGGGGAGACATAGATATCATCTGGACCGGGCAGATAGTTGTAGTCAGGGGCTCGCAGAAAACCGAATCCATCCTGCAGGGTTTCAAGCACCCCTTCACCATAAATAGAGCCGTTCTGCTCTGTCTGGGCATTTAATATGGCAAAGATTAGATCCTGCTTGCGCAGTCCTGATGCCCCTTCAATATTCAGATCCCGGGCAATAGTATTCAACTCGCTGATTTTTTTGTTTTTTAATTCCTGAAGGTTCACGACAAGGATCTCCTGCTGGTTGGATAAGAGTCATCAAAGAGAATGAAGACTGGAATGTACGAACGTATGGCAAACTTCTTCATGGCATATAACTAAGTACTAACCCTACTTGGTTCACTGAAAGAGAGTTCTGCTGTTATCAAGGGAGACGGTAAAGCAGGCGAACTATTTTTACACTGTCTGTCGGGATTTCTTTCTCTGCTTCGGAAAATAAGCTTCGCGGGTAGTTGCAACTGAAGTTTAAACACGATACCCACAACGATATTTAGATGTCAACAGTAAAGTGAATAGAAACAAACAGGCACCAGAGAGCAGCCAGAGCCGATAACTGCTTGACCCGCTCATTTTGAAAGGCTATACACTAGGCATACCCAACATAGGTGATAAACATTTATTAAACAATAATTTCAGGCAGGTACAATGATGCGCGGACAAGCACTTCTTGATGCAATCGGCAATACTCCGTTGGTACGTATGACTTCTCGTGCCTCTAATCCTCAGGTCACTATTCTGGCAAAACTTGAAGGCAACAATCCGGGAGGTTCCATTAAAGATCGTCCTGCCCGCCAAATGCTTTTGGCAGCTGAGGCTTCCGGAGAACTTACGCAGGAAAAGACTATTCTTGAGCCTACCTCAGGAAATACCGGGATTGCATTGGCCATGATCGCAGCTGCCCGGGGGTATCGCATCAAGCTTGCCATGCCCGCCTGTGTCAGTGTGGAACGCCGCAGTGTGCTGGAGGCCTATGGCGCCGAGATTGTGCTTTCACCTGGTTGTGAAAAGACCGACGGAGCGATTCGTCTGGCCCACAAGATTTATTCTGAAATGCCAGGGCACTATTACATGCCAAACCAGTACGATAATCCCAACAACCCTTTGGCCCATGAATTAACCACCGGCCCCGAAATTGTGGCTCAGACACAGGGACAGCTGACCCACTTTGTTGCAGGTATGGGAACCGGGGGCACCTTAATGGGAATTGCCGCCTGCCTCCGTAAACAGTCCCCAAATGTACAGATAATCGGGGTAGAACCAAATCTGGGACATGCCATTCAGGGGTTAAAGAATATGAAAGAGGCAATTGTCCCGGCTATCTACCATGAAGAAAATCTGCACCGCAAAATAGTTGTTGATGATGATACTGCCTTTGAAACCGCGCGACAGCTGGCCGCCCATGAGGGGATCTTCTGTGGTATGTCAGGTGGAGCAGCTATGGCTGCTGCATTGCAACTGGCATCTGAACTGACGAGTGGCACAATTGTCGTTATTATCCCTGACCGGGGTGATCGATATCTCAGTACCAATCTATTCAAATCCATGTGCGCCAATTGCCCGCCATAAACTAGTTTCTTGACCCTTGCCCCTTGTCCCTGTTATTTTATGCATCTTTTGCACTTTTATATTAGCACGGAGGTAGACCGTGACGTTCCAAGACTTGATTCTTTCCCTGCAAGGTTACTGGGCCAAACAGGGCTGCGTTATCCAGCAGCCCTATGATACTGAAAAAGGGGCAGGTACCTTTAACCCGGCGACCTTCCTTCGCGTTTTGGGGCCTGAACCCTGGAATGTAGCCTACGTGGAGCCTTCCCGCCGTCCAACAGATGGACGTTACGGGCAGAACCCCAACCGGCTGCAGCACTACTATCAATTTCAGGTCATTATGAAGCCGTCACCGGCCAATATTCTGGACCTGTATCTGGATTCCCTGCGGGCCTTTGGCATCAACCCAAGCCAGCATGACATCCGCTTTGTGGAAGATGACTGGGAATCTCCTACCCTTGGCGCCTGGGGGCTTGGCTGGGAAGTCTGGCTGGACGGGATGGAGATCACCCAGTTCACCTACTTCCAACAGGCTGGCGGAATCGACCTGAAGCCGGTTTCTTCGGAGATCACCTACGGTTGCGAACGGATCGCCATGTACCTGCAGGGGGTTGACAACGTTTATGATCTGGAATGGGTTAAAGGGATTAAATATGGTGATATCCATCACCAGACAGAGGTAGAGTTCTCCACCTACAACTTTGAAGAAGCTGACGTGTCCCTGCTGCTGGAGTTATTCGGCAAGTATGAGAAGGAGTGTATTCGTCTGGCAGAAAAGGACCTGGTGTTTCCGGCTTATGATTTTGTCATGAAATGCTCCCACACCTTTAACCTTCTGGATGCCCGTGGTGCCATATCGGTTACGGAACGGGCCTCGTACATTGGCAGGGTACGCAACGTGGCCCGCCTCTGCGCAGAAGGCTATGTACGCCAGCGCGAACGACTTGGCTATCCGATGTTGAAAGGGGGAAACTAGACCATGTCAAAGGAACTGATGCTTGAAATCGGGGCTGAAGAGATCCCGGCTGGCTTTGTCCCCAAAGCGCTTGCCTCCATCGAAGCGATTATCCGTAAGGAACTTGAGGCGGCTCGGCTCAGCTATGATCAGATTATAACCATGGGCACCCCCCGCCGTTTGACACTGTTTGTTAAAGGTCTCCCGTCCGTTCAACCCGATGCTGAAATTACTGCCACCGGCCCTTCAAAAAAGGCTGCCTACGATGCTGAAGGCAGGCCGACCAAGGCTGCCGAAGGTTTTGCCAGAGGTCAGGGGGTTGAAGTGTCCGCTCTCCAGGTCATAAGCACTGACAAGGGCGACTATCTGGCAGTCACCAAACAGGAAACCGGTCGCCCGACCCATGAACTGTTAACAGAGATACTCCCTCGACTGGTCTCAGGAATACCTTTCAAAAAATCAATGCGCTGGGCTGATCTGGATATCCGCTTTGCCCGACCGGTACATTGGATTGTGGCGCTGTTTGATGGCAGTGTTGTACCATTTTCATTCGGCCCGATTCAGAGTGGCAACCGATCCTGTGGCCATCGTTTTATGGCAAACACCGCCTTCCCGGTTCGGGATTTCACCCATTATCTTGAAGAATGTGAACGTCACTTTGTTATTGTTGACCAGGAACGGCGCAAAGAAACCATCCGTAAGGAAACCCATCGGCTTGCCAAAACAACCGGTGGCCACCTGCTGCCGGACGAATCACTGTTGGATGAGGTTACTTACCTGGTGGAATACCCCAGTGCCATCATCGGCACCATTCCGGCCGAGTTTCTGGTGGTGCCCAAAGAGGTGCTGATTACCTCCATGCGCTCACATCAGCGTTACTTCTCGGTGGTGGACGAGAACGGCAAGCTGCTGCCCTACTTCATTACCATCCCCAACACCCTGGCCGAAGATCCATCCGTAGTGGTTAAAGGCAATGAACGGGTGCTGCGAGCCCGCCTCTCTGACGCCCGCTTCTTCTTTGATGAAGACCACAAAGTGACACTGGAAAGCCGGGTTGAATCACTTAAGAGTGTGGTGTATCAACAGAAACTGGGCACCTCCTATGAAAAGATGGAGCGCTTCCGTACTCTGGCGGAGCAGTTGGCCGAACAGCTCAACCCTGCTGTCAAGCAACAGGCTGGCCGGGCCGCCTTCCTCTGCAAGGCTGATCTGGTCTCCGGCATGGTCTGCGAGTTCCCTGAAGTACAGGGGATCATGGGACGCGAGTATGCCCTGCACGATGGCGAAGATGCCGCAGTGGCCAACGCCATTGCCGAACATTACCTGCCAATCCAGGCCGGCGGTGACCTTCCGGCCTCCGACATCGGTGCCTTTGTTTCCCTGGCTGACAAGCTTGATACCCTCTGCGGCTGCTTTAGTGTCGGACTGATTCCCACTGGAGCTGCGGACCCTTATGCCCTGCGCCGCGCCACCATTGGTATGATCAGCATCATTCTGGACAAAGGTTACAACCTGTCGCTTGCCTCCCTCATCAGTAGTGCTCTTGATCTTCTTGCAACAAAACTGACCCGTCCGCGAGAAGAGGTGCAGGCCGATGTTCTGGAGTTTTTCCGGGGACGTTTTATCAATCTGTTGGGTAATGGCCATCCTGCAGATGTGGTTGAAGCGGCCGTGGCTGCCGGGTTTGATAATCTTGCAGACTGTGCTGAACGGATTAGGGCGCTCAACACCTTCCGCCAACGGGACGACTTCCAGCAGCTGACCGTAGCCTTCAAAAGGGTTTGCAATATTGTTAAGGACGGAGTCGATGCGCCGGTTGTTCCGGCTCTATTCCAGGATGAAGCGGAACATACCCTTTATCGGGTACTTCAGGAAACAAAAACAGCTGCTCAGGAAAAGATAGAACACCACCAGTATTTGGAAGCGCTCAGTGATATTGCTGGACTCAAGTGGGCGGTTGATGCCTTTTTTGATGCTGTTATGGTTATGGCAGAGGATCAAGCTGTTCGTCACAACCGGCTGGCACTCTTAACCACCATTAACCGTCTTTTCAGCCGAATTGCTGATTTTGGAAAGCTGGCAGTCTAACGCTATTCGCATATGAACCAGGAGGTTCATCGATGTCATTTACCAGCCGCATCATCTCAGGCAACGTACTGATTGTTGCCATCACCGTGATGGCTCTGACGATACTGAACAGCAAAGGAAGTATGCTGACGGCACTGTTACTGGGGCTTCTCTTGATAGCGGGCTCATCGGGAGTGCTCTGGCTGCTTTGCAATCAGACCTTCAAACCTTTGGAAGGAATCGTTGCCGCAATGGAAAAAGCCGCTGCCGGTGACCTCTCAGCACGTACTACGGTAACCGGTTCTGGCGAAATTGCCCGGCTAAGTACCGCCTTCAATGCAATGATGAACGACATGAACCAGGCCATGCGCAAGTTCTTTTCTGTAGCCGACCTGGTCCGGGAATCGGTTGGACTGGTTCAAAATACCACCAGCGCAATGGTGAATGCTGCCGAAGAGGTGGCGATGCAATCCAGCACCATTGCCACTGCCAGTGAAGAGATGTCGGCAACCTCGGCTGACATAGCTCGTAACTGTCTCTATGCTGCGGAAAACTCCCAGAAGGTCACAGAGCAGACCACCAGCGGCGCACAAATTGTACGCAGTAGCGCCAATGTCATGGAAAACATCTCGCAACGTGTTATGCAATCATCCAGAACAGTTGAAGGGCTGGGGCAACGTTCTGATCAGATCGGAGCGATTGTCGGCACCATTGAAGACATCGCTGATCAGACCAATCTGTTGGCGCTGAATGCTGCCATTGAAGCTGCCCGAGCCGGTGAAATGGGGCGGGGGTTTGCTGTGGTTGCCGACGAGGTACGTGCTCTTGCCGAACGTACTACCCGTGCGACCAAAGAGATCGCGGGCATGATCAAGACCATTCAGGCGGAAACCAAGTCTGCTGTCAGCTCCATGTCAGAAGGGGTTGATCAGGTAAGGCAGGGAACAGAAGGGACCACCCGCTCTGGCGAAGCTCTGGAAGACATTCTGAACATGATTAATGAGCTTGGCATACAAATCAGCCAGATTGCAACAGCTGCAGAGGAACAGACCGCCACAACCAGTGAAATAACCAGTAACATTCAAATGATAACCGATGTCGTAGGCCGTAATGTTGACAGTGCCCACAGCACCACTGATGCCACCTCAAAGCTGGCCCATCAGGTGGATGAACTACACCAATTGGTAGGTCGGTTTAAACTGGCCAGTGCATTGGCTTGGGATAGCAGTTTTTCCACCGGGGTACAAAAATTTGACGATCAGCATAAGGTGCTGTTTAATATGGTAAACGATCTGCATGATGCCATGCAGCAAAAACGGACAAAAGAAGCAATAGGCCAGATTCTCCGCGGTCTGGCAGACTACACCGTCAGTCACTTTGCAGATGAAGAGACCGCGTTTGCCAAAACCCGCTACCCGGACGAAGCCAACCATAAGCTGCTTCACAAGAATCTTGTAGATCAGGTAGTTGAATTGATAGGCAAATTTCAGAGTGGTGAGACCGTCCTGTCACAGGACGTCATTACCTTTCTGCAAAAGTGGTTGATTGAACATATCAAGGGGCAGGACAAGCAGTATGGTCCGCACCTGATCAAGAATGGTATCAAATGATCGCAATTATTGATTACGGCATGGGCAATCTGCGTTCCGTTCAGAAGGGGTTCGAAAAGGTCGGCTTTAATGCTGAAGTAACCGCTGATCCGGCAAAGGTTTTGGCTGCTGACAAGATAGTGCTGCCCGGTGTGGGTGCTTTTCGTGACTGTATCCATAATCTGGAACAGGGGGGGTTTGTTGAGCCGATCCTGCAGGTGATTGCCGAAGGCCGCCCCTTTCTTGGCATCTGCCTCGGGCTGCAGCTACTCTTTACCGAAAGCGAAGAGTTTGGTCTGCATAAAGGTCTGGGGGTAATACCGGGCAGAGTGGTCCGTTTTCCCGAAGGGATGCAGGAACAGGGAGAAAAGCTGCCGGTGCCCCATATGGGCTGGAACCAGATTTCTCTCAAGGCCGAAACACCGCTGTTTAACGGCATTAGCGACGGCAGCAACGTCTATTTTGTCCACTCCTACTACGTCAAGCCTCATGACCCGTCGGTAGTAGCTGCCACCTGCAATTACGGACTGGAGTTCTGTGCCGCCATCCGCAAGGACAATCTCATGGCCACCCAGTTTCACCCGGAAAAATCGCAAGGAATCGGCCTGCAGATGCTGAAGAATTTTGCGGAAATAAAAGGCTAGTTTTTTGCCACAGAGATCACAGAGTACACAGAGAGAAAAACAAAACCATAAAATCTGAATTCTATCGGGTTAAAACCCAAAACCATATACCTTTAGATTTTACCTTTCTCTGAGACCTCTGTGTCCTCTGTGGCTATCTAGATTCGAAAGGTTTTTATGATCGTCATACCTGCCATAGACCTGAAAGAAGGTAACTGCGTCCGCCTGGAACAGGGCGAGATGAACCGTGACACCATATTTTCCGACAATCCTGCCGAACAGGCCCTGAAGTGGCAGGAAGCCGGTGCTGAACTGCTGCATCTGGTGGACCTTGACGGTGCCTTTGCCGGTATCCCCAAGAACAAGGCCGCCATTGAGGCGATTATCAAGGCGATCCGCATCCCGGCTCAGCTTGGTGGTGGCATCCGTGATATCGCCACCATTGAGGCCTACCTGTCACTAGGGCTTTCCCGGGTGATCATCGGCACCGCTGCCCAACGCAACCCGGAACTGGTGATAGAAGCCTGCCAGAAGTTTCCCGGCCGGATTGTGGTTGGCATTGATGCCAAGAACGGCATGGTGGCGGTACAGGGCTGGGCCGAACTGACTGACATCAGCGCGGTTGATCTGGCAAAGAAGTTTGAAGACTGTGGTGTGGCAGCCATCATCTACACCGACATCAGCCGGGACGGCATGATGGGGGGCCCAAATCTTGAAGCAACCAGGGCGCTGGCAGAGGCGATCTCAATCCCGGTGATCGCCTCCGGCGGGGTCTCTTCACTGAAGGATATTGAAAACCTGATGGCAATTGAGGCCAGCGGGGTAACCGGCGCCATTACCGGCAAGGCGATCTACACCGGTGCGATCAACCTGCGCGAGGCGATTGACCTGACCAAGCGGGGCTGCCAATGCTGACCCGTCGTATTATTCCCTGCCTGGATGTGACCGGCGGCCGGGTGGTCAAAGGGGTCCAGTTTCTGGAGCTGCGTGATGCCGGTGACCCGGTGGAAATTGCCGAGGCCTATGATCAGCAGGGGGCCGATGAGCTGACCTTTCTGGATATCACCGCATCTTCCGATGGGCGCGACACCATGGTGGATGTGGTACGCCGCACCGCAGAGCGGGTCTTTATGCCACTGACCGTTGGCGGCGGCATCAGGGTGGTGGAAGATATCCGCCGCATGCTGAACGCCGGAGCTGACAAGGTTTCGATCAACACCGCCGCTGTCAGCCGACCTGAGTTTGTGAATGAGGCTGCCGAACGTTTTGGCTCCCAGTGTACGGTGGTGGCCATTGATGCCCGCCAGGTACCGGGTGAACAGCGCTGGGAAGTCTATACCCACGGCGGCCGTAAGCCGACCGGCATTGATGTGGTGGAGTGGGCAAACCGGATGGAGTCCTTTGGCGCCGGAGAGATCCTGCTGACCAGCATGGACCGTGACGGCACCAAGGATGGCTATGACCTTGCCCTGACCCGTGCCGTGGTTGATGCTGTTTCAATACCGGTGATCGCCTCCGGCGGCGTCGGCAATCTCGAACACCTCTATGACGGCTTTACCACTGCCGGGGCCTCAGCCTGCCTGGCAGCCTCAATCTTCCACTTCCGGCAGCATACGGTACAGGAAGCCAAGCAGTATCTACAGGGACGGGGCGTCCCGATCAGGATGGTCTAAGATGAACAGCAACCAGCATATTCTGGATGAGTTGTATCAGGTAATTCTATCCCGCAAGGATGCTTCACCGGATAGCTCCTATACCGCATCACTGCTGCACAAAGGGGTGGACAAGATCCTCAAGAAGGTCGGGGAAGAGGCCACTGAAGTGGTGATTGCCGGCAAAGGCGGTACAGACGCCGAGCTGGTCTACGAAACCGCCGATCTGCTCTATCACAGCCTGGTACTGCTGGCAGCACGGGATGTTCCGGTTGATGCTGTCTGGAGAGAACTGCAACGCCGCTTCGGGACATCAGGTATTGCGGAAAAAGCTGCACGCACTGAATAAGTCCGATTCCATTTCAAGGCGCTCTCTGTGTTAGCTCGGCATCGGCTCCTCAACGCTGATCTCCTCTCCACCTTGATAGCATCCTTGAAAGGAGTCGGAATAACATAATCTGCTCGTTATTCAGTTGACATAACAGTTTTTGTTGATATTATATAAAACTTACAAAAAAATACGCCTGGGCATGTTAACAGTACCATACTGTTTTCATATACGTATCTTACGAATGAAGGGAGGGATTATGGATGCCAGGAGTACGAATTCGGGAAAATGAACCATTTGACCTCGCTCTGAAGAAATTCAAGAAGCAGTGTGAAAAAGCAGGGATCCTCTCAGAGGTTCGCAAGCGTGAGCACTATGAAAAGCCGAGTATCAAGCGCAAGAAGAAGGCAATTGCCGCTCGTAAGCGCGCACTGAAGAAGCAACGTAAGATGATGGACTAACAGCCTTATCGAAGCCGGATCTTCCCTCTACTACCTCAAAACGATCCGGTATGCAGTGACAACGGGGCTTTCGCAAGAAAGCCCCGTTTCCGTCTTACCCCTGCGGAACAGACTATGAGTTTGCTTGACATCTCAATTCTAACGATACTGGGCCTTGGGAGTTTACGGGGACTGTTACGTGGGCTTATCAAGGAAGTCGCTGCACTCACAGCCATGATTCTGGGTGGCTGGATGGCTTTTAGATTTCATGAAAAGGCAGCAGTTTTCTTTCATGGTGTGATACCACCTGTGGCTGCCAAGATGCTTGCCTTTGTTCTGCTTCTCATTTTGGTGGGGCTTGCAGCTCATCTGTTAGGCAATATATTAACAAATTTAGTGAAACTGGCCTTGCTTGGCTGGGTTAACCGGATAGTCGGCATGGCACTAGGCTGCCTCGAGGGAGCCTTGGCCCTTGGCATGTTTTTTTACGTTGTTGTCACGATACCATTTTCGTTTCCGTTTAAGGAGACGGTACAAAAACATCAGATTGCTCGTACACTGGCTCAGCTTGGTGGTACAGCAATTGATCAGGCAAAAGTCCTGCGTCAGACAACGCCATGAACCGTAACGATACAGTCAAAGAAGTTGCCGAACGGCTCTCCATAACTGAGATTATCGGTGAATATGTCTCCCTGAAACGTAGCGGCTCAAATTTTCTGGGTCTTTGTCCATTTCACGGCGAAAAGACCCCCTCCTTTAACGTTAATCCGGCACGGGAAATATTCCATTGCTTTGGCTGCGGCGCTGGAGGTGACATATTTACCTTCGTCATGAAGATTGAAGGGATCAGCTTTCCTGAGGCGCTTCGTAAATTGGCAGCCCGGGCAGGCGTTGAGATTGCAGAGCGTCCATTAAGTGATGCCGAAAAACAGCTGAAACAAGAACGCGAACAACAGCGGGCAATTATGCTGCTGACTGCCCAGCATTACCGAGACATACTGACTCGTCAACCGGAGGGCGCAACAGCCCGCAGCTATCTTCAGGAACGTGAGGTGGATCCAGCTACAGCAGCAGCATATGGAATCGGTTTTGCTTCCGAACGTCGGGACAACCTGATTCAGCTTTTCCGTGCCAAAGGCTATCCACTGGAGCTGGCTGAACAACTTGGTATCATCCGCAAGGGAGACCGGGGCTGGTATGATCTGCTACACAATCGTCTGATCTTTCCAATCCGTGACAAACAAGGGCAGCCGATCGGTTTTGCCGGCAGGGTTTTGGACAACAGTCTGCCCAAATATATCAACTCGCCTGAGTCACCTCTCTACCACAAGAGCAATGTGTTGTTCGGTGCAGATCTGGCTCTCAGAGACATACGACAGAGCGGTACGGCGATCATCGTGGAAGGTTATTTTGACCACCTGGCTCTCTACAGAGCTGGCATACGTAACGCTGTTGCAACCTGCGGCACAGCATTGACTGATAGTCATATCACGCTATTGAAGAAGCATTCTCAACGGATTTGCCTCTTGTTTGATGGTGACAATGCAGGACGTAAGGCCACGGTTCGAGCCATGGAAATCTGCCTGGAGCAGGCATTGCCGGTATATGTTGTCAGCCTTCCACAGGGGGAAGACCCTGATAGTTTTCTACGAAAACAGGGAGCAGATGCATTTCAGCAACGGGTAGCCAGTGCAAAACCTGCCTTTGAACAGTTTTTGCACTGGCTGCTTGCCAAGTCACCGGCAGATAGTGTTGACCAACGGGTACGGTTGATGGATGAAATCATTCCCCGATATCTGCGTATCAAGGATGCTATAGAAAAAGACCTGTATCAAAAAGAGATCTGTCGTTTGCTGGGGATTGATCTCCAGGCTTTTCGCAAACGTCTTGCAGGTCAACGTAACGACCAGCAGTCGGCGCAACATCAGCATGATAAGAGGCCGGTACAACAAACGATACAGCGTGACACAACTCAGGAAACCATACTGGGGCTACTGGCAGCCTATCCTGAGGCACGGATGGAGATCAGAGGGCTTGATCTGCTGCAAGTTTTTGACCAGCGCCATCTACCACTTGCCAAAGCATTACTTGATGCAGGGACTGATGATCAGGCCGCCACAATCTGGTCGGATGTATTAGCTCGACTTGATAATGAAGAGCAAAAAGAGATGGTTGCACAAATGCTGATACAGGACCAATATCTTGTCGGCATTGATTGGCGTGCCGCTCTGAAGCACTGTCTGAAACGTCAGGAACATGGTCGCACCAAGGTATTGAAACAGATCGCCCTGAAATTGGCGACCATGCCGGAAGACAGCGAAGAGTATCAGGAGCTGTTAAGATCTGCCGATAAGTTGCGTAATCAAAAATCGGCGTTATAGTACACCATACACGCATTCACTAAAGGTACCCACCCCATGGCCAAGAAAAATATTGATGAAGTCAAGCAGTTGATTGATATCGGCAAGGAAAAAGGTTTTCTTACCTTTGACGAAGTCAACGACATCCTGCCCCCAGACATAGCAACCGAGCAGATCGATGATGTCATGGGTATGTTCGGAGATCTTGACATCGAAATCGTCGATTCTTCCCAAAAAGTCAAGATCCCAAAGATCAAGATTGACCTTGAAGAAGGTGAAGAAGAGTCCGAGGGTGAATCGGAAGAAATTGAATTTGAGCCAGGGGCTATCGGTCGTACCAGTGATCCCGTTCGTATGTATCTGCGCGAAATGGGTTCGGTATCGCTGTTAACCCGTGAGGGTGAAGTTGAGATCGCCAAACGTATTGAAGATGGTGACCGTGAAGTGGCCGGCATCATCCTGAATACGCCCATTACCGTCAGGGAAGTACTTGCGCTTGGCGAAAAACTGCGTAAGTTTCAGATTACCCCCTCTGAAATCAGCAAGGACATTGAAGAAGAAGCTGATGTTGATCTTGAGGAGGGGGAGGAAGATATCCAGAAGATCCGGCTGCTTGAAACCATTGATGCTATTGGTCTCTGTGACCAGGAACTGACTGGGCTACTGACCTCGATTGAATCAGCCAAGGCTGCAGCCAAGAAAAAAGAACTTGAAAAAGCCTATAAAGATGGTAAGGAACATCTGGCAGAGCTGCTGCGTTCCCTGCGGATGAAGGATCGGCATATAACCAGAGTAGCTGATCGCCTGAAAGAACTCTCCTCCAAGGTAAATCGGGTAAAAAATGAACTGGCCGAGGTTCACGGGATTATTCCGCCTGACAAGCTTACTGAACTGCTTGAGAAATTCAGAGCAGACGAAGCAAAAGGGATGGTAGCGCTGAAGCCGTTTAAACTGAATGAAGACGATTTTCAAAAAGTTGAAAAACGCCTCAAAAATGCAGTTCGTAAGCTCAGTAAAGTCGAACAGGAGTCAGGTTTCAAGGCCACAGAGCTCTCCAAAGCGATTCGTGCAATTCGCGAAGGCGAGCATAAAGCCCGTATTGCAAAATCAGAATTAATTGAAGCAAACTTGCGGCTGGTGGTTTCCATCGCCAAGAAATATACCAACCGCGGTCTGCAGTTCCTTGATCTGATTCAAGAGGGTAATATCGGCCTGATGAAGGCGGTGGACAAGTTCGAGTACCAGCGTGGTTACAAGTTTTCTACCTATGCAACCTGGTGGATCCGTCAGGCCATTACCCGTGCCATAGCGGATCAGGCTCGTACCATTCGGATACCGGTCCATATGATAGAAACGATTAACAAACTTATCCGTACCAGCCGTCAACTGGTTCAGGAAAATGGCCGGGAACCGTCACCTGAAGAGATTGCCGAACGGATGCAACTCCCACTGGATAAGGTCCGCAAGGTTCTCAAGATAGCCAAGGAACCGATTTCACTGGAAACACCGATTGGTGAAGAGGAAGATTCGCATCTTGGAGATTTTATTGAAGACAAAGGGGTTGTTAACCCACTGGAAGCGGTAATTAAGGCCAACCTGTCTGAACAAACCTCACGTGTGCTTTCCACCCTGACCCCGCGGGAAGAAAAAGTCTTGCGGATGCGTTTTGGTATTGGAGAGAAAAGTGATCACACCCTTGAGGAAGTTGGTCAGGATTTTGAAGTAACTCGCGAACGGATTCGACAGATAGAAGCTAAGGCATTGCGTAAACTGCGTCATCCCAGCCGCAGTAAAAAACTAAAAAGCTTTGTAGAGTGAACCATGAAAACTACCTTTAGACACCATTCACCATGCATGATTTTGTCCAGTCTTTTCTTGCTGTTATGTCTGCTTGTGCCGAGCACCGGTCGAGCTGAAATTGATGACTCCTCACTCTTCATGGAGGCGTTCACCTCTTTCCAGGGTAAGGATTATCTTTACAGCATTGAAAAGCTTATCCAGATGGGGCATCTCTATCCGGATTCACCACTGAGAGATGTATCCTTATTAATGCTGGCTCGCTCTCAACAGCGCTCCGGTGACAATGAAGCTGCTGCCCAGACTATCAACCAGTTCACGAAAGAGTTTGGCAGTGGCCCATTGACTGATTCGGTAGAAGCAGAGCTTCTCTCGCTGGGAAAACGAAGACAGGCAGGCGAGAAGCTGCTTCCCAACAAACAGCTTCGTACAGCTGCCCTGAAGGTTCGCAATGACCAACTTGCGCAGGAACGTGCTGCAGCAATGAAAGCGGAACAGGAACGTCTGGCTCAGGAACGGGCTGAACGTGAACGGATTGCGAGAGAGAAGGCCGAATCTGATCGTCGTGAACGTGAGCGACTGGCTGTTCTGAAAGCTACCAGAGATGCGATCAAATTCGGGTTTAATACGCAAACAGTGTCACCGGTTCTTGAGGTTGGCACGTCCGTCCTTGTACCGTTCCAGCTGATTAATCAAAGCAAGGATACGGAAGAATTTACCCTTGAGGCGACTTTGCCGTCTGGTGTTGAAGGGGTCATTATTCAGGGGACTGACCGGTCCCAGCCAATACAGAAACTAACCTTGGCCGCCCGTCAGCATGCAGAACTTCAGATCGCTTTCAAGATGCCTGCGGACCGTGTTGACGGCTCAAAACTGAATGTTGCTGTCAAGGCTACGTCCACCAAATTTACCGATATCACCAAAAGCCACCTGGTCACCGTTACCAGTGCTGCACCACTTTTGCGGGCGGTTTCACGACTACTCAAGCAAGCGCCTGTGCCAGGCGAAGCCGTTGGCTACAAGGTTACCTTGTTGAATGTTGGATCAAAATCGGCAAAAGATGTCGATATGCGGATCACCCTGCCACAGCAACTGAAACTGGTTGATGCAGGTGGTAACGGCTGCTGGATCGAAAACGAACAGCTTGCTGCCTGTAGAATAGAAACACTGCCGAATGGACAGCTGACTGAACGCAGCTTAAAGGTTGTCGTACGTGAAAATGCCGTTGGAAAACCTGCAAAGGGAACGGTAGAGGTACTGCAGACTGCACTGCAGGTGAAGGAGAATTTTGGCGGTGCAACGTTTGTGGTAAAATCAAGAAATTAATGAACACCAAATACCAGTACGGCCTCCGAAACAGGGAGGCCGTAGTGGTTTAAAGCAATACCAGATTATCCCGATGTACTACTTCATCACCATAGCGATAGCCGATAATCTGCTCAATCTCGGCAGATTTATGGCCTGCAATCAGCTGAATCTCACTACTGGAATAATCCGCTAATCCTCTGGCAATCTCTGCCCCGTCCGGGCCGCAGATCCGCACACACCTGCCCCGTTCAAAACGGCCTTCCACGCCGGTAATACCGGATGGTAGCAGGCTGGTCCCCTTTTCAACCAACGCCTTCTGCGCCCCTGCATCCACCAGCACCTTGCCTGCCGGACGCAGGGTATAGGCGATCCAGTGTTTGCGGCGATTCAATCCGTCCGTGGCAGGCAGGAACAGGGTACCGATCTCCTGCCCACTGACCGCAGCAGTGATCACCCCCGGTTGTTTGCCCGGCGCCAGAATGGTGGGCACCCCGAAACGGGCCGCCTTTTTGGCTGCCGTCACCTTGGTGGCCATGCCGCCGGTGCCGACGTTTGAGCCGCTGCCGCCAGCCATCCGCTCGATATCACGGGTAATGCTGCGCACCAGCGGGATCAGCTTTGCATCAGGATCACTACTTGGGTTGGCGCTGTAGAGCCCTTCAATATCGGTCAGGATCAACAGCAGGTCTGCCTCTGCAAGGCTGGTCACCAGGGCAGAGAGATTATCATTATCGCCAAACTTGATCTCAGCCACAGCAACGGAATCGTTCTCGTTGATCACCGGCAGGGCACCGGCAGTCAGCAGCGCCTCAAGGGTGGTACGGGCATTCAGGAAACGGTTGCGGTTGGCCAGATCTTCGGCAGTCAGCAGAATCTGGGCAGTGACCAGCCCATGGCGGGTACAGGCCTGTTGGTAGGCCTGCATCAGAAGCGGTTGCCCCACCGCAGCAGCAGCCTGCTTCTGCGGTATGGTCAGGGTCGTATCAGCGGAACGCAGTGCATCACGCCCGGCAGCCACAGCGCCGGATGAAACCAGAATCACCTCTATCCCCTGTTGGCGCAGACCGGCCATCTCGTCACACAGCCGGGTAATGGCGTCATAATCAAGCCCGCCCCCCTCAACGGTCAGGACACGGCTGCCCACCTTGATCACCACCCTGCGGACCTGCTGCAACAGCTCCCTACGCATCACCAATCCTCCTTGGGAGCAGACCAGAGACGTTCAGCAATGGCATCCAGCAGCGCCTCCACGCCCTCACCGGTAATGGATGATATCGGATAAACCGGGATCTTGCGTTTCTGGAACCAGGCCTGTGCCTCAGTCAGATGTTCTTGGGCCGCAGGCAGATCCATCTTGGTCAGGGCCACAATCTGGCCCTTTTCTCCCAGCTCTTCGCTGAACATGGCCAGCTCACGGTTGATCGCCTCAAAGGCAGCATAGGGATCGCTGTCCGGCAGACCGGAGATATCCACCAGATGCACCAGAATACCGGAGCGCTCCAGGTGCTTCAGAAAGCGGTGTCCCAGACCGGCCCCTTCATGGGCCCCCTCGATAATGCCGGGGATATCGGCCATCACAAAGGAACGATAGTTCTTGTAGCCCACCACCCCCAGCGACGGGGCCAGGGTGGTAAAGGGATAATCGGCAATCTTGGGACGGGCCGCAGAAACCTTGGTGATCAGCGATGACTTACCGGCATTGGGCAACCCCAGCAGACCAACATCAGCCATCAGCTTCAACTCCAGCCGCAGCTTCCGTTCTTCACCCTCTTCACCCGGCTGGGCAAACTTGGGGGCCTTGTTGGTGGCAGTGGCAAAACGGGCATTGCCCTGGCCGCCCCGTCCACCTTTCAGCAGAATAATCCGCTGACCATCCTCGGTCAGGTCTGCCAGCACATCACCGGTCTCAAAATCCTTGATCAAGGTTCCCACCGGCACCTTGACA